>Ga0308169_10004949_pt1 | contig 12254 bp, 8 predicted proteins | sample PhyBR1_2_FD_202139 | JGI IMG/M metagenome (GOLD analysis project Ga0308169, IMG submission 202139) | Phyllosphere microbial communities from UC Gill Tract Community Farm, Albany, California, United States - DLSLSB.R1 | ecosystem: Host-associated > Plants > Phyllosphere > Unclassified | place...
CCACACGCGAGTTGTCAGCAACGCGAACAGCACCCGGACCGCCAGGAGCAGCGCCCAGAACTGCACCGCGTCGCCGGCCGTCTGCCGCAGGAAGACCAGCCCTGCCGAGGCGACGAGACCGTACGAGACGAAGAGTCCCACCAGCCCGGCTTTCGGACCGGCCGTCATCTTCAGAGCGCCGTAGAGGACACCCGCGAAGGGTTCCACGAGAAACTGCGCCACGATCAGGAGTGACAAGGCCCAGCTCCCCGCGACGGGCCGCCCCAGCAGGCCGACGGCGACGATCACCAGGCAGATCGGGACCACGATGGCCCACGTCGAGACGGCGAGCACCCCCAGGGAGGCGGCCTTCCCGTCGTCGGCCGGGACCAGACCCGAGATCCGCATCCGCCCATACGTCAGTCCCACCTGCTTCAGGGGCACCACCACCATGCGGGCGACGCCGACCGCGAGTGCGATCTCGGCGCCCGTCTGCACCGAGTTCGACGTCGCGATCATCTGGACCAGGAGGAAGACCGTCATGAACACGGCGCCGTCGATCGCACCGGCCAGGCGTTCGACGATCCGTCCGGCGGAGAAGTCGAAGCGCAGGTCCCAGGGAACGACGCCGAATTTCCGGGACAGTCGCGTCAGCCGGATCAGGAGGACGGCCACACTGATGAAGGACTGGGAGAGCCCGAACGCCATCAACGCCGTGGACGGTGATCCGGAGAGCTGGAAACAGAGTGCCGCAGCACCGACCGAACAGAACCCCACGGCCGCTGAGGAGAAGAGGTTCTCACGGCTCCGATCCACGAACTGGTAGGCGCCGTTCATCACCGCGAAGTAGGGGGTGACCAGCAAAGACAGCGACTGGGAGAGGAAGTAGCTCCAGACGATCCAGGAATGCTCCTCCGGGATGCTGCGGGAGTAGATGAGGATGAAGACCGCGGACAGCAGGAGGCTGAACACCGCGAACGAATTGGCGATACGCCAATTGGACTGCAAGGCCTTCGACTGAGCCACACGGGCCGCCTCAGGATCGCCGGATGCCGCCGCCGCGGACTGCTTCCGAGCCCGCACCAGATCCCGCACGGTGCAGATGGAGACCCCCACCGTCGCCACGAAGGCGAGTCCGGTGAGGGACGAGGTGAGTCCCAGCAGTGCGGTGACCGACGGAGTGCCGGACGCGTGGCTGATCGTGAGCACCACCAGGCTCGTCAGCTGGGGAACCAGGCCCGAGAGGATCAGGGGAAAAGCCCGGACAAGGACGGCGCTGGAGGTTCGGAACAGGGAGTTCATCGGCGTGCGAGTCCCCCTGTCATGCGGTTCCGCCGCCTTTCCGATCATCGCCGTCGAGCGGAGCCGCGTGCAGGGCCCGCCCCGGTCCGGAGTGCCTCGCCATCCGCGTCGGGTCATCCCCGGGGTTGCCTGCAGTCAAGCATGGCGCGGTGAGGCTGTCCAGGGCCTGGACCGCGACGGCGACGGGCACCCCGGCGGGGTCGGAGTATCCCCGAGCCACACTCACCCTCTTCTGAGTTCGCTATCGGTGGTGTGAGTCCGCTACACGATGTAGCGGACTCACACCACCGATAGCGAACTCAGCGAGCCCGGCCGGCCCCCACGAGCCCCGGCAGGTCCGGAAAGCGCTCGGACAGGAGAGACCACGCGATAGTTTGGGGGTGTGCCGCGCCCTGCGGCCGGCACGGCCCACCTCGCTCATTAACCCGGAGGCATCATGTCCAGGCACCAGGAGGCCCTGCCAACGCGCTCCCTCGTCGCGGCGGACGCCGTGCTCGCCGTCCTGCGGGCCGGGATCGCAGGGTGCGCGGTGGCACTGGGGCTCCTGCTCCTCGTGATGCTGGTGGCGAGCCTGACGGTCCGCGGTTCCGGGATGGATTCGCGCGCCCTCGGCATCCTCGCCGTGAGCTCGATCGGGATCGCCGCCCTCATCCTGCTGTACGGGGTGGCACTGGTCCCGGAGCGCCTCGCCAAGGGCCGCTTCTATGCCGGGCTGGACCCCCGCGACCCCGGGTTCCCGGGTGCCCTGGCGGTCCGGGGCCAGGTCTCGGACCCGTACTCCCCCGCCGTGTGGAGCGCCGTCGGCCTGGGTTCCCTGGCCGTGCTGGCGCTGATTCCCTGCGTCATCCTCGCGGCCGGCGAGGCCGGACGCCTTGACGACCCGGACCACAGCGCCGCCTTCACCGGCTGGACCGTCGCGTCCGCGGTGCTGCTCGCCGTCGTCGCGCTGTGCACCGTGGCGTGCTTCGTGCTCGTGGCGAGGAATCGGCGCTGGGCTCGGGAGATGGCGCCGGCCCTGCCGAAGAGTGCCCTGGGAGATCGCGGACCGGCGGTCCGCATCACCACGAAAGAACAGCGCCGGCGGGCTCGCCGGGCCTGGACCGCGCACGACTGGTTCCAGCAGGCGGGTGGCTCGCTGACGGTGATCGGGGCGGTGCTCGTGTTCGCCGGAGTCTACCTGCACCAGCCCGGGCTGTACGCGGACAAGATCAGTTTCGAGGAGCCTGTCGAGCAGGTGATCGGCGGGATCGCCCTGGCCGGCGGGCTGATCGTCGCCGTCGGACTCGTGCTGGGCGCCGTCACCAGCGGCCTCGACCTGGCCCGGGCGTTCGGGGCGATCCGCACCGCGGCACCGGAGAGCGCGAATCCGCGGCAGCGGCGGATCGCTCGCACGGCGACCGCCCAGGTCCTCGACGCCGGTGACGCCGCCCTGCGCCTCTGGACCGTCGGCGCGGTGCTGGCCGGAGGATGGGTGCTGGGCGGCGGTGAGCTGAGCGGGGCGGCGGTCCTGGCCGTGCTGTGGGCCGCCCTCGGCGTCGCACTGGTGTGGGTGCGGGTGGTCCTCGACGCCAAGGCTCCGGGACTGCGCAATCGCCTCGGATACCAGCTCCCCTCCGAACCGGACGACAGCGAATACCCGAATCTCACGGTGTACGGCTAGTGCCTGCGCCGAACGCCGGGCCCTCAGGTCACCGCATCCCTCAGCTGGAACTCCGGAGACCTCCACAGTTCCTCGTCCAGCACCCGGCGCAGGACCTCCACCGCATCCCAGACGTCCACGTGGCGCAGGTACAGCGGCGTGATCCCGAAGCGCAGCACCTCGGGTTCGCGGTAGTCCCCCACCACCCCCTGGGCGATCAGCGCCTTCATGACGGCATAGCCTTCGGGGTGCCGGAACGAGACGTGGCTTCCGCGCCGTTCCTCCTCCCGCGGGGTGATCAGGACCAGCGGATGTCCGGGGAGCCGCTGTTCCACCAGGTCGATGAAGAGCGACGTGAGCGCCAGCGACTTGCGGCGCAGTTCCTCCTGGTCGACACGGAGCGCCAGGTCGACGCCGACCTCCATCGTCGCCAGGGACAGAATCGGCTGGGTACCCACCAGGAAGCGGTCGATGCCGGCCGCCGGCGCATATTCCGGGGCCATCGTGAACGGCTCAGCATGACCCCACCAGCCGGTCAACGGCGACTCCGCCCGGGCCAGGTGCCGCGCGGCGACCCACAGGAACGCGGGCGAACCGGGCCCTCCGTTGAGGTACTTGTAGGTGCATCCGACGGCGAAGTCGGCGCCGGAGTCCGCCACGGAGAGCGGGACGGCGCCCACGGAATGGCACAGATCCCACACCGCGAGCGCGCCCGCCTCGTGGATGCGCGCCGTCGTCGCGCGCATGTCCCAGAGCGCGCCGCTCCGATAGTTGACCTGCGTGAGGAGCACGACGGCGACGTCGGCTCCCAGCGCACCGTCCAGATCATCCGGCCCGTCGATCAGCCGGAGTTCGTAGCCCTTGTCCAGGATGTCGATGAGCCCCGAGACGATGTACAGGTCCGTGGGGAAGTTCTCCCGCTCGGACACGATGACCCGCCGTCCCGGCGCATCCTCCGCTTGCAGCCTGAGCGCCGCCCCGAGCACCTTGTAGAGGTTCACCGAGGTGGTGTCGGTGGCGACGCAACCGCCGTCCCCGCCGCCGATCAGACGGCCGATCTTCTCCCCGATCCGGGCGGGAAGGCCGAACCAGTGGTTCTTGTTCCAGCTGCCGATGAGATCGGTGCCCCATTCGTCCTTCAGCACGGCGGAACAGCGGTCGGCGGCGCCCCGCGGCAGGACGCCCAGGGAGTTGCCGTCGAGATAGATCAGCCCGTCCGGCAGGTCGAACTCGTCACGGAAAGACGCCATCGAGTCCCCGCGGTCCGCCTGCTCGCAGTCCTCCCGGGTGATCTCGCCGGTCCACTCATGCCCCACTGCCACTCCACTCCTCGTGCGAATCCTGCTGCGAATCACCGGTGGTGTGAGTCGCGGATTCAGCCTGTACGGATCAAGTCTCGCAATCCTCCGATTTCACTTCTAGAATTTCGGACACAATTCAGAGTTCGTGCCATGGGGCGTTTCACCATCGAATCTCTGCTCTGACGAAAGGCGGTTCCGTGAACCGAATTCAGCTCTCCTCGGCCGACCGCAGGATCCTCGCCGAACTCAGCCGCGACGGGCGGCTGTCCAACAAGGAGCTCGCCGCCCGCGTGGGACTTCCGCGGTCCACGTGCCACGGCCGCGTGCGGGCCCTCGAAGAAGCGGGCGTCATCCGCGGCTACCACGCCGACATCGACCCCGAGGCGGTCGGGACCGGCGTCGAGGCGATGATCTTCGTCAGCGTGCACAGCACCGTGCGAAACCGGCTGCCCGTCGTCGCCAACCGCCTCCGGTCGATCCCGGGGGTTCAGCGCATCTACCTGATCGGCGGGGACCACGACTTCGTGCTCCACATCGCCTGCGAGAGCGTTCCCGCGCTCCGGGATTTCATCAAGCTCCATCTCGGGTCGGACCCGGACCTCGGCCGGACGGAGACCCAGATCATCTTCGAACAGCACGCGGGGATGTCCACGATGCCGGAGCCGGCGGGACCAGCGGGATCCACGGGAGGCCCAAGACGCTCGGACGGGGCGGGCGGGCCGGGCCTGCGCTGAGTCCGCTCTCGGAGGCGTGAGTCCGCTCCACGATGCAGCGGACTCACGCCCTGGGCAGCGGATTCGGCGGGTTCCCGGCTCCGGCACCCCCTACTCCAGGACCTCCAGCTGCACGAGCCGCAGCGGACTCAGCGCCGTGAAGCGCACGGCATTGAAGAGCGCGGCCCGGCCGGCGCCGTCGTCGTGCGGGCGGAAGGGGCGGAGCTGCCCGGACCGCTGGAAGAACTCATCCTCGCGGTGGTCCAGGAGGTGCCATTCGCCCGCGACGTCGAGGGCCTCCAGCCGCCAGGAGGCCTCCTGCGGCTGGTCGAGGGTCACGGTGTACAGCCCGGGCAGCTCGGATGCGGCCGTGAGCGGGGCGAACACCGTCTCCCCGGCGGCGAGGTCCACCGCCCGGGCGCCACGGTCATCCGTGACGGTTCCTTCCGCCACGGCCAGGAGGTCCCGCCACGGCTGGTCCGGCAGCACCAGACCGGGCACCGCGGCGCCGAGGACGTCATGCGGCGTCTCGCCACTCAGGGACCACGGCCGGGAGTCCGCCGCCCAGCCACGCGGCACGTCGGAGAGGACGAACTCGAGCTGTCCCCCGCCCGCCAGGAGGCTGCGCGGGATGTCGATCCGTTCCCAGGGCTGCCCGTTGAAACGGACCGATTCGATGTACGGCTTTCCGGCGCCTTCCGCCGTGATGACCAGCTCCGCCCCGCCCAGCGGGCGCAGCACCGCCCTCGGGGCGAGCGGCGGCGTCAGGATCAGCCGTCCCGATCCCGGCACGAGCGGGTACAGCCCCAAGCTGGCCAGGAGGTGCCAGCCGGACATCTCGCCGTTGTCCTCGTCGCCCGGGAAGCCCTGGCCGATCTCGGAACCGCTGAAGAGCCGGTCCCGCGCGGCGGTGACCAGGCGGTGCGCGGCGTCGTTCCGCCCGGCGAAGCAGTACATGTACGGGATGTGGTGGGCCGGCTGATTGGACAGCCCCAGCATGCCCATTCGGACGTCGCGGGCCTCGGTCTGCTCGTGGATCACGAAGCCGTAGGAGCCACACAGCTCCTCCGCGGCCGTCTCCGGGCGGGCGAAGAAGGCGTCGAGCGCGACGCTGAGCCCGTCCTCGCCGCCGTGCAGCTCCGCGAGACCGGCCCCGTCGTGCGGTGCGGTGAATGCCGTGCCCCAGCCGTTCGTCTCGGTGTAGTCGTAGCCCCACACATCGGGGTCGTAGGCGGCCTCGGACATGCGCCACGCGCCGTCGGACGTCCTGCCGAGGAAGAATCCGAGTTCGCGGTGGAACACGTTCCGGTATCCCAGCGCGCGGCGCGCGAAGTACTCGGCCTCCGTGACCAGGCGGTCGCGACGTGAGCCGTCGTCCTCCTGCTCCGCGAGCCACCCGGCGAGGACGGCGGCGCCCCAGTCGTTGATGGCGTTGTCGAGCGTCCAGGAGAGGCCCTCATGGACGTCCGTGGAGATGAACCCGCGGAACCGGCCGTCGCTCAGGCCCTTGCGCCCGACCTCCGGCCGTGGCGCGGGAACCGTGGCGTTGACCAGGGCGGATTCGTAGGCGGCCGCCACGTCCCAGCCGGTCACGCCGGAGGTCACGAGGTCTGCGAACACCGTGTCCGTCGTGGTCCCGGTCATCGAGTCCACCGGGCCCGGCGCGCTCCAGCGGCTCGTCCACCCGGAGTCCCGGAAGTGCTGCACGAAGCTGTCCGCCAAGAGAGCGGCCCGGTCCGGCGAGAGCAGCCCGAGCAGCGGCCAGCACGTCCGATAGGTATCCCAGAAGCCGTTGTTCGCGCCGAAGACGCCGGGCCGCACCTGGCCGTCCAGGGGACTGCGATAGAGCCGGCGCCCGTCGGCGGTCTGCTCGTCATGCCGGTTCGGGTAGAGGAACAGGCGGTACAGGTCCGAGAACAGCGCGCGTTCCTGCTCCGCCGAGACGCCCTCCACCGCGAGGACGCCCAGGGACTCGCGCCAGGCGGTCTCCGCCGTGGCGAGCATCGCGTCGTAGTCCCCGGCCGCGCGGAGATTCTGCGCCGCCTGCTCGGCACTGACGGTGGAGATGCCCACCAGGACCTCGACGACGGCGGCGCCCTCCCCCGCGAGCCGCACGTGCCCGCCCAGCCGGCCTCCGGCGCCGGGGGCGTCCACCGCGGTGTCGGCACCCGGCGCCGCGGCCCCCTGGAGGAACGCCGTGGAACCTGCCGGGAAGCGGACGTGGACGTGGTGCGGGAGCCGGCCGGGGCCGTCGTCGAGGGTCAGCTCCAGCACGGAGGCCCCCTCCTCCTGGCGGAACACGACGTCCCGCGCGCCACCCAGGTGGTCCACGATCAGGGAGCGGACGGGGGTGTCCGCGGCGAAGCGGAGGCCCAGCGCGAACTCGCCCGCGGTCATGGCGGCGCGCAGGCCGTTCTCGAAGGTGACGCGGTATTCGTGGGCGCGGGGCTCTTCGGCGGCGTGGCTGAAGGTCATGGCCCTGGCCCGGCGGTCCGGATCGGGATCCGCGTCGAGGCTCGGCATGAGCTCGAAGACACCGCGGTCACCGATCCACGGACTCGGCAGATGCCTGGAGTGCCGGGCGGTTCTCCGGGACCACGTTGTGCGCGTGGTAGGCGTAGGGCCAGTTCCCGGCGGAGGCGTCCGTCATGGGCAGACCGAAGACGCCGCCGTGCGGGAGGCCCACCAGCGGCGCGGTGTTGCCGCGGGAGAAGCGGTCGCTCGAGTGGCTGCCGCGCGTGGTGAGGACGCGGTCCAGGAGCTCACCGCCCGGCTCGTCGCGGGTCCGGAGGCGCAGGCCGTCGAGCCAGACCGTGCTGGTCTCGGGCGCGAGGAGCCGGAACAGGACCCGGCGGATGCGGCGGCCCGCGAACGCGTCGAGGGGCACCACCTGGCGGTTCCACTGGTCCACCGCGTGGCGCAGGGACGCCCCCTGCGCGCACGGCAGCATCGGGACTCCCGCACTGTCCGGGGCCAGGACCGCGGAGAGGGTGCCGCCGTCGTCGAATTCCAGATCCAGGGCGAAGGCCGTGGCGGTCCAGCGCGTGGCGAAGGTCTGCCCGGCCTCCGGGAACCAGTCGTAGACGAGTTCCTCGCCCGCCCGGACCACGTGGCCGGCCAGCGGTCCTGCGTCGATCTCGCGGGGCGGGACCGACTCCGAACCGGCCTGCTCCGGGGCCTCCCGGTTGCGGCGCGGCTGGCCGGATCCGGGCAGTTCCTGACCGTGGAGGGCCCGGGCGGCGGGTGAATCGAGCCCCACGCCGGGGAGGGAATTGTATGTGCGTTCCGGGCCCGACGGGGCCGAGGGAGAGACCATGCCCAGATGCTATCGAGGCCCCGACTAAACCGCTATATCCAGAGGTTTAGTCGGGTCAACCTCTTGACTATAACGGTTTAGTCATCAAGAGTTTCTCCCACTGGGGTTCCCGGCCGACGTCGACCGGGACCAGTGATGCAAGACCCTTCATCCCTCACGGATCACCCTTCCTACCGGATCGACCTAAGGACTTGTCCATGACGACACCCAGCAACACCCCCCAGAATTCCCCCTTCCCCCGCCGCGCACTGCTGCGCGGCCTGGGCGGGGCCGCTCTCCTCGGAGCCGCCGGGCTCGGCGGCGCGACAGCGGCCGGTGCGGCCACCGGAGCCACCACCGCCGGACGGATCAAGAGCGTGGCCTACATCGAGGTCAACAGCAACAGCATCAGCAACGTCGGCCGCTACACCCTGGCCGGCACCGGGGCCACCACCATCCGTCCGCTCCAGCAGAAAGGCATCAAGGTCACCCTGTCGGTGCTCGGCAACCACCAAGGCGCCGGCTTCGCCAACTTCCCGGACGAAGCCGCGGCGGACCGGTTCGCGGCGAGCCTCGCCGACACGGTGACGCGCTACGGCCTGGACGGCATCGACTTCGACGACGAGTGGGCCGAGTACGGCAAGAACGGAACCGGTCAGCCGAACGACTGGTCCTTCGTGTACCTGGTGAAGTCCCTCCGGAAGCGCCTGCCGGACAAGCTCATCACCTTCTACAACATCGGCCCCGCCGCGGCTCGCCTGTCCTACGGCGGCCTCCGCGTGGGCGACATGGTGGACTACGCCTGGAACCCGTATTACGGCACGTACAGCGCCCCGTCCATCCCCGGGCTCGGCCCTGCCCAGCTCGGCGCTGCCGCGGTGGACCTCAACAACACGTCCACGAGCACCATGAAGTCCTTCGCCCAGCGCACCAAGACCGACGGGTACGGGGTCTACGTCACCTACGACCTGCGGGCCGGGAACTACTCCACGGTGATCTCCTCGTTCACCCGGGAGCTCTACGGCAGTGCCGCGGTCTACTCCTGAGCCACCCCCTTCCGGAGTGTGACCCCACCCCTCATCGACTGCTCCACAGGATGTCATTCGGGGCCCTCAAAGGGCTCAGACACGACATCTGTGGAGCAGTCGATCGAAGGGGTGTCAGAAGCGTTCGTCCACCACGCGCAGCGCGAGATCCGGGCGGTCCGTGACGATGCCGTCGACGCCGAGGTCCAGCAGGCGGCGCATGTCCGCCTCGTCGTTCACGGTCCAGACGTGGACCTGCTTGCCCAGCGCGTGAGCACGGTCCACGAAATCGTGAGTGACCACCGGGACCTTGCCGAAGTTCTCGGGCACCTGGAAGGCGTCCACGTCGGACACCAGGGCCGCGGCGATCTTCTCCGGCAAGAAGCGGCCGAGCAGGAACGCCGCCGTCGTCGCCTGACCCGCCGAGCCGGCGACCGGCCAGGCCACACGGCTCGTGACGGCCTTGCGACTGCCATCGGAGAACGAAGCGACCAGGACGCGGTCCTGCAGGTTCTTCTCCTCGATGAGCGCGGCGAGCGGCTGGGCCGCGGCGGCGTCCTTCACGTCGATGTTGAACCGCGCCTGGGGCAGGAGATCCACCACATCGGCCAGCCGTGCCACGGGCACCCTGCCGCGGACCTTGGCCTGGCGGATCTCCTCCCAGCTCAGCCGCTCGACGGCGCCGGTCCGGTCCGTGATGCGGTCCAGGATGGGGTCGTGGAAGCAGATGATCTCGCCATCGGCGGTCAGGCGGACATCCGTCTCGAGATGCGCGACGCCGAGCTCCTGGGCGGCGCGGAAGGACTCGAGGGTGTTCTCCAGCCCCTCGAGCCGCACCCCGTCCAGTGCGCCACGGCAGTAGCCCCGGTGCGCGAGGACCAGCGGCTTGCCAGGGCCGCGAGGATTCTCGAAGTATTCCATGGTGGTCATGCTTCTCCTCCCGTGGATGCCGTGATCGGCATATCTCCCGATGCGCCGGCAGACCGGACCCGGATCCCGCCCAGCTTCGACTCGAGGACCTGCGCCACGCCGTCGTCGGCCAGGGACGGCGCCCGGAAGGAGGTCGACGCGAGCGCCTCCGGGTGTCCGCCGGTCATCGCGTAACCCTCGCCGGCCCAGGAGAGCATCTGCACGTCATTGGGCATGTCACCGAACGCGACCACCTCGGAGGCGTCGATCCCGAGGGACGCCGCATACCGCTCGAGCGTGTGGGCCTTCGTGATGCCGGGCGCGGAGATCTCCAGGAGGGAGAACCGAGGGTCCGAGTGGGTCACATGGGCCAGCGGACCCACCGCCTCGACCACGAGCGCATGGAACTCCTCGGCGCTCAGCACGGGCGACACCGCCAGGAATTTCACCACTTGGTCTTCGGCGCCGAGGCTCTCCTCCAGGGGAGCGCAGAACTGATCCACGGGCCGGGATCCGGCGTGCGCCCGGCGGAAGTCCTCCTCCAGCTGCAGGCCGTTGACACACTCGGCCGCGAACCCGGCCTCGGGGTGGAGTTCACGGATGATCCCCTGGATCCGCAGCACATCCTCGCGTGTCAGAACATCGGCGCTCAGGAGTTCGCCGCCCGCCATATCCCAGATCATGGCGCCATTGGAGCAGATCACCGGCCCGTCATGACCGAGCTGCTCGGCCAGCGGCCCCAGCCAGCGTGGCGGCCGGCCCGTCACGAAGACGACCTGGACCCCCGCCTCCCGCACCGCGGCGAAGGCGTTCCGCGTGCGAGTGGTGATGACGCCGTCGTGGCCCATGATGGTGCCGTCGACGTCGCTGGCCACCAGCCGCATGGTCACGGGCGTTCGTAGCTGGCCACGAGGGTGGCCCGGCCGATCGAGTGGCTGAAGAGATTGAAGCCGAGCAGGCCCGGGGAGGCGTCCAGCGGCACATCCAGCACGGGAACGTCGACCGCGTGGACCACCACGAAGTAGCGGTGCGGGCCGTGTCCCTGGGGCGGGGCCGCGCCGACGTAGCCGGCGAATCCGGCGTCGTTCCGCAGCTGAATCGCACCCTCGGGCAGCAGCGCGCCGTCCGGCGACCCGGCGCCGGAGGGCAGGCTCGTGACATCCGCCGGAATGTTCAGCACGGCCCAGTGCCAGAATCCGCTGGCCGTCGGGGCGTCGGGGTCGAACACGGTGACGGCGTAGCTGCGGGTCCCTGCGGGAGCGCCTTCCCAGCTCAGCTGCGGCGAGATGTCTTCGCCGCCAGCGCCGAACACCCCGCTCACCTGGGGCTGTGCGAACACCGCCCCGTTCTCCACATCGGTGCTGGTCACCTGGAACGCCGCGACGGCGGGAAGGGCTGCATAGGGATCGAAGGACATGGTCCGGCTCCTTTGTCAGTGTGTGGTCACCAGCCTACGACAGGCCTGCCCGTCGGAGACCCGGAGGCCTGGCCCTTCCCACCTGCCTCAGTGCCCGGCGAGTTCCTCCCGGCCCGGAGGGTTGGCGCCCGCGCGGGACACCGTGATGGCCGCGGCACGGGCCGCGTAGGCCAGGAAGGAGCGCAGTTCTTCGACGCTCACGCGGCGCAGACGCTCACGGTTCAGCACGCCGTCATACCCGGCATCCACCACGCCGGACAGCAGGGCCGCCATGAAGGAGTCACCGGCGCCCACCGTGTCGGCGACGGTGACGCGCGGCGCCGGGACCTCGGTCTCGCCGGAGGCCGCGACGCCCCACGGGCCGTCGGCGCCGCGCGTCACCACGACGAAAGCCGGGCCGTTCTCGCCACCCAGGGCCAGCCAGCGGCGGGCCGACTCCTTGACGTCCACGCCGGGGTAGAGCCACCCGAGGTCCTCGTCCGACGCCTTGACGACGTCGGCGAGCCGCACGAACCGTTCCACCTGCTCGCGGACGGCGTCCACGTCGGTGGTCAGGCTCGGCCGGCAGTTGGGATCGAAGCTGATGGTCACGTTCGGATGGGCGAACTCGACGGCGGCCAGCACGTCCGCGGCGCCGGGTGCGAGGACGGTGGCGATGGAGCCCGTGTGGAGGA
>Ga0308169_10004954_pt1 | contig 12251 bp, 30 predicted proteins | sample PhyBR1_2_FD_202139 | JGI IMG/M metagenome (GOLD analysis project Ga0308169, IMG submission 202139) | Phyllosphere microbial communities from UC Gill Tract Community Farm, Albany, California, United States - DLSLSB.R1 | ecosystem: Host-associated > Plants > Phyllosphere > Unclassified | place...
GGTTGCGTAGGCTAGCTTGCGTAGGTGCTGTATGGAGAGTTGCAGATTGCTCTTTGCGCAGTGTTTGTTGATCACCAACCGGATAAAGCTTCTAATATGACGTCTATGAGGAGAGCAGCCGAGTGAGGGAGATGGTGATGGCCAGATGGAGAGAGAAACACGGCGCCGGCGATATGGTTCGGTTGAGATTGAAATGTTCTTTGTCTGATTTTGCATCCAATCGAGATCAAGGGAAATCCGAGAGAAACACAACAATGACGTCAGATAAACACCGGACGGTTTCTCTTGGCATCCAGTTCCAGGTACTGCGGATATAGGCAGATCCTAAGAGGTATAAATATACATGCACGCATTCGGTCCATGACAGCACAGCTTGTTCTACGTCGTCCTATGGGCACCAGTCTCCCTACAACACCTTCTCGATCTCGCTCCTCAGCGCCTCGGGCTTTGTGCCCGAGCCGTATCGCCCGACCAGGTTGCCTTGACGGTCGATGAGGAATTTGGTGAAGTTCCTGCGACGTGAGCATGTCATACAGCCTCCGACATCGAATCGACGCACCACTTGATCGGCGCCACGCTCTTGCCCTTGGCATCTTGCAGCTTGAGCCACGCAAAGACGTCGTTCATGTTCTTCCCATTGACTTCGGACTGAGCAGTCAGCGGCCACTTTATGCGCACAGTGCGATAGCACTCACCTTCTTCATCAAGGGGAAGGTCACACCGTGGTTTAGCTATGCGTGAGCATGTATGCGGCGTCGAGTTGGATGGAGAAAGCAACGGCGTACCTGGCAGAAGGAGGCGATCTCGTCGTCCGTTCCTGGGTCCTGTCCCGCAAACTCATTCGACGGGAATCCGAGCACGACCAGCCCTCTGTCCGCAAACTCCTTGTGCAGCTCCTCGAGGCCCGTGAACTGTCGGTCAGCCGCCATGCAATATCCGACCTTCTGCGTGACGCACTTGTGGTGTGTAGCCGCTGTCGTCAGCGTCGTCGTCGAGGATGTCGACAAATCTCTCACCATTTCGACGCCGTGTTTACAATCAACGTGACTTTACCCTTGAGCTCGTTCTGCCGTCAGTCCCAGGGCGATCAGTCATCCTATGGCAAGCACCGACGCACAAAGTCAAAGTCTCCCTTGGTGCCGGGCAAGTTGGCCTTCAGGTCGAAGAAGCTCTGCTGGCCCCGGGCGGGGTCGATCGACTCGCTCAAGAAGCCTGAGATAGTGCTGAGGAGGTTGACCATCGTGCGGCGCTGGCAGTATGTATGTGGACGGACGAGACGGGCGGCAATGATGGCAGATGGATGCTGCTGTCGTGGTCTTTATATAAGCAATCAAAGGACGATGCGGCGGATGGAATGTGAGGATGGGAGGATGGGTCGACGCATCGATAATAACTTACTTTCCGGCGATTGAACTGGGTCGGTACGGGGCACGCCGTTTGGATCTCGGCTTTCGCACATGCCCGAACTTTAGAGGTGCACGGAGAGCGGCGAGGGCCGGCCGCCGTGCCACCCTCCCGGCCTTTGCTCTCCCAGGGCGCAGAACAGCCACCGGTCATGGCGAACAGGCGAACCTGATCCGCACGGAACATGCATGTGAACGCGTGTGCTGTGGCCGCGTGTGCTTACATCGTCGCCTACAACACGTTGCGCAATTGATGACTCATCGCATGGCAAGCGGTGCCTTGTCGCGGTGGTGGTCCCACGAAAGCATGTTCGCCACTCGTTTGCCACTCAGCAGTCAGTCGCTGATGTATCTCCTACCCGTCCAGGGGTCCCTGCTGGTGGAGCCGGAGTCTCGCGTCCACGTCGCTGGCGTCGAAGCACCTCAGGCGTTCTGCTGTGGCTCAAAGGGCCTTCTCGGAGCTCGGGGTGATTTGGACGCGTCGCCTCATCATGTCTCCGCGAGGACAAGCGCTGCCAGATCCCTTTGCTGCCTCTGACCAGTGAATTAGTCAGCTCAACCCCCCAAGGCTCGGCGGGAAGAGGGATGCCCGCGACCGAGTCGGGCAACCTCGACCGTAATGCGACAGCATCCGTCCCCGCGGAGCTGCGCAATTGCCCATGCCATGACATTGGTCATCATACCGGCCTCAACGAGAGGGCAGCCCCGCATGGTGTGCTCGAACTCTGGGCCAAATGTAAAGACGAGGTGACGCAACGATTCAATGGACAGCCTCGCACTAAGATCGCCGCGGGGGAGCGTAACGAAAGAAGCCAAGTCATTGCACACACGGCAACTAGCGGGGGCCAGAGTGCTCGTTGACGAGCCAAAGGCAGGAGGAAGACCGGGTATCCTCAAGTCAAGGTAGGAAAGCGCGGACTTCACATGAGCCGCCGACCGTACCATTCCGGCATGATCAGACGGGATAGTGGCGCATGCCTCGAGTGTATAAGTGTCTCCATCGTGCGACTCTGGGATATGAACTCGGCGTGGGAGCGGACAGCTTCGCTGCCCGAGGATCCGCGCAGTCTTGGAGGTTGAGGCTTTCGTCGGGAGCGAGGTCGTGTGATGCGTAGAGGGAGCCGGGGGAGAGCACATGCATGAAAGCTGTCAGAACGGCGCGCCGATTTCCCTCCATTCCAGGTTTCACCCCTCCTGCCCCACATTGGCGCCGTCCTCCCGGCGACAACCTCGCGATCACTCGTCTTCCTTCTTCTGCGCGTACTTGAGCAGCGCCTCTCGCGGGTCTTCCGCGCCCTTCCGGTCCTTGAACACCGTCTGCACCATGCTGGCCGTGGCACTCGCACCCAGCCTTCCGCCCCTTCCAGCACCCGTGATCGGCTCCATGGGCTTCATCTTCTTGCCCCGCTTCTCCTTTTGGTGCAGGCTCTCTCCATACTTCTCATCCGCGAACATGGGCAGCGCGTCCGGCGTGAAGATGACGGGCTTGAGATCGGCAGAAGTGAACGAGACGTCACGCGGCGCGGTCCTCTTGATCTTGGCCAGCGGGAGGAGCGCTCCGTGGATGGACAGGCGTGGCGAGTACAGGACGTGCACTGCCCCGGTCGACATCGTCGCGAAGATCTGGGGTCAGGATCATCCTGCGCATGCACCTGCATCATGTCCGGCTCACCTGGTTGATCCTGGAATGCCACAACACCCGAACGACCGTACCCTCTCCCACTGGCGTCCGCCTTTGCTCTCGCAGATCCTCTGCGTCGAGGAAGATGATCGAGCCCTTCTCGCCTGGTGCAGCCGGCGGCAGTCCAGTCAAGATGCTCCGTCCATCCGGCGAGAATGTCAAGCTCGTGTCGGGATACCGGTTCTCCAGGTCGGCCGCGACGGCTAGAGGTTTCCGCATCGACTTGACGTTGAACACTGCCGTCAAAAGGAGCTCTCATGATCAGACCCCACTCACGCTTGACCGTGTTATCCCCGCCCCGAGTCGCGATCCTCGTCGAATCCCGCGAAAACACAACAGACGTCGTCTCGGTATCCTTCGCATGGGCCGTTTCGCAGCTGTAATACGGTCTGGCGAAGTTGGAGTCGGTCTTCCACACATGCAGTGAGCCGTCCATGCAGGCTTGGCGTGAGCTGAGGGTACGACAACGAAGGACCGAGCTTACCCCCAGCGATGAGCTTGCCGTCCGGGCTCCAAGCACACGAAGTCACCCTCGTCCTTGCTCCCCGCTCCTTCGACCGCACAACGATGACATGCTTCTGCTTCCATCGGTCGTTGAGGTCCCAAATACTGCACGTCAGCGATCGATCTCTATCAACATCTAGTTCGAGGACATACCGCAACGTCGAGTCGTTCGAACACGTCAGGAACAGGTCCTTGTTCGTCGGGTGCCATGACCCGCCGTTGATCTCGGCTGTGTGTCCTCTTTGCGTCAGCTCAACACGGCCCACTTGGCTTGTGGACCCACTTCGTGTTCTTCATGTCACGCAGGTACACATCACCCCGAACGAACTCTTTGCTGCCGGTCAGCTGTGCATCCGAGCCCCGCGCATCACGCACGCCGTCTGCTCGTCTCCGTCTCGGCCGAACACCTTCGCTTGCAGCGACCCCGAGATGATCAACAGATTCTGCCCGTCCAGCGAGTAGTCGAGATCCCGCACCTGCACTCAGTCTTGGTCGAGTGAAGAGCACCACCGTCACGCACGTAGTAGTTCCCGTTCGCCTCGAACGACTTGAACGGCTTCAACCGCGAGTCCATGCCTCCAAAGTCCCACAGCTTGGTATCGTAGTCATGGCTGCCCGTAGCGATACGTGCACCCGATGGGTCTACAGCGATCGCCGAGCAGATCTGCGCCGTCAACAATTGCTCGGCACGCCAGCACATACTCGGCTCACCTTCGTATGATCCTTCAACACGATCTCATGTGATATAGGCAGCTGCTCCGCATCATCCCCATCCTCGAACCCCTCATCCTCATCCTCGTCCTCGTCCTCTTCTCTCTCCTCATTCGTGCCGTCCTCACCCGCCTCGCCCTCGGCTTTCCGCTTCGACCCGGCAACAGGCGAAGGCGGTTTCGGACCGATGTCGTCCTCGTCCTCTTCTCCGGCCCCCTCTGCCGTGGACGGCGCAGCGTGCGGCAGAGGCGGGGGAGCAGACGGTCCGGACACAGGCTTGGCCTCCTGCTGTGGAGCAGGACGAGATGCTGGGATGGACTGCAGTCAGCATCAGCACTTGCGAGGCGCGACACGGGGCATACGCACAAAGTCATCGTCCCGCTTCGTCTTGTCCACTTTTGCTTGAACACTCGACCCATGGTTCTTGGCCTTTTTGCCAAAGGCCATCGGCAGGCCCATCGCGTCCATCTTGCCGACTGTATGCGCTGGTAGGTATGTAGCCGAGCCGAAGGTGAGAGTACGAACGAGGCTCAGAGTAAGTGGTTTGTGGACGGTTCGAGGGCGTTCGTGGTGTTTTGGCCGGGTGGAGGTTCGACGGTCGCTCGGTCGGGTCGGTCCTCGCCACCGACCTCGGGCCCCCCTCTGAGAATACCGCTGGATCCAAGTTGGAAACACCATAGGGTGCATGTCTCTATCGACAAGGGAGCCCGCATGTGCACAACGAGATAAGAGGCGGCAAGGTCATTCTACCAAGATACAATTCCACGCCTGGCCGCGGCTCTTCCCTCCCGCCCGTCCCGCCATAGACCGCGAAAGGCAGCTCGCTCCCTCGGTACGGATCACGCTGCCAGACAGGCTTGCACACACTGATCTGTCATGGGGTCGGCCGAGGTCGTCCATCCGGACTGGGGAGCGGCGTATCCGGCAGTAGCCACAATCATTTGTAATACTCCTCCTCTTCCGGATCCTCCCCGACTACCATCAGCTCAGTCGGGCCGAGGCGTGCAAGAGCCTACCAATCTCCAGCGGCTCGCCATGTCGATACCTCGCCGGGCTGGGCTCTCGTCCAGGTGTCAGATCAAACACTGGTGCACTCATATCTGGAGGACACAGCACCTCGTCCCTCGCCTCGTCATCGTCGACATCATCCGCGACGTGATGGTTTTGACCCTCGTCGTCATGTACGTCCCCACGATTATCATGCTGCAAGCCCAAGCCTTGCCCCCCATGTGCCGGCCTGGCCACATCGTCTTGCTGCGGCAGCTTGAACGGCGAGCCCTCCATCCGGGCATGCTCCTCGCTCTTGAACCGCGACCGGTATTCCGCCTCCTGTTCCTGCGCAAATGAGATCACGCTATCGTCCACCTCGCTCGACCCGCCTTCCGTCCCATCCGTCATGCCGGTCGTGCCGGTCGTACCGGCCGTATGTGCCGTACCAGTCGTCAACACAGAATCCCGATACCCATCCACGATACCCGTGATCGTATCTCGCTGCCATGTCGGACTGGGTGCAAGCAGCTCGGCTGTATCCGCTCGATCCCTCAGCGGGGGTACGGGCCCTCGGTCGCTTTCCCGATCGCTCGAAGCTCTCTTCCCCTCACCTAACTCCTCCATGACTCCGGCTTCGATGGACGGCATGGGCTTCCGCCATTCAGATCCCCAGCTCTGAGTTTCTGCACCCATCAAGGGCGTAACGGCTTCGACCTCCGCGTCGCTCCCGCTCATCTCGGGCGAGTGGGTCAGACCCATATTGAGCGGAAAGGGCTCGCTGCATTGCGTGCGCGGGGCGGGGTGGACTGCGGATGTGATCTGACGAGGCGGCGTCAGGGAGGGGTGCCGCGCAGGCGAGTGGGGCGTGACGGGCAGACCCGCCTGCTGCGGTGGTACAGGCGATGCGGCCGGTCGCCTGCGGGGTTGAGCTGGCCCGGCATCCTGTCGTTCCATCCGTCTCGCTCCATTCGCAATCAGTATATCTGCGATCAGCCTCGTCTAGGCGCAACACGACCACCTCACCCATCCACCTATCGTCGCCCTTTCTCTCGCCGTCGCGAGGCGAAGTATCAGGACTGCTACTGCTGAGTCCGCTCGCGCTCGCCAGCTCAAAGTCGACCTCTTGCCCTCGCTGGATTTTGGCCCGCTCCCGCTGCCCCTCCTCCGTCTTCACGCGCCGTACGACACAATCCTTGTTCTCGCTGAAGAAGTTCGGCTTGCCTTCGACAAGATGCCCGCTCCCGTTCGATACCGATCTTTCCGGTCGGGCCGCAGCACGGGGCGCTGGCTGTGACGGACCTGAGGAACCTGCCGGCGAATGCGGAGCCCGACTCGTTTCCCACACGCTCGCGCGCGGCGGCTCCGACTTGGACGCCGTGATCCTCGTGGTGTTGTTCCGGTGCAGCATACGGTCGAACTCGTGGTCTTCCCAGCCGGACTGTCCGCGCCCGCCCTTGGTCGGCGAGTTCGCGTTGTTCCGCTTCTTGCGCACGTTGAAAAGCGTCGCGAACGTGCGTTTCTCCTGCGGATTGGCGATTGCCAGCTGGTACTCCTGGCCGTCAGGTAGGCTCGGACATGCAGTGGTCCAGCTCACGGCGGGGACCTTCTCCTCAAACAGAAAGTACAGGTCAGACGTGCGCGGGTCGCCTAGCGGATCATGCGTGTTGTCCTGTGGGCGAGATGGCATGGCTTTGTACTCGATCTGCCGTTAGGCCACAACGGCTGGATGGCTTTCGCACTCACCAGAGCCCAGGACGCCTCGCGGAACGTCAACTCGTCTTTGTCGATCCAGCCTCCGCCGACCCCCCAGTCAGCCCACCAATCCACGAAGCTCTCCTCGATGTACACCCGTCCATGCTGATCCGCCCTTGCATGAGGATCCACTACATCCGCTCCGACTCTCGGCGTCGTATCGTAATTGAACGGCGTTGCTTCCTTCTGCGACTTGTGCAACCGTCGATGTAAGTCCTCGCGCTCTTTCGGCCATTCGTTGATTGAGCTCGATAACGGCGTCGCGAAAGACAGTGAGACGTCGAGCATTGGATCGGTGCGTGTGAAGCCCCCCGTTGGCGCCGCAAAGTCCGTCCACTCCATCGTCTTCCTGCGATCGGTGACGCTCTACATCTCAGCCGTACTTCGCGGCAATCTCTGGCGCAGCTCACCATCTTAGCGCTCTCATTCAGGTCGAACTGCAGCCTCTCGCTCATATCCTCCTTCTTTTCCGGCGCCAAGCTGAGGTCAGGCGCATCGAAGCCTGCCTCTTCGAATATGCTCCACTCTTTACCGGCAAGACTGCCCCATAGCACTCCCTGCCCGTCGTCCGTTCCTCCGCCAAATCTCTTCTCCTCTCGTCGATCCGCCGTCCGCGGTGGCCGTGCCTGCCCGTACGAGAACTCGCTGCCGGAAGCAGGCGAGTTCGCAGGGAGTGGTAACCGCTCCTTCACTGCCATTCGCTTCTTCCATCCCGCGCTGAACTTGGGCCGGCTCGCTTCGCCCCGCCGCGCTCTCAGCAGTACCCGTTCCCATGCGAACCAGGAGTCGACATCGTTCGTCCACAGTTCGGCGGCGGTGATCAGGTCTTTGCTGTATGCGCGTACGATCCGGCTGGCGCGTTCGCATCTGACGCTTCGTGCGCCGCAGCGGGGAGTTGCGCGGGCCAGGTCCGCGTCGGACGCGACCATGGCCGGATAGCCAGTCACCCATTCGCGCAGACGACCAGGAAGGTCCGTCACGCCCAGTCCTTGCCCGCGGCCCGTCCAGCGAATGTATGACAGGAGCAGATGTTCCGTTGCAGAGGCGGCGCGGACGTACGAGGCATGGGCGACCAGGCAGGGCGAGCTGGTCGGAATGTCGAAGAAGAAGGGGGCGAAGAGGGAGGACAGGGCGTGCGGTGTCAAGCCGGACAAGTGTGAATGCGCAGCGAACCGGGAGAGCAGGGAAAGGAGAGGAGTGACGATAATGTGGTACACTTTGGCCGGGACGATCGCGGACAGGTAGGGAAAGCCATCATGGGGGTAGTTGGCAGCTGGACGTTGGCTGTGCTCCACGATTTGTGGGACGAACTAGCTCACCTCTCTCGCGCCCGCGCCATTCTTCGTACGCCTCCCACTCCAGCACACCATGCGATACCTCTCTCGTACCCTCTTTCAGCCGTGCGATCCTGCTCAATGCCCAACGTAACATCCAAGCTAGCTCGTGTTCGCGCGCGAATTGCAGGTCTCTAGTCCATGCGTCGCGTTGGCTCGTGCTACTCGACCTGCGTGTCAGTGTCACCCCTCACAAGGAAGCCGCTCGTGCTGACCGCAAGCAGTCCAGGTACGACTGGATGAGCGTTCGTACCCGCAGTGGACTTAGTTCGAGCGCCTGATTAGAGAACAGCAGCGGCGTTGTCAACGCTGAGATGAGCTCTGCGCGAGGGTCATGCACCGCCTGGGCTCACCTCTGTGCTCCAGCTCCTTGCCTACGACTTTCACCACGCTCCCCACCTCATCCAGAGCTAGCGTGACCTTTGCCCCGATTCCGCCCAGAAACCCATAAGATCTCGGCTTGGTCACTTCGTCCTGGCTGTACGCGAACGAGTCGATCGAGTTTGCAGCCGTGATGGTAGGCAGGCGCGTCGGCGCGAACGAGTACTTGGGCGGCAAGATGGGCGGCGTGGCGGAATCAGCGTACGGAGATGCTGGGAAATCGAACGGCGCCAGAGGAGTGGTTGAGGGCGCGGGTGTGCGTGGTCTGGGCGTCAGCTCTGTTGGAACCGGAAGGGCGTGAGAAGCTCACGGCTGCGCATGTTGGAGGCCTCCGAACTCTGTGTATGAGACGATGCGAGGTGATCCTGGAGCGTCGGTACCATGTGCGAGAGCCGCGCTTGCGCGATCTCGCGATGGGACGGAGAACGATTTGGCAGGACTGGACGGCTTATCTTTTCGACTGGCCGATTTGAATATCGAGGGCATAGTCGAGGAGACAACGTGAGGGAGGGTGAAAGGGTTGACACGGGATGTTGTGTCAATCACAGAGGGATCAGCTCTTGAGTCGACGAAGGAGAGGCGTTCCGGCGAGTCGCTGTGCGACCGACGTGTTGATGCGGAGACGATTCCGCCAAAGGACGTCCCCAACAGTCCGACCAGCCGCAATGACGGGAGCCGGTCGATCACTCGCCGAACCGTTGCGACAGCCCTCCGCACGCTGCTTGCTTCTGTGCGCTTTCCCAGTGATGGGGCCAAATGCGGTTCGAGCTCGGAGACAGGGTGAGGTGGGTTGTCACCGACAGTCCGACGACGTGGTCAAACGTTTGACACCGGTGTTCGTATCACTGAAGCAGAAACACGAAAGACGTTGATCGTCGTCGTAGCGGTGGTCTGTGAGATGATCAAAGCGATAACGTTGCCCATCAAAACCTTCGGCTCCTCCTCCGGAACGGCTTTATCGAGGTGTCGATGTGTTCGGGTGTTAGAAGATTTGACAAAGTGATATGGCGATGAGGAGCCAGATGCATGATGGATTTGTCCGCCGGGTATGAAGATCGCTGTGAGGCGAGGGATGCAGCACCATTGTGGCCCGAAACGCTGGCTGCTGCTGCCCCCCCCGGCGTGTGTGCGTTGACCTGACGTTTCGCGTCGACAAGTCGAGGGTCAGTGCGAATATGAAACGAGGCACAAAAGTCGATTTCAGGGGTCAAACGGGCAGACTGGCTCAAAGGGGGAAACACACGGCTTGTCGATGACGAGTGGCGCGCGGCGACAGGCACGAGTGGCACAATGCAATGAATGCACATAAAACCCGGCTGGGCTTGCCGGATTGCATAAATGGGACAAGTATATACAACAGAGTACGGGTCGTGTATCATAATGGGTCTTGTCTGTCGGGTGTGGTCCTGAACATGCTTTGGGTCGTGGTATCGGGCGTGGTCGTGAACATGTCTGCGTCGTGTTGTCGGACGTCTCGAGTCGTATCCAAGTGGGCATTTTACCTGGGGCGCTTCACGGCCGTGCAGAATTGGTAGAGCGCCGAGACCCGGTTTTCGTGGGTGAGACCCTCGAACGAGAGACCGTAGTGTTGACGCCACAGAATCGACGCCTGCTGAGTGAGACCCATGATTTGTGCTCCGCTTGTGAGAGGCTACTGTGAGCCGCCGGCGCACAGACGCTGCACAGACCTACAGGCATGGCTTCTCCGGTCTCTGGGTCGAGGGGCGACAATGTCCCATCCAGCATCGAGCACGGAATAGGCTGAAGGTCGTCGTGCGCAGTCTCGTGGGCGTTGTAGGCCTGAGTAAGCTAAAGGACTTGGCATGCGACTTCAATTCCACTTACTCTTGCCCTGAACTCGGCAGTCTGGTTTTGCGAAGCAATGATCGTCTGAAGCAGCTCCGTGTGTTTCTTCAGCTGTCTAGACACTGAATCCATCTGCATAGAAAATGACTTCATTTGTCCAGACATTGTATTCATCCACAGGGTGGGGAATTGCAAGCAGGGTGCGTGCCGGAGAGCTGTGATCAGCTCTATGGTGGAATCTCGCGCAGGCTCACCTCCTTCCAGGCTCAGAGCATGTGAAAAGATCTTCCGCCCTCTCTTGACTGCGTGAGACTCGTGAAATTTCGTGCGGTACAGCAGTCGACTCAAGGCGTCGTCCACATGATCGGCGATGGGCGTGACGATACCGGATTCCAGCATCGGGCCGATGACGGGATCGCCTTGCCACAAGGGTAGATCTCGGAGCACCTGGGGTATGGCGATAGTGTGAGCTGGAGGCGCAGATGATAGCGAGCTTGAGGATGTGCTCATGGGATCATCGCCTGTTTCGCCGGACATGGTGACGGTATAGCTTGTCGACGAGGACGCTTGAGACCACGGCAACAGTGCCCGTTGTGCCCGTTCAGCCAGACCAGGTTGACGGTTGCAATGGGTAAAACTCGGCAAAACTACTGATTCACCCGGGGATGCTGGCCAGGCCCCCGGGCCCCGGGTCGAGTGAGATCCGCCTTTCTCAGACCAACACCGCTTCCGCACATTAACACTTCGGGCATCTCTCCATTACCCACGCACATCACACCCTCATAATCACTTCGTCCTCATCAACGGACCTCAACTTCCCCCCAAACCGGCTACAAAGGATCATCCGTGCACACGCTTAGAGTGACTCGCGGGATCGACGTGAATACCGCTCAGCCGCCGATCAACAACCAGGTTTCACACATGCCGCAGAGACCAGCAGACTTGCAGATCGCCTCCGGGGAGGCGACGTCGACGCGTGGAGACTTGGAAGCAGGCATGCAACAGCCAACACCGACTACCGCTCAACAGGGCGCGGGAAACGACGCCGCAACTCGGCCCGCTCCCGCACGTTCCTACTCGCTAGGCATCTCCATGCCGTCTTTCCTGCGCACATCGACGACACAACAGCCTCCCAGTATTCTCCCACCTCCCGCGACCGCCGCCGGATCCAATGAGACTGCGAGTCCCCAGTCCCCCGCGCAGGCAACGGTGCGGCGGAACCGGGCGCATACCGTCTCGGTATCGCTTCAGCCTCCACGAGCCCGAGCAGGGTCGGACGCGGGACGAACAGGCACTCCCACGGGCACACAGCGGACTCGAAGGGGTAGCATACTCGGGCGAGGCAGCCAGGATCGGAACAGCGGGGAGAGGCGGCGGAGTCTCAGCAGGGCGAGCAGGGATGGTACGCCTGAGCCTGTCCAATTCGACTTGCAGGAAGGCGAAGAGCAACGGGGACTGCATGACGAGGTTGTAGGGATGCTGGACTGTATCGACCCGCACGTTTCGACTGGTGTGTACCGCATGACCCAAACTAAGCTCTGCTGATGTCCAGTGAATCACCTGCAGAACATGTCAAACACGCTCGTGTTCCCCCATCTGCCTGCGCTGTGGAATCGGCGACCGGAGGTTGTCCTGCCCCATACACCCTCGGACGAGTCGATACAGTGTGTCCTCTTAAGTATTAAGCCA
>Ga0308169_10004955_pt1 | contig 12250 bp, 15 predicted proteins | sample PhyBR1_2_FD_202139 | JGI IMG/M metagenome (GOLD analysis project Ga0308169, IMG submission 202139) | Phyllosphere microbial communities from UC Gill Tract Community Farm, Albany, California, United States - DLSLSB.R1 | ecosystem: Host-associated > Plants > Phyllosphere > Unclassified | place...
TTCACTTCCCCAGTTGCAGTCTCTTTGCGCAGATCATCCCGCGACCCACCTTGCACGAGATTGTCCTTCAACGCCGGCGCGCGGCGCTCAAACACGCCATGTCCGATGAACTGCCCAATCCACGCCAAAGTGAAGATGATCCACGCCAAAGGGATAGCTGTAGGCTTGAACAAGGACTGGTACGGCGCCCAGGCAGGCGGGAAGTGGTACGTGTACGTAGCGGTCAGGTACATGATGGCCGACCACGGGAGGAATGTGAGCTGTCGTCAGTCACAGCCAAGCGGTACTTGGAAACAAGCAGCAGGGACTGCACGTATTGGGCCGATGTGTGAGGTTGATCGCAGGCGAGGGGAAGCTGAAGGTGATGGACGCCGGTTTCCCAGGCGACGGGAGACTTACCCCGGCAATGGGGTCGAGGGCCACATAGTACAGCTGGTACAGCGTAACAACGACCAATGCGACCGATGGCTGATAAGCCAGTCCGCGGGCGAAGACGTATGTGAGCGACTTCGGCCAGGGAAAGTTCGAGAGGAGAACGAGCGAGGACCTGGTGCTTAGCTGCAGCTCATTTGGACGGAACACAAGACTGTGCATTATGACACACAGGACAAAGCCACGCACCATGAGATCAGGGGGATGCAGATGAAGTGGATGATCTTGTTGCCCAGGGCGTGGTGGTACGAGCCGTAGAAAGTCAGCTGCAGGTCAGCGCGCCATCGCGCAGGATCAATGCACGACCGGGTACGGCGCGCGAATGACTCGGCCCGTCAATTGCAAACCACGACATCCGCATTGATGCACAAGCTCAGCAATGTCAGCCAGAAGACATACTCACCTCATTCTCAATGTCAAGCCATGGCGGCCTGGAGGTGTGCCCACGCGGATGGTCGATATCGATATCCTCGGCGGGACCTTGCGAGCGCGTCTTGCGGGGCGTTGCCATGGTGCGGGTGGAACTCGGTCCGGGATCGTGGGTAAGATGTATATCAAGTCTGCCTGGCTTCGCAACGATTACAGTAGAATATGGGGGAGGATGTCCGGCACGAGTCAGCGTCGCTATGTGTTGTTGCTCCGTCCTTTGTCAACAACACCGAGATGACGTAGCTCATCACCGGCACCACTCTGCAAACCGGGTGGCAAGTCGCAAGTAACCGGTCTGCTTACGCCGCTATTAGGCATGTACTGTATGACCTGAGCGTGTATACGAGTACATGGAGTCTCATGATGGTCATGTCAAGATCCAATAAGATCCAAAGATAGTACCGAGCTCAGCTCAAGAGAACCCTACAACGACAATCCCCCGACACCTGTCCCCCCGTTTTGGCTCTCCCCAAAGGCAGCCGCGCTCACCGGGCCCTGCCAAACAGCACCCTGACCATGACAGCCCCAACACCCACTCCGACCAAAAACAAATACCCGGGCAGCTCACCCACCCTCGTTGGAAGTCCCTCGTCCGCCGGCAATAAACCCATCTTGCCCAAAACGTACGCCATCGCACCCGTCATTGGCGGCGCAGAGTTGGGCCTCGAGACGGTCGACGACGTAGGCGAAGCGGGTCGAGATGCTTCCTCCAGCTTCGTCTCGAGAGTCTTGACGCGTTCCAGCACCTCTGCCAGCTGCCTCTCCAGCTCTGCCTCGCGAGGCGACTTCGCGTCGATATCGAATATAGTTGCGATGTGTGCGTGAGAAGGCCGTATGGTGACTTTACGATTTGCAGTGGACGCCTCGTCGGACGTGTCGTAGCCGTCCTCGGGGATCCGTCCGCGTAGAGAAGGGACTCGCCCTTTACCCCGCAGGGAAGCGTAGCGCGACGTCGCCTGTGAGGGCTTAGCCGGAGGCGATCCTACACCAGGGCCGGCGTTGTCATCTTCAATTTGGGGCGAGAATCCAAGACCGCCGGTGGATGGGCCGGGGCGTTCTGGCGTGGGCGTGACATCCGAACGGCCTCGTTCGGACCGAGGCGTACCATCGCTGTGTTCTCCGCCCAGGCGGGTCGGGTGCAAGAAGGTATCCTCCTTGCCGGGCGATGATGGGCCACGGTTTTGGGGCGAGGTCGGACCTACCAGGCCTGCCGGGGGTGCTTTCAGTGTTCCTCCCGGCCCCCGATGGTCTTCAGCTTCTTCGTCTGAACTCTGTTCAGCACATCCGTGCTGCTCCTCCAGACCATCTGCCTGGCGAAGATTCACGCTCTCACCACGGCCAATCTCCTCGTTCACCATCAACGGCGTGACAATCAACTCGTCCGGCGAGGAACCCAACACTCCTAGCCCCGCGTGCTCCTGCGCAAGCTCGTCACGAATCGAATCACGTCGTCCCGCTCCTCCTCCCACACTGCCCCCCGTATTCTGCCTCCTTAGGCCCCACCTCTCCCACCCCTCGTTCCCGCCCGTCAGCTGCGCCCGCAGAACCCTCTCCTCCTCGCTGTCGCTAGGCTCGGACGTGCTGTCCCGGCGCTCTATGGCATTCGCCATGCGGCGCACGCCTGTGACCTCGTCATCCTCCTCGTCCGTCTCAAGCAGGACAGATGATGCCGAGTCGAGCATGTCAGGCGGGTTACCTTGCAATGATGCGCGGCGCAGGCGGCGGGAGAGCGAGAGTAACATGGGCAGGAACGGCGGAGGGCGAGACGAGGCGCTGCGGGTCAGTCCCATCGGAATCCGTCCATGGCAAAGACCCACCCCCAAGTATCGGCATTGCCGCGCAGAAATGCCCGACCGTTGACTTGTTGCCTCAGGACCCATGTCTTGATGTCCTCCACGAGTGGGCCCGGCAGCCTTTGTCCCGTCCCATCCGGTCCGCCGTGGCGTAGCGTCTGATCCAGATACGTCGCAAGCTCCGATGCTGCCTGTCAGCGCTGCTCCTCCGGGACGCCATCCCGAACAACGCACGGGACCACAGCTTGGGGTTCATCTTGCGTCAGCCAGTTCTCGGGCGCGGATCCTGGAGGACTCACCGGCAACTCGACCCATTTCCTACTGTCCGCCGGACTCCCTTTCTCCTCCAAGAATTTCGGCAGTGTCCCGCTCTTCGAGCTTCGCACGATGCGGTGAGGAGCGACCGACGGACTCTCCATACTCCTCCGCCTTTCCTCTTTCTCCTCCGAGTTCGATAACTCCCCTTCACTCATCGCACTATGGGCCAGCGAGCTCATTGATCGACTGGGACGGTGTCGTCCCAAGGCATGTATCGGCTGAGAAGGGGACGAGTTTGACCGCGTGAGCAAGGAAGACGAAGTTGACTGGATGAGGTAGGGGTGGTAGTTCTGGCTGCTCGCCTTTGAACTACTAGGCGAGGCCAGCTGGGGCAACGGCGATGACGAGGATGTGGGCAGGGACGGGGATGAGGTCGAGTGTGGGAGGCGAGGCGGACCCATGGCGGGCGACGATGTGTTGGGTGCAGCGGCGGAAGTCGAGCGGGGTGTGGTCGTCGAAGCAGACCAGGCCTTCGCTTTGCGAACGGGGGTGGACGATGCCATCACCGGCGCCGAGGTCGATGCGTCCATGCTGTCCGAGGTGCACGTTGGTATGTAAGAAGCCGCTTCGGGGATTTATGGATGAGGGGCGTATGATCAAGGCTCGAAAATGGGAGTCGCGATCGATGTCGATGCGTAGGATCCGGCGATCCGACCGTCCGTGTGTCGCTCCCCTCTCCCTTCCCGTGTTTGTTGATGAGTCTTTCGAAGTCCCCACCTGAGCTGATGCAGAGCGTACGAATCACTCCTGGTCCATTCGGAGCGTCGCAGACGTCGACCAGAGTCACCGGGAGCAGTGTCTGAGCTGCAGGGTAGAGTCGAGGGTGTCCGAGACAAGATGAAGTGCTAGAGGGTGTCGAGTGATGTGATGTTTATGACCGCGACTGATTTGGCTCGCCCCTTACTGATCCGTTTCAAATCGTCTCACTCTCAGGGCGCGCTCTCGGCATATTTGCCACCGAGCAGTCACTCGCATGAGGGCCTCCACCACGGCTATACTTGACGATGCTCCAGCCTGCCAACAGCTGGCTCATAACAGCGCAAGGAAGGTATGCATAGATGATCCAGAATCACAACAACATGTATGATACACTTCTACCTGGACCAGGGGGCCCTCTAGCAGATTTTGACGAGCTCCTCGCCCAGCTTCTTCACCTCCTTCTTCTTGAACGCCTTGATCTTCGCCTCGATGGTCCCCTTCGCACCCAGCACCTCCAACAACGGCCTCAGCGAGCCCTCATATCCTGGCGCCAGGAAGAGAGACAATCCGAGGGACGCAAGCAAGCGATGCGCTTCGAGTCAGCCGTGACCCCTCAGCATCCGTCACCATGGACTCACCGACATCCTCGTCCGCTTCCCGTCCTATTCCCTCGACCAGCGCGCTGACAAGCTCGACCTCCCACTCCCTCTCCTCACCATCTTCGGCCGCCCGCCCCGTGTCCTTCGCATCGCGGTGTCGCACGCCCGAAAGGTTGTACGCCACCCCGGCCGCGGCACTACGCACACCGCTATCGGCGTGCAAGAGCGATTCGACCACGATGCCAATCAGCACATCCGTCGAATGCGCCAGGAGCAGGTTGGCAATTGGCAGCGCGGCGAGTAGATTAGTGAGAAGGCGTAGAGTCGTAAGGAGGAAAGGCTTCGGTGTCGAAGCGCCCTTCTGCTGCAACACCTTCGACGCCAGCGTAAGTATCGGCGTGATTGGGTCGGCCGCTGAGCCGTTCAGCTGCAGAGCGATGGCAGCTGCGATGCGTGGGTTGAGCAAACCGACTCGCCACAGATCAATCACTGGGAATGTCTCCTCCGGTTTTAGGTCCGCCACCAGGCGTCCAGACACGTCCGACCACGCCGCGTAGACCGACTTGACGTCTGTACCAGACTGCGAGCCTTGCCCGCTCGTCCCGTCCAAGAGGGGTATGACGCGGCTGCGTATCGTTTCCAGGTCCGCGCCTCCCACTCCGAAACTCTCCAGCTTGCCAACCAGCGCCCCAAAGTTCGGCACATTCGCCGAAGTGATCGGCGAGATGGGGAGCCCTTCGAGTTGCGGAAGGTACACCTTCCTATGCGGATGTCTGGGCCAGACATCCTCCAAGAAAGCCTCGATCTTTACTTCCAGCTCTCGTTTGCTCGCGCCGCGAAGCTCGTCCACCTTCTTCCCCTCCCGGAAGAACATGAACGTTGGCGTGGCGCTCACGCCATGCCTGCCGGCTATATCCCGTCCTTCGCCGACGCCCAGCTCGACCTCCAAGAACCGCGCGCCCTTGGCGCCGTACAGCGCCGCAAAGTCCGCCGATAGCGCTTCGTAAATTGGTTTGATGACCCGGCAGGGCGGGCATGACGGGGTGTTGGTGAAGTTGACGACGACTGCAGGATGCTGTTGTAGGATGGAGTTGAAGTTCGCGATGGAGCTGATGAGGGTGAGAGGCGCAGCGTCGGCTTTGACGGGCGGAGTCAGGGTAGGGGTGGGGCCGCCAGCCGTTGCTGAGGACGCGACCGCACTGAGCAAGGAAGCAGCGAGGGGGTTGGAGGGTGTTGCAGTGCCGGATGCAGGCGGGGTAGGAAGGAAGGGTTGTCCGGCTCGAGCGGCTGCGCTCGCAGGAGTGCTCTCTGGAGTATTGACGGGGTGCTCGGATGGCGCAGTCTTTCGGAACATCGCGTCGATCTGGGGGCGCATAGCTTGACCGAACGGTGTGGAGAGGAACTCGGCGGGTAGGCCTGCTCGTCAGCATGTGTATGCACCGAGAGCCGTTAAGCTGACCGCTGATCCATGATGGGATTTCGGCGCCCGTGAGGAATCCGACGACATCCGCAGTGAAATGGTTGCAGTTGAACTCGATCAGGTGATACGCCGCTGGCGTGTACATTTCCTGTAGCGATGCGATATACTCGTTGAACGTCGGCTCGTCGATCTGCGTCGTGCCGCAGTCGATGATCTGCTGTGGGGGCCCGTGATGGGTCGTCCCCGGCTTGGCCTCGAGGATGCCCTGCCCGAAGAACACCTCTCGTCCGTATGCGGCCACCGATGTATGCCTGGGTGTCAGCATGGCTTTGACAAAGAGAAAGGATGGGTTAGCTGACCAGATCCCGTCTATCTGCTTGCCGGTGAGCATGAGGGACATGCTCTTTGCCAGACCTTTCGAGAGGTCGTAGACGTACAGCTTGACGTCGGTCATGTCGGTAATGTGTCTGAGCTGAGGGGTAAACGGCAAGCTCGACGGCTGGCAACAGACAATAAGTCGGTCAGTCTCCCCCCCGTCATCGTCGTCGCTGTCGTGTCGCGTCGAATAGCTACGTTGGGTGGCGACCGTTGGAGCACGGAAAGGAGATGGAATCTCCGTGGCCGCGCGGAGCTTCCCGAACGTTCGCTTGTGGGATCATGTTGCGTCATACCGCCGGCTCAGGACCAGAAAGCAGAGATGGGAAAAGGTGACCTCGCCTTGGGCTGGTCAGTGCTGACTGACGACGTCTCTGCATATCCCACCCGAACACCCATAAACCAGCTCTCCCCTCTTTCCCACTTTTCACTTCTCACACATCCCATCACATCTTCCCCCACACAGCCCACGTCCATATCATCAAACATGTCCGCTCAACCCGACACCTCCCTGCCCAAGGTCTCCGGCAGCAAGACCGTTTTCCTTACCGGTGCGACCGGTTACATCGGCGGCACGGTCCTTACTAAGCTTCTCTCGCTCTCCACCCCTCCGGCTACCATCACTCTGTTGATCCGAGACGAGAAGAAGGCGCAGGCGATCGCGCAGCTCAAGACGAACGGCACGACGCTCAAGCCCATCATCGGGTCATTACAGGACCTCGAGACGTTGACCAAGGCCGCGGCCGAGGCCGACATCGTGATCAACACGGCCGATGCGGACGACTTGCCAGCCGCGAAGGCGCTCATCGAGGGCATGAAGCAGCGCAAGGAGAAGACGAAGCACCGATCGTTGTTCATCCACACGAGCGGGACCGGCGTGCTCACTGACAACGCAAAGGGCCAGTACCCCTCTGACACGGTGAGTTGGTTTGCTGTCTGTGACCATCGTCGTGACTGTAGTCAGGGAGAGGGTAGAGCTGACGACAGATCTATACCGACCTGAACCCCACCCCGGCGACGGCCAAGATGCCCGCATTGCTTTCGTTCGAGCAGCTCCCGGACACGGCCCTGCACCGAAACGTCGACCTTGAGATCATCCATGCCGACGCAGCCGGCATCCTCAAGTCGTACATCATTCTGCCCTCGACGATCTGGGGCGAGGGCAAGGGCGAGATCTTCTCGCAGGGCCTCGCCAACTCGTTCTCGCAACAGATTCCCGGCCTGATCAAGAGCGCCCTCGACCGCGGCCGCGCCGGCTTTGTCGGCAAGGGTGAGTCGAGAGATCCTACCGGCAATTGGCACAGACTGACCGCAGGCGCGAACATCTGGCCCCACGTGTCCATCACCGACCTGGCGGAGCTGTACGGCCTCGTCTACGCCGGCGCGCTCCGCGCTGACATCGGCCACGGCAAGTCGGGATACTACCTCGGTATCGCGGGCGAGTACACCTACTTCAACGCGGCGTCCACGATCGGTGGCGCCCTCGTCGAGAACGGATGGGCGAAGGAGGCCACCCCGACGAGCTTCACCGAGGAGGAGATCAAGAAGTACTACAACGGCAGCTACTACGCCGGCTCCAACTCGCGGGGTGTGGCCGACAGGTCCAAGAGCATCGGGTGGAAGCCGAAGCAGAACGAGATGGAGGACTTTGTCGAGCACATCAAGAAGGAGACGAAGCGGGTGCACGATACGTTTGGCCAATGGGGAGGCCCGGCCAAGGGCACTAGCTACACCTCGTAGGCGTATCGAGTTTCGCGGTCGCGGTAGGAATCTCGGGGGGTCAATGCAAGGAAAGAAGCAGCGAGTAGCGCGTAGCGCAAGATTAAAAGCATGAAACATGTAGCCTTTTGTCCAAACAGGGCTCCTGAGTATGGTCGCAATCGGTTTCGCGGTTGCTCCGGAGACTCCCTCATGCCCCTCCCATGACACCGGAAATGTCCCGCCAACAGAGGCTTGCATTTATGGAGATCTGCGAAGCTGAGATAAAGTATAGTGCATGTGCGAAGTATGAGAGTCCTTTTGTATCCGGACACACTATCCTCGGTGATCTTAGTCCTCTATCACACGCCCTTCCTCTTCTCCAAGTTGATGATGTTGAAGGTGAGACTGTCGTCAGCAAGCGCCCGCTATGCGACCGGACCGGTGTCAACCCACCAGAAGCACATGACGGCCAGGCCGTAGATGCCCAGCGCAAGTGCAGCCCACTTCAGCGGGCCCCTCTCCTGTCTGAACAGGTTGAAGTAGAAGAACCCAGGTAAGATGAAGGACAGGATGGTCGATCCCGTCGAGCCGACGAAGCCCAGCACTGGCGTCAGCGCGGTCGCATCCCCTCCGTCCCGTCGCACTCACCGACTTCGAGCTCATCCACGGCCAGGGCAATGAAGAATCCAGCGACCAGAATACCCGTGGTGAGGACCAAGAACTTCTTCTGGGTCATATCGCCTCCGCGCCTGATTGATCCGGCTGTCTCATTCGTCTTCGGCATCAAAGGGTCCTCTTCATCCTCCTCATTCTCGCTCCGTGCCGGCGAAGTAGTTCCGCGCACCGATGCAGGCAACGCCCGTCCCTCCTTGACTCGCCTGACCAGTCCGCGCGTGAGCGTGTGAATGCAGTTCCTGCACGGCAAAAGCTGAAGGGGGTACGACAGCCCCACGAGCAGGACGATCCCGAGTCGGCCGATGGCGATGGCGAGCGACGTGGCCGGGTACATGGCGATGATGTTACTGCCGACTTTGCTCCCGAACGTGAGATACCCGATCACACCCAGGACCTCGTAGCACGCCGCGGCCGAGCCGATCGACGAGAGGATGACGACGTTCATACGCGCCTGGGTCTTGTTGGACAGCTCGTTGTATATTGGGAAGATGTTCTGCGCGCATGTGAACGCAAAGACCTGGACGGGGAATGACGAGAGAGTGTTTTTGCCGAAGCGGGCGAGGACGACTTCGCCACGGTCGGGGCTCTTGCCTTTGAAGATGAACCATCCGACGACGACGAGGATAAGGTAGACGACGGTTCCGAGGGCGATTTGGCTGGTGAAGCGCAGGGCGTCGAGCGTTTTCAGGAAGGAGAGCGGTACGACGATGATCATGGCCATCAGGAGCCAAAAGTCAGAGGAGAGCAAGAGCGAGTCGTCCGATAGGGTGTGGCCGACGGATCGGGCCAACGTGAGGCACACTTTGGGCAGGAGCGTCTGATCGTCAGCGCCGAGGGCGTGCGGCCGAGGTGATGCCTACCTTGCAGATAATGAGGTACGACACCGATACGCCAAAGCACTTGATAGCTATCGCCAGCTACGCGTCAGCATAACGGATCGTCCTGGACGCGGTTCCGGGACCCACATCGAACATCTTGATCGCCCACCCCTTGCTGAACGTCAAACGCGCCACCTCGTTAAAACTAGCCTTCCTGCCCTCGTCGCCAGGCCGCGTGCCTACCACCGTCGCACACCGACTGAGGAGGTACAGCCCGAATGCCGTACAGGACGCGCTGAATATGCAGGATACAATGCCCGGTACGAGCCCCATGGACGCAAATGCTGACGGGAAGGCCAGGGCTCCAGCGCCGATAACGGTGTTGGTGAGGTTGACGACCGACGACGTGACGGTCGCGTGTCCCTTGTGTATCTTGGGCATGGGCCGTACACGTAGCGGCGTCGATGGGCCCGACGGCGTGGTCGAGCCGTACGACATGGTCGAGTCGGTCGAGGATCGAAGGGGAGAGGGTGGGGTGATCTCGAGGATGGGGCCGGGTGCGGGGGATGTGGGAGTCGGGAGTGGTGAGAGAGCGTAGCTGTGGGATGGAGATGGTATGGCGAGCGGCGTTCACGAGATGATATCAGCAAAAAAAAGCTCGAAGGAGAGTGCGATGTCGATTGTTACCGTCGATGGGGCGAACGATAACACCATACTCCACCCCCTCGGTCCTGGCCGAATAATACAGGGTATTCACCCGCCGGCTCTAGAATAGAACGATCGGCGAGCAGTGTTTCCTATGGCAGCTAGCTGTCCACATGCATCGACATACACAGCAGCGAGCTATAAAGTATGAGGGCATCTGACTCTCGATGCAAAACCATTATATCCCGTCAGTCTGTCATAGGAGCAGACTGGTCGGGCTGCTACCCGTTACCAGCGATTTCATCGTGTATCATTGCATTTCGTCTACGGTCGTGAGGTGTATCCCTGTCAAGCTACACAGGCAGACTCTATGATCTGGGTCAGCTGCAGGATCAGCATGGTGCGCCTCTCATCACTCGCAACAGGGGATCTCACGGGATCGACACTTCGTCTAGCCCCTCAGGCATTCCAGCGGAGGTGTTTACCGAAGCTGATCCCGACACGACGGCCTCATGTTAGTTGCTCCGTTCGATCCGGAACGTCTCACTGCTTACCGTTGATGTGGACGTAGACCTTTTGGTCAGTCAGTTCGTGTTGGACGTCAAGGGGCCTGAAGCTCTGACACTCACGCCGGGAAAGATGGTTATGCGTTTGTGGTCTGCAATCTTAGCCCCAGCGCTCGCGCGGTGGCGCCATGATGCAGCTTGACTCACAAGCCCAGCCCATAGTTGATGCTCAGCTCCGGGTTGAAGCGATGTAGCTCTGTTATTGGCGTTGAGCAGGAAGATGCGAGAGGGATGATGGGCTGAAGGGGGCAACAAGGCGGGATACCCACTGTGAGCCGCAGATCCCCTTCCCTGTCGTCATTATGCCAGACACACGGATATTGCGTTCGCCACCCAATTCCGTTGATTACAATGATTCGCTTACGTAAGAGGCCAGTAGCTTGTCTGGTTCCGATACAATACCATTCATCTGCTTGTTGTCACGGTGCCCATCGCAACCATCCAACATGTCCGAGAACAAGATCTCATTCTCCTTCGGCGGGGTCAAGCCAGCCGCGGCTGCCGCACCACCCCCTGCAGATGGCTTGTCGAACATGGAGCGTCTCCTGGCTCAAGCCAAGGCCAAGGCCCCTTCCACTTCGTCCAAGCCCCCTGGCCTGCAATCCAAGCCCGCCAAGAAGCCGATCGCGTCCCTCTTCGCCGAGGACGACGACGACGATGCACCCTCTTCATCCAAGCCGAACCTCCTCGCAGGCCCGTCCAAGCCCCGGCATACGCCCAAGCCCGCTGCGAGCATGTCTCGCGCTGAGAAGAAGCTGCACGACGAGGCGCTCAAGATCGACGCGAACGTGTTCGACTATGACTCGATGTACGACGGGATGAAAGCTGCCGAGCGGCGGCAAGAGGAGGCGAAGAAGGCTGAAGATGCCGAGGGAAAGCCGAAATACATCGAGGCGTTTTTGCAGTCTGCGCAGACCAGGAAGCTGGATCGTCTGCGAGCGGAGGAGAAGATGTTGCAGCTCGAGAGGGAGAAAGAAGGGGACGAGTTTGCGGATAAGGACAAGTTCGTGACAGAGGCGTACAAGAGACAGATGGCGGAGGTGCGCAAGGCGGAAGAGGAGGAGAAGGCGCGGGAAGGTGAGTACTCCGATACCTGCTTTTTGCGTGTTGGTGGGGGGAGGAATTGAGCTGACGAGCAGAGGCTTTGAGGAAGAGCAAGAAGGGTCCGGGATTGACGAGCTTTTACAAGAATATGCTGGATAGCGAGGAGCAGCGGCACGCGGCCGCGGTGGCTGTGGTTGCTGCCAGTGGACAGACGGATAGCGGGCCGAGTCTCGCCATTCGCCCTCCGCTGAAGGATGACTTTGAGGACGAAGCGGAATACGACCCATTACTGGCGCAAGAGGAAAGACAAAGGGGCGGGACAAATGGCTCGACAACAGCGGCTGGGACCAGCAAAGTATTGGACGATAGCGGCAACGAAGTCGAGGTCAACGATGAGGGGGAGGTGGTCGACAAGCGAACGCTGCTCAAAGCCGGTCTGAACATAATGAAGAAACCCACAGCGGCGCTTCCGAACTCTTTGCTCTCTGGGCAGCGATCCAGCACGACAACGGACGGTCCGTACAAATCACGAGCGGTCGGTACGGCGGCGTCTTATCAGGAGAGGATGGAACGAGAGCGGAAGAGACTGGCGGATCAGGTGCGGGAAGAGGCGGAGCGCAAGCGTCTGGCGGAGGAGTCCAGACGGAAAGAGGAAGAGGAAGCGGCCAGACGGAGAAGAGAGGGAGACGATGGTGAAGCTCAAAGGAAACGAGAGGAGGCGAGGCAGAGGTACCTG
>Ga0308169_10004956_pt1 | contig 12247 bp, 10 predicted proteins | sample PhyBR1_2_FD_202139 | JGI IMG/M metagenome (GOLD analysis project Ga0308169, IMG submission 202139) | Phyllosphere microbial communities from UC Gill Tract Community Farm, Albany, California, United States - DLSLSB.R1 | ecosystem: Host-associated > Plants > Phyllosphere > Unclassified | place...
GGTAGGGGAGATTCGTTTAAGATATAAATACCAATTAAAAGAATTCCAATGAGCTGTACGTTTCAATTTCCCAAAGCCCCAGAATATCTTATTCAAGCCTTACATGAGGTAATCCCCGGTTGTGACTTGATGGCACAGCAATTGCCTGAAACACCGATTTCACTATGGCTGATTCCACCGGTATTTCCCACCGATCGCTTGGATGATGAGGTGATTCGCCGAATCTGGAATGATACGCCATACTGGATCTTCTGCTGGGCATCAGGGCTTGCAATGGCGCAGTGGCTGCTTGCAGAGCCGCATCATGTGAGAGACAAGGTTGTTCTGGATTTTGGTGCAGGGTCGGGTGTGGTAGCAATTGCCGCAAAAATGGCTGGGGCGAAACGCGTCATTTGCTGTGACATTGATACGGTGAGTTTGGATGCCTGTCGGGCTAATGCAGAGCTGAATGAAGTCGAACTTGAATATCTGGATGATTTATATAAAGCAGAACAGGTGGATGTACTGTTAGCCGCAGATGTGCTCTATGATCAGTGCAACCGCTTTTTTCTGGATGAATTTTTAAAATTTGCGCCAGAGGTATGGGTAGCAGATAGCCGGGTGAAAAATTTTAGTCATCCAAACTATCAAAAACTGGATGAACGCAGTGCGACCACATGGCCAGATCTGGATGAATCTAAAGAATTTCGTAATGTCAGTTTTTATAAGACGCTATAAATAGCGTCTTATTTTTGTCTAGGTTAGTAAGGTTTAAGAGCAGGTGTAACGCACCACGCTTAAGGTACTTGGACGCGCTTCTAAAGCTTGGCGAGTGGCCATATCTTCGCTGTTATACAAATCTGGAGTGTTGCTCAGACTTAAGCTGGTGCGACTTTGACCCAGTTGACGGCCATAGTGGGGTGTCTGTATTTCCGGATTGGCAATTTCATTAATACTAAGTATCGTTAACTGATATTGTTTGTTTAAGCCTAATACTTTTTGACAAGCACGTTGTAACTTCTGTTCATCTACTTTCTGGTTTTGTCGAATGGCCAAAGTATAAGCCAATGTTGCTCGATCTGAAGACTGACTTTCAATTTGATAGCCGACATTACCGTTGTATTGGCGCGGCGTACTTTGACAGGCAGTCAGTCCAAGCGCAAGCAAACCTAAACCCAGCAATTGATATCTCTTGTTCATCTTCAAAAGTTCCCGGCGTTATTATTCCATTCAGTATGCCATAAGCCTGTTTTTTTAACGATCTTCGCACTGTATATATCCTATAAAAAAGCTTTCCAAATGTGACCATCTGGAAAGCTTTTTTAGATCATGATTCAACTAAGATTGCGTATTTAGTCGTCGGTAATCATGCTATGTTTTCTGGTGTCTTTCATAAAGATATAGGTAATTAAAGACAAGCCAATCATGAAGGTAATGTAGTAGAAGAAGTAGTTTTCATGACCTGCATTTTTAAAGCTAAGCGCAACCAGTTCTGCGGTACCACCAAACAAGGTATTGGCAATCGCATAAGGAAGAGCTACACCCAATGCACGAATATGTGCAGGGAACAGTTCCGCTTTAACCACGGCATTAATGGCCGTATAGCCAGTTACAATGACCATACCACTCATGCAGAGCATAAATGCTGTGGTTGGGTTGCTGGTTGAACCCAAACCATTAAAGATTGGAATGGTGAACAATACGCCCAGTACACCAAAGGCAATCATGATCGGTTTACGGCCGATTTTATCGGACAATGCACCCACTACAGGTTGCAGCAACATAAACACAAAAATAGCCAATGTGGTGATTTCAGTCGCTGTGGTCTTTTCAAAACCTGAAGTATTAACCAGGTATTTTTGTAAATAAGTCGTGAACGTATTGAAAGCTAAAGTACCGCCCGCAGTCAGCATAATCACGGTAAAGACTTGTTTCGGATATTTGGTAAATAGAGCCAAGGCACTTGATTTTGGACCACCTGTTTTTGCCTGTTCCTGAGCTTCTTTTGAGGATTGAGTTTCCACTAAACCACGACGAATCCAGAACACCACAACGGCTAACAATGCCCCAATAGCGAAAGGAATACGCCAGCCCCATTCAGAAAGCTGACCTTCAGTTAAAGTGCGTTGTAGAATAATCAGAACGCAAAGTGCCAGTAACTGTCCTGAAATTAAAGTCACATACTGAAAACTTGAGAAGAACCCGCGATGATTTTTTCCGGCCATTTCAGTTAAGTAGGTGGCACTAGAACCATATTCACCGCCGACACTTAAACCCTGCAACAAGCGTGCGAATAACAATAAAGCCGGTGCAAGCATACCTACAGAAGCATAAGTCGGTGCACAGGCAATAATAAGGGAACCGACACACATCAGGGAAACAGAAAGGGTAAGACCTGCTTTACGTCCTTTACGGTCAGCATAAATGCCCATAATCCATGCGCCGATCGGACGCATTAAGAAACCCAGGGCAAATACTGCAGCAGCTTGGAGCAGTTTTACTGTGTCATCACCTTCAGGGAAGAATTGAGAAGCAAAGTATAAAGTGAATGCAGCATAGACATACCAGTCATACCATTCCACCAAATTACCTGCAGAGCCGCCAAGGATAGATTTAAAACGTGTTTTTTTATCAAGTTGCGAAGCTGCAACCTGAGGAGATGAATCTGTCACAACAATTTTCCAGAAGAATGTTGGTAAAACACATCCTTTTAAATTCATCAGCTGAAGAATTTAAAAACATATATTTTGTTGTTGAAAATAAAAGTAAATTTGCTACGCGTTCGTTATACGCTCATGCTTCTTTTTCTTCATTCGACTTTAGTCTAAGTGCTGTTTTGATTTTGATCGTTTGGTACATTTAAATCATTATTTTTATTAAACAGAATAGACCAATAAAAAAGCCTTTCATTTTAGAAAGGCTTTTTTAAACAGGTTTTAAATTAATGTTCCTTGATTTCGGAATGATGTTTTGTATCTTTCATAAAGATATAAACCAGCAATGAGATAAAGATTAAAATCGTGACATAAATAAAGAACCAGGATTCATGGCCGGCTTCTTTAAAGCTTAAGGCAAAGAATTCGGCTGTCCCGCCAAACAGGGTATTGGCAAGGGCATAGGGGAGTGCAACACCCAAGGCACGAATATGCGCAGGGAACAGTTCCGCTTTGACGACCGCATTAATAGAGGTATAACCGGTGACAATAACCAGGCCGGCCAAGCTGAGCCAGAATGCTGCCCAGTAGTCATGAGTCTGACCTAAACGATCAAATATGAAATAGGTAAACAAGACACCCAATACCCCGAAGGCAATCATGATCGGCTTGCGTCCCACTTTATCCGACAAAGCCCCGGCTAAAGGTTGTAAACACATGAAAATGAACAGTGCCAGAGTAGTAATTTGCGTGGCTTCAGGTTTGCTAAATCCGGAGGTATTCACCAGATATTTTTGCAGATAAGTGGTATAGCTATAAAAAGCAACCGTACCACCTGCAGTTAAAAACAAAACCGTAAAGGCTTGTTTGGGATAATGCTTAAAGAGGGAAAACATACTCGATTCGGGCTGGTTTTTATCTTTTTGCGCATTTTTAAAAGATTGGGTTTCAAGCAATCCACGACGGATATAAAACACCACAATGGCCAGACAGGCGCCAATAAAGAAGGGAATGCGCCAGCCCCAGTCATGCAGTTGTTCTTCAGTCAGTACAAACTGCAAAATCAGCAATACACAAAGTGCAGTCAGCTGACCTGCAATCAGGGTCACATACTGAAAGCTGGAGAAAAAGCCGCGGCGATGCCTTTCCGCCATTTCACTTAAATAGGTGGCACTGGCACCGTATTCACCGCCCACACTTAAGCCCTGAATGAGTCGGGCAAGCACTAAAATGATAGGCGCGAATATGCCAATCTGGTCATGGGTGGGAGAAACCGCAATCATCAGAGAGCCAATACACATCAGGGTTACAGAAAGGGTCAGTCCAGATTTACGTCCTTTTCTATCTGAATAAATACCCATAATCCAGGCACCAATCGGTCGCATTAAAAAGCCGACGGCAAAAATGGCAGCAGCCTGGAGTAATTGTGCGGTTTGACTGCCTTTGGGGAAAAAGGCATGGGCAAAATATAAGGTGAAAGCAGCATAGACATACCAGTCATACCACTCCACCAGGTTACCTGCTGAACCACCTAGAATGGATTTGACCCGGGTTTTGGTATCTAAATTTACTTGGGAAACGTTTTGTTCAATCATCTGCACAAGTCCATTTTGCTATTGTTTTTTGATGTTAAACCAATTATTTCAGGGGCATAAGCATATGATTTTTCAGTTTTGTATGAAAAATGTGCAAAATTAAATGTTCAAAAATGAGTGATTTAAAAAATGAGCAGAATCAAATCATAGAAGGGAAAATGAAGAAATAAACCCCATATTCATTTTATCTACATTGTGCTGAATGACAATTATCCGGTGTCCTTTCAGTTTAAATAGTGCTAAGTTGCTTGGAACAACAGGAAATTTAAGTTTACTGTTTGAACAGGATTAGAGGAGGTGGACATGCAAGTGAGTCATCCGGTCTATGATGTAGCGGTAATTGGCGGTGGGATTAATGGCGTCGGTATTGCTGTTGATGCTGCAGGTCGCGGTTTGTCAGTTTTCTTATGTGAGAAGGATGATCTCGCCAGCCATACTTCCTCTGCAAGCAGCAAGCTGATTCATGGCGGTCTGCGTTATCTTGAATATAAAGAATTTCGTCTGGTGCATGAAGCTTTAGTAGAGCGGGAAATTCTGTTAGCCAAAGCACCGCATATTATTCGTCCCTTACGTTTTATCATGCCGCATCAGCCACATTTACGTCCTGCATGGCTAATACGCACCGGTTTATTTATCTATGATCATCTCGGTAAACGAAAAAAACTAGCCGCTTCCCGGCATATTCATTTTGAACCAGCCAGCAGTCCTTTAAAAGATGAAATCACTCAGGGTTTTGAATATTCTGATTGTACTGTGGATGATTCGCGTCTGGTGGTTCTAAATGCTATGCAGGCCCATGAGCTGGGTGCCAAAATTGCTACACAAACCCGGTGCACCGCTGCTTACCGTGAAAACGGATTATGGAACATTCATCTGGAACATGCACAGGGCAGTGATCAGATACAGGCAAAAGCTCTGGTCAATGCCGCCGGTCCCTGGGTCAATCACTTTATTGAGCAAAATTTAAAACAGCAATCGCCACATGGTTTACGTCTGGTTCAAGGCAGCCATATTATTGTGCCTAGAATTTATGAGGGCGATAAAGCGTTCATTCTGCAAAATGATGATCACCGGATTGTCTTTGCCATTCCTTATCTGGAGCAATACACCTTAATTGGTACCACTGATCATGAATATCAGGGCAATCTGGATCAGGTTAAAATCACCTCGCAAGAAGTGGATTATTTGCTGGATGTTTATAATGATCACTTTAAACATCAGCTCACTGTGGAAGATATTTTATACACCTATTCAGGTGTGCGGTCTTTATGTGATGATGAATCAGATAATCCATCGGCCGTTACCCGAGATTACACTTTGGCCATATCGCATGCACAGGAAAATGATGCACCTTTACTTTCAGTCTTTGGTGGCAAGCTTACTACCTATCGAAAACTGGCAGAGTCAGCAATGGCATATTTGGCGTCAAGTTTTCCTGAAATGAATAAACCTTGGACCGAGAATGCATTCTTGCCGGGTGCAGAAAATCTGGTTTCGGTTGAGTTGTTAATGCAGCAGTTGATGCAGGGCATTGATCATGTTTCCTTGCCACTGGCTTCTCGCTGGGCACATGCTTATGGGTCAAGGGTGTGGAAATTTTTACAGGACATTTCTACAACCAGTGAACTGGGTGAAGACTTTGGTCATGGGTTATTTGCTCGGGAAGTAGACTATCTGGTCGATCAAGAGTGGGCGAGAACCAGTGAAGATATCTTATGGCGCAGAACTAAACTCGGTTTTCTATTTAGTGCGGATGAAATACAGCAACTGGATCAATATCTTTTAAAATTGCTGCTTGAAAGATCAAAAGATACGGCTGCCTAACGGGTTGAACAATAAAAAAAGACCGCCTGAGCGGTCTTTTTTGAATCCAATGATTATTTTGATTTGCAATAAAATTCCAGCTTAAATTACATTTAAATGTCGGTTGAGCTTTTATTGTAAATTTACTTAAATTTCAACGCCACCTAATGCTGAGCAGTTCACAGGCGTGTTCCATTGCACTGCGGTTCCATAAATTACAGGACGTACCATACGCCAAGGCCAGAAGCCGAATCTTTGGCTGGCATTATAGTTAATTACTACATTTCCACCGACCTGATGAGCGCGTTCTGCGAAACGTGAATATAGTTCTTCTACGCTGCCATATGTACCTTTAGCTACTTTAATGCGCTTCTTGATCTGAAACTGGCTGGAATCTGGTGTGCCTTTGATGGCGCAGATGTGAAGACCATGTTGCTCTGTGGTCGTTTGAGCCATGGCTAGACCCGAGAAACCCAGCAGGCAAGTTGCAAGTGTTAATGTTTTTAGCATGAAATTTTCCTTCTTTTATTGTTATGGAATTATTTGCGGGCTTATATTAACGTAAAAAAGGCCACCGTAGTGACCTTTTTATGACTTAATTCATTGAATTAAGCAGATTTTTTAACAGCTTCTATAAGCTCAGCTTGACGTTTTTTCAACGCTTCTGGTAAACGATCACCTAATTTATTGAACAATTCAGTGTGGCTTTCAAGTTCTTTGATCCATTGATCTTTATCTTGAGAAGTTACCAGGTCAAACTGTTCTTTAGAGAAATCCGTACCGTTCCAGTTCAATTGTTCGTAAGTTGGAACACGGCCAATTGGAGTTTCAACAGCAGTTGCACGGCCTTCACAACGATCGATGATCCACTCAAGAACACGCATGTTTTGACCGAAACCAGGCCATACGAAGTTACCTTCAGCATCACGACGGAACCAGTTCACGTTGTAGATACCAGGAAGCTTGTTGCCGGCAGCAGCAGCTTTCTCGCCCACTTTCTCACCCATTTCTAACCAGTGAGTGAAGTAGTCAGCCATGTTGTAGCCAGCAAATGGAAGCATCGCGAATGGGTCACGACGAACAACACCTTGTTGACCAACAGCAGCAGCAGTGGTTTCAGAACCCATTGTTGCAGCTTTATAAACGCCATCCACCCAATCAATAGCTTCTGAAATTAGAGGCACTGTGTCCGCACGGCGACCACCAAAGATGAACGCAGAAATTGGAACACCTGCTGGATTTTCCCAGTCAGCATCGATAGAAGGGCATTGACCAGCAGCAACGGTGAAACGAGCGTTTGGATGCGCAGCTTTTTCTTCGCCAGTGTGTGGTTGGCCTTTCCAGTTGGTCAGGTTAGCAGGCGCTTCTTTAGTCAGACCTTCCCACCATACTTCGCCGTTGTCAGTCACAGCAACGTTGGTATAGATCACGTCTTTATGAAGTGTTGCCATGCAGTTCGGGTTGGTCTTGGTATTTGTACCAGGCGCTACACCGAAGAAACCAGCTTCAGGGTTGATTGCATATAAGCGACCGTCTTCACCTGGTTTGATCCAAGCAATATCGTCACCTACAGTTTCAATTTTCCAGCCTTCATAACCTGCTGGTGGAATCAACATTGCGAAGTTTGTTTTACCACAAGCAGAAGGGAATGCAGCCGCGATGTAGTGTTTTTCGCCTTGTGGGTTAGTCACGCCAAGGATCAGCATGTGTTCAGCTAACCAGCCTTGTTGACGACCCATATAAGATGCAATACGTAAAGCCAGGCATTTTTTACCCAGCAATGCGTTACCGCCGTAACCAGAACCGTAAGACCAAATTTCACGCGTTTCTGGGTAATGCACAATCCATTTTTCAGGGTTGCAAGGCCAAGCAACGTCTTTTTGACCTTCTTCTAAAGGTGCACCAACGGTATGTACACATGGAACAAATTCGCCATCAGTACCCAGAACGTCATAAACAGCTTTACCCATACGCGCCATTTTAGACATGCTGACTGCTACATAAGGAGAGTCAGTCAATTCGATACCGATATGTGCAATATGAGAACCTAAAGGACCCATAGAGAAAGGTACTACGTACAAAGTACGGCCTTTCATAGAACCGTCGAACAAACCGTTCAGGCGAGCACGCATTTCAGCAGGCGCTTCCCAGTTATTTGTCGCACCAGCGTCTTCTTTGTTTTCTGAACAGATATAAGTACGACCTTCAACACGAGCAACGTCAGAAGGATCAGAATTTGCAAGATAAGAACCAGGATGAGTTTCTTGGTTAAGCGCTTGCATTGTGCCGTTAGCGATCATCAAGTCGATATAACGTTGATATTCTTCTGCGCTACCGTCACACCATTCAATTTTTGCCGGTTTTGTTAATTTAGCAATCTCTTCCACCCAAGCAATAAGCTTAGGGTGACGAACGAATTCTGGTGCGTTCACTTGGGTCATGGTGAGGCCTATCTCAAATGTGTACAAATTAGATGTACAAAGTACAATCCGAACAATAAATTTACTGCTCAGATGAAATATGAAAAAAAGTGGCTGTATTAAAGCATAAAATCATAAAAAAAATAAGACTAAAGAAGTGCCTGAATTAGATTGGAATATTCTATGTTTTTATTTTTAATTAATAAAAAACAACAAGTTAAAGTTTAATAGGTTTTGTGATTCATTCATTTATTAAATTTATGAGTAATATTTATTTAATTTATTATTTTTATAAACAATATCTTACTCATATTATTTTGATGAGTCTTATTATTGATTTAATAAATGCTGGTCATTCAAATTTTACATAAAGAGTCTTTCATTTGTTGATAATTTGGACAAAATTAGAGCAATTGCTTCAAAAAAGTAGAGAAAATGTCAGTTCCTTTAAAGCCTTTGTCTCTTATCTATAATGAAAAATCAGGATTTCATGCCGCCAATAAAGATGAAATCTATGAACAACTTATGACAAATTTAACCGCTTATGGTTATGAAATTCAAGCATTTGAAATCAGTGCCGAAACAGATTTTAACAGGTTTATGGACAAAATAATTGCGCGCCATCTAGAAGCTGAAGAAATTGGCATTGTGGTGGCTGCCGGTGGGGACGGCACATTAAATACGGTTGCAACCAAACTGATGGATACCGAAATTCCGATGGGGATTTTCCCATTGGGAACCTTTAATTATGTGGCCCGCTTACTGCATATTCCGCTTGATCTGTTAAAAGCTGCTGAAGTCATTGCCAAGGGGCAGGTCCGGAAAGTGCATGTGGCTCAAATTAATGATCATATCTATTTAAACAATGCCAGTTTAGGGCTTTATCCTTTATTCATCCAAAGGCGTGAAATCTATAACCGGCGTTTTGGCCGCCTGGCTTTGCATGCTTATACGTCAGCATTAGATGTGATGATTCGCGACCGCAAAGAACTGAAACTGGAAGTAGAAATTGATGGTAAAAAATATCCGGTCAAAACCCCGCTGATTTTTTTTGGCAATAATCAATTGCAACTTGCAGAGATGAATTTACGCATTGCCAAAAGTGCTGAATTGGGAAAAGTAGCCGGCGTTGTGGTGGCAAAAAGTGATAAACGCACGTTATTTAAAATCTTATTGCAGTTGATTCGCGGCAATCTTGATCATGCGCCAGATGTATACAGTTTTTCCGCCGACAATGTGCAAATCCATTCCAAAGCCAAAAAGCTCACACTTGCACTGGATGGCGAAATTGTGGAAATGCAACCCCCCCTTCATATTTCCGTCCGTAAGCATGCATTAAAAATAATGGTTCCTTATGATTCTACATCTGTCTGATTTGCATTTTGGTACGGAAAAACCGGCCTGCATGGCTGCAATCCGTTTATTTTGTCAGCAACATCCTTTGGAGGCTGTAGTTGTAAGTGGGGATTTAACTCAACGCGCCCGTTATACGCAGTTTTATGATTGCAAACAGTTTCTGGAAAGTTTAAACCTGCCTTATCTGGTGGTGCCGGGGAATCATGATATTCCGCTGTATCATGTCTGGAACCGGATATTTAGTCCTTTTACCCGCTATAAAATTTTCTTCGGTCATATGGAAACCGTATTGGAAACTGCGCATTTTTATCTGATTGGCGTGAATAGTATAAGGCGGCGTTATCATACCCGAGGACACATTTCCCTGGAGCAAATTCAGCAAATTGATCAAAGGCTGATGATGGCGCCTAAGGATAAAATCAAACTTATCGTTGCGCACCAGCCATTTTATACGCCTCCGAATAATGCACATGGCATCAAGGATTGTCCAATGCTGGGACGTATGGCTTTAGAATCCTGGAGTCAGAGTGGTTTAAACGGCCTGTTGCATGGTCATCTGCATCAATCGGCCGTATATGACCTGAACCAGATTTATCACTTGGGGGCAGCCCATCCTGTGCTGGACATTCATGCTGGAACAGCAATTTCTTACCGCTTACATCGTGGCTTACCCAACAGTTTTAATCTGATCTATGGCAATGCCGATGTAGAACATTATTATTTTAATCGTCAGCAAAAAGAATTTGTATTAAAAGAAGAAAATGCTGATTAAATGAAGAAAGACGTATAGTTGAATAAAAAAAATACAAAAAACAGGACTTTTTTTTTGCTTGCCCCTTGAAGCGTTTTTTTCCATCCCCACAAAAGTGTCATCGAAATTATTTGATGATGACCGAGGGAATAACAAAGTCATCATTACTTCACTATAAAAGACTTAGTCTGATGGAGTTTCCAATGAGCAACATTCGTCCATTACATGATCGCGTAGTTATTCGTCGCGTTGAAGAAGAAACTAAAACTGCTGGCGGTATTTTACTTCCAGGTTCTGCTGCTGAGAAACCTGCTCAAGGTGAAATCATTGCAGTAGGTAATGGTCAAATCACTGATAACGGTGTACGTGCGTTAGACGTAAAAGTTGGCGACAAAGTATTGTTCGGTACTTATGCAGGTACAACTGTGAAAGTAGACGGTGAAGAACTTCTTATTATGAAAGAGTCTGACATTTTAGCTGTGCTTGAAGCTTAATTCTGAGCCAGAAAATTCAGACCTGATTCTTTATATAGATTCTTGAAAATTAAAAATATTTGGAGTAAATCATGTCAGCTAAAGACGTAAAATTTGGTGATTCAGCTCGCAGCAAAATGATTGCAGGCGTAAACGTACTTGCAGATGCGGTAAAAGTAACTTTAGGTCCTAAAGGCCGTAACGTTGTAATCGACCGTTCTTTCGGTGCGCCGCACATTACTAAAGATGGTGTCACTGTAGCGAAAGAAATTTCACTGGCAGACAAATTTGAGAACATGGGTGCTCAACTGGTTCGTGAAGTATCTTCAAAAACCAATGATATCGCAGGTGACGGTACCACAACTGCAACTGTACTTGCTCAAGCAATTTTGAACGAAGGCATCAAGTCAGTGACTGCGGGTATGAACCCAATGGACTTGAAACGCGGTATCGACCTTGCGGTTCGTGCTGTAGTTGAAAACATTAAAGCTACTGCTAAACCAGCGTCTGATACTAAAGCGATTGAACAAGTGGGTTCAATCTCTGCAAACTCTGACGAAACCGTAGGTAAACTGATTGCGCAAGCCATGGAAAAAGTGGGCAAAGAAGGCGTGATCACTGTTGAAGAAGGTTCAGGCTTCGAAGATGCTTTGGACGTTGTTGAAGGTATGCAGTTTGACCGTGGTTATATCAGCCCGTACTTCGCGAACAAGCAAGATACATTGACTGCTGAACTTGAAAATCCGTTCATTCTGCTTGTTGATAAAAAAATCAGCAACATCCGTGAATTGATTACTGTACTTGAAGCAGTTGCTAAAACAGGTAAACCCCTGCTTATCATTGCTGAAGATGTTGAAGGCGAAGCACTGGCTACGCTTGTCGTAAACAACATGCGCGGCATCATTAAAGTATGTGCTGTTAAAGCTCCTGGTTTTGGTGACCGCCGTAAAGCAATGTTACAAGACATCGCAATCTTGACTGGTGGTACTGTCATTTCTGAAGAAATTGGCATGTCACTTGAACAAGCGACTCTAGAGCACTTAGGTACAGCACATAAAGTGACTGTTTCTAAAGAAAACACAGTACTGGTTGATGGTGCTGGTGATGCTGCTCAAATTGCAGATCGCGTTCAACAGATCCGTGCGCAAATTGAAGAATCAACTTCTGAATACGACAAAGAAAAACTTCAAGAACGCGTTGCTAAATTGGCAGGCGG
>Ga0308169_10004957_pt1 | contig 12247 bp, 8 predicted proteins | sample PhyBR1_2_FD_202139 | JGI IMG/M metagenome (GOLD analysis project Ga0308169, IMG submission 202139) | Phyllosphere microbial communities from UC Gill Tract Community Farm, Albany, California, United States - DLSLSB.R1 | ecosystem: Host-associated > Plants > Phyllosphere > Unclassified | place...
AGTAGGCTGCCCTGCGCTGGTCGAACTGTGGACGAGGAGGGAGAGAGCGAGCGTCAGCTTGTAGCACAGTCGACGAGGACGAGGTCCGAGCGGCCGCGACAAGACGGCGGCGGCGAGGGGGAGTGAGGCGAGGGCGACGAGGTGCCAAATAGAGGAGAGGCGAGAGAGAAGGCGAGAGAGAAGGCGAGAAAGAGGTAGGAGAGCGGCGAGAGAGGGCAAGGAGGGAGAGTCGGGACGAGGAAGAGGTGGAAGGGCAGGGAGAGGGCGACGAGCGCAAGGAGGAGGAAGAAGGGGAGGAAGAAGGGGAAGGAGAGGGAGGAACAAGGGGAAGGAGAGGGAGGAGAGGGAGGAACAAGGAGGAGGAGAGCGAGGAGAGGAGGGACTCACGTCGACGGCCGTGTCGAGCTCCTGGTTGCGAGGGAGCGGGTGCATGACGATCGTGTGCTCCTTGGCGCTGGCGAGGACCTCGTTGTTGATGACGTACGCGTCCTTGACCGCCTCGTACTCCTGGAGCGTGTCGAAGCGCTCCTGCTGAACCCGAGTCACGTACAGGACGTCGGTGCGGCCGATGACGCTCGCGAGCGAGGTCGTCTCGAGGACGGGGACGCCCGCCTTCTCGGCCTCGGCCTTGACCGACTCGGGCATCGAGAGCGCCGGCGGCGCGACAAAGATGAGCGAGATCGAGTAGAGCGACAGGAGCTTGACGAGGCTGTGAACGGTGCGGCCGTTCTTGAGGTCGCCGACCATGGTGATCGTGAGGCCGTTGACCGTGCCGAGCTCCTCGCGGATCGTGTAGATGTCGAGGAAGGCCTGCGCACGTACAAGGAGGGAGAAGGGTCAGCTCGAGGGCGCGCTGTGAGCACGAACGAGAGGAAGAGAGGGTCCGAGCGCACCTGGGTCGGGTGCTCGCCGATGCCGTCGCCGGCGTTGATGATGGGCACGGGCGAGTAGCGCGCGCCCTCCTGCGCCGAGCCGGCGGCCGGGTGGCGGAGCGCGATGACGTCCGAGTAGCAGCCGAGCGTGCGCACCGTGTCGGCGAGCGACTCGCCCTTGACGACCGACGATGTGCCGGGCGTGACCGTCACGGTCGAGCCGCCGAGGCGCGCCATCGCCGCCTCGAACGAGCACGACGTGCGCGTCGACGGCTCGTAGAAGAGGTTGGCGAGGACGCGGCCGCGCATGATGTCGATCGGGATGCCGCGCTCGGTGAGCATGCGCATCTCGGACGCGACGCCGAAGAGCGTGTGCAGGTCGTCGCGCGTAAAGGCCCGGACCGAGAGGACGTGACGGCGGTGGTAGGCGCGCGCCGACTGCGACAGGAGCTTGAGGAGGCTCGACATGGGCGACGCCGGGACGACGGCCGACGACGACGGCGCGGCGAGCGACATGAGGCTCGGCTGGAGCATGTGGTCGGACGCCTCGAGGAGCGGCGAGCGCGAGCCCAGCTTGGGCGACTTGGCGGCGAGGGCGGCGGGCGCGGCCGACGGCGTCGTCGGCGACGTGATCGACTCGCGCGAGGGGAAGCCGAGCGACTGCATCGACGGCCGGCTCGCCGAGACCGAGAAGCGCGCCTGGCGCCGCTCGGTCTTGCTCGCGCCGGCGAGCGCCGACAGGTCGTGCCCGGCGAGCGAGACCTTGGACGGGACGCCGTCGAGGAGGACGGTCGTGCCGCGCAGGACGACGCGGTGGACGGCGCCGGCGACCTTCTTGCCCTCGAGCGGCGACCAGTACTTGCGCTTGGGAACGACGACGGTGCGGTCGACCTCGACCTCGACGTACGTGTCGGCCGGCTGCGGCGGCAGGTCGAAGATGGCGCGAGGGTTGTCCGACATCCTCGAGGTGAGGTCGTCGAGCGAGAGGCGGCCCTCGGCGACGGCCGACAGAAGGAGCTGCATCGCCTCCTCGTGGCCGGCGGCGGGCGAGTAGGGCTTGTCGAGCTCGGTCGCGAGGCGGTAGGGGAGGGCGCCGACGGCGAAGACGTCGATCGTCTCGAGGTGCGACCACAGGGCGGCCTGGTCCTTGGCCGTCGGGAGGCACGTCGCGCCCGGGAACTGCTCGCGCGTGAGGAAGAGCGAGTAGACCGAGACGTCGCACGTCACCTTGAGGTCCTTGTCCTTGGAGAGGCTGATGAGCTGGATGTCGTTCTCGGTCTGGACGTTGGTGACGTGGACGCTGCGGCCGTGCAGGCTCGCGAGGAGGAGCACCGACGCGAGGTCGGTCGTGCGCGCGTCGGTCACGATCGGCTTGTTGAGCGGCCACGCCTGGAAGTGCGCGGCGACCGTCGAGACCTTGTCGGACGACGTCGAGAGAATCGACGCCGAGAGGAAGAGGGTGCGGGCGGCGCCGATGAGCTCGCTCGTGAGGTTGCCGGCGTTGTCGGCCGTCGCAGCGATCGAGAGCGAGTAGTCGCACGCGGCGGCCGCGGCGTTGTCGCGCGCGATGTCGAGCGAGGCGCGGTCGGTAACGCTCGACTTGTCGCCGGTCGGCAGGACCTGGACCGTCGTGAAGCCGCCGGCGAGGGCGGCCTTGGTCGCCTCGGCGAGGTCGTTCGAGCCGGCGACGGCGACGCCCGGGACGAAGCACCTCGTGTTGATGAAGCCGGGGAGGACGACCGTGTGCGACGAGGTCTTGTAGTCGACGTTCGAGATGGCGAGCGACGGGTTGCGCGCGAGGGCCTGGATGAGGAGCTTGGCGCACTTGACGTTGGTGACGAGCGGGACGGCGAAGTCGACGGCCATGCGGCGCGACAGGTAGCCCTTGGACATGTAGCTCGCCGGCCGACGGTACCGGTTCTTGGACGGCAGGTTGACGTACAGGTCGATCAGGTTGTTGGCGATGTGCTCGCGCAGAGAGTACTCGGACTTCTGCGCCGCCCGGTCGTCCTCGTCGTCGAGCGCCTCGAGGTACTTGACCGGGATGCCGTGCTCCTGGAGGAAGTCCGACGTGCCGCTCGTCGCAAAGATGTTGTACCCGAGCGCGTGTAGCTTCTGGATCGAGGGGAGCATCTCGAGCTTCTCCTTGTACTGCCCGATCGAGAACAGGATGTTCTTCTCGGGCATGCGCATGCCCGTCGAGAGGAGCGCCTTGAGGTACGCCTCGTACTTGTCCTTGCCGAAGCACGCGACCTCGCCGGTCGACGCCATCTCTGCGGGCGCGAGGATGAGGAGGAGAGAGAGGAAGAGGGGGAGAGAGGAGCGCAGAGTCAGCACGAGGGGCGCAAAGAGAGAGAGCGCGCGCGAGAGTGAGGAGGAGAGGGACGCACCGACGCCAAGGATCGGGTCTGCGCCGGCGAGACGGCCGAACGAGAACTGCGGGACCTTGATGCCGACGTAGTCCTTGGGCAGGTTGAGCTCCGGGTAGGGCGTGACGGGGAGGCCGAGCATGATGTCGGTCGCCATCTCGATCGCGTCGACGTTGGTGACCTTGGACACGAAGGGGAACGAGCGCGCGGCGCGCACGTTGCACTCGATGACCTTGATCTCGTTGTTCTTGGCGAGGAACTGGATGTTGTACGGGCCCGAGACGTTGAGCGCGGCGCCGATCTTGGCCGTCGCCTCCTCGATGCGGCGGACCGTCTCCGGGTCGAGGTCCTGCGGCGGGAGGATGAGGGTCGCGTCGCCCGAGTGCACGCCGGCGTTCTCGACGTGCTCCGAGACGTAGTGCATGACGAGCTTGCCGTCGCGCGCGACGGCGTCCATCTCGATCTCCTTGGCCTCCTCGACGTACTTGGTGACGACGACCGGGTAGTCGCGCGAGACGGCGGCGGCCTGGTTGAGGTACGCGTCGAGGTCGTCGCCCGAGTAGACGACGTTCATGGCGGCGCCCGACAGGACGTACGACGGGCGGACGAGGACCGGGTAGCCGACCTTGTTGCAGAACTCGTGCGCGGCGTCCATCGTCGACAGCTCCTTCCACAGGGGCTGGTCGACGCCGAGCTTGTCGAGCATGCGCGAGAACTTGTAGCGGTTCTCGGCCATGTCGATCATCTCGGGCGAGGTGCCGAGGATCTTGACGCCCTGGCGGTGGAGCGGGAGCGCGATGTTGTTCGACGTCTGGCCGCCCATCGACACGACGACGCCCGACGACGTCTCGGCCTCGTAGATGTCGAGGATCGTCTCGAGCGAGATGACCTCGAAGTAGAGGCGGTCGGCCTCGTCGTAGTCGGTCGACACCGTCTCGGGGTTGTAGTTGACCATGACCGTCTTGAAGCCGCGGTCGCGGATCGTGCGGATCGCGCGCACGGCGCACCAATCGAACTCGACCGACGAGCCGATGCGGTACACGCCCGAGCCGAGGACCATGATGCCCTTGTCCTGGAACTCGACGTCGTGCCCGGCGCCGTTGTACGTCATGTACAGGTAGTTGGTGAAGGCGGGGAACTCGGCGGCGACCGTGTCGATCTGCTTGACGCGCGGCGTGATGCCGTAGTCGAGGCGCAGGCGGCGCACGGCGAGCTCGTTCGAGTTGAGCATCTTGGCGATCTGGGCGTCCGAGAAGCCGTGGCGCTTGGCCGTGCGCAGGAGCTCAACCGGAAGCTGCGCAGCCGTGTACTTCCTGTAAGGTGGGAGGGAGAGTGGAAGGAAGGCGAGAGCGAGTCAGCGTCGTGCGTTCGACGAGGTCGCTCAACTTGAGAAGGTCGAAAAGGGGAGGGAGGAGAAAGACGCACTGGACCGTCTTGTCGATGCGCACGACGTGCTCGAGCTTGCGCAGGAACCACTTGTCGATGTTGGACAGCTTGTGGATCTCGTCGACGGTGCGGCCGTTGTGGAGCGCGTTGGCGATGGCGAACAGGCGGCGGTCGGTCGGCTTGGCGAGCTCCTCGTCGATCTGGTCGTCCGGGTAGCTGTTCTGCGAACGAGAGCGAGAACGTATCAGTCTCGGTGCATGAGGAGGTGGGAGGAGGTAGAGAAGAGCGAGAGAGAGGAGAGCGCACCTTGCTAAAGCCGGCGAACGACGGGTCGATCGAGCGGATGGCCTTCTGCAGCGTCTCCTCGAACGTCTTGCCGATGGCCATGACCTCGCCGACCGACTTCATCGACGAGCCGAGGGCGGTCGACACGCGCGTGAACTTCTTGAGGTCCCACCGGGGGATCTTGACGACGACGTAGTCGAGACTCGGCTCGAAGCACGCGCACGTGTTCTTGGTGACCGAGTTCTTGACCTCGTTGAGCGGGATGTTGAGGCCGAGCTTGGCGGCCGTGTAGGCGAGCGGGTAGCCCGTCGCCTTGGACGCGAGCGCCGACGAGCGCGACAGGCGCGCGTTGACCTCGATGATGCAGTACTCCTGCGAGTAGGGGTTGAGCGCGTACTGGATGTTGCACTCGCCGACGACGCCGAGGTGCCGGATGACGTTGACGGCCGTCGTGCGCAGCATGTTGTAGTCCGAGTCGGACAGGGTCTGCGACGGCGCGACGACGATCGAGTCGCCCGTGTGGATGCCGAGCGGGTCGAAGTTCTGCGAGGCGAGGAAGAGAGAGCAGGGTCAGTCGTCGAGCTCGGGCAGGGAGATGAGGAGGAGGAGGAGGAAGAGGAGGAGGAGGAGACGCACCTCCATGTTGCAGACGGTGATGCAGTTGTCGCGGCAGTCGCGCACGACCTCGTACTCGATCTCCTTCCAGCCCTTCATGCTGCGCTCGACGAGGACCTGCGACGAGGTGGCGAACGCCTTGGTGCACAGCTCGACGAGCTCCTTGTCGTTGTTGGCAAAGCCCGACCCGAGGCCGCCGAGCGCGAACGCCGCGCGCACGATGACCGGGTACCCGATGTCGTTGGCGGCCGTGACGCAGTCCTCGATCGACTCGGCGGCGGCCGACTTGGCGCACTTCTCGCCAATCTCCTCCATGGCCTGGGCGAACAGCTCGCGGTCCTCGGTCGTGATGATCGTCTCGATGGGCGTGCCGAGCACCTTGACGCCGAGGCCCTCGAACTCGTCCTTGAGCTTGATGCCGACCTGCAGCGCCGTCTGGCCGCCGAACGTGACGTAGATGCCGTCCGGGCGCTCGTGCTCGATGACCTTGCGGACCGAGTCGGCCGTGACGGGGAGGAAGTAGACCTTGTCGGCGAGGCCCTTGCTCGTCTGGATCGTCGCGATGTTGGCTGCGAGCAGGGAGAGGAAGAGAGAGGGGAGCGTCAGCTGTCGAGGCTCGAGGGGGAGGGTGTCGCAGAGGGGGAGGGCGAGGAGGACGAGAGCGACGACGCACGGTTGATGAGGATGGTGTAGATGCCCTCCTCCTTGAGCGCCTTGATGGCCTGCGAGCCCGAGTAGTCAAACTCGCCCGCCTGGCCGATCGAGAGACCGCCCGAGCCGAGGACGAGGACCTTGCGAACCTCGACGCGCGGCGACTTGGCGGCGTTCTCGGCGGCGTCGCCGCCCGGGAACGTGACGGCGCCCGTGAGCTGCTCGCCCTTGGCCTGCTGCTCGAGGCTGCGCTGGATCGCGGCAATGAACGTGTCGAACAGGAACTCGGTGTCGCGAGGTCCGGGCGCCGACTCGGGGTGGAACTGGACCGAGAAGAACGGGCGCTCGGTCGAGTAGATGCCCTCGTTCGACGAGTCGTTGGCGTTGACGAAGAGCTCCTTCCAGCCGGCCTGGAGCGACTTGGGCTCGACGGCGTAGCCGTGGTTCTGCGACGTGATGTAGCACCGGCCCGAGACGAGCGACGTGCAGGGGATGTTGGCGCCGCGGTTACCGTACTTGAGCTTGAGCGTGCTCGCGCCGCTCGCGCGCGCGAGGAGCTGGTGGCCGAGGCAGATGCCGAAGATGGGGAACCGCGCCGACTCGAGGGCCTTGGCGAGGATCGTCGTCGTCGTCGTGAGCGTCGCCGGGTCGCCCGGGCCGTTCGACAGGAACAGGCCGTCGAACGGCTCCTCGGACGGCGAGAGGTAGTCGTAGTCGTAGGGGACGACCTTGAGCTCGACGCCGCGCTTGGTGAAGCAGCGGATCTGGTTGTACTTCATGCCGACGTCGACGCACAGGACGCGCAGGTTGCGGCCCGACGAGTGGCGGAGAGGCTCGACGCCGGCGTCGGCCTTGTACAGGACCGGCTGCGGGACCGAGACGGCGGCGACGAGGTTGTCGGCGTTCGGGTCGTGGTACTCGACCTGCTCGTACGCCGCGCGCCAGTCCTGGGCGGCGAGGCGGGCGTCGGCGCCCTTGACGCGCTGGCTGAGGCGGCCGATGGTCGAGCCGCGCTCGCGCAGCTTCTTGGTGAGGTCGCGCGTGTCGACGCCGTAGATGGCCGGGACGCCCTCCTCCTTGAGCCACTCGGCGAGCTCCGAGTAGGCGGCGTGGTTGGAGAAGTCCTGCCCTGCGCCCGAGTAGTTGCTGACGATGAGGCCGGCGACGTGAATCTTGTACGACTCGAACTCGCGAGGGAGGTCGGCCGGGTTGGCGCCCTTGGTCGGCCGCTTGGGGACGCCGTACGAGCCGATGAGCGGGTACGTGAGGACGAGGATCTGGCCCGAGTACGACGGGTCGGTGAGCGACTCGGGGTAGCCGACCATGCCTGCGCGGAGAGGGAGAGAGCGAGAAGGTCAGCCGAGTCGCTCTCGCGCCGAGGCGGGAGGAGAGCGAGAGGAGGGGACGCACCGGTCTGGAAGACGCACTCGCCGGCGATGTTCTTGTCGGCGCCAAAGCTGTAGCCCTCGTAGGCGCTGCCGTCGGCGAGCTCGAGGAGCATGCGCTCCGTGTGGACGGCGGCGGCGGCGCCCTTGAGCTCGGCGTCCGGGCCCGGGTACGCCGCGGCGACCTCCTGCGACGGCGGCGAGACGATGGGCTGGACGGGGCGACCCGAGAGGCGGCCCGAGGGCGAGGGCGGGCGCGAGGCGAGGGCGACAGCCGACGGCTGCGGGGCGGCGAGGTCGAGAGGAGGAGGCGAGGTCGTCATCTTGCACGGCGGCGTGGGGTGCGGTGTGTGTGGGTGCTGTAGGTGACCTTGCGACGGGTACCGCTGGTGGGAAGGACGGGCGAGCTGGGCGACGCTTGGCGAGGGCGAGGTCGAGTTCGGCCGGGAGCTCGAGAGCTGGGGCGGCGGCGGAGCGAGTGCGGAGGTCGGGTGTGTGCCGGGGCAGCTAGTGTCGGTTCCCTCTGGAGCTTCTAGCGACCACCAGGGACCATGCAGCGGTTGAGAGGGAAGAGGGAGAGGGAGAGGAGCGGTGCAAAGGTGCGAGCTCGAGGCCAACGAGCGCGGGGAAGCCAGCCTCATCAGCCACGGCTCCAGGGCGGACTGGGACAAGGTGCACTGCAAGATCAACATCTCCACGCACAGCTACGCCAAGGTAGCACCCTCCAGCGAGTCGTGCCCGCCGCGGGCTCGTCTGCGAGCTGCGCGAGGGCCGTGCTCTGCTCATCATCGCCCTCCTCGACTCGGCCCACCACCGCTCGCCTGGACCCGCCGACCGGCTCGTCCGAATGCTAAGGTGAAGAAGAGTAGAATGGTGCAGGTCGTGAACGAGTACGAGGGCGGGTCGGCGAGGGGGAGGGGTCCACGGCGACGGCGACACGGACTTGACGGCGAGACGGCTCCTGGACGACGTACGCTTGCAGAGACGCAGTGCCAGCGGGGCACAGACGCAGTTGCAAGAGCTTTCTCCTCACAGGCACCGCCCCTTAGGGTGAGGTCGGTCCTCGAGGAGAAGGAAGGGGAGAAAGAGCGAGTGCGACCGCGCGCCGCGGAGACGCCGAGGCGCACGGACGGGCGGCCCGCGCTCGCGCGCCTTTGTCGCGACGGACTCGCTCGCTTCGAGGCCTGACAAGCTGCTACAACGTCGATCCAATGCAAGGGACTAATCTAGGGAGAGAGAGATGCAGCTACGACCCGGCCCGTCCTCCTCACAAGCTCGACATGAGGTGACCCTGCGCGGCTCGCCCGAGGCGCAGTCAGCTCGTCGTCCCTCGTCGACCAGCCTCGAAAGAAGAGAGAGAAAGGGACGCACCATGAGCACCTCGGTCTCGGCCGTCGCGATCTTGAGCACGACCTCCTCGAACCTGCGCGCAAACTGCCACCCCTCCTTGCGGCCGAGCTCCTCGTGCGCGCCGACCTCCATCTTCCACAGCGTGCTGTCGCGCTCGGCGACGACGTTCGTGTTGCGCGGCGTGCGCGACAGGAACGACATCTCGCCCGCGACCGTGCCGGCCACCATCGACTCGGTCATTGTGTGCGCCGAGTTGGCGAAGACGTAGGTCGCGCGCAGCATGCCCGACTCGATCACGTAGAACCTGCAACGAGGGAGGAGGAGCGTCAGCACGTCCACGAGAAAAAGAGCGAGGGCGAGAGAGAGATGGACGCACGCATCGGGCTCGGACCCATTGGCCCAAAGCTGGGTCCCTCGCTCGACGTTGACGCGCTTGAAGTAGGGCACGAGACGCTGCGCACGACGGGCTCACGTCAGTACGACGCTCGATCGAAGGGAAGGAGAGGGCGAGGACGCACGAAGCAGTAGTCCTCGTTGAGGTCGGGCGAGTAGGGCTGGAACGCCTGGAGGAGGATCGGCAGCGGCTGCTGGAAGTTCATCTTGGACTGAGGGACCTCGGCTGCGCGCACAGAAGAGCATCAGCAGGGCTCAAGTGCGTCGGTGGAAGAGACATGGACGTACCGCGCGAGATCGTCTCCCTTGCTGCCGCTCGAAGGTGGTTGGCGCGAGGGGAAGAGGCAAAGCCCTCGATGTCGCTGTCGAGGTCGGCCTTGGGCATCTCTGCGCGCTCGTCCAGTCGATTCAGCAACATACTCGCGAGGCGAGAGGAGCAAGAGGGAAGGACGGACCGATCTGAGAAGCGATGGCGACGCCCGAGTGCGTCGGGCCGGCGTTGATGGCGGGCGGGCGGAACGTCTTCGAGTACAGGCTGCGTAGAAAGGCGTTCTCGCAGTGCTGCGAGCGGGAGGAGAGCAAAGCGTCAGCTGCGTCACCTCGTGAATGCGCGAGAGGAGGAAGGGAAGGGAGCGCACCTCGAGGGCGTCGTTCAGGTTCTCGAGCACGACGACCTTGTTCTCGGCGTGGTCGCTCCACAGGTCGACGCTGCGGAGAGCGATGCCGACCGACGAGTCGAACGGGCAGCCGCACAGGACGAGGACGACGCCGCGCTCGTCGAGGAGGCGCTGCATCCGGACGAACGCCTCGGCCGCCGAGAAGTCGACACCTACGGGCGCAGCAAAGCCGAATCAGTACGATGAGCATCTGATGCGTCGATGTTGTGGAGCTAGAGCGGGACGCACCGCTCGCCATGGAGAAGTCGACGACGAGGAACCGAATCGGGTTGTCGCTCCAGCTCGCCGCGTCGAGCAGCTTGCGCACGGTCGCCTCGACGTTTGAGATGGTGCCGAAGAAGAGGAAGCCCTGGAGCTTGACGATGCGGATCTGGCTGCCGACGTCGGCGAGCCACGCGCTCTGTTTCGGGTGCCGCCGCACGGTCGAGTGCGCCGACGAGCCGCTCAGGATCGAGCGGATGGCGCGGCGCTGCGACGACATGACGACGAATGAGACCTGCAGGAGGAGGACCGGCGTCAGCAGGGAGCGCAGGCGGCGATGGAGAGGGAGAGAGGAGGGGGAGGCCATGGACGCACACAGGCAAGGACGAGCCCGACGGCGAGGCCGATCGTAAAGTCGAACGCCGTCATCGTGAGGATGATGATCCAGATGGTCGCGTACTCGAACGACGACACGCGCGAGTACGTGTCCCAGACGGCCTCTTTGACGAGGTCGAGCGCGAGGACGTAGATGAGGGCCGACACGACGCAGACGGGGAGGAACCCGATGAGGCCCGGCCCGGCGAGGAGGACGCCGAGGCTGCCGCCGGCGAGGAGGAAGCCCGAGATGCGCGTCGTGCCGCCGTTCTGGATGAAGAGGACCGAGTTGACGTAGACGAGGTAGTTTGGGACCGACCCGAGGAGGCCCGAAGCGAAGTTAGACACGCCGTGCGCGACGAGCTCGCGGTCCGTGTCGACGTTGTCCTCGCCGATCGAGATGGCGAGCGAGGGAACATTGATCGGGACGTGCAGCAGGCCGAAGAAGACGAGGGCGAGCTGGGTCGGGATCGTCTCGACGAGGGCGCCAAAGTCGGTCTTGCGCAGGTCTGCAGGAGGTCAAGAGTCAGTACAGTTCTCCTACGTCGTACTGGGGACTCGAGGAGAAGGGGAACGCACTGAAGTGGGTGATGTACTCGTACCACTCGTTGTCGACGCCGTCGACCTCGAACACCCAGCCGAGCTCGCGCAGGCGCCCGACAGGGACCCGAGCCGAGAGCGCGACGATGTAGAAGACGGGCGGGATGGCGAGGAAGTAGGCGGGGAAGATGAGCGGGTGCGAGAACTTGGCGGTGATGAGGCGCAGGCCGAGGGCGAGGACGAGCGGGATGGTCTGCGGCGCGCGCAAGCATGAGGTCGAGTCAGCACAACGAGCATCTCCTACATGCAAGACGACGTGAGGCGAGAGAGGAGAAGGCGAACGCACCCAGAGAGGCAAAATCTCGAGGTCGAAGAAGTGCCGGACGAGCTCGAGCGAGAAGCCGCTGCCCTCTTCGAGGCGCGCCGAGACCTGGAGGCCGGTGACGAACAAGAAGGCGCCGACGCCGCCGATCGTGCCGACGAGGATGTGGCGCGGGAAGAACTCGCTGAGGCGGCCGAGGCGAAGGGCGCCGAGCGTGCCGAACGCGAGGCCGGTCAGGATCGACGACATGGCGTACGCGAACATGGTCGTCGCGACGAGCGTCTCGTCGTCGTCGATGTGCTTCTGAAGGACGCCGACAATCGAGTGGTAGAAGGGCTGCGCGAGACGGAGGAAGAGTTAGCTCGTGGGCTCGTGCGGCGACGGCGGCGACGACGAGCAGGAGGGGACGCACCACGACCTCGATCATCATGGAGCCGTTGCCTGCAGCAAAGATGGACCCGCCGCCGGAAAAGACGAGTTGGGCGACGAGCGACGAGACAAAGAACATTGAGACGCCGATACCTCCAAAGTTGGCGAAGGCGGGCACGCTCGTCGGGAACGTGATCATGCCGTACGAGATGGCGTCGAGGATGTTCATGAGGGTGCTGCGAGCGTGAGTGAGGAGCGTCAGAAGGCGCACCAGGAGTCTGAGCGAGAGGGATGGAGCGCACCCGAGGATGACGGCGGGGATGCTCGTGACGGCCGTCTTGCCGGCGTCCTTGACGTCCTCGGCCGTGACCTCGCGTCCCTTCTGCTGCACGAGCTGGAGCGCCTCGCTGAACCGCAGCTTTGCGCGCTCGACCAAGCCTGGCTCGCCCGCCCGCCC
>Ga0308169_10004958_pt1 | contig 12247 bp, 23 predicted proteins | sample PhyBR1_2_FD_202139 | JGI IMG/M metagenome (GOLD analysis project Ga0308169, IMG submission 202139) | Phyllosphere microbial communities from UC Gill Tract Community Farm, Albany, California, United States - DLSLSB.R1 | ecosystem: Host-associated > Plants > Phyllosphere > Unclassified | place...
GTCGACTTCCTGTCCTTCTCATCTGGGCGTGAACTCGCGAGCATGGTGCAGAACTGGGAGCTCACCTGCATGGATGACCCACGAGGGTCTTATCACTCTCATCGTGCCGTCTGCGTGTCGTCCTGACCGCCTGTGCGAGTGGATGTAGCAGGTAGAGTGGGATGAAAGAGGGGAGCACCCCGTCGAGCCGGGCGACTGCGACGGGCCCGAAAGGCAATACGAACACGCGCCATGCCGAATTTCCGTCGGAAACGATTTGATCCCGCTCTGAACCGTATCCAAGGCGTAAACAATGGGGCCTGGCGCTCAACGCTGTATTCACATCCTTCACGCGATCCATCCTGGCTCGTTGCTCGTTGATCCCGTTAAATGGCTCAGACCCTGCGAACTCAGCATCGAAACAGCGGCAGCATGGCCCCACGAAGATCAACGGCCCGGGCAGCGCGACCATCACAGCCGTCCTCGCACGCGAGCTCGAGCAAAGTGACTCTGGACGATATCCCCCCCGCGGACATCCCCGACTCCATCACGCCCGAATATGTCTACCGCCCCCAGACGAGGCACACTCTCGCCGAGTTCGAGCGCGAGAAGATGGTCCATGAAGTACGCGCGCGAGGCTCTCTTTGCCGGCATGAGACTGACGTATAGCTGGTGGGGTTCTACCCCAGGCAGGTGTGCGACGACATCACCAACACCGCGCGGGACGAGATCATCACGGCCATCGGGGGGATCGACAGCTGGGCGAACAGCAAAGTCTCGGACGATGATGATGAGGCGCTCCAGCGCGAGATCAACATCGTGCGTCTTGAGGCGCGATTCGGAGCGGAGTGGATGGAGCTGATGCAAGGGGCTATACGCGGCGGAATCGTTGCTCGAAAGCCGGATCGATCGCGAGTTTGACAAGTATACGGCGTACATGCTGCGTAACCCGTTCGATTTCCGGGGCGATCGGGACTACGTTCTGGTCCGTGAATCTCATCTTCGGTTCCGTGTCGACGTCGCTGGATGGCGGCTGATAGCAGCCTTGGCAGACCGGACTGGACTTTGCGCGGGGCCAGCACGTCACGACGCTTCCGAAGGGGCAGGCGACGCTGGACGAGCGGCTCGAAGAGCTGCGCACGAAGACGGAGCAGGTACGTGGTGGGATCCACCTCACTCGATGCCGACTGCTGTCTGGCACCCGGACGTCAGGCGTCGCTCACCCCGCAGGCGCGTCTCGTCTCGCAGCGTCTGGAACAGGCCGAGAAAGCCCTAGAGCGGCGTCTACAGATCGCCAAACAGCGCAAAGCAGAGGTCGGATTCGTCAAGGACGTGCTATCTGCGTCGGGCCGTGAGTTTGCGCGTCGTCGCGGCCGATCCCACTGGCCCATTCCCCGCCCCCGCTCACGGCAGTGTCCCCCCTCGACGACAAAGCCGCCACCGCCCTCGAGGGCCTCACGGCCCTGCACGCCCTCGTCCAGCCCATGGACCCGTACCCCGTGACATCTGCTCACTCACACCCGTCCCTGGCCCCAGGGACCGGCGCAAAGGCATGGGAGATGGGCCGACAGGCGTACCTCAACTGGGCGGTGGGCAAGCTCGTCCCCGCCGCGAGCGGGAGTGGCGGGGACGAGGTGCTCGATACTGTCGAGCGCGACATGCGCGCCGCGGGCGGGGTCGAGGGGGTGGAGAAGCTGCACGGCGCGGCGGGCTAGGCGCCGACCATCTGGAGCCGTAGGGGTGGGTGGTCCACGGCCCGCCGAGGGTTCCTCAGGCAAGGGTATAATGCGCTTCGTACTTCTGCATGCACGCGTGCGCGGGTGCTGCGGATGACTCCCTCTCGACGCGATGGCGGTGTCAAGCCGACGAAGCCCTTGTCATGTCCCCGGCCAACGATCTCGCAGGTCCATCATGACTCCACTCGTATCTCGAGGTCTCCTTCTTTGCGCAGGGTTCCTTCCAGCAATCGATACATTTTTCCAATCCGCACAATTATTATAAACACATGACATTCTCCCTAGCCTACACCGTGCCCCAGACCTCGTCCGCGCCTCCACGCCTACTCGCCATGCTTCAACCTCTCCCCCTCCTGCACCTTCTTGTCGTCGTGCGCAATCTTGCCCCCGATGACCTTGATCTCCCCCTTGAGCTTGTTCATGAACCCCACCTTTTTCTTGCCGTTGCTCCCGCTCGAGGCGTTGCTGCTCGACCGGCGGTGGCCCTTCTCGGTGCTGGCGCCCGCGGACGTCTTGGTCACGGGCGAGGCGGGCGTGGCAGCGGCGGACGCAGTGGTCGGCGACGTCGTCGTCGTGGGCGACGTGGGCTCCTTGACCGCGTGGGACTCGAACGCCTTCGTGCCAGCCACGACGTCGGCCTTGTTCTCCCCTGGCGCGGGCTGCAAGTTCTCCAGGCCCGTAGGGGCCGTCCTGGGCGTGACGGGGTTAGATGCCGTCGATGGCGTGGGAGCGGCATCGGAGACTGAGCCGGTGGTGGACGAGGTCGTCGCGGCGTGTTTGGCATCGCCATTCTTGTTTGACAGGCCCGCAGCAACGCCAGCCCCAGCAGCGCCGGCCGTCACACTGTGCCCGTGCGACTTGTCCGCTCGATCTCCCGTCACCGGCCCATCGTGGTCCGGCTTGGGATACGTGCCTGGCTCCCGCGTGGTCTCAGCTGCACGGGTAGAAGGGTGTCCTACACCATCGGCTTCATCTCCGGGCGTGAGGGACTTGGCTCCAGACACGCCATTGCCGTTTCCGACCGCTGGCCTCTCGGCGATCGTGCTCGTAGCCAGCGGGGACGGCTTGTGTCCCTCGTGACCGTCCCTTATGGCGATGACACTGGCGTTCGAGTCTGTTCGCTCGTTGGCGTGTCGCGTGGCCGATGCGGTCGCGATACTCGAGTCGAGAGTGGACGCCGTCATGGAGGGCACATCGGAGGGGGTGCTTACGATCGAAGCAGATTTTGGGAGACCAGCCGCTTCGAGGTCGGTCGCTCCGTCCGCGGCACCTTCGCCGAGGTGCGTAGCTGGCAGAGGGGCAGCGAGGCCGAGGGCCGTGCCGAGTCCGGCAGCGGGGCCGACGTTGTCGATGGCCTTGCCGGCAGTAGTCGGTCGCTCGGGAGTTGGGGCTGGAGATAAGCAGGGAAATTATGGTAAGGATATGTGCGAGCATACCTCGGTCGGAACTAACTGGGCCAGCTACCGCCTCGTCAGGCTTGACGATCAGAGCGCTGGCGTCGGTGGGGACAACCTTGTCAGCACTGCTGACCGGCTCGTCAGACCTGACCGGCTCAGCAGACCTGACCGGTTCAGCAGACCGGACGGGCTCGTCTGAACTGACGGGGCCGACTACCGTCTCGTCCGGTTTGACGATCAGAGCATTAGAGTCGGTAGGGACAACGTCGTCAGACTGGCTGGTTCCAGCTCCGGCGCCGGACACCTCGCCAGGCATCAATCCCTGGTTCTCTGTTGGAGCGGCGGCTGCTGCTGCTGCTGCATCTGCTTCTGCACCTCAGCCCTCGCCCGCATAATACGACCATCGGCCGGATGGTCGAGTCGCGACTCACTCTTCTCGTCCGGAAGGATCGCCACGCCAGCCTCGGTGGCTGGTCCGGGCAGAGCGCCCACACCAGTCGAGTGTTCTCCAGGCAGGGCTCCCGCGACTTCATCGCTGGGGAGGGTCCTAGGCGCAGCTTCGAATCAGCTTTACGCGCTCGTGTCGAGGCGCGACTCACCCTTCTCGTCTGGGAGAATCGCCACGCCAGCCTCGGAGGCGGGTCCGGGCAGAGCGCCCACACCAGTCGAGTGTTCTCCAGGCAGGGCTCCTGCGACTTCATCGCTGGGGAGGGAGGTCCTAGGCGCAGCTGCGAGTTAGCTTTACTTGCTCGTTTCGACTCGGTACCATCCACCCGAAGTCGCTCGTCGGAGGGGTTTGATAAGAAACTTCGAACCCACCTGGACCGGCGTGTTGACTGCCCACAACACTGGTGACTCGCGAGGGGTTTCCCGCAGCTTGTCCGGCTTCCGCCAGGAACTGCTTCACCTGCTTGAAGACTCCTCCATCGGCGGCCGCTCCCTGCGCTCCGACGGGTCCAGTCGTGGAGGACGGGCGTCCTGAAGTCAGTGACCGTTTTGCCACCCACGACTGAGAATAGAACGGTTCACTCACGCCCATCGTCCTTCAGAGCATCTTGCACGTCGTGTATGATTTGTTCCGCCTGGTGCTTGGCGTTCTCGAAGAAGACTGCCATCAGGCACCGTTTACCTACTCCAGACGCCAGATGCTACTCACCACCTACGCTCGAGCGCCTGGCTTTGGGCGGGGATCCCATCGGCTGCTTGCCCTTGTCGACGGGCGCCTCGGTATTGAGCGCGTCCTTGATGCCTTGCGGGATGAGCCCGAACGCGCCCTTGCCGACCTTCTCGAGACCCTGGGTGATATCCTGGTAGACCGACGTGGGGGCGTTGGGGCCGGACCCGGGCACAGGCACCTGCTTCGTCGCTGCTGTCAGAGACACATTCCATCCGAGCCCGTCAGGCGACTCACGACCCCACCCGCCAGGAAGCTCTTTCCCAGGCGTGATCAGCCCGGCGTCCCCGCTGTCCAGGCCCGCCGTGAGCTGCCTCGCCGCCTGCTCCCTTCCCGACATCTCGCTCAGCCTCCTCCCTTCCAGCATACTCGGCGCCGAATCGAGCGGGCCATGTCCCGTCGCCCGCATCGTGTCGAGCTCGGCGCGGGTCAGACCCGCCGTGTGCGGCTTACCTGTCTTAGGGTCGATCGAGCTGCCGGGTTTGGGCACGTTGGGCGACGAGGCGAGGCCCCCGCCCCACCCCGATCCGAGGACCTCAGGGGGCGGGACGAAGCCTGCAGGCATGGCTGCACCCCCAGCGGGCTCGGGGCCCGAGTTGAAGCCGAAGCTGCTGAGCTGGTTGGTGAGGCTGCTAAACGTTCCGGCCTTGGGCGGGGATGACGAGAGCGAGGAGGATGCGGCCTTGGGCGAAGAGCCCTTGGTGGCCCCGCTGTCGGTGCCGGCTCGGGCGAACCCACCTGTCTGGGCCGTCGCGCCGGATGGACCGGGGAGGGACTCGGCGGCGGAGCTGTTCAGGCCGCGGTTGGGATGTGCCATGGGAGGGAGGAAGGCGGAGGGCAAGCCGTTCATCGTGGGTGAGATGGCGTCGCCGAAGTGCGGAGGGGTCGTTGGAGATGTAGTTGTCGATGTCAACTTGTTGGTGGTGGATGTTGTATGTTATGGGGTGGTGAGATGCATGCGAGAGGTGTGTCGGATAGGATGACGACAATCCGGGGAGGGGACTAGGTGGTGTGCGCGTTGACGTCACCGCCCCGCGCCACCCCAATACAGTGGCGTCGATCACTCAACTCTCGCCATCGTTGATCGTTTCCTGGATCCCAGGTCTCTGGCACACCCCTCTGCGCTGCATGCTGCACCCAGTGGCTCCGGGAGGGAAACCCAGGGCTACGGACGACGTGGTGACCATTTCCCGCAGTCACCACGACCGCTCCACCGCGCTACACTGGGTCTGACTTGGCCTCAACGTAGCAGATATCCGATGATATTCGCATGCTAGTATGAACAATGTCGTGTTTGACCAGAGGTACAGCTACAGGATACGTACAACAGGCACGTTGCTCAGGCGGACCGAAAGCATACACCTATCAAACACTCGTCGGGCTGCCCACGGCCGCGCCCTCTGCCTTCCTCTTCAGCCGCTCACTCCGCTTCACCCCGGTCTCGCCCTCGGTCAGGATCACTCCCGCCTGGCCCGCCCTCGAGCGGTACTCCGATCCACCGGAGACGCTAGATGCGTCGCTCTCGCTGCTCGGGTCACCCGCAGGCTCCCCCGCCTGATCCGTGAAAGGCACTTTGACCTCGAGAGCCGGCCTCGTAGCCGACCGCGAGGCCGGCCTGGACCCCTCCGTCGACGTCGTATCCGACTCGACCTCTATCACGAGCCTTGCCGACTTCCGCATGTCCTCCTTGGCACCCTCCATCGCCTCCATCTCGAACTCGCGCACATCCACAAGCCGAACCCCCTGCTGCATGGCCTGCGCGGCCGTCATCGGAACATTGGCGCTCCGCGGCGGATCGGCCGAGATCCCGGCACCATCCTGGTCCTCTTGTGCGACCCGCGCGGAGTGGTACGCCGCGAAGATCCGGCGCGAGTTCTCGATGATGGCTGCGATAGCGGCGCTCGCGCCCTGCTTGTCCACAAAGTGGTCCTTGCGCGGGCGGCGGCCGGACGTGCACCCCCTCATGACGATCCGTCGGACCCTGGACGAGATCTCGCCCATGCTGGCGCGGACGTCGCCGCACAGGAAGGGGGAGGAGGCGGTATCGTTGTAGGCTGCGAGCTTGACGAGCCGCGGCAGGCGGGGCAGGGCCGATTCGGGCGGGATGTACGATGGTCGGTGGTGGATCAGGCCCGGGACAAAGTCGTCCGGCGTCGCGGTGGGGTGGCGCCGCCCAATGTGCGCCATGAGGTCGGGGAACTTGGCCCCCTCGAACAGGCAGTCTGCGGTCAGGCTGTCGCTCATGTCCTGAGGAGAGTAGGTGGGGTGCTCACTGAACGGACACCTCGCGCTGTACGCTCCCATGTGGCCCACCAGGACGTGCTGGTAGCAGTCGTTCGGCGAGTCGAACATCTCGGAGCACGCATCCCACTGGCACTGGACCCGCGAGCGGGCGGCCAGAGCCGACAACGGCGTGGACAGCTTGTCCGGGTGCAGATGGCAGTGGTATATGTGTTTCTCGAGCAGCGCCCACGAATTCAGCACCCCCTCACACCCTGTCCAGAGGCACCGGGTCGTCCTGCTGTCAACATCTGACAACTGGCTGGCCAAAGCCCTCGGCAGACTGCTCACCGGGCATGGACGAACACCTGCAGCTGGATGCGGCGGACTTTGCGGTCGTTCTCCTCCTTGGCAGCCGACTGGCGCATGGACTCTTGGTGCTTCTTCCGCGCCGAGGAAATCGCCGCGGCCTGTACCCGACGGAGCTGCTCCATCTCGCCCGGGGACGTTCCCCTCTGACTCGGGTGGGCCAGGTACGGCGGCGCGTGGGCTGCGGTGGCCGTCGCGGTCGCGGACAGAGGCCGCGCTGGCTGTGCGATGCGGGCCAAGCGCGAGGCATGAGAGACCCGAAGGGGGCGGGCAAGCTGCGGGGCGAAGCCCGGGGAAATGACCGGCCGATGCGGGGCATGCGTCACGTGCGACGATATTGGAGGGAGGACCTGTACTTGGGGGCCGGGATGAGGGGGCGGCACGCGCCCACCGTGCCCCTCTCCGCCCGCGAGCAGGTGCGCCCGTTCGGTGTACTTCCTGTGCCACTTTGCGTCGCGCTGCGCACCGCGGGAGGGCTGGTACACCTCGGTGGGGCGTCTCGTTTCATACGCCTTGGGGCGAGGCTGCGCCGCCACGAGTTGACGCTGCTGTTGTGGAAGCGCGTATTGCTGCTGTGGCGACGCGTACAGCTGCTGTGGTGACGCGAGTTGTTGCTGAGGCGACGGGTAATGGTGCCGAGGCGACACATGGTGCTGCTGAGGCGAGGTGTGTCGCTGGCTGGGGGACGTGTACTGCTGCTGTGGGGAGCTATGATGCTTCGCATGCGTGGGGAACGAAGGGGGCGGGGGCGGTGGCCCACGCACGTCGAGCACGGACGAAGACGACAAGTGGCGGGAATGGTGCGGCGTGGGTGGCGACCCGTGGCTGTGGCCGTGGCCGTGGCCGTGATGGTGGTAGTGTTGATGATGATGGTATCCCTCGTATTGCTCGCGCGTGCCCTGCGCGATGGGGGACCGGAGCTGAGGCGAGCTCTGTCCCTGTACAGGGGCTTGAGCGGCAGAGGCAGAGGCAGACGGACGGCGGTACGGCTCGTATCGCCTCTCCTGCTGCGCGGAGGCTGACGTCGTCGCGTCAGACCGGCCTCCCCCGGTGCTGGACGCGGCGGAGCCGGTGGAGCCGAACGGCCGGGGGAAGGGCGGGCCCGGCATGCGCGGAATTGCAGTCGCAGAGGGCGAAGGCATCGTAGAAGACGACGCGGAAGGCGCAGGTGGATAACGAGGCGAAGACATGGAAGGATCTGCGAGTCAGCGTGAAAGGAGTGCCGCGAGGCAGAACGGAGCGAGCCGGGTCGCGCGCGCGCCAAGGTGTATTGTGGGTCTTCTAGCCGCTTCGCGCGTCGCGGCGTGCGTGAGAAGGGCAGAATGCGCGTGGAGAGGTGTGGAGAGGAAGGACGGGTGGGGAGGATGCGTCAGCCTGGAGCGTGGGGCATGGGGTTGGGGCAGGTGAACGCGATGGCCCCCTAGTGCAAGCAGGGGCAAAGGTGAGAGGGGCAAACGCCCCGATTTGGGTGCTGAACGGTGCAAGACTCACAGTAAGCTGATGCATGTACGGCGCGAGCAGTAGGCCCTGGACCTGGCGTTCGGGGCTCATAGGCATACGGGTTGCGAATATAGCTGTGGGGGTGCTGGACGCGCGCCATCGCGGGTGAGGGCAGTTGGTCGTGCCGAAGATAAGCGTACTGTATGTACCTCGGGGCTGTCCCTGATGGGCTCTGGCAGTGATCGTATCACACGACTCGACTCCGTTTAGAGAGTGTACCGAGGGCGATGATGAGTTCCTTGGCTCGGGTCGCAGCAGTCCGCGCGCGGGTGTGTGGAAGTCCCCTCGCCCCCGCGCCTCCTTATATACCAGCACACGATGAGCGCAAACGAAAGCACGGCGTGGGGCACGCCTTCGGCTCACAAAGGGAAGACGCCTGCAGTCGCATAAAGGAGGAGATGCACATGTCGAAGTCGGCACGGAGGGGCACAGAAAGGAGGCAACGGTAAATGCAGAGCCTGGGGCGTGTGGGGGTGAGCGAGCGCGACGGCTGGGCGCTGCACAACGGTGCGTCCGGATGCTTTGCTCATTGGCGAGATGAAAGGCTCTGGCGGAAAGGATCCGGCTGCTTTGGTTTGGTCTGATCGACGATGGGCAGATGCGTGGTGGACAGATCCAGGGGCCACGAGGGTTCTGTGGCCTCGTCGTGCTGCCCTGGGCGGCCCTCCCAAGATGCCTCTCCATACATCCCATCCCCAACCCTCGCCCCTCCCGTTCCGTTATCCCTCCGGCATACTCCGCGTTCTGCTCTAATCGGATTGTGCTTGCGGGATCGGCGCACGCATGCGCAGCGCGAGTCGTCTCGATCGGCTCATGAACTCCCTCAAGCAACCAGCGTCCGAGCATGTTATGCATCAAAATACTAGTCATTACTGTTTAGATTGGTACGTGTCCCTTGTGGCTATTTTCAGGTAGGATGAAGAGGTCGATGCGGAGATATTGATCATGATGGACCTTTCAGGCAATCACACGGAGAATCGCCCACGCCAGCGTTTACTTGATGGCGAGGAGCTTGACGTCGAAGAGCAGCGTCGAGTTCTTGGGGATGCCCGGGATCTTCTGGTTGCCGTAGGCGAGGTTGGCGGGGATCGTCAACTTTCGCTCTCCACCAACGGCCATGCCGGCGAGACCCTCGTCCCAGCCCTTGATGACCTCTCCCCGGCCGAGGACGAACGAGAAGGGGGCGCCGCCGGTGTTGGCGTCAAACTGCTTTCCGTTCTCGAGCTTGCCGACGTATCTGGTCTTCAGCCCACCATCAACTCTGCCTGACCGATTGGACCCACCGCATGCTGAGACGCTTGCCCGGCTTGGCGACGGGGCCGTTACCGACCTTGGCGTCCTCGATGATCAGGCCCGACGGGAGTTTCTATCGTCAGCCCCGGCTTCTTAAGCAAGCGACATGCATGACGGCATGGGGAACTAGGGTACTAGACTACAGGGGGGCAGGCTCATTTCCTCACCTTCTGCTTCTTCTCCTGGGCGGGAGCGGCCTTCTTCTCCGGGACCTTCTCGGCCTTCTTCTCGGCGGCGGCCGGGGCGGCGGTGGAGCCCTCCGACTCTCGTCGAGCCTTCTTGGCGAGCTTCTTCTGCTGCGCCTTGCTCAGGCCCTCGACCGAGACGTCGCCGGCGGCGGTGGCAGGGGCGGGGGAGTCGATGACCTCGGCCTTTCGCTTCTTGTTCTCGACGGGGGCGGCCGCGGCCTTCTTGGTCGCGACCTTGGGCTCCTCGACCTCGGTGATCTTGCTGCTGGTCAGCGAGTGACGGGAAAGGTCGAAGGACACTCACCCAGCCGGGGCCTCCTCCTCCTCAGAGTCCTCGCCCTCGAGGTCCGATCCGTACAGGTCGTAGTCGTCGACCTCGGAGTCGTAGTCGGACTCGTCGTCCGAGTCGTCACCCTGGTAGATGTAGTTACCCATCAAGTGGACGGCGCTGCGGCGTCAGTTGTGCACCGCACGGTGGAGTAACGCTACTCACTTCTCGCCGGTCACCTCGAACATGACCGCGTCGCCCTTGATGAAGGTCAAGTTGAGCGAAGCCTGCTCGATCTGCACGTCAGCAAAGTTCCACCGCGCTCCACGTCGTGACGCACTCGTCCGGCAGTCAAGGCGCAGATGACGTTGGTCTCCTCAACGGGCTCGTCGTCGTCAAAGTCCTCGTCGTCCTCGTCCTCGCTGTCCTCCTCGTCGTCGAGCTCGTCCTCCTCGTCCTCGTCCTCCTCGATGGCATCGCCGTTGGCAGCCTTGCCCTTCTTGGGCGTCAGCTTGAAGCCCTCCTCCTGGTCGAGCTCAAACTCGTCCTCCGAGTCCTCCTCGTCGTCGATGTCGACGTCGCTGTCGATCTCCGAGTCCGAGTCCTCGCCGAAGTGGGGAGGCAGGGGGTGGTGCGTGACCTTGACGACGGATCGGCCGTCCGCGGAGCGCAACTCCTCGCCGAGGGCGGCGTTGGTGATGGTGAAGTCGTGTCGGATGTAGATTGGGATCTTCTCACCTGGCCGTCAGCGCGCGATCGAGGCGTTGCTGGATGTAGCTTACCCGGGACGAGGGTGAGGGACCAGAGGTTCATCTTGGTGGACATTTTGGCGAGATTGAGTGATGGGGTATGGGAGAAGAGTACAGAAGCAATAGGTTTGGAACGTGTTTCCAGTTGTAAAATCAACTTTTAACAGGCACGCACACGGCAACGAAGCTCACCGAAAAATCTGATCCCGCTCATGTTGATCCGGGGGCCACGTGGCGCAGGACAAGGGCATCCCGGGGGGGGCCTCGGCGTTTTGACGCGTGTGGCACCCCCTCGCGCGGTGATGACGCAGTGACCTCGTTCACCACCATTCAACCTCTTGTCGCCCTCACACACATCACTACCATGGTGAGCCACGCGCCGCGCTCATACCGAGCCGACAGCTGATCCCCCCAGTCCAACACGCTTCGGCCATACCTCGGCGCGGTCCGAAGCACCCTCACCGCAGCCCTGACGCTGCAGAACTTCTCCTCGCAGGTGGTCGAGCGGCACAACAAGCCCGAGATCGAGGCCGGGTGAGTCGGTGTCGACGATCAGCGCATGGTTGAATCACTCCCCCGGCTGACCCGCAGCAAAACCATCGAGGCCATCCTCCACCCCGTCATCGTTTCGCGCAACGAGTCCGAGCGCGTCCTGATCGAGCCGTCCGTCAACTCCATCCGCCTAAGCATCGCCATCAAGCAGGCCGACGAGATCGAGAAGATTCTGTGCCACAAGTTCACCCGCTTCATGATGATGCGCGCCGAGGGATTCGTCATCCTCAGGCGGAAACCCATCCCGGTGCGTGGATGAAGAGGACGCGGTGATGATGCGCGCTCACGCCAGGGCTACGACATCTCGTTCTTGATCACCAACTTTCACGGCGAGTCGATGTTGAAGCACAAGCTCGTCGACTTTATCATTCAGTTCATGGAGGATGTGGACAAGGAGATCTCGGAGATGAAGCTGTCGTTGAATGCTCGCGCGCGTATAGTCGCCGAGAGCTACCTTTCTACCGTGAGTGTGGGCCCTTTGGACACGAGGCGATGGCATGCTGATTGTAGTTTGCATAGTTGTACACTTATGAACGGACAAGTCTTTACGTTGTGTGAACAAAACGCCTGTATCTATCGGCGAGTGAGTGCATGACGGGTTAAGAGGTCTGCTTTGCGGCCGCCCACGGGGATAGTTTGGGCAGAGCTTAGCATTTCGCTCTCGGGTAGCCTTACGGACGTCCCTTGGCTAGACAGGCCCGGCTCTCATCTGTTGAGGGACGGCGAACGTCGGGTGGACGACGTGAACGGTGGGGCGGATAGTGAGGGGGCATCAGGGCTACCGCGCGGGCAAGGGGTAGCGTAAGGGAACACTGGGAGCCA
>Ga0308169_10004959_pt1 | contig 12246 bp, 14 predicted proteins | sample PhyBR1_2_FD_202139 | JGI IMG/M metagenome (GOLD analysis project Ga0308169, IMG submission 202139) | Phyllosphere microbial communities from UC Gill Tract Community Farm, Albany, California, United States - DLSLSB.R1 | ecosystem: Host-associated > Plants > Phyllosphere > Unclassified | place...
TCGGCAGCGGCTGGGTGGGCCTGGCGGCGCTGGTCTTCACTTACCTGCTGATCTCGATGACCCTGATCGACGTCGACCACAAGGAACTGCCGGACGACCTCACCTATCCGCTGCTGTGGCTGGGCCTCCTGGTCAACCTGGACGGCAGCTTCGTGCCGCTGCGCGATGCCGTGCTCGGCGCCGTCGCCGGCTATCTCTTCCTGTGGGCCGTGGCGCGCGCCTATGAACTGGTGCGCGGGCATATCGGGATGGGCGAAGGCGACTTCAAGCTGCTGGCCGGCTTCGGCGCCTGGTTCGGCTGGAAGATGCTGCCGACGATCATCGTGCTGTCTTCCTTCGTCGGCGCCGCCGTCGGCCTGACCATGATCCTGATCGGCCGCAAGAAAAAAGGCGAGTACATCCCGTTCGGCCCCTACCTGGCGGGGGCTGGTATGATCGCGCTCTTCTACGGACCGGAACTGACGCGCCTGGCCATGGGGCTGGCGCAGCCTTGAATGGATAAACAGGATCCCACGCCCGCCGCCCTGCGATTCGCCGTCGGCCTGACCGGCGGCATCGGCTGCGGCAAGACCACGGTCGCCGACCTGTTCGCGGCGCGCGGCGCCTCGGTCATCGACACCGACCAGATCGCCCACTCCCTCACCGCCCCGCACGGCGCGGCCATGCCGGCCCTGCTCGCCGAATTCGGCCTGGATTTCGCCACGCCCGAGGGCGCGCTGGACCGCGCGAAGATGCGGGCGCTGGTGTTCTCCGATCCCGGCGCGCGGGCGCGCCTGGAAGCCATCCTGCACCCGAGAATACGCGAAGCGACCGCCGCCGCCGCCCTGCTGGCCACCGGCCACTACGTGATCTTCGTGGTGCCGCTCCTGATCGAGTCCGGCACCTGGCGCGAGCGGGTGGCGCGGATCCTGGCGATCGACTGTCCGGAAGAAGTCCAGGTGGCGCGCGTGATGGCGCGTAACGGCCTGGCGGAAGCCCAGGTGCGCGCCATCATGGCGGCCCAGGTCACACGCGCGCAGCGCCAGGCCGCGGCAGACGACATCATCCTCAACGACGACGGCCTCGAGCTACTTAAGCCCCAGGTGGAACGCCTGCACGCTTTTTATCTTGACGAAGCGGCAAGATTGGCGGCCGCACCGAACGATCGTTTGTAATTTTGCCCACGATGGTTCAGAATCACGTGGTCGCGCCAGCCTACGCCGAGAGGAATGCCACTTTGATCGTCTACGAATACCCATTCAACGAGCGGATTCGCACGTTGTTGCGGCTCGAGGACCTGTACGAGAAGTTCAAGTTCTTTGTGAACCAGGAGCATCCTCTGCAGCATCATGTCGCTCTCGCGACGATCTTCGACATGCTGGAAGTGGCCGGCCGCGCCGACCTCAAGTCCGACCTGCTGCAGGAACTGGAACGCCAGAAGCAAAGCCTGCTGAGCTACCGCAGCAATCCCGCGGTCGCCACCGAGACGCTCGATGCCGTGCTGGCCGAACTGGACACGGTCAGCAATGCCCTCGTCAACGCCCAGGGCAAGACCGGCCAGAACATCCGCGAAAACGAATGGCTGATGAGCATCCGCGGCCGCACCGTGATGCCGGGCGGCGCCTGCGAATTCGACCTGCCTTCCTACTACGCCTGGCAGCAGCGCCCCGCCGCGCAGCGCCACGCCGACATCAAGGGCTGGTTCGCGCCCCAGGCCCCGCTGTTCGACGCCCTGGCCCTGGTGCTGCGCCTGCTGCGCGACTCCGGCGGCCCGGTCAAGATGATCGCCGCGGCCGGCAGCTACCAGCAGATGCTGCAGGGGAAGGTCTACCAGATGCTGCGCCTCTCGATCGACGAGAGCCTGGGGGCGATCCCGGAAATCTCGGCCAACAAATACATGCTGTGGGTGCGCTTCACGAGCCAGGGCGAGAACCTGAAACCCAGGGCGCTCGAAGACGATGTACCATTCGAGCTCACCCTCTGCAACTTCTGAAATCTGTCATGACCCTCGTTTCCTGTCCCACCTGCGGCAAGAAGATCGAATGGAAGCCTGAAAACCAGTTCCGTCCATTCTGCTCCGAACGCTGCAAACAAATCGACCTCGGCGCCTGGGCCGAGGAAAAATACACGATCCCGGGCGCCACGCCAGGCGATGCCCAGGACGATCCGCTGGCCGAATAATGCCGCTCGTCACCCTGACCGTCCGCAAGCCGAAAAGCGCCGAGTTCAAGGCAAAAGTGCTCGATGCGGTGCACGCCTCGCTGGTCTCCACCGGCGTGCCCGACACCGACAAGTTCCAGCGCGTGCTGGAACTCGATGCCGACGACTTCCGCTTCGACCCATCCTATCCCGACGTCGCGGGCCAGCGCACCGGGGATTTCGTCTTGATCGAGATCCTGTGGTCGGTCGGCCGCAGCGTGAAGGTCAAGAAGAAGCTGCTGGACGAGCTGATGGACCGCCTGCGCACGGCCGGCCTGGATCCGGAAAACGTCATGGTGGTCTTCAAGGAGACCAGCTGGGAAAACTGGGCCTTCGCTGGCGGCCGGATCCTGCACACGTGAAAAGCGTTGCGCTGGCCGCGATCCGCGGCTACCAGCGCTGGATTTCCCGGCTCCCGGCGCCAAAGTGAACCGGCTGCTATAGTCGTCGTTCACTTTTTTGTCAGGAGCCGCCATGCAAAAACGTAAACTGGGAAATCTCGAAGTCTCGGCCCTCGGCCTGGGCTGCATGGGCATGACCCATGCCTACGGCCAGGCGCCGGACCGCCAGGCCATGATCGCCCTGCTGCGCACGGCGGTCGAGCGCGGCGTCAGCTTTTTCGATACGGCCGAAGTCTACGGACCCTTCAACAACGAAGAGCTGGTCGGCGAAGCGCTGGCGCCGCTGCGCGGGCAGGTCGTCATCGCCACCAAGTTCGGCTTCGCGCCCGATCCGAACGGCGGCGCGCGCTGGTCCGGCCTGGACAGCCGCCCCGAACACATCCGCGAAGTGACCGAGGCCTCGCTCAAGCGTTTGAAGACCGACACGATCGACCTGCTCTACCAGCACCGCGTCGATCCGAACGTGCCGATCGAGGACGTGGCCGGCACCGTCGGCCAGCTGATCAAGGAAGGTAAAGTGAAGCACTTCGGCCTGTCCGAAGCCGGCGCCGACACCATCCGCCGCGCGCATGCGGTGCAGCCGGTGACCGCGCTGCAGAGCGAATACTCGCTGTGGACCCGCGAGCCCGAACAGGAGATCCTGCCGCTGCTCGAAGAACTCGGCATCGGCTTCGTGCCTTTCAGCCCGCTCGGACGCGGCTTCCTGACCGGGAAGATGGACGAGACCACCCGGTTCGACAGCAACGACTTCCGCAACAGCCTGCCGCGCTTCACGGCCGAAGCGCGCAAGGCCAACCAGGCCCTGGTCGACCTGCTGGGCCAGGTCGCGCAACAGAAAGGCGCGACGCCGGCCCAGGTGGCGCTGGCCTGGCTGCTGGCGCAGAAGCCGTGGATCGTTCCGATTCCGGGCACGACCAAGCTGCACCGGCTGGACGAGAACCTCGGCGCCGCGGCGCTGCAGTTGACGCCGGAGGACCTGGCCGGGATCGACCGGGCTGCGGCGAAGATCACGGTGCAGGGCGCGCGCTATCCGGAGCACCTGGCGCGCCAGGCCAAGGGCTGAGCTCAGCCGCGCGCCAGCTCCGCAGGATGCGATCGTGCATGAAGCCGGGCTCGCTGCGCTCGCGCGGGCCCTCGGCGATCCAGGCCCAGGGCAGCACATGGATCTCGCCGCGCAGGGCGGCCACCAGGAACCTGGCTTCCCTGACCGCCCCGCACAGGTAGCAGGCCACCCCGCCGCCCAGATCCAGCCGTGTCTCTTCCAGCGTGGCGGGGCCGGCATCCAGCCAGGCGTACAGCGCCGCCGTGACCTCGGCCGCGCATGCTCGCAATACGCCACCGCGACCAGGCAATACAGCACCCTGCCCCCTCGGACTGCGCCTGGACACTGCGCGCACGAAGCCGAACATCTCCTTGTGGCTGCCGCACCATTTTTCCGCGATCGCCATGAAGTAGCTGTAGTGCGCGCCCCAATGCAGGCGCGGCTTGAGGCCGAGGTGGCGCGGAGGCTCATGCTTGGCTCCCGAATATTATGTTGTCACGAAGATAAATAATTTGCTTCTGAAAGCTAACATATCCGAGGACTTGCCTTGAAGTGTAGTGAGATCCGATATCAGCGGAAAAACAACGTGCTGCTCGTCTTGGGACCACAAGTCACATGAACGGATTTACAATCACATTGCACTTACGCAACATAACTGGGTTCACTTGGCAAGATGAAGAATTTGAAAGCAGCGGCGCTAACGCATCTTGGAGAAGTCGGTATCACTTTGTTTGCTTTCCTTGGCCTTAACTGGATCAACGAACTCGTATTCATTCAACTTGAGCAAAGCAACGGAATCAGCTGGGTGTTCATTCCAGCCGGCATCCGTCTGCTTTCAACGATGCTTTTTGGGCTCGCCGGTTTCGAAGGCTTGCTCCTGGCAGGCATCTATCTCAACTTCTGGCATTTCGACTTCCATAGCGATTTTCGTGCATGGAGCGGGGCCGTAGCGGGAGCGCTGGGGCCTTATCTTGCCTCTTTGCTGGTCAAGCACTGGTTCGACCTGGAGCCGCGCCTGAAGGGGCTAAGCGCACACCGACTGCTGTTTACCGGCGTGCTGTGCGGGCTCATGAGTCCTGTTTTTCACCACACGTTCATGTGGATTCTTACCGGCCACGTGAACTGGACTGCGCTGAGCGCGATGATCGTCGGAGACACGACTGGGATTCTCATCGTGTTGGGCCTGGCTAAGGGCTTGATCGCGCTTGCCGGTCGTTATAGCCTTGGTTCGCATCTCATCCGTCGCTGGACTTTCAGGGATGGGATGAAAAGGCGGTAAACCTGGGCCGATTCCTGGTCGAGAGCAGCCACGCGAGTCATTTGGCGTCCAGCTGATTTAACACTTCGAGCACGGCGTCAAGCACTGACAAGCGCTTATTCCACGAGCAGCGCCTCGTTCAGAAAGCACAACAATAGCGAAGTTGGATGTTGGCAAATAGCCGCATCACTTCAGGAAATAACCGGACACTTTCCAGCGACCATCCCGGTCGAGCATCGGCACGACCGTCTCGACCGCATGCGCCCCATGCTCGAACTGCGTCTCGTACCGGATCAGCACATACTCGCCGGCCGGCGCACCAGGCAGCGAGTTCTTGAATTCCGATGACAACAGCTTGCGCGACTTGAGCGCGCCGAACGGCTGCCTTACTTGCTTGAGCGCGTCCGACCAGGCGGATTTGGGGACGGCGGCCTGGAACGACGGCGCGGCCTGGTCCCAGGTAGCGGCGCCATCGCCCGCATCGGCGAGTGCAAGCCAGCGGCCGGCAGCGTCGACCGCGCTTTTGACGGCGTCCGGTTGCTGGGCATGGGCCAGGGGAACCGCCAGGGCGGCAGCGAGAACGAAAAGCAGGGCACGCCGTTGCATATCACCTCCGGATAGTCGAGAAAATAACAGCGTGCTCTACCTGAGTTGTGATGTCAACCAGCCAACAATTGGCCAGGCCGGCTCAGGCCGGGTAGCGCACCTTGTCCAGCCATTCCAGCAGCGGGATGGTGGCCGGCAGCAGCGGACTGACGGAGTAGCCGCCCTGCCATGCGAAGGCCTGTCCTTCCAGGCTTTGCGGCTCGCCCGTCCACTCGCGGCTGATGTAGAAATACAGCCGCACGTGGGCGTGCTCGTAGACGTGTTCGACGCAGCACCAGGGTTCGGCGCTGACGACCTGCACGCCCAGCTCCTCGACGAATTCGCGCTGCAGGGCGTGGAAGATGTCCTCGCCCTGCTCGACTTTCCCGCCCGGGAATTCCCAGTAACCGGCGTAGGGCTTGCCTTCCGGGCGCTGGCCGAGCAGCACGTCGCCGTTCTCGCGCATCAGGATGCCGACGGCGACATCGATCGGTTTCTTGCCTGCTTCAGCCATCGACCTGCCCCAGCTTGCCCGCGTAATCCTTGGCGAACTGCCAGGCCACCCGTCCCGAGCGCGAGCCGCGTCCCAGCGCCCAGCGCAGGGCGTCGGCGCGCGACGCCTCGATCTGCCCGGGCGTGCAGCCGAAGCTTTGCAGCCAGTGGCCGACGATGTCCAGGTAGTCGTCCTGCTTGAAGGGATAGAAGGACAGCCACAGCCCGAAGCGTTCGGACAGCGAGATCTTTTCCTCGACCGTCTCGCCGGGATGCAGGTCGCCGTCGTCGCCGTGGCTGTAGCCGGCGTTGTCCGACATTTTTTCCGGCATCAGGTGACGGCGGTTCGAGGTCGCATAGATCAGCACGTTGTCCGACTGCGCCGTGATGCTGCCGTCCAGCGCCACCTTCAGCGCCTTGTAGCCGGCTTCGCCCTCTTCGAAACTGAGGTCGTCGCAGAAGATCACGAAGCGCTCCGGACGGACGGCCACGAGGTCGACGATGTCCGGCAGGTCGGCCAGGTCCGCCTTGTCGACCTCGATCAGGCGCAGGCCCTGGCCGGCAAAGCCGTTCAGGCAGGCCTTGATCAGCGAGGATTTACCAGTGCCGCGTGCGCCGGTCAGCAGCACGTTGTTGGCCGGACGGCGCGCGACGAACTGGCGGGTGTTCTGTTCGATCTGCTCCTTCTGGCGGCCGACGTGCTGCAGGTCGTCCAGCTGGATGTTCGAAGCGTGCAGCACCGGCTGCAGGTATTTCTGGCCGTTGGGGCCGGAGCCGGGCCGCTTGCGCCAGCGGAAGGCGAAGCTGCGCCCCCACTCCGGCTCGCGCGGCACGGCCGGGGGCAGCATCGCCTCGAGCCTGGCCAGCAGGTTCTCGGCGCGATGCAGAAACTGGTCGAGCTGGTTCATGAAGGGCGAAGCTCAGGAGCGATAGTCGGCGTTGATCGAGACGTAGTCGTGCGACAGGTCGCAGGTCCAGACCGTGGCATTGGCATCGCCGCGTCCCAGTTCCACGCGCACCAGGATCTCGGCCTTCTTCATCACGCGCTGGCCGTCCTCTTCCTTGTACTCGGGGTTGCGGCCGCCGGCCTTCGCCACCAGCACGTCGTCCAGGTAGAGATCGAGTTTGGTGGTGTCCAGGTCGTCCACGCCGGCATAGCCGATCGCGGCCAGGATGCGGCCCAGGTTCGGGTCCGAGGCGAAGAAGGCGGTCTTCACCAGCGGCGAGTGGGCGATGGAATAAGCGATCTTGCGGCACTCTTCCATGTCGCGGCCCTGCTCCACCGAGATGGTGATGAACTTGGTCGCGCCTTCGCCGTCGCGGATGATCTGCTGGGCCAGGTGGGTCGAGATGCCGGTGACGGCGTCGCGCAGGGCGGCGTAGTCCGGGCTGTCGACCGAATCGATGACCAGCGAACCGGTACCCGTCGCCATCAGGATGAAGGAGTCGTTGGTCGAGGTGTCGCCGTCGATCGTGATGCAGTTGAAGGAGCGGTCGGCCGCATGGCGCACCAGTTCGTCCAGCACCGGCTGGGCGACCCTGGCGTCGAGGGCCACATAGCCCAGCATGGTTGCCATGTTCGGCTTGATCATGCCGGCACCCTTGCTGATGCCGGTGAGCGTGACGGTGTGGCCGCCGATGGCCGTGGTAACCGAGGCCGCCTTCGGCTGGGTGTCGGTGGTCATGATGGCTTCGGCCGCGTTGAACCAGTTGTCCTGCTTCAGGTTCGCACAAGCGGCCGGCAGCGCGGCGACGATCTTCTGCACCGGCAGCTGTTCCAGGATCACGCCCGTGGAGAACGGCAGCACCTGCTGGGCGTCGATGCCGAGCAGGCGCGCCACTTCGTCGCAGGTCGCGCGGGCGGCAGCCAGGCCGGTCTCGCCGGTGCCGGCGTTGGCGTTGCCGGTGTTGACCACCAGCGCGCGGATCGGCTTGCCGCCATTGGCAACGGCGGCCAGGTTGGCCTTGCTCACCTGGACCGGGGCGGCGCAGAAGCGGTTCTTGGTGAACACGCCGGAGACGGTGGCGCCCTCGGCGAGCTTCATCAGCAGCACGTCCTTGCGGTTCGGCTTCTTGATGCCGGCTTCGGCAAAGCCGATGTCGATGCCATTCACGGGTTTCAGCTCACTGGCGACGGGCAGGGGAGAATTGACGGCCATGGTGTTCTCTACTCTCAAGGAAGGAAGATTGACTAATCCATTATTGTACCGCCAGCCGCCGCCGGGCAGCGCCTCGCCTTGCTTGATGACGTTCCTGGTTAATGACTTTTTAAGACGAGTCGTTAATAATTGGAAACATAACAACGATCCGGCCCTCCCGTGAAAACTGTCCTCTCGTCTTCCCTGCTGGCGGCAGCGCTGCTGGCCGTCCCCGCGCTCGCCGCGGACCGCCCGCCCGCCGCCAAACCGGCTGCCAGGCCCGCCCCGGGACCGGTCGCGGACGCCGTGCAGGCCGCCTTGGGCGAGCTGCAGCTGGCCCAGGATCCGCGCCTGCCCCTCCCCGCCCAGCTGGACGGCGCCGCGAGCATGCGCCATACCCCGGAGACCGCCGCCAAGCTGCGCGCGGTGTTCGGCAACGAGCAGCCCTTCACGCTCGAACGCCAGACGGCCAGGGCGGGCCGCCTGGCTTACCGGTTCGCGCTGCAGCCGCTGCACTATGCGGGCCAGGACAATTCGCGCGTCGACTGGGATGCGGCCCTGCTCGATCTCGACATGGACAAGGCCGGCAAGACCGTCGACTTCAAGGGCCGCTGGAATACGCTGGCCGCCGAGGATCCCAACCTGCGCCTGAGCGCGGAAGGCATCACCGTGTCCGGACACCAGTCCCGCAGCCGCGACAAGCTCTGGTTCGGCAACGGCCAGGTGCGCATCGCCAGCGTGCGCGGCGTGGCCAAGCCCGGCGCCGCGGTCATGACCATGGACGACGTACGCGTGGGCTGGCGCAGCGTGGAGCATCCGAAGTCGATCGACATGCTGTTCCAGCAGCGGATCGGCGCCCTCTCCGCGGCCGGCGAAAAGGTCGAGGACATCCGCTTCGACATGCGCTTCGTGAACATCGACCGGGCCTCGATGGTGGCGCTGCAGGAGGCCGGCGAGCGCCGCCGCGAGCAGCTCAGGACGATGACGCCGGAGCAGCAGGCGGCGGCCATGAAGCCGCTGTTCCTCGACTTCGGCAAGGCCGCCATCGCGCGCGGCTCGGCACTCGAGATCGACGAGATCAGTGCGCGCTTCCACGGCAACAAGGCCAGCATCCGCGGCCGCGTCGGCCTGCTCGGGGCGGTCGAGGCCGACCTGCAGGACATGAAGACGCTGCTGAAGAAGATCGTGGCGCGCTTCGAGGTGCGGGTGCCGGTCGCGATGGTGCGCGACATCGCCGGCATCGTCGCCGCGCGCCAGTCGGCGCAGCAGGGCACGCCGCCGAACGGGGCCAACGCCGCCCAGTTCGGCCAGACCATGAGCGATGTCATCGTCGGCAAGCTGGTCGGCGGCGGTTTTGCGCGCGTCGAGAACGAAGTGCTGGTCTCGTCCCTCGAACTCCGCGACGGGAAGCTCACCGCCAACGGCAAGGAAATCGGCCTGCCTAAACTGGCGCCGACCGCCACGGCCCCGGTTTCCACGCAGCGCTCGGACCTGCCGCCGACCGCGCTGCGGGGACGCCGCATCGAAGACAGCTGCACGCTGCCCGACTTTCCGGACGAGGTGCTAAGCCAGGACAAGCGGCTCAACGCGGGTTTCGCCTGGCGCGTCGACGAGCAGGGCAAGATGGAAAACGTCCGCGTGACCGCGCCCAGCGGCTATCCCGGCTGGGACCAGTCGGTGATCGAGGCCCTCGGCCAATGCCGCTACATCCCTGCCCTGCAGGACGGCAAGCCGATCGGAATGCAGATCGACTGGAGCGTGGTGCGCACCGCGGGCGGACCGCGCTCCCCGGCTCCGTGGCCTTGAGTAAGATCTCCCACATCATACGGAGAGTCCCATGACCGAAACCCAACGCAGCACCTTGAGCGCCTGTTTTTCGCTGGCGATCATCCTGTGCGCCCTGTTCGTGACCCAGCGCTTCGTGCTGCCGCTGCTGTGGGCCGCGATCCTGTGCATCGCCACCTGGCCGCTCTACGGACGCGCGCTGCGCCTCACCGGCAATCGCGAGATCCTGTCCGCGGCCCTGGTCACGCTGATCGCCGCCCTGGTCTTCATCACGCCGCTGGCGCTGGGCGTGGCCCAGGCCGCGCACCAGGCGCCGGCGCTGGCCCAGCTGGTCGCCAATACCAATACCGAAGGCCTGGCGGCGCCCGCCTGGCTGCTGCGGATCCCGATGGCCGGCGACGCCATCTACAACTGGTGGCAGGCCACCCTGGGCCAGCCGCACGGCCTGGCGCACCTGCTGCAGGACGGCTCGGTCGGCCGCATGCAGTCGGCCAGCGAAGTGCTCAAGCGGGTCGGCAGCGGCGTCCTGCACCGCCTGATCGACGTCGCCTTCGCCTTCCTCTGCCTGTTCTTCTTCTACAAGGACGGCCATGCGCTGCAGAGCCAGACCAATGCCATCGGCGCCCACCTGATCGGCGCCCAGCGCTGGGCCCTGTATTCGCTGAAGGTGCCGACCGCGGTGCGCGCCACCGTCAACGGCCTGGTGCTGGTCGGCCTGGCCGAGGGCGTCCTGCTGGGCATCGGCTACCAGTTCGCCGGCGTGCCGTCGGCGGTGCTGTGGGCGGCCGCCACCTGCGTGCTGGCCATCATCCCCTTCGGCGCGCCGCTGGCCTTCGGCGCCGTCGCCGCCCTGCTGCTGTCCCAGGGCAACGCCACTGCCGCCGCCGCCATCGTCGCCCTCGGCGTGGTGGTGCTGTTCGTGGCCGACCACTTCGTGCGCCCGACCATCATCGGCAATGCCACCAAGCTGCCCTTCCTCGCGGTCCTGCTGGGCATCCTCGGCGGGGTCGAGACCCTGGGCCTGATCGGCCTGTTCGTCGGCCCGGTGGTGATGACCCTGTTCGTCACGCTATGGCATGAAGAGAAGCGCTTCCGGCATGCGAAGCCCGACGCTTGACCCTCACGCCACGTCAGGCTCCAGACTGGCGCCACGCTGAAGAAAGGAGATGTCCGCATGCTGAAAGTGGGAGAACTGGCCGCGCTTGCCAACCTGACGGTACGCACGCTGCACCATTACGACAGCATCGGGCTGCTCCAGCCTTCCGCGCGTTCCGATGCCGGCTACCGGCTCTACGACCGCGATGACGTGGCCCGCCTGCAGCACATCCAGGCCCTGCGTGCATTCGGCATGAGCCTGGCCGACATCGGCCTTTACCTGGACAGTCCGGCGGGCTCCCCGCTGGCCCTGGTCGACCGCCAGCTGGCGGCGCTCGAGCGGCAGATCCGCGAGGCGGGCCGCATGCGCGAACAGCTGCTGCGCCTGCGCGGACAGCTCGCGAAAGGCGCGACGCCCGACCTGTCCTCCTGGCTGACCACACTGGAGCAGACGATGGAAATCATGAGCGTGTACGAAAAATACTTTACCCCCGAGGAGCTGCAGAAGCTCCCGCTGTACCGGGACGATGCCGTCAAGGTGCAATGGCGGGCCCTGGTCGAACAGGCCGGCGGCCTGATGGAATCGCAGGTGCCGCCCGAAGCCGAAGCCGCCAAGGTCTTCGCCATGCGCTGGCTGCAGGCCTTCGAGCACGACACCGGAGGCAATCCGGAACTGGCCGCCAGGCTGAACGTCATGGCGCGCCAGGAACAGGAAGCGGTCGGCTTGCCGGCGCCGGTCATGGGCTATGTGTTCCAGGCGATTGCGGAACTGAAGTACGACACCTGGAGCAAGCACCTCCGTCCCATCGTCATCGCACGCATGCGCCGCCACCACGCCACGCGCGGGGGCGAGTGGACCGCCTTGATCAACAATGTGCGCATCGGCATGCAGGCCGACCCGGACGCCGGCGGGCCGCAGGCGCAGGCACTGGCGAGCCAGTGGATGGCGCTGTTCCACGACATGGTCGGCACCGACACGCGCGACATCGACGCCTTCCGCGGCGCCATCGCCACCGAGCCGGTGCTGCGCATGGGCCCGGGGATCGGCGATGCGATGCTGGCCTGGCTGCGCAAGGCGCTCGCCGCGTCCCGATAAGCAAAAAGGCTCCCCACGGGGAGCCTTTTCTTTTACCGAAACAACCGGCTTACGCCAGCTTGCCGTGGCAAGCCTTGAACTTCTTGCCGCTGCCGCAAGGGCAAGGATCGTTGCGGCCGACCTTCATGCCCATGTAGGTGGTGGCCGGATCGTCGCTCACCGCGGTGGTGCCGGCG
>Ga0308169_10004961_pt1 | contig 12245 bp, 27 predicted proteins | sample PhyBR1_2_FD_202139 | JGI IMG/M metagenome (GOLD analysis project Ga0308169, IMG submission 202139) | Phyllosphere microbial communities from UC Gill Tract Community Farm, Albany, California, United States - DLSLSB.R1 | ecosystem: Host-associated > Plants > Phyllosphere > Unclassified | place...
AGCCGGTGAGCTGGCAACTGATCGTATGGTTATCTGACGCTGATATCAGGTCATCAAACGCATTATTGATTGGTATCAACCGGGCGCTATCGTGTTGCAGTGCGGCTCAGACTCTCTTTCCGGTGACCGATTAGGCTCGTTCAACCTTTCGATGCGAGGACACGCCGCTTGTGTGCAATACGTCAAGTCGTTCAACTTGCCCTTGTTGTTGCTGGGTGGCGGAGGTTACACCGTGAAATCGGTCTCAAGGACATGGGCGTACGAGACGGGACTGGCGGCCGGCGTTGAGCTGCAGGGCGGTAGGCCGATTCGCCGGGTTGGCTTACTGCTGGAGCTGACATACCAGCGATCCCCAATAATGAGTATTACGAGTATTACGGCCCCGATTACGAGCTGGACGTTCGGCCATCGAACATGACGGATCACAACACGCCGGAGTATCTGGACAAGCTGCGGGAAGCGGTTTTCGAGGTGTTGAGGGACAAGAATGCGGCGCCGAGTGTGCAGATGCAAGGCGAGCAACGCGATCTGCTTATAATGGTTGTTACGCGCTGATGAGCAGAAGTGCCAAAGCTCAGCCATGATGACGAGGACGATAATGAGATGGAGGATGAGGAGGACAAGGATCAGCGTGTGCCGAGTGAGTCCATGATCATCTCGATGTCCGGCGGAGCTCACAGCAGTGCGCTTGTGGGACAAGAACAAGCAGCACGAAACCTCGCTCTCCGATTCAGAAGACGAGGGAACCGGCGGCCGCCGCCACCGACAGTCTCATAGGGACGCTGCATCCAATGGTACCCGACAGAAGCGAAGATCGCGGTCACCGCGATCCAATGGTGCCTCGTCAACTCCGGGACCCGCTCCCGGACCTGCTCTTCCGGCTGGGACAGCACCCGCATCCGGAGTGGCTACGGGACTCGAGGCGAAGGCTCCGGAGACGTCGGCGGCTGTGGCCGCGCCCACTCCGAACGGCACGACCATCGACTCTGGCCTCCTCGAGAATCCGCCAACGGCGGACGCCCTTCGGACAACAAAAGCCTCGGGCGACGAGGATGTGGAGATGGGCAGTGGTGAAACGGACGCGAAGCCAGACGCGCCGGTGACAGCGCCGGAAAGTGGCGGTGGCGGTGGAGTGGCGGATGGTGCCGCTTCTGGCGCTGGCGTCGGGGACATGGTCGCCGGAGGCGCGTAATGTGTCCATTGTTCGGGAATTGAGGTCATCTCATAACCCTCAAACGCCGGATGAAGGGTGTTACCAGCTTCAGAGGAGCGCTGTGGACGAGGATGCCTTTTGTACTTTATGCATAGCTATCACGACAAAGCCATCCCTGAAGACTCCGAGACTCGGGCCACAAACTAGTTGGTAATGCTCCGAGACTGCGGACTGTTCACAAGGGCACGCGGCAATAATCCCGAGGCTCCAGTTCGGAATGGTAGATGGGGGTTGACGAGGCAGTAGTCTCGAAACGCAGCTGATCTCCCGTTGCTGTCTGTCAGACAACTCCTCACACCGAGGCTAAGGGATCACGTGACAGTCACTCTCCTGGCTTCCCTTGTACCAGTTTTGGCGTCTGCTCTAGCGTACGCCGAGTCCGAGAAGATAGCTGACGCCCATCCATGTTCTTTATCGTGGAGCAGGGAGCATGTCGTTTGTGTTAACAAGAAAAAGATAGCCCCGAAAGGCCATCTTGCCCGCCCGAGAGCGCGGGGGATCACCTCATGCACCCAATCTCGGGCAAGCGTTCCAAGTCCACCCAACAGCAAGCGAGATCGAAGTCAAACAGTCAGGCGTGTATGCATTGCATGTCATGTCGTCCACAACAACAAAGTGTGACAGCGGTGGGAATATATGAAAGCTATCAATCTACTAGTACAGGCGCTCTACGTTGCGTTACTGAATAAACCAGCTAAAAGGATACAAATGTGGACTCTGTCCTGCTTCCCTCCTCGTAATGAGCCGTTCTTGCTCTATGACATCCGATGTCTCTATGCGTCGTTGCCATGTATGTCGTGCCAGTCGTCCGATGCAGTGTCCGTCCGTCCCATGTGACCTCATTCTCGATGCGAGTTCACACAAGCGAGGAGGTCCCGTCGATGGGAGACAAACTCGACTTGATGTTGACGTGCAGCAAATCTGTCCTCGCGACCGGCTTGCCCCCGTTCCACGTCGTTGGCGGGGCGTTGGCCTTATCGGCGGGGTTGAACTCGGGTGTAGGCGGTAGTGAGACGTCGGCGGACGATGAGGACCGCGACGAAGTGGGGAGCAGGGGGTACGGCTCCTCGTCGAAGTTTTGCACGTGGATGGGGATGGGCGCGGCGGGCGCAGAGATGGCTTGCGGAACGACCGCGACTGGGGCGGGGTTGATGACATGGGCTTGGCCGGGGTGGTTGAAGTCGATCTGGTCGATGATGCTCTCGTCGATGCCGAACGCGGACGAGTCGGACCGCGACCACCGGTGTCGGTCGGCGGGATGGACATTGGCATGACCGTTCGAAGCATCGGCATAGTAGTTGGCCATGTCGGCCATCTCCGTGTCTTCCTCGGCGGTGTGGACGGGGACTGGCACAGGAGCAACCTTGGCCGGGGGCGGAATGGGTCGGACGGCGGCTGCGGCAGCTCGAGCGGCAGAGTGTGCTGTGCGCAGCTCGTCCTCCGTCATTGTGAACGTGTCGACCGCCTGAATACGCTTCCGCAATTCTCGGAGGGACATCCGGTCGCGCGGCTCAAGGGCAAAGAGGCCTTTCAGGATGTGGTTAGTCGCGTGCGAGATGGGCAAGATGGTCCGTAGGAAGTCGGGGTTGTGGACGAAGGCCCGGAATGTCTCGTCGGATGGGGCGGCCTGGCGCCATGGATTACGGCCGCAGGTGAGGTTGACGAGGATGACACCGAGGGACCAGAGGTCGTTGGTGGCCGTGTTGTAGTGCTCCAAACGGTCGAAGAGGCCGCCTTGGCACTCGGGCGACAGGTAGAAGGTCGACCCACTGTATGTCAGCGGGTGAAGCCCAAAGCGGACAATAGACACTCACCAGCCAAAGTCGGAGGACAAGCGCTCGGACGTGGCGAGGCCAAAGTCGGCGATGCATATCCGGGAGCCACCTCGAGTGCACAAGATGTTCTCGGGTTTGAGGTCACGGTGGAAGATGCCCATCGAGTGGCAGTACTCGACGGCATCGACGATCTGCAGGAACACGGTCCGTATCAACTCGTCGTCCCCAATGTACTGATATCAGCTCAGGCCCACATGCGGCAATTGACAGTGAGCGACTCACCCGTTGGCGCTCGGTGATCATGCCGAACAAGTCTCCTTCATCGCAAAAGTCCATGACGACAAAGACATAGTCTCCCTCTTCGATGACCTTGTGCAAGGTCACGACATTCGGGTGTCGCGACGCGAGCTGGTGCAGAGCAATCTCCCGTCGTTGGAAGTGCCGTTGTCGCGAGTCGAGTCCGGCACGAAGAAGGCACTTGATGGCGAGGTAGACGGGCGTGGGGGCGTGCAAGTCCACAGCGAGGTAGACAACGCCGTATGCGCCCACGCCGAGGACCGAAAGGAACTCGAGACGGCCATTGTCGAGCGTATGGCCGACGAGCGACGGACCAGAGTTGGCGAAGGTTTGGTGGGGCATGGTGGGTCGCAAAAGGTAGGAGCGCGTAAGGTGCGAGTGTGCTAGGCTCCGAGCAGGGTAGTCGGTAATAAGTACAGCGACTGAAGATCGACCAGGTATCGAGCAGAGCTGAAGTTGACGACTACCAAAACGGTTGATCGAGGCGTCAATAGTTGAGGAACAGGCCGTTACAGATGCGGATTCGGGATCTCGAAAGATTACGCGATGAACCGGGAAAGACGGAGGATCGACGTGATTCTCGGGTTGTCGGTCTGCGAGGCCTTGTCGAGAAGCAGAGGCGTGCGTGTTCTAGAACTGATTTGCGTTGGCAAATGAAACTGACCGGCGATCTAGCGGCGTTGGCTGGTTGATCGGCGAACAGGCACTGCGGCGTTGGCAAAGTTCTGGTGGACACGAGGCGGATCGGTTCGGATGCGAGCGAGCGATAAACAGACGAGGCTGGATAAAGTCTGACAAGGATGAGATGAGCAAGACTATATACCGAGGAAAAGACGGCCAGCGTCGAAGGAACGATCGAACGCTAGCGCGCCAGTCACCTCAATGAAGAGGTCCGGAAGCGTATGGCGTAGAGACTAAACGGGCGAAAAGGCGAGGCCGAAGCGTCGAATGGACGGAAGCAGCGACCAAGTCCTCCTCGGTCGTACTATTGTCCTATCCGGTATAAGCTAGCGGGACCTCGCACGCGGGTGAAACCGTCGATATGCGGGAAGATCGTGCTCGAATAGGGCGTTGAATCAACAGGAGGATTCAGGTCCAGGCTGGTATGTCTCTGGCCCGAATTGCAATCCCACTTTTCACTCTGTTGCTCCCTATCGTCGAGGACTGTCTGACTTGCGGCTGTTCGGATTAGTGTGCGCGGCGGCTCGATGTGCCGTCTGGTGTCAGGTCGGGCGAGCGTTTCCTGTTCGATCCCTTCTATTTCTCGTAGCGTCGAGGCTTGCGCTGCAAGGGATCGACGCGTTCCGTCGTCGACTGATGGTCGTCTGCCGTCCGCTTGGTACTTCTGCGGGTAGTCGTCGTCTGATATCGTCTCAGACCGGACCGTTATGTGACGTGCCGGCGTTCCCTTTTCCAAGTGATACTTGTCGATGTCCCGTCCGCGGTGCCAAAAAGAGAAGAAAAGGGGTGAGGTGAGCGAAGTAGAGGTCAAGGAGAACAATAGTGAAGAGGGGATGGTGGGGAGGATGGCGTCCCCCCGTCTAATTGTTCGAGACAAGAGTGGTCGCCACGGTGTCACCACGAGAAGGACTGACCTATGATCCAACCGACGACACGCTGCGGCTCAACAATCCACTCGATCAGCCGCTGGGCATGACCCTGCATGACAACCCTGATTCCCGACCTGTGGTCATCCACCGCTCGGGGTGAAACTCTGCGTCTGTTGCTTGGCTGGCTCATGTCAACGGTGGGGTGCTTAGGGTGCGCAAACCGGCTCGAGTTAGCTCAAACGCCAAATGATGCGGTGGGACGCTATTCACGGCGCTCGACGCCGCTGGGGCCGGCAGGGCGGCCTGCCCTAATTGCTTGCGGAAACTTTGTTTAGGTCAAAACAAATCTTGTCAGTCGATTCTGGCTGCGACGAGGGACGCTAACGGTCGAGGCACTGATGGTAAGTCACACCAGTCCTACAGCCCCAACGCCTAGGCCACGCTGTGCGGCAGGGAGACGTGTCCGGACGGACGTTCTTTGGCGTGTCACCGTGACTCCCAGCCCGGCGCATGGGGGTTCAGGAAATTGATCCATCGGGTATGGTGCGGCGCATGAAGATAGACTACGATCCCGGCTGAGGGATGAGGGGCTAGACCCGAGCTTGTCTGACATGTTCTGTAGAGACGGGGTCAACCACGGCGACTTTCCCAAAGCGGCAATCAATTACGACGCCACGTAGTCATGATCATGTCACAGACGCCACTGCGTGGAGCGCGAACAGGCGGTCGATGTCGGAAAAGCCACACTGCACGCTGTCGCCCATGACCCGACCGCCACATGAAACACTATGGCGACCCGTGGCATGAAGGCGGCGGTTCATGAGGCGGTCTCGCCGGCAATACGGTGGCGTGAGTATGCGGTGGCGTTGCTCTAAACAAACGCGCGAAGCATATGTTCCTCATTGTCGTGACGATATCATCAGCCATGACTGACGGCGCCACGCTATGCAAAGTGACCGACCAGGCGCCGTGCACTTGCACGAACAATCATCATGCGTGACATGTCCGCCTCGAGCCACAGCTCGCAGTTGCAGATGGGGTTTGCTGCGGATGGCATCGAGGGTGACACGGTCTAAAGCGGCCACGCCCAACTGTCAATCGAAGGGTGAGAGCGGCGATCGGCGCTAAAATACCTTATGAGCCTCTCAGGGCTTCCCAAGACCCGGGTTTTGCGCTTCGGTACCTCAGAGAGTCAGGCGCAGAGCCCTCGATCGGAACTCTAGCGTAGATATGTTACAGCTTGTTTGTCCTCCCGAGCCGAGCCAGCCCCGGAGGCTAACCACCAAAGGTCAAGGAACGGTCCGGCACCACAGAACTACCCTTGGTGACAACCCTCACCACCGCTTCCCGCAGCGTGAAAATGGCGTGGTGGACGCGGCGCACCGTCCTTCATCCCGCTCGGATGCATACGCTTAGACCGGTTCCTTCCTCCCAGCCCGGTGTGCCTTTCACATTCACGGCGCACAAAATGGTCCTGGAGACGCTGTAGACTGTGCACCCGAGCGTCACCGCGAGGTGGTCGGGACCAGGAGCACCATGCATGGCCGGAAAGCCTGTGCTCGATCTTGGGGTCGCTGTTTGCTCATCGGATCGAGCGCTGACTTGTGATAGTCCAGACACCTTGAGCCAACACCCTCGCAAAGCAACGTCGGGAGGAACATACTTGCCTCCGAGCATGTGAAGGGTGTTTCTTACCTTCGGGTGAAACACAAACGATTTCCCTGGCTCCAACAAATGGCATCATGTCACGCTTCGCTGTGCCGCGCAGGATCTACAGATGCCGAGTGGCGCCGCACGCAGTGTACTGCCGTCATGGCTCTGCGAGCGCCTTGGCTCGGCGTGGCTGCCACGCGATCCACACGTGACACAAGTGGCACAGATGACTGGCGGCGTCTCATTCGCCGTGCTGTTCAGCATTCCGTGTGCTTCAGTTTGACAATTACATCGAGGGACTACGAGGCTGTGCCACCTTTTCCGCCCTTCTTTGGCCGCAGAGACCTCGGTAGCTTCGAGTCGATACTTATTATATGCGCAGACGCCATGCGGAGTGCCGACAGCTCTGGCGAAGGGAATGCCCTGATCACCCGGTCAGCGACAACGCCGGCGTGCTGCAGGTGGCACTGGGGCGTGCCTCACCTGGAGCTACGCGGGACCATGAAAGCCGCTGAGATCATCGATGCGATGAAGCTCACACCGGGATCGCCAGTGATCAGGCTCCAACAAAGCTCAAATCTCGAGCGAGAACGCCATCGGCGGACCCAGTCCGACAGTGCAGAGCTCGCATGACACCAGCGAGGTACAAACACACCTGGGACACTCTCAAGAAGCATATGAGAAGAATATAGGGGAGGTCCACACCTTCGCACCGTCACTTTGCGTCGCAGACAGCCATACAGCCCCTTCGCCGGTAGGGAGGTCCACGCTTCCTTCAACCTCTCTGGGTAGGCTTCCTGGCGCTGCTATCGGTTCCAATGCGACGAAGAGATCTGCACCGCCCAGCTGCTTGACTACACCATGACCGCTTGTGTCCATCGAGTCCATGGAGGTGCTGAGCTGGAAGCCGGGAGCATGTCGATACGGGTTGGGTGCCAAGGGATCCCCAACCTGGCCCGTCAGCCCAAGCACTGTGGCCCGGTTTCTCACCTTGACGTAGCCCTCAATTGACCCCTCCACAGAGATTGAGCCGGAGATCCGGTCCAGCCATTCCACCTCGAGGACCAGCCCATCGGCGTCTCCGCTCGTGGAGCTTTTGAAGTGTACATCGCCCGATGTGCCGATCCAGTGCGCTTCCTCGGGATGCACGTCATCCGGACACATGCGGGTCACTTTGCGGACGATGCCGTTTGCAATCGTGACCTTGCCCTTCCATATGGCTTCACGATAGCGGTCCTTGATCCGCGACCCGCCCCTGCTCATCAGCCCTGCTTGATCATCTTGATCATCTGCACCCACCATCTCACTCGCACGTGGTCTCGGGACAGGCCTGCTTCCCGGCCCAGATCGCGTTTCTCGAGCAAACTCTGCTTGCCGTGCAGTTCGATTGTCTCGATCCCAGCAGCTTGGCCCAGCACTCTGTAGCTGACCCGTACTTGTGATCCCGTCGAGACGGTTGTCTCATCGCCTTGCTTGATTTGCGGCGCATCTGTCACCCAGGAAAGGGCTACTAGACGCTGGCCGGTCGTAGCGAACGTGTGACGACTGCGCAGGGCAGAACCGATTGTCGGTCGATCCAACCTGGACGAGATGATTCCAGTCAGTCCACCACGGGTCCCAAAGACAGCGGTTCCGGGTACTCCCTGCATGTCAGCCCCGCCGGGGCCTTGCGAGATGCTCACCCCGCCGCATCGACCGCGGTGCTCATCCGAGTTTGCCGATACGCCCAGCTTGTATCCCCTGCGGATCGCATCCTTGTAGAACCACTTCATTTGTCAGCCAAGACACCTAAGTCGATCCGCCTAGAAGGCGTATCTTACCTCGAAGTGTCCCCACGCCGAGCCAATTTCAATCAGTCGCTCCAGCTTGGGATGGTGCCAGCCTAAGTTGGCGCGCCGACCGCCGATGTGCGGGATCAAGAGATGCGACTCGGGAGCATGAGCGTAGGTCGCGTACAGGTCATCGATGGGCCATGTTCCTGGCTCGATTTGCTGGCTGGCAAGCTGTTGTCAGCGGAACCATGAGAAGGCATGCGCTGTCGTGACGGTATTTCCGTCGACGCCCACTTCTTCGTTCCACTGTATGTCAGACCACACTTGATGTCCAACAAGAGTGTGCTCACCTCGAAACTTCTCGCGATGTTTCCGTACTTGTCGAATGGGAATTCGCGATGCTTTTCATCGAAGAACACTACGTTGTGGTCGCCGCCCACCGCCGTGTTCCCGCACCACTCTGTGCCAGGGTAGATCTGGGGGTTCAGCGTTGGCAAAAGCTCATGTTCACACGAACCACAAACTTCCCGCTCTGCTCATCAGCTCGGTTCCAATCGATTTCGCCCGACGCACCTCGTTGAGCTCGTCTATGAGCTTGACTGTAGCATCCCAGCTGGTCTTGGTGATGTTGAAATCATTCGCAGTGTAGCCCACCACATCAAGTCCGGCACATTCCCTCGCGTATGTGAAGTTGTACAACGAATCGTTCGTTCCGACTCTACCCGTCAGCCTGGACATCTACAGGTGAACTCACGTGTCCTCTGAATGGACGTGCAGATCTCCGTAGAAGACTTGATCTTGTCCGGAATTGTGCTCGACCGTGACGAGGGTCAACCCGGTGAGAGTCTGCTGTCATCGAATGGACTGATCATGCAAAGGATCCGCATACCTGGCCAGCTGCAATGACGATCTCGGCTTGAATTTCGTACGTGCCAGCCTCCTGGAACACAAGCGATTCGCGAAGCGTCGACCAGCCTCGCTGAGGCAAAGTCACCTGTCGGGTCTCGACCACGAACGTATCCGTCAAGTTGACGACGGCGAGGTTGACTTTGTTTGGGGTGTTCGTCGTGGTGTTCCCCCACGCGTCCTCTACTCGGATGATGACGTCGCGTGCATCGGGCGAGGTACCGAGCAGCCGCGGGGCCAGGACCACGACTCGATGAGGGGGTCCGGCGAGGATTTGCAGCTTGACGTCCCCTTTGACGGTAGCGAATCGGGACGTACCAATGGGATCGACGTAGACTGCAGGTTAGCTCAAGACCGGCGCAGCAGAAAGGTGTCCCTCACATCGGAAGCGGAAGCTGATACCGATCAGTGAACAGGCCCCGGGGCCACGGTCCAACCTACTCTTTCTCCACAAAGCTTTGGTAAGCCCGATATAGGGATCGAGCATCGAACCCGACTCACGTCTGCACTCGGGTTCCTGCCCCTCCTGCCCGTCTATCTCCCAGACGAATGTGGATCTTGTCTCCGACGTTCAAGAAGCCATCGACGATATCGCTGCTGGTCAGCGCGAGTCTCCCAAGGCGGTGTGCAACCAACACAATGATGCTCTTTTGAAACGGCCGCTCGTGACCTTTCTGGTCAAAGCGCACCTTCAAGGCTTGTACCGTGGACGCGATCTGACCTGGCACCAACTTCGCAGCTTCGTATTCTGCCGAGACATAGTTTGGAGCGGCAGGATCGCTGGTTTGGAACAGCGCCCAATCAGAATAGAACTATTGGTCAGTGGGCTTCCTGGAGACGGGGTAGCCTGCTCTACCTTGAAGGTGGCCTTGATCCACGCTCCATCTGCGAGGCCTGATGCGCCCACCGTATCTGCGGTTCAGCGAGAGCGCACGGGTGTTCACGAGAGCGTACACGTCATGAGTATCTCGGTCCATTCTCCCGCGATCAGCTCTTGGGTAGAGCAAGTGATGCCGCCCAAAAAGCTGGACCATCAGTGGAGCCGCGCCAGTATGCCAGTGTCACACCCACGGAGTGCTCTTGACCAGCTCATAAAACCCTCTGGGCGCTGCTGATGAGCTCAGCTGATGACGCGCCGGCCTCACCTGTGTACGGCCCGATCACTTGTGCTCGCTCGCTGGTCGACAACGTCTTCATGATCGTTAAGTGCCCAAAGGTGACCGAAAACACGCCTCAAGTGGTCTCTCCTCTTTGCATGCAATCAGACCCCCCTTCAGACCGCTCACAAACGCAGACATCAGCGATGCCAAAGATGCATTACCAAAATAGGCGCAATCTCTTGGTAAACGCGATTATCGGAATCTGATCCGGCACGCAATCATCGACTCTATCGCACGCCATCGACCGCACAACCTCGGGTCATCCGCCTCGGGAACCATCGATTGGCGCATACCTTCTTCCATGCCGCCGCAAAGCCGAAGTGTTTTGAGATCTGCGGTATCGGAATATCGCTTTCGGCCGCGCAATGATTGCGTGAGAGCGATAAGAACTCCGCCGCAGAATCGGAATATGATGACTGAATCGGTGCTGTGCACGTCATCCTCTGCACTTTACACAACAGCCTCGACGGATTCCGATATGCCGGCCGAGGAAGCTGGCCATGGTATATAGTGCAGCTAGCGTCGATTCGGATTCGTAAATATAACGACTGACTTCGGAACAAGATCACTGCCACCGACTGATATGGCGAGCCGTGCCGTGCCCTATGTCGAGCCAACGACGCCCACGATAGACGACGAACAGGAGAAGAGTGTCCGAGACATCTCCTTGGATGCTGCCAAGTTCACTGCCCTTCGGCTGGCAGATCGACCTCGGGCTTATGCAATTGGTCGCGGACCTGTGACCGATGCCTTCCTCAAGTTCTTCCGCCTCAGAGGCAAGCATCGCGACTCAGAGGCCCTTGACGATGTGGCGACTCAACCCTCGGTCTACGACGGACCTCATGCTGGGTTCTATCAGCCCCGAGCTGACTGGGAGGTAAGTCTCACAAAGCTAGACCCGTCGCTGATTGATCAGAACATAGAAGCGTTCGATCCATCGTTCCGATGGACGTGGCGCGAGGAGAAACGCGCGATCCGCAAAGTCGACTGGAAGGTATTCACGTGGATCATGTTGATGTTCCTGGTGAGTCCCTCCTTCCAGACTTGACTGATCCCACCAGGCCCTCGACATCGATCGGGCTAACATGCAAAACGCCACGGCGGACGGGATCCTGAAAGACCTCAAGCTCACGCAAGCCGACTACAACCTGGGCAACACTTTGCAGAACGTGGGCTGGCTACTGGCGGAGCTCCCGTCCCAGCTCATCAGTAAACGTCTTGGCCCTGACATCTGGATCCCCACCCAGATCTGCATCTTCTCGATCATCTCGGGGGCCCAGTTCTGGCTGAAAGGCCGCTCTTCGTTCTTGGCCTGCCGATTCTTGATGTGGGTACATTCGGCAAGGTGCATCATTGACTTTCAGTGCCGCCTTCCAGGGAGGTTTCATACCGGATGTCATCTTGTACCTTTCATACTGGTACAACACCCACGATTTGCCCATCAGGTTGGCTATATTCTGGACGATAAACTACATCGCCGATCTGATCACTGCTTTCTTGGCCGTTGGGCTGCTCAAGATGCGAGGGGTCCATGGCAAGGCGGGATGGCAGTGGATGTTCTTGATTGAGGTACGCAACAACGAACCACGGGCGATGAGGTACTGATCCTGTCAGGGTCTCATAACTTTGGTTGTTGGCGGTGTGTGGCCCAGTCAGGGTCGGCGATCCCGCTGACCTCAGTCGCCGCTTTCGGCTTCATGCCGTCCGCACCGACCAAAACCAAGAGCAAGCTGCACCCTGAGGGCTATTTGACCGAACGGGAGGTCAAGATTATTGTCAATCGCTCCATCCGGGACGATCCGGGCAAGGTAAGCACTTAAAGTCGTGTCAACGCTTACCAAGCAGGGCACGATGCACAACCGACAACCATTGTCCGTCAAGCTCATCTGGAAGTCCCTGATGGACTGGCATCTTTGGCC
>Ga0308169_10004962_pt1 | contig 12244 bp, 15 predicted proteins | sample PhyBR1_2_FD_202139 | JGI IMG/M metagenome (GOLD analysis project Ga0308169, IMG submission 202139) | Phyllosphere microbial communities from UC Gill Tract Community Farm, Albany, California, United States - DLSLSB.R1 | ecosystem: Host-associated > Plants > Phyllosphere > Unclassified | place...
TGGAGAAAGGCACATCAAAATCAGAACGAATTCCTCCATTCACTATACGAAACTTGGCATCGAGTGTATCCAGCCATGCTTCGTACTCGTCCAATCCACCTATACCCATAGCAAACGCCCCACTTCTTGCGCACGCGAACTGCGCCTGCTGTTTCCAATCTATCTTTACGCATTAGCTGAAGCGATGCAATTGCAGCTTGCGTCCAAGGTCTGCTTCTGGCCGATAGCGGCCGTTTGATATGGCTCAGTGTACGAGCTTGTTGCAACCTGGACAAGCCGCCGGTGGGCTGGTAGACCGGTTGTTGTGGCAGACTTTATTGTTTTGTGGCGAACTTTATTGTTTTGTGGCGAACTTTATTAGTTTGTGGCGGACTTTATTAGCGCGCCACATTTAGATACGCTACTAACCAAGCATTGACCAGTGTTGGAAGCGTTAAGTTTCCATAAAAGCAACGATGATAATACGAGTAGCAGGCCATGGAAGCACGCGCGAGTGCAGCGCCAAGGATGGACGTCAATACACTTGTCGATACAATCGCTGAACGCGTGGCAGCAAGATTGTAAACTAGCTAATTGGTACCAATGAGATACCAGAAAGATACTAAAAGGATACTAATGGAAAAGATGGGCGTGAGGATCTACTACAGCCTCAAGGATGCTGAAGAGACACTGATTGAACGAACCGTTGAAGTAAGCCAAGACGAACTAGTACAACTCTTACCGCCATCATCAGGCGGCGGTAATGGCTGGCCATATTTGCGGGAAGCAGAAGAGTTGGTCTCCTCAATCGTAAAAGAGGAAGTGTTTCCGGATGAGGTTACCTATATCGGAGACATGGAGGCCCTACGCCGACTCGGCGTAACCTCCTTGGCCTATGCATTTGATCACGAAGTGCATGGCCATATGGGCTCGCGAGCAATTTATGCTGAAAAAGCTACTTGATAGCTACCTGGTACCAGTCAGGTAGCAGAGGCTTCCAAAGCATCTAATGCTTGCTCAAGCAACTCTCCCAGCGGAACATTACGATCGTCTGCTAGACGATAGAGCCGCTGGATCGTTTCGTCAGTCGCCTTAATGTTGACCTGCTTGTTTCGGCCAGTCGTGTAACGCCGTTGCTTACGAGCAGGAACGGTATCAACTGCAGCCGATACCGGCAATGGAGCAGGAGTAGGGTCCACCGTCGGCGGCGCCGCCGGCTTGCGGCTTGGGAAACCGTGAGCTTCCGCGACCTGGTCGATCACAGCAGGATCGGGCTTCGGCTTGGCCGGGGCTAGAGGGAAGTCGCCCAAATCACCGAACGGGTTGGCACGTTCGTTCATGCCGAAACCTCCGGTGCCGGCTGCTGGCTGCCGCGCAAGGTAGCAATCACCTCTTGAGCAAACTTCTCTGCATTGCCGATGGCCTTATCCAGATTCGCCACTTCGCTCGGGTTCAGGCCAGCTAGAGGTCGACGGAACGAGAACATGGCTCGGAAGGCCTCACGCTCGTTCAGCTCGGTGTCGAACACCGGGATGCCGGCGGCCACCAGTCCCTTCTCAATATGAGCCAAGGTACGGGTGCGAATCGCTGAGTTCGTCCTGGTCAGCAATACCGAATACGGTACGCGGCGCCGGCTCATCTTCTCCTGCTGTTGGATAACGCGGAAAGCGCGGCCGGCCTGTTCAGCATCCAGCTGGCTCCCTTGGGTCGGGACAATCACCAGGTCGGCCTGGCTGATGGCCATGAGCACGATCTTGGACGCGGTTCCCTCAAGGTCGACGATAACGAACGGAGTGTGTGCTGCAGCCTCTTCGATCCGCTCGATGATGTTCTCCTCATCAGCATCTGCCACCACATGCAGGCGCTCCGGCTTGGCATCGCCCTTAGCCCAGCTTGCAATCGGCCGGTTGGGATCGGCATCAATCACAGTAACATCAGCGGCACGAGCAAGCTGCTCCGCTAAGATCAGCGAGGATGTGGTTTTGCCTGCACCGCCCTTGGGCGATACGAAGACGATAGTAGGCATGTTGCTCTTTCCGTTATAAAAATCACCAGATGGTACCAGGTGGCTAACTAGTAGCCAATTACTAGCTATTAGCTACCAATCAGCTATCCAATGTTTAGATAGTACTTGAGTACAGTCGATCCACCTTGCATCAAGACACTAATGGCAGCACCACTCAAACTCCGCAAACCGAATCTTTCCCGATAAGCTGAGGCAATAGTGGCTCTGACAGCTCGGAAAGCATAGAAAGCAGAAAAACAACCAGCCGCAAGGGCAAAGCAATCTATTGCAAAAAGAACATCCCTATCCATAATTTTCCTTATTGACTGACGCACTTCGTTTGTTCTCCGGGCGAACGCTTCGCGTCCTTTCCGGCTACCTTCGAGTTAACCCACGAAAGAATAAAGCATAAATTCAAAAACGGAACGGCCTTACCCTCCGGGGGGCTATATAAGGAGGGCGCACAGTTAGACACCCTCTTTGAGGTAGTTGAACACAGAGGCACGCGAGACGCCCAGCTCTTGGGCGATCTCATTGGCGGTCTTCCCTTGGGCTTTCAGCAGACGAGCGGTTACAGCACGCTGCGCAGCATCGCCGGCATGGGCTTGAAGGTAGGCAGTACGATCCTGTTTGTAGCGCCCTTCGGCTACACGATCGCGCCCGGCGTCACGCTGCCGCTTTCGCTCGAGGATGACCTCGGCCGGCGCCAGCGCGCGCAGTTGGTCATGCAGCTCCGGCGGGATGACGTCAGCCAGGTAGTCGCGCAGACCCTGTGCGGAATAGTTGTACCGGGGGTCGTAGTCCTTGCCGTTGTAGTGCGTGCGCTCACCGGCAGCATGCATAGCAGCGCGCTTAAGGACTGGGGCCATGGTCGTGGCAATCTCGACCTCGTCGAGTGTCGGCGTCATCTCCTTGGCCGTGGCCATGATTTCGGTGTACAACGTGGCCGGCTCGCTGAACCAGCTCAGAGCAACAGCCATGATGAACAGCACTTGATCGCGATGTCCCTCTGGAATGCCACCAGGCCACTTGTGCTTGGAAATTTGCACCATGTCGCGGTACACCAGGTGCCACCAGCCGTAAATCGATCCCTGCCAGCAATTCCGGCCAGATGTGCGGCCCTTTCGAGCTCCTGCTGCAGCCAAGTCATGAACCTGGCCACGCTTTGCTTCTCGAGAGCCCAAGACCTGGTCGGCGAGCTCATGCAGCGTCCAGAGAGTATCGGTCAAGACGACACCCCTGACCTGCGATCCGCTCTTGCTGTGGGTGGTTCCGACCAGGCGCAGCATACGCGCACAGTCACGCGCGGCCGGATCGGCGCCGATGCTAGCCAATGCTTTGATCAGAACGTCCTGGATGCGCTGCCATACCGGCAGTGCCTGCCCTGGTGTTGGGTCAAGGAGCCAATACAGATGCATCCCGCGGCCGGAATACACCACGAATGATGGGGCCGGAATGCGAGCCGTTTGCAGCAGATCCAATGCCTCCTCGAGGTCGGTCGATCCGTCGATGTCGACATAGCAGGCGCGGAGGCTCTTGATCAGCTTGACGAGACGCCAGCCATAGAACTGGTTGACGCTGAGGAACGTGTCAGGAACTCCGACCAGGCCAGATATGAGCTGCTGTACGGGATCGCCTGGCTCTACCTTGGACCAGCGATCTTTGCCGGCTCGGCGCTCCCAATAGATCACCGTGCCATGAGCAGCGCCGTGGAGCCGCTCATGGTGGTTGATGGGTTGCGACAGGTCGAGAGAAAGTTGCCTTTGTGCTATGGCCATTCACGCCCCGGCAGATTAATAGCCGTCGAGCGTGATGGTTTAGAAGGTATATGATTCGCTTGATTTGCTTGCATCGCTTTTCACCGGCGTGTTAATCTGCCGGTACCAACTCCGTCCAAAGAGTTTTGCAGTACCGGTCCCGAGGACCACGAGAAGCCGCCCCTGCCAGGGTGGCTTTTTTGTTATGGTCCCTACTTTTCTACGACTCGAAATTCGGTTACACCGATTTCCTCCTTTAGCGCCTGGCGCAACACATCCAGGCTGCGAAATTTCCTCGGCTTACGGCCGTTCACGGTGCACAACTCGATGTCTCCACAGCGTACCGTATAGGTGCCGCCTGCGTCCTGTGCGGCGATCCACTCGCCAGGCATGTCAGTGCCGAGCTTGCGAATTTCCCTCACAGTCATCTGTTGTACAGTGGTCATGCCCTATTGTAATCACGAAATGGGGTATTGCGTGAGTAAACCTCGTGGATTTCCTCAAATTTCGCTCGATGATTATTCCCTACATGGGAGCGCGTGGTTGCAAATTCCCCACCGCAGCGGGTTTCGGCACAGCCACCCCATCAGATCCGGCGACTTAGTCGGCCTGTCGTGATGGTAGCCCCGGCTGGAAATCCCACCAGAGGAATGGCTAGCGCTTGACAGACATCATGTGTTCATTGCCCGCACAGACGCGAGCGCTATACGAATCAACGCCGTGACGGCAACATCAAGCTACTACCATTTGCGGAGAACCCATGACTTTCGATCGCAACGTGCCGACGCGCTGGACAAGCAGTAGATGGAAAACCCACCAGAGGGACAGCAATCGCTTTCAGCAGATGATCTGCTGACAAACCTGCATCAACTGGCTCCAAACCAACGCTCGAGAGTGCCGTTGTCATTTGGAAAATTTCGGAAAATTACCTCGGAGGTTTGGAGTCAGGTAAATTGACGAGCTGGAATAGTACGTTACAGAGCAAGACCAACTCCGGCTGGCCCTGAGTGAGCCCCTTCACCAAGCAGTATTTGTGCGAAGTTTCCAGGTCGAATAAATATGACTGTGCCAACATTCATGGCACCCCTCTTAAGTCGAAAGCCATGCTTGGTGAGATAGAAACAAGGTAAATATGGAAGACCAAAATTACAAAATTGCCCTGAATGTATTCCTCCAGTCCATCAAGGCTGGCACGAAGTACCACGAGTATTCCCTAGACGTGGGCATCACTCCGCCTGTCCTCTTGGCTGTTGGTGTGCCTCAGCTGCCATTGACGATCAGCGTCAAGACGATCGACAAGTGCTTTTACCAGCACGGCGTATCGGAAGCACGACTGCGACGGCTGTACGACCTAATCGCCAATCCACAGTCAGTTTTTCTTTCAGACTCGCCTCACATCAACCCAAGTCAGGCGCACCCCATTGTGGTGATTACCATCGAGGTGAAGGATGAAAACCCCATCCTGGTTGCCGTGCATCCTAACCAGCGCATCGGCCGTCGCGCAGTGAACCAGGTCAAAAGCGTATATGACAAGCCCGAAGAAATGTTGACGAAGTGGAAAGGCAAGGGGCTGTTGCTCTGGGAGGCTCCTGCTATTCCACCATCATCCACGGCAACCGTAACGCCGATCGGTCAGCCAGCGGCCAAGCCAGGAGCGGCTGCGCCAGTAGTTACGGTTAAGAAGGTGCGTCGCATCATCAGCGGAGGGGATAGCTGAACTTCAGCCGGAGCAGGCAACCATGGCAGGTTGCCTATTTGGAGCAGGCAAAAAAAAGCCCCCGCACTTCCACGACATTTTGGCTCTGATTGCCTGGTGTGGTTCGAAAGTGAAGAGGCTATGTACCGAATATAAGACAAATTGACGGTACCGTCAACAATTCACATAGCGTAAACCCCCTCATTACGCCCCATTATGTGCTGAAACAGCCTCTTATAGAGTGGCGAGCGGTCGGCGCAAAATTGTGCCGGCTGAACGGCCAACTCAAAATTGAGTTGGCTGACCAAGCACGAGCTGGCAGCTGGGCGCGAGTGGTTCGCACGCGCAATACTGGCATCAGCGCGGTGACGATCGATGGAGGCTATTCAGCTGGTATCGGCAACTCGTCGCCGTATTCCCATATGAGGTAGGCCCGCATCGCTGCGACCAACGGCGAAGCATCCGCCCGGCTGTAGTCGTCGCGCTTGCCGTGCCTCGCCATCCAGCGGCCAAAGTCGCTGCCCAGGTCGATGTGTTCGCGCTCGATGATCGGGCCGCCGTCGCCCCAGCTGGTGGACGGTCGGAACGCGCGCGGCAGGATCGGCACCAGCTCGCCCATGGCGCCGTAGCACCTGCTGATGCACACGCGTGGACCCTCGACGCTGTCGGCTTGGTAGGCCGGGTCATAGCCGGCGGCCATGGCCACCCAGTAGTCGAGCAGCGGGCCGGCGTCGAGGTGGGCGATCTTCGTTGTCATGGAAGCATTCTACTTTCGCCAATAAAGCAACGAGCTGAGTTTTCAGTCGATCCAATTTTGGATTGGCTGGCCAGCCACCACAATTCTGCGGCGGCTGATCCGGTGTGCGCAGTTTTGTGTAGTCGAAACCGTCGGATCATTTTTGTGCAGGCAAGAGCCGACTAGGCTATGCAACACATGAGTTAAGCTGGGGCTTAATAAGGAGGCAACAATGTACAGAGGGGACATGAAGATCAGACGTTTCAACATGGTCAGCGCTGGCGATGGCTGGACCTACCATGTGATCTGTGTCGATCGGGAGGAAAACGGGGGAATGGTGCGCACTTGGTCGACCGATGGCCGGCGTCTAGAAGTCGCGAAACTTCACGACTACGAACACCTGGTCCTGCCTGGAACAAAAATGGCTTTCGTCCTGCCTCAGGATGACGATGAAGGCGAGTAGGCAGGCCGTTCAAAATCGACCGGTTTTGAACAGGCCTCATAAATCGGCGCCACGACCGTTCATAAAATATATATTTTACTTTTGAACATGTTCACATGTAGAATTGACGTTATTGGACAGCTTTGGATGTTGTGGATAGTGGAGAAGGCTAACATGGCAATTTTTGGATACGGCAGGGTTAGCACAAAAGATCAGACGACGGAGAACCAACGCCGCGATATCGAGGCGGCCGGCTACAAGACCGGCTACTGGTACGCCGATGAAGGCGTGTCGGGCAAGGTTTCGGCGGCCCAGCGCCCGCAGTTCGCCAAGATGCTCAGCCAGATCCGCGACGGTGAGACGTTGGTGGTGACGAAGCTTGACCGCCTCGGCCGCGATGCGCAGGACATCGGCGCCACGATCAAGGCGCTGGCCGCGCGCCGCATCGAGGTCATCGTCCTGCAGCTGGGCAAGCTCGACCTGACCAGCGCCGCCGGCAAGCTTATGCTGAACATGCTGGCTGCCGTCGCCGAGATGGAGCGCGACCTGCTGGTGGAACGCACCCAGTCCGGCCTAGCGCGCGCGAAGGCTGAGGGCAAGACCTTGGGCCGCCCGACCAGGACGACCGACGAGCAGCGCGCTGCGATGGCCAAGCGACACCAGGCCGGCGAATCGATCAGCGCATTGGCGCGCATCTTTGGCATCTCCCGCGCCAGCGTCATGCGTGTCGTGAAGCCGACAGCCAGCATTCAGTAAGGGGGACGACATGCGCCGTACTTACAAGATCCAGCCTCGTCCTAACGATCTCGGGGGCGGGTGGAATCTCAAGCTGTACGAAGGCGACCAGGAAGCCGGCGGGGGCGTCTACCCAGTTCAGGAGGACAACGAGCACGCCGGTATGGAGTGGTGGAATGGGCTGCCTGAAACACGGCGAGCGCACTGGCTTGTGATGGCCGCGTCTGCCATGCCGGCCGCGGCGCGCCATGCTTATCTGCTGGCGGACGCCTACAACGATGCCATGGGCGCAGGTGAGTCGTGGTGCAGCGCGTGTTGATCGAGGGTGGGCCGCGACCAGGCGCTCCTTCAGCCACGTCTGAATCTTCTTAGGATGTATCCTATATACGCTCTGCGTCCAGACTTGCATTGCTCCAAGAATCTCTAGAAAAAGTAGGGCTTATGCTGGCAATCAGTACTGGACACGCGCAAAAATAAAAAACCACTGTCGTTACCGGCAGTGGTTTTTTCTTACTTGAGAACAAGGCCCGCGTAGCAGGCCCGTGATTCTTAGGCAGCTTTCTTGTTGCGGCGACGTGCTGCGTACAGACCCAGCATGCCCAGGCCCAGCAGGCCAACCGATGCGGGCTCTGGCACTTCAGCAGTGTCGAACACGACGTCCAGCGAACCGTTGATGGTCTGGGTGCCCGATGGGGTGAAGTTGTTCAGCTGGCCCGACTGGAACGACATCGAGTAGAACGGGTTAGGCAGGATGAAGAAGTCGCTGCCAGCTGCGGTCAGTGCGAACGAGCTCGATGCACCGAAGCTGCCGCAGTTGATGCCGTTGCCGCCTGGATTGCCTGGGTTCGAGCAAGTGGTCAGCATTGGGTTCAGCGTGCCCTGGCCAGCCATTGGGTTACCCGAGCCCAGCAGGACGTTGCCACCTGCCGAACCCAGATCGGTGTCCAGGAACAGGTTCAGGCTACCGGTGCCTGGCTGGAAGTTGAACGTGGTGATCGAGCCGTTCACCGAGTAGGTGCCGCTTGCCGAGTAGTTGGCGAACAGGCCGTAGTTCGAACCCAGGCCGGTCTGGAAAGCCGAATACGCGGTGTTGCCGCCGTTGCCGACGAACTGGCCAGCAGTCCATACCAGGGCGACGTTGAACGTACCATCTGGGTTGAAGGTCGCGGTTTCGGTGTAGTTACCGGTGATCTTGTCCGCAACGAAGTTTGCTTGGTTGCCGTTGATTGGATCGACGGTGAACGAATTGAAAGGAGCTGCTGCGGCAGTACCGCTGAAGATGGTTGCAGCTGCGATCGATGCGGCGACGATGGTTTTCTTGAAGGCGTTCATTTCGTAAATCTCCTGGGTTGTATGGGTACTGCTCACGAGGCTATATAAGCAACCATCGTGCCAGCTCAAGAGATTTGTTTTAAATCAAACACTTAACAATTCGTATTGATCAAGATCAAACACCACTGTAAAAAATACCGACAGCATATTTACGCGCGATAAACGCTGCTGTCGGAGTAGGCCTACACAGGTTTACGCACCACCACATTCCATGTGTTTCCGGAAGTAAATTCCGAATAAATCTCGTAACCTGCCTCCAACATTTTGGCGCGCAGCTCTTCCACGTGGAACGGGCTGTACAGAATGCCCTTGCGGATGCCCCAGTCGTTGATTTTTTGCGCAGCCCAGCGCAGTGGTGCAAATCCGGTTGGATACAGCAGGACATTTGCCGCCATCGTCCCCCCTGGCTTGAGCACACGCAGAATATCCCGCAGCGCGCCGTCGATCGTCGGGAAGCAGTGGATCGAGTTGGCAATATTGGCCGTGTCGAAGCGGTTGTCGGCGAACGGCAGCTGGGCCGCATCGGCGTGCTGTACCTGAACTTGTGGATTGTTGGCAAAGCGGCGCTTGGCGCCGGCCAGCATCGAGGGCGCATAGTCGATGCCGGTCACCTTCACTTGTGGGAGCTTGCGGCGACGGCGCCAGTTCAGCACCATTTCAAGCAGCGTTCCGGTACCGCATGCCACTTCCAGGTGGTCGGGACCGAAGTTCGGCCCGAAGAACCGCATCTGGGTGCCGATCGTGCTGTTGTAGGCAAAGGTCAGAATGAAAAAGCCGCGCAGGTCGTACCACCACGGTTCGGAGGAATAGGCTTCGGCGATTTCGTCCCTGGTCTTACCTGTCGTCATGGCGCATCCTCACTGGATATACAAGAAGCGCTGAATATAGGACGTTCCTGCCAGGCAGGCAAGCAGAAATGCAAAGGGGAAAGATGGGGCGCATTCGCCCCGGGAGCCACGCTTAGCCGAGTGCTCGCAGGCGATTGATGATGCCGGCTTCTTCGCGCTGTGAAAAGAACCACGGGAACAGCGAGCGTTCGCCGACCGCCTTGTCCTGCATGCCGCCCCATTTGGCGACCTGTTCAGTGCCGAATGCCGTGGCAACGCTGAGCAGCACCGCCGGTGCCTGCACGCGCGGGTTGGGCCGCGATTCGCAGACGGTCTGGAAGCCCAGCATGGCTTCGTAGAAACGGCGATGACGCGGATTGACCTCGATGAAGATGTGGGTGCAATGATTCAGGTCGCGCGCATAGATCAGGGCCACGTGGAACAGCGATGCCAGCACGGCCTTCGACTTGATGGCCGGGTCAACGGCCAGCTTGATGATTTCGCATACCTTGCCCACCTCGCGCTGGCTATCGATATAGTCGGCGAATACCTGGTCGGCCAGCAGGCCGATCTCGGAATCCAGACCCAGACTCAGCGTACCGAACACCTGGCCATGGTCGGATGCCGTCAGGGTGATCCGGTTGGGGTCGTTGCCGATCTGGTGATTGCCGCTGTAGCCGCGCCAGGCATACATCTTACTGATGAGCATGCTCGCAGAATTGCGGTGGGTATCGATGTCTGCAGCACGAATCCCGAATACGCGCTCGTTGATGGCGACGTCAATGATGCTCGGATTGCTATCCGGGGCTGAGTCATGGCTACCAAGCCCGATGCACGGGCTGGCTTGCGCTAATGTCTCGATCATGTACGTTCTCCTGGCGGTACCGACGCGTCGTGCAGGGACGACGTGGGGTCATCACAGCATCGAAAATTGTCCTAATACCAATTATGTTGACTGATTGAATGTAGATTAGTGGAATGGCTATGCAAATTCCCTCAAAGCAAAGAGTAGCAGCTCAAGCGGCCTCTGCGGTACGTGGTGTTACAAAAGCCTTGTGAAACAAGTGGCGCGTGAGCAACACCACCGGCATTCGTAACCAGTTCCCCCGTACATACAAAGCGAAATGGGCGACGCCATCAAAGCGCGCCGCGCAGTCCGGATGCGGCGGCGCCAGGGCGCGCACGAACAGCGCATCCATCAGCGCCAGCACGGGCCGGGACGGTGCAAACGCCCCGGCAGCAGCCATGACCGATGCGGGAACCGGCGTACCGAACGTGCGGGTGGCATAGCGCAGCGCATAGAACATGGGACGGGTGAGTTCGAGCGCGACGGCGCGCGCTGCCAGCCCCTCCCAGAACCCCGGCTCGGCGCCAAAGTGCGTTGCCAGTCGGTGCATGTCGAACAGGTCGCGCAACCCCTGGTCGAATTCGCCGCCAAAGAACAGGTGCACCGCGCTGTGCAAGAACATGTCGTGCGGTGACAACGTACACACGCCCAGCGCCCCGAGGTCGCCGGCAATCGGCCGCGCCGCCGCGCGCAACAGCGCCGGGTCGGGCCGCACCGGCGCCGTTTCGGGCAGGATCGCATGGTGAACGTCGATGGCGTTGCCGCGCCGCAGGTGCACCATTGGCGGCAGCTCATGCATCCAGGTGCGGTAATAGCGCTGATCGTAGGCGTCGTGGTGGGTGCTGGCCCAGCCATGCTCCATCAGCGCGCTTTCCACATCGTTCAGATTGTCCTTGGGCACGAGGATGTCGATGTCCGAGAACAGGCGGCCACGGCCGGATGGCAAGCCGGCCATCGCATAGGCGGCGCCTTTGAGCAGGATCAGGGGCAGGCCCAGGTGGGCCAGATCGCTGTGGATGCGCTCGACCTCATAGCCGGTCAGGCGCCGATGGCGCAGCGCGACGATGCGCGCCGCTTCCAGGTGCTCGCGTGGCTGCGGCGGCACGTCGTCGAGCAGGCCATGCTCTTCGAGCAGAAACACCAGGATCGCGCCGACATTGGCGCTGTTGGCCTGGCGCAGCAAGCGCTCCCAGCCCGGCAGGTCGAGCAGCCGGACCCGGCCTGGCGCCGACAGCACCTCGACCAGCAGCGATGGCGGGCGCCGCGTCACGCCGGTACTCCCGCCAGGCGGTCGAACAGCGCGATCGCTTCGTCCAGCTGGCTGTAGCAGAATTCGTGGCCGTCAGCGCCATCGACCAGATCGGCCAGGCAATCGAAGCCGGCAGGACCGAGGACGAAATAGTTAAAGGCATTTTCTGCCACCCGGGTGAACAAGTGCCCCTTGGATAACGGTGTCAGCGTCGTCGCGGCGCCTGCTTCGTAGCGGGGAAACACGATGTGGCGTGCGCGCGCCACGTCGCCGACCTGCGCCACGCTCGCGGCCGGCGCCTTCATGTGGGCGATCGTGCCCTTGTTGGTGCCGGGTACCGACGGGCCCAGCAAGGCGTCGGGCGCAAACGCGCGGATCACGTCGATCGAGGCGTTCTTGAGGCTGACTGGCCGCGCCAGTGGCGCGAGCATACCGTCGCTGCGCCGGATCAGCGTCAATTCATCCGACAACAGGCGCCAGCCGCGGCAGACCAGGGCGGCGCACAGCGTGCTCTTGCCGGAGCCGGGTGGCGCCGGCAGGATGATTGCGCAGCCATTGCGCTCGATAACAGCGGCATGCACGATCAGGTAGCGGTGCGCGCGGTTCGAAACGCACCAGTTCATGACCCATTCGAACAAC
>Ga0308169_10004963_pt1 | contig 12243 bp, 11 predicted proteins | sample PhyBR1_2_FD_202139 | JGI IMG/M metagenome (GOLD analysis project Ga0308169, IMG submission 202139) | Phyllosphere microbial communities from UC Gill Tract Community Farm, Albany, California, United States - DLSLSB.R1 | ecosystem: Host-associated > Plants > Phyllosphere > Unclassified | place...
TGATTATTCGATTTGAATAGTCTGTCGGAGAGGACTTTGACTTGATTCTAGCGGTCGTCCTCACTCTCGCTGGTGAGTCTCGCCCTGCTCCTCATATTGCCGAGTCGCTCACTGATGCTATGATCGTTCTTGTAGATATCGGTCGAGAGCGTCGAGGTTCCTACTAGATTACGATCGTTTCTCAATCCTTCTTAAGAGCGTTGTTCCTTTTCCTCTGTTCATAATTTCTTTGCCTACTATATCTGCACCATCCCCATCTCTCGAGTCCTGCGTAGCTGCTGTGTAGCTCTCGACGCTCACAGAGAGTTGAATGCTTGTCTCGCACAAGCCCGAATGCAAGCGAGATGGTCGCAAAAATCGTTGGAAGATAGGCTACCTCTGTATTCAGGCAATCCCTCTATGATACAACAGCCTCATTCTCTTTTTTCAACCCGCTTAGGCTTTCCCTCAGCCTCTCTTCTTGATCTTCGCTCATTCGTCCCTCGTCGTCCTCGACTCTCCTTCCCCTCTCCTCCGATGAGTTCGCTTCTGCTTCCCATTCATCCACTCCCTCTGTATCAATCCCCAGCCGAAGTGACTGAGACTCGAGGTGTTCGCCGCTATCTGTTGAAGCGACTAGCTCAATGGTTCCTGTTTCGTTGTCTCTCTCGTTCGAGCGCTGTACACTCGAGAGTTAATATCGGTATAGAATAGATCATGAGAGAGATAGCACTCACCATACATAGCGAGTGCGGTAGTAGCGATGATTTCGAGCTCGTGCTGATATTCTCGCGAGACCCTCAAGATCCCATTTTTTCGACTCATTGTGACTCTCTGATGCCAGCTTGCGACGATCTTCTGCTCTACTGGCACAGAAAGGTCCGCGAGCTGTCGAATAGAACGAGCTTTGTAAGTTAGAGAACTTCTGATAGTCGAAAGGAAGAGGCTTTAGAGACATACTACCAGTTTAGTCCCAGAGCCTGGAAAGCCGACGTTCTTCCATTTGTAGCTGATGCCAGACTTGGGTGATGTGAAAGTGTGGGTGACGCTGACTAGTCCCGTACGCTCACATCGGAATTCCCGACCGTCTCTGCGAAAGATGCGAATGTTCAAAATCGTCAGTTGAGTCTTTTCGATATCGACAGCCCCCTCTCGGAAGACTATCTACAGCTTCGGTGCGAGGGAGCTCAACAGGGGAGCAAGACTGGCGAGCTCACCCGAGAATAACGTTAAAAGATGAAGTGAACCCTTTCTTTGCTCGACAAACGACCGCTCCTGTTGGACCTCCTGCTTTCAACTCTGCATTCCAGCCAGCGAATCCAGAGTGATGATCGTAGTAGAACCTTTCTCAACCAAAATTGTCAGTTTTCTTTGCGATGAGCTTTCTTTTCGAGAGAAGTTTTAGCTGATTCAAGCTCACATAGTAGTTGTGCCGTTTTCCGTCAGTATCTGATCCCTCCCAGTGAAACCTTGCGAGTGACATTCGAGTGTCAAAGGAGGTATCTCCTGATTCCCTCCCGGTAGATCATCATACGATGGCGGCGAGTTGAGCTGTTCCGGTGGAAGGGGATGCTTGAACATGCTATCACTTCCTATATCCACAAGTAGGGAGAGAGTAGGGAGCAGAAGAGGTTGTCCATGAGGTGCGGGAAACTGATCGAAAGCGAAGTGGGGAGAGTTACGATCAAAAAAACAGATTCGGGATGCGACCAAGCTTCCGAGCTGATCACGAGAAGCTCAAAACGTCGACGGAGACGTCGAAGTCCACCGCATAGGGTATCGTAAAGCGGTGTGCCTCGAGCACATCGAGACAAGTGAGAGTAAGTCCTGAAAGCTATAGAGCAGAATCCCAGTCGAGGTTCTGACGAGAAAGCCTCTGCGATTGACTCAGTGACGGGAGCTCTGGCTCGATGAACGTCATTCTGTGCACCAAGCATCACGGGTACTGTCACAAAAGGAAAGTGAAAGGTATAGATAGGTAGAGGGAAAGGAAGATTATGGACACAACTGTAAGGCTATAGCCTTCCTCAGTGACGAATTGAAGGATTGAGATGGACGAAGCTGAAGTGAAGCGCGCGTGGGAAAAGTTGGTTGAATCACTTTCACTTTTCACTCAACCTGGGTTGTCTCTCTACACACACTTATACGAGACAACTCAGGTAAGCACACTTCTATTACATCTCTCTGTAGACTACACACACTTATACGAGACAACTCAGTTTGCAATACGCTTTGTACCTCTTCTATCGATTGAATTAGTGTTGGTCGAGAGATCGACCTTCCAACAACGCGTGCGAGTGAGGCCTAGTAGGAGCCACGACGCTCTCGCGCGATATCTGGGGGGACGATCCAGTATTGATGAGTCTATCGCAAGCAAAGAGAGATGCAAAATTCCGCACCAGCGAGCATGAGAGCCGTAGCGAGAATCAATTCGAAATCTTCTCCAGCGGACTACAGATTCCGGAAGCGATACTCATCAGTGCTCGTTCTGCAGCCCATTCAGATATGAGGACTCACCTCAGCTATCAAGAGCTTCCCGCTCGTACTCATCGAGAACCTAGCGTTCTCCCACTGAGCGATCGGAGATTGCGATTCGATAGGAAGTGTCGAATTGTAGAGCTAAATTCGCATGTAACGAGTCAGCCACGCTCTCGATGTGGTGAGTGAGGACGACGGACCCCGAGTTTTGATCCTCCGCCCGGTAACGACCCGACATTGACCCATTTATACGAACGTGTGGTGATATCGCTCGTGAACTCTTGACACATGCTGTAATAGAATCCATTGTTCACCTTAATCACAGCACCATTCCTACGCAGCGAGGACGAGTCAGCTGACAATCCACAGACGAGACAGATTCGAAAGACGGGGAAAAAGCGAGAATTCGTAGTCGAGGAGGAAAGGAAGGAGGGAGGGTTGGTCGAGGATAGAACGCAAAGGAGGGCTCACTTACGGGAAATTGACGACGAAACTCATAGCCCAAGTCCATTTCTGCATCGTGCAAATAACCTTTGAATCAGGAGACTCTTCTCTCAGCGTAGATTGCCAGAACAAGTATCCGGGACGTTTGCGTTCGAGTCGATACCTGAAAGTAAGCTAGATCAGCGTTACGGACTCTTACAACTCCCTTTCACTTGTGTAATAGAGTGAACTCGGAAGAAGCTCACCGAATATCGTTCCCATCTGTTCCAGTCACGACCTTGTCACCCCATCCGAACATTCCTTCATTGCGTACTGACAACTCGATGTACTTTCCCTTGCGAGGGATCAGTTCGGTCGTAGAGGCGGAAGTGGGTAAGGTGCTTTCTGCGATTGATAGCGAATCTGCTTTGTTGTCGCCTATTGAACGCAAAGCTATAGATGATTGATCGTTACCGTTCATGCTTGTACTGGGGAGTGAAGTGCAGTAGACCAAGTACAAGTGGAGCAGCGCGGAGCGAGTGGGGGAAAGCCAAGCGAGATGATGCTTTGAATTCGGTATCAGGGGAAGAAGGTGAGAGAAGAATGAACGGTGATGGAGCGAGGTTGATTCGAGGTGGGCAACGATGGGACGATTTGAAGGGAAGAGGGAAGCGATTCGAAAGAGGAAGGATCTAGTGACAGGGGGAAGAGATGAAGAAGGGAGAAAAAAAAAAAGAGAGAGAGAGAAGAGGAAGTTTTCCGATACCACCACGAAGCTACTCTAGACAGACTAGTCTAGAAGCAGACAGAGGAGTATGCCTACCTCTCTATCCCAGCAATTGGCTGCAAGGAACACTCTAGATTCTGCTCGATTAGCAACTCAAAAATCAATCAAGAATCCACCATCCTTCATCTACACTCCTCGCCATGCATCAAACGTATCAACAGCAGATCTACACAGCCTGGCAGTGAATGCATGGGAACAGTTGGCGGCGGTAGATTCTTGGTTCGAAGATCATTTTAAAGATATTCTCGGTGAACAAGCGAAAGGAACGGATAGGACTGGGTTAACGCAGGAAGAGAATGATAAGCTAGGAGTATTGTTGGACAAGACATTGAGACATTTGGGAAAACACATGCTGTTGAAACCAGCGGGAGTAGTTTTAGAATGGCTCGTGAGAAGATTCAGGTAAGCTCTCATTCAGCCTCTTTCCCCATGAGCCAAACCAACAGAACGAGTGTACGATTGATACAGGGTTCAAGATTTCAACATTCCAGCACTTGTCGCTCTTTTCCTCCCTTACCATTCCACTCCTCATTTCCCTTCAGCCTTGAATCTCATTTCCGAAGTCTCTCTCGCTGCTACCCCTTATGCTCCTCTCGTCATCGCACGCAAATCTCTCAAGCCTGTCGCACTTCCCGATCTCATCGTTCTCCTGCCCCCAACTTCGACCTCGACTACCGCTCGACCTTTCCTCGATAGCATTCTTCACCTTCCTCTCGACTACCTCAAGCAGAACGAGAAACCTCATCGAGCGCTCCTCGGTTTCTGGCTACAGGTCGTCGCCGGATATCTCGACAAAGTTGGACCTCGTCTTCCTGATGGAGAAAGAGCGGCAGTACTCTCAACCGTTCTCGAAGTTCTTCGTTCGGCACGAGCAGTTCCAGACGCCTTGATCGCCAGTTACATACTTGTCGCTAGATTCGCCATGCACCACCCCTTCGACGCCGAAACTCTCAGGGTTGTTCTCAAGGGAGTCGTCACGAATCGAGCCAAACGGGATGTGGCAGATGATGAAACGGACGCAGCACTCGTCACTACCCTCGTTGTGATCGCTCAGATGGGTGAAGAGGAGTTGTCGGTTGCAGATGGAAAGAAATTCTTGGGAGGAAACGGGTGGAAGAATCTGCTCAAAACCGAGTGAGCCGAGGAGCGCTTTCCGCCAGTCGTCTCTTTCGCATGCTGACGCCGAATATCACGCAGGAAACTCGACGAGCTAGTTGTGCAACTCAGCAACCAGTATGATGCCACCAAGTTCATGCGTCCTTTCCTCCAAACTTTGGCCGAAGAAGCGTGAGTTCCAATTCTCAAAAAGCTGCTCTCCTCTTGCCTCACTAAGCCGACCCTTCTCCGTAGTCTCACATCCGAAGAATGCCTCGCTATTCTCATCTCAGTACTCGTACCTCGTCCTTCTCCCAGCCTCGACTCCGATGCGATTCTTACCCTTCCTCAACCGATCATCTCTCACCTCGTCTGGTCCTGCTTCACTGCCATCGTCAGAACCGACTCGGTTGCACCTACCGTCTTCCGAAAGCCCTTGTCCCTCGTCTACCAACGCTACCCGGCGATTTGGTCAGCACAAACTAAGGAGTTCTCGACGAAGCTGCAATCAGCAAACGACCCTTCCCTTCCTCGTCTACTTCAAGCCATGAACGCCGTACTCGGAGGATCAACGCTCAGCAGTGATGCTTCGACCGCCCTCGTCATCTCGGCCTCGAGTCCTGATGTCGCTATCCGAGTTTCCGCTCTCAAGGATGTCCTCAAGAACGCAGGAGAGATCAAGGCAAACGGGAACGAGTCCTTCCTCCGCGATACGATCCTCGCTCGTCTCGGTGAGCCAGATTCGGATGTTGCTGCAGTCGTCCTCGCCGAGGAGAACCGTTCCACCCTCGAAGAAGTCCTCGAAGCTCAAGAAATCCTCCGAGCTGTCGAGCTGCCGGTCAGAACTGGCGACGTTGCCTACCTCTCGGTCGTCCTACCTTACCTTACTGGTCCCTTCATTTCGTCCCACTCGCATCTCGCCGATGAAGTCGTCAAGACCGTCTTTTGGCCACGACTTCTCGCAACCAAGGCCAACTCGAAGCTCGACAACGCTGTCTATTCTTCCTTGAATGGTTCGAACCTTGTCAAGACCCATCCCTGGCTCAAGGATGTTGGAACCGCCGCTTCGGCCGAAGGTGTCGAAAGGATTTCGCAAGTAGTAGACACGGTCGCTCGCAACTTGGCCGCTCTCCCTTCTCAGCAGCAACTCGATGAAGCGATCGCCTTCCTCCTTGAGCAGATCGCTCAACCCGAACCATCCCACTTCTCCCTCCTCGTCGCTATCCGATTCGCTGGAAAGGTCGAAAAGTCCCGCCGAGTCGAATTCGCTGTAACGGTCCTCGCCGCCCTCAATGTCGAGAAGCAAGGCCTCGGTGCCTTCACGAGCGCTCTAGCCACTCCCCTCTTCGACGACGCTGGATCCCTTGACTCGACTCTCCTTCAAACCGTCTTCGCTCACCCGGCCGTCGCCAAGACTGCCCGTCAAGTTCAAGCTGCAACCATCGTTGGAGTCGTTCAAGCGGTTCACCCAGTCAAGGAGGCGAGCTGGACTTGGCTATCTGCCTCATCTTCCGATGAGCCCGCTCTCCTCGCTTACCGAACCCTCTGCAGTCTCATCTACCGAGTCGCACACACTGGATCTTCGACCGCTGGTTCCGCCGCTCTCGCCACCGCCCTCTTATCGACCCTCTTCACCTCCCTCGTCGCCGATGATGTCCTCTCCTTCCTCGCCAGCTTGTTCACCTCATCCTCCCCAATCGAACTCCGACTCTCAGCACTCCGAGACAGTGCTGTCTTCATCGACGTTCTGTCCTCTGCGAATGAGAAGAAGGCTATCGACTGGCAAATCGTCATTCCTGCTCTCGTCGTCGCTCTCTCCGATTCTGAGAAGAAGATCAGAGTCGAAGCGCTCAAGGTGCTCGAGAAGGTGAGGGATGTTGCCGTCGCAAAGGAAGGTACAAAGACTGGAAGTGTTTACGGTCGGGACAAGTTCTACGGAGCATCATCATGTAAGCAGTTCCTCCCTGCCTTCGCGATTTGCAAGTCATCGACTGATTCAAATTCTTTGGGTGGTTAGCTTCGCTCAAATACCTCGAAATCCCCGACCTCCTCGTCTACCTTACGAAACTCCTCGCTTCTCGCAACGAACTCACTCTGTCGCCTTCCCACCTCTCCATCCTTCACTCTTCGATGCTCGACGCTTCGGAGAGTCCATCGAAGAAGAAAAAGGTTTCGCTCTCGTTCAAAGTCTCAACTTTCCTCCTTGGTCACATCGCAGCCTGGAAATCTCTCTCGGCTCGCGTCGAACTCCTCCTCGCTCTCGAAGGTGTTAAAGAGAAGGAGAAGTCGAATGTCGTCGTACAACTACTCGACGAGGCAGTCTCATCTGGCGAAGCTGGCCGTGTCGTATTCGCTTCATCTGCTACGGATGAAGACGTTCAGACCTACGCAAAGCTCTTGCTTCAGCCTTACGACGGTGTCGCACGCAAATGGCTCGAATCGGACGAATCTTCCGCTTTCGTCGTTCTTCTCAAGACTATCGAAATCACCGATGTTCAAGGTGAGTCTTCCCTGAAAGTCTGTTCAACCATAGCCCCTACTCATCTCACTGGGTGTTTCTCGCAGGTCTCGGAGCAAGTATCAGACGAGAGGCTCTTCGACTGACTGGATCCTCCGTCTTTGCGATTCTCAAGGGAGAGAACCGAGTCGAATTATTCAAACGTCTTGTCAAGCTTGCTGTCGCATCCGATGCTGTACGCCTTCTGCTTTCCTCTCAGTGCCAAAAAGAGACTGATCGTCTACCTTTCGCACAGCGCGTCGCTCCCGATGTTCTCGCTTGCATCCGCCTAGCCAAGGCAGACACCGAAACAGTCACTGCCCTGTTCAACGACATTCGTACTTCCTTCTCAGGATCAACGGCCGTTACGAAAGGACCCAAGCGAGGTCGTACATCGATTGGGTGAGTTTGATCGGCTCGACGATGATGAATAGAACTAAAAAATAACCATCCTCTCCTCGCTATATAGTGGCACTACTTCGAGCAGCGTACCTCGTACTGAACGCTTGCCTGAACTCGTCGTCGTTCTCGAATCGATCGAATTCGCCAACCTCTCAGCTTCTCACGGCCTCCTTCTCAGTCTTTTCGATCTCCTCGCCTGCCTCGTCGAAGTCCCTTCGTCGAATCAAGTCGAAGTTCAATACCCTGGTCAACTCCTTCTCGGCGCTCTCGGTCGAGTCGTCGACAATGTTCAACCAGCTTCAGGCGTTTCGAGCGACTCGATCAGAATGGCTCCCGTTCTCGACTTCATGCGATGTGAGTTGAACATCTTTATCATCTGTCTTCCGAATCTCATGAGCTGAACGAATCGTTCCTGAATCTGCAGCCTCTGTTAACCCTCAAACCTACTCGCAATCTCTCCTCCTACTCGCTCAACTCGGCCCTCTCGTTCCCGATCAACTCGTGCAGAACATCATGCCGATCTTCACGTTCATGGGTGCGAACGTTCTCCAACGCGATGACGCTTACAGTCTTCGAGTCGTCGACCAAACTCTCGAGAAGATCGTACCTCCTCTCGTCAAGGCTCTTCAGAAGACCGCTCGAGGAAGGGAAGGCTTGATCATCAATTTGAGGGAGCTCTTGCGAGCGTTCACCGATGCTGCTGTTCACGTCCCTCGACACCGTCGTATCAAGTTAGTCTCTCCTCCTCGTTCTCTTCGTTGTGTAAGCTGTTTGCTGACATTGTCTCGCTGTAACAGCCTCTTTGTTCGATTCGTCGAGACTCTCGGACCCCGAGACTTCCTCTCGCCCGTCACCATGCTCCTTGTTGAGCGATCTGGGAAGTCTCTCGATGAGAATGCGCTCCCGGTCGCTCTCGTCGAAAACTTTTCCATCGACATCCAACTTGGCGTGTGTTCTCCTGCTCGCTTTTCACTCTATTAGATCACGTCACTGATGAAATCTCACCCCTGCAGGCTATCAAACAAATTGTTGAAGAACTCGGTCGTCTCGTCAACCTTGAGCCTTCCTTCCTCGATCTCGAGGCAGAAGTGTCTTCAGCCGCCAAGGCGAAGGACCTCGCCATCACGCTACTCACTTTCCTCGGTTACGCTCTGGAGGCGAAGCAACTCTCAAGCAAGATTGATTCGGCTCGAGCCGCAGGAGAAGAAGAAGTCGATTCGACCCTTTCTGAACTCGTTCGCGGACTTCTCGATCTCTCGTCAGCTTTCTCGCCCTCGATTTCGGATTCCGACAAGGAGGAGATCAGCGCAGCTGCCAATTACGACGTCAACTCGACGATCGCACTCATGTCGACGAAATCCTTCTCAGATGCGATTCTTTGGCTCCTCGACCTCGCCGATCCTTCGATTCAACCCCGTGCTTTCGCCCTCCTCCGCGCACGACTTCCGAATGTCAAGACTGCTCGCCGTGCCGAGATCTCGACAGCCGTTTCGACCGTTGTTCAACGAGTTCAAGCCGTTCTCACCAGTTCTACTTCGGACGCCGCCGCGGTCGACGAAGCCCTTCAGACTCTCAGCGCCACCGCGGACTCGATCCTCACGGAAGAAGATGCTCTCCTCGCCAAGACTGTGCCGGATCTCATCGTCGTCGCGAAAGATGCGACTCGCTCAAACTCGACTCGTGTACTTTCCCTCGAAATCCTCACCAAGCTTGCGTATGCCGATATTTAATTGTACTCTCGTGGATGGCTTGGTACTGATCTTCTTTCTGCTGACAGAAACCGACTCGGTCCCCGTCTCATTCCTCTTGTTTCGAAGATTGTCCCATTCGCTCTCGAGCTTCTTCACACTCAAGCCAAAGGTGAGTTGTCCCATACTGTCTTCATTGCTTTCCGCTCATTACTGACACTCCTCTGGTGCCTTCCTCAGCCGGAGTCGAAGCTGTCGCGGATCTCGCTGTTGGCGCTTTCCAAACTCTCGAAGGTCTCTTCTCCTCGGTACCGACGTTCATCGGTGGTCAACTCGACAAGGTCTTCACCGCTGCGCTTTCGAGCGACATCATGTCCTTGTCTTCTGGCAAGAGTGGTGCCGTTCCGAAAGCGAGGGCATCTCTTCTCTCGACTGCAGCTCGCAAACTTCCCGCAAAAACTCTATACCCCGCTATCATCCGCCTTCATGCTTCTCTCGATGGGAACGCTCGAGCTGTACGCCTCCTTCATCCTGCTGCTACGAGATATCGATTGCTAACTCGTCTCGTTCCTTTTCAGCCTGTCCTCGGTCTCCTCGACTTGCTCAACCGCGCCCTTCGACATGGCAAGACTCCCGACATTGTCGAGAACTACCGTATCGTCTTCAAACTGTTCCTCTCCGTCTTCGACCTTCGTCGTGTTCACTCGGCATCGCTCGACGAGAACGACATTACCTCCATCGAAGAGAACGCCCTCGGCGCTTTTGTTCAATTCATCCTCAAGCTGAACGAACAGCTCTTCCGTCCCCTCTTCCTTCGCACATACGATTGGGCTGTCATCGAGCTCGCGGACGAGACGGACGCTCAAGATGGGCTGTCAGCAAGGAGGATCGTCCTCTACAAAATTGTCGATCGATTACTCGCTCAACTCCGGGTGAGTTCCTCTCTCAATACTCTTGTTGCTAATGTTCCTCGAACTGACGTCAAACCTCCATCTTCTAGTCAATCTTCGTCCCCTACTTTTCGTTCATGCTCGATCAAACAACCGAATTGCTCGAGGCGTTCGCAAAGGGAGAGTCGAACGATTCGACCCTTTGGGCCGCTGTCGCTTCCGCCCTCACGAAAGCATTCGACAACGATGAGAATGGTCAGCACTCTCATCGCGCTCTCGATGTTAGGCAGTCACTGACTTTTCCCCTTTTCATCTCGACACAGGTTTCTGGTCGGCACAACGCCTCGCCAAGTTGTCTTCTCCTATCGCACACCAAATCGAGGCACCTTCATCGCTGTTCCCGATCGCCAGTTATCACACTCTCCTCTCTTCTTACGTCGATCTCGTCGCTGCGAACGAGACGCACCTCAAAGCATTCAACTCTCAATTCTTGCACCTCACTCGTTCCGACGATCTCAACGTCAAGCGACAAGCTATCGACTCGATTACGCAAATGTGGGAGACGGTCGGAGACGGAATGTTGGGATTGGTACCCGAAACCACGCCTTTCTTGGCTGAGGCGAGGGAGGAGACTGAAGGTGGAGTCGAGACGGCTACTAGGACACTCATCAAGAAGATTGAGGAGCACCTTGGGGAGAGTCTCGATGAATACCTGGAGCAGTAGAAACTTTTCTCTTGAACTTGCGAAATTTGAACAGCTTCTTTTGAAAGTCCTCGTATGCGTGAGAGTGCTTCGTTGTCGACTAATATTGTCGTTGCCTCCTCATCCGACTCGCGAGGTCGCGATGGTCTCCTTTGAAAGAGATCGACGAGATGCGAAACTCGGGGTTAAATAACTCAATGTGAAAGTATCGCTGAAGTCTCTGAACCTCCTTTCTCTCTAGTCGTAGTGCTGTAGAAAATGCTAGAGCGCTGTCCGTCTAACGAATAGAAAGGTTTGCGAAAGGCGTGTTTCTGAATTTTTTTGGTCGACTCTCAGAACTTTTCGAGTGAAGGGACGATTTGCTCCTTACATTTTCCTTTTCCCCCCTTTTCACCTCCACCTCAACCTCTAATTCAATATGTCGGACGCCGGAGTGAGTCTATGACTTCTACTGAAGCTACCGATACCATCAGTGTACTGCCAGAGGGAGTGAGAGAGCTGACTTTAATTTGATCTCATCCCCCTCCCACCTCAATTCTCGTTATGACCTCGCACTACAACAGAACGATGAACAGGTATGTTCAATCTCCTCTAATACTCTACTTGATCCATCTATGCTATCTAGCTAGTCGATCAAGGCCTTGTAGATCGAGATCGCTGACCCGTGCTCATTTCTTGATTTCTCTACCCTCTCCCCTACCCAATACCACCTCTAAATCTGAACACTCCTATGAATCGTCATATGTACAACTTTTCCGAAATCAGCACGAGCAAACCTTCGAGTCAGTCTCGGCCGGTGCTTCCCACACCTACCCTCTGCAGTGCTCTGCCCTTCGCAAGAACGGACACGTCGTTATCAAGAACAGGCCTTGCAAGGTGAATAGAAGCTCTCTACGGTTTGAATGAAGGTGTTCGCAAATGGTGATTTGAGGGAGGGAAATTATTCAGTTGACTGATCACGGTTCGGTTTGATGGGATTTCGAATAGATCGTCGACATGTCTACCTCGAAGACTGGAAAGCACGGACACGCTAAGGTTCACTTGATCGCCATTGATGTGAGTTTTCCTTCCTTTTCTGCAGGTTCGAGGGAAATGTTGACCGATAATTTCTCGTCTTTCGACAGATCTTCACCGGCAAGAAGCTCGAAGATCTCTCTCCTTCCACCCACAACATGGATGTCCCCAACGTCAACCGTACTGAGTACCAACTCGTCAACAGTGAGTTCAGTCTGATTCGAGTGAAAGTGAACGCGATAAACTGACTGAAACGATGCTTGATTGATAGTCGACGACGGTTTCCT
>Ga0308169_10004964_pt1 | contig 12243 bp, 10 predicted proteins | sample PhyBR1_2_FD_202139 | JGI IMG/M metagenome (GOLD analysis project Ga0308169, IMG submission 202139) | Phyllosphere microbial communities from UC Gill Tract Community Farm, Albany, California, United States - DLSLSB.R1 | ecosystem: Host-associated > Plants > Phyllosphere > Unclassified | place...
ATCGGTCAAGGTCCTGTCCGGTGGCGAAAAGGGCCGCATGATGTACGGTAAGCTGATGCTGGGCCGTCACAACGTGATGCTGCTCGACGAGCCGACCAACCACATGGACATGGAATCGATCGAGTCCCTGAACATCGCGCTGGACAAATACGAAGGCACCCTGGTCTTCGTCTCGCACGACCGCGAATTCGTCTCCTCGCTCGCCACCCGCGTGCTGGAAGTGAAGGAAAACGAAGTCGTCGACTTCCGCGGTACGTATGAGGAATACCTCACCAGCCAGGGTATCGATTAAGCTGTTGCTGCACTGCGCGGGCCCGGATCGCTGATCCGTGACCCGTAGGGTGGGCGGGTCCCCCGCCCACGCGTTCAACCAGCGCTGGCTCAGCCGGCACTGGTCTAATTGCCTGATTATAAGAGCATACTGCGCATGAACATCCTGCCCATCCAGACCTACGACTACGACCATCCCCAGGGCGGCAACGCCTGCACCGCCCAGGCCTGGGCCCGCACCCCTGCCGTTCCGTCGCCTGAAGAAAAGCGCGAACTCAAAGACCGCATCCGCCGTCTGTTAAAAGAAAAAGAAGCCGTCCTGGTCGCCCACTACTACGTCGACCCCGACCTGCAGGACCTCGCCGAAGAAACCGGCGGCTGCGTCTCGGATTCCCTCGAAATGGCCCGCTTCGGCCGCGACCACCCGGCCAAGACCCTGGTGGTGGCCGGCGTGCGCTTCATGGGCGAAACCGCCAAGATCCTGAGCCCCGAAAAAACCATCCTGATGCCGGACCTGGAAGCGACCTGTTCGCTCGACCTGGGTTGCCCGGCCGACGAATTCGCCGCCTTCTGCGACCAGCACCCGGACCGCACGGTCGTGGTCTACGCCAACACCAGCGCCGCCGTCAAAGCGCGTGCGGACTGGATGGTGACCTCATCGATCGGCCTCGACATCGTCAGGCACCTGCACGAGCAGGGCAAGAAGATCCTGTGGGCGCCGGACCGCCACCTCGGTTCGTACATCCAGAAGCAGACCGGCGCCGACATGCTGCTGTGGCAGGGTTCCTGCATCGTGCACGACGAGTTCAAGGGCATCGAACTCGACCTGCTGAAGGCGGAATATCCCGGCGCGAAGGTGCTGGTGCACCCGGAGTCGCCCGCCAACGTCGTGGCCCAGGCCGACGTGGTCGGCTCGACCACCCAGCTGATCAACGCGGCGGTGACGCTGCCGGCGACGCAGTTCATCGTCGCCACCGACAACGGCATCCTGCACAAGATGCGCGCCGCCGCGCCGGGCAAGCACTTCATCGAAGCGCCGACCGCTGGCAACAGCGCGACCTGTAAAAGCTGCGCCCATTGCCCGTGGATGGCGATGAACGGCCTCAAGAACCTGGCGGAAGTGCTGGAGTCGGGCGCCAACGAAGTGTTTGTCGATGCGGAAATCGGTCGCCAGGCCGTGCGTTCGATCGACCGCATGCTCGATTTCGCCGCGGCGAAAAAAGCGCAGGCGCTGCCAAAAGGCGCACTGGAACAGAATACCAATCTCTTTTCGAATGTGGGCCCGGCATGACCAACCTGCGCAATCCCCACGACGCCTTTGACGACAAGCTGCAGGCGTCGTTCGAACAAAACATCCTGGCCGCGCTGCTGGAAGACATCGGCAGCGGCGACCTGACCGGCATGCTGGTGCCCGAGGAAGCGCGTGCGCAGGCACGTGTGATCGTGCGCGAAGCGGCGGTGCTGTGCGGCGCTCCCTGGTTCGAAGGCGTGATGCTGGCCGTGGACCAGGACATCGAGATCGACTGGCAGTATGCGGAGGGCGACTTGATGGCCAGGGATAGCGTGGTCTGCACAATCTCCGGTTCGCCGCGCTCGCTGCTGACGGCCGAACGCGCCGCGCTGAACTTCCTGCAGCTGCTGTCCGGCGTGGCGACGGCGACGCGCACCTATGTCGACGTCATCGCCGGCACGAATGCCGCGATCCTGGACACCCGCAAGACGCTGCCCGGCCTGCGCCAGGCGCAGAAATACGCGGTGCGCGTCGGCGGCGGCAAGAACCAGCGCATGGCCCTGTACGACGGCATCCTGATCAAGGAAAACCATATTGCCGCGGCGGGCGGCGTGACGCGCGCGCTGGCCAACGCCACGGCGCTGAACGCGGGCCGGGGTTCCAACGTCCCGGTGCAGATCGAGGTCGAGACCATCGCCCAGCTGGAAGAAGCGCTGGCGGCGGGCGTCAAGTCGGTCCTGCTCGATAACTTCGAGCTCGACATGATGCGCGAGGCGGTGAAGGTGAATGCCGGCCGTGCGCTGCTCGAAGCCTCGGGCGGCATCAACATGGAGACCGTGCGCGCGATCGCGGAGACGGGCGTCGACCGGATTTCGATCGGCAGCCTGACCAAGGATGTGCGGGCGACCGATTATTCGCTGCGTATCGTGGGCTGAACCGGCCGGTTTGCCTGGATGAAGATGGGCCGCTTATCGCGCCCATTTTTTCGTTTGGAGAGGCTAACACTGCTCGACATTCCGCGTGGGCACGGAGCGCCCACGCGGTCATACCGATGCATTCCCGCACGGTTATCCGTCGGCGAAATCACCGATGCGGGTCACACCCCACTTTCGCTGGCCCGCGCCAACGCTTCCGCGCGCGGACTGCGCATCGCAATCGGCTCCCCGACCTGCGCGGCAATCGCGTCGACGGCGCTGGCCACCTGTTCCGGGTGCGCATAATGCACCATATGCCCCACGCCCGGCTGCAGGTGCAATTCGCTCGACTGCCCGCCAGCCTGCAGCTCTTCGTGAAGGCGCTCCGAGTGGCTGGCCGGCTTGAGGACCTTGTCCTGGGTGCCGCTCACGATTTGCACCGGCACGCGCAGCGTCTCCAGGCGCCTGGACAGCGACATCGCCGCCGGCACCATCAGCGCCGCTTCCGCCGCGCTGGCGCGCAGCTGGCCCGGCCGCAAAGGCATCCACGGCGACATCTGGCGGAAGCGTTCCGGCACGGCCAGCGGTGCGAACATGTGCTTGCTGGTCAGCGGCCACATCATGCGCCCCGTGAGCGGCGTCACCGTATAGCGCAGGAGGTCGCCGACGATGGGAATGGCCGGCGGCGCGGCGAGCGGCACGTCGAGGCGCAGGGTCGGGTAGTAGTAACCCGACAGCAGCACCAGTCCGCGTACGAAATCCGGCACTTGCAGGCCCATGGCCACGGCCACCATCGTGCCCCAGGAGTGTCCCAGCACGATGGCCGAGTCGACGCCGATCTGCTGGAGCGCGTGGTGCAGCAGCCGGGCTTGCGCGTCCGGCGTCCAGACCGTGCTGCGCGGACGCTCGCTGTAGCCGTAGCCGGGGCGGTCGAAGGCGATCACACGGTAGCGTCCGCTCAACTGGTTGAGCAGGCCGCTGTATTCGAAATCGTTGGCGACCACGCCGTTCCCGTGCAGCAGCACCAGCGCCGGCCCGCTGCCGCGTTCGAGATAATGCAGCCGCACGCCGTCGACTTCGACGAATTTTCCGCGCGGCGGATTCTCTTTTTCGGCCTGCGCGGTCTTGCTGCGCACGACCAGCCAGGAAGCGAGCAGGCCCAGTCCGGCCACGAGCAAACCAGTGCGGGCACGGCCGCTGGTGTTGGTGAAGGTTCGATCCAGGCTACGGGTCAGCTTTGTCGTCAAAATACTCCCCTTTCGTTGATGAGGCCTATCGGTGGCGGTACCGGTCCGGCGCGCAGCAGCCTGGCGACCTGCGGCAGCAGGGCTTCGGCCGAGTGTTCGAGTTTCAGGGCAAGCAGGTGGTCGGCCCGGGTGCGGCCGAGGTTGACCGCGGCGATCGGTTTGCCCGCTTCATGCGCCAGGCGGCAAAAGCGAAAGCCCGAATACACCATCAGGGACGAGCCGACCACCAGCAGCGCGTCGGCCGCTTCCATCCTGCCCAGCGCGCAGGCCGTGCGCGCTGCCGGGACGTTATCGCCAAAAAATACCACGTCCGGGGTCAAGCAGCCGCCGCAATGGCTGCAGACCGGCAAACGGAAGTCGTCGAGCAATTCCGGCTCGACCTGGGCGTCGCCGTCGGGCAGTGGCTGTGCGACGGCGCCCGCCACCTGCGGGTTCAGGACGGCCAGCTCGGCCTGCACGAAAGCGCGCGGCACTCTGGCCCCGCAATCGAGGCAGACCACCGAGTGGATATTCCCATGCAGTTCGAGCACCGCGTGGCTGCCGGCGCGCCCGTGCAGGCCGTCGACGTTTTGCGTGAGCAGGGCGCCGAGACGGCCGGCGGCTTCGAGCGCGGCAAGGGCATCGTGGCCCGCGTTCGGCTGCGCCTGCGCCAGCACCGGCCAGCCGATCATGCTGCGCGCCCAGTAACGGCGCTGCACGGCTTGCGAGCGGCGGAACTCCGGCCCCTGGATCGGCTGCCTGCCGCGCCGCACGCCGTCGCGGTCGCGGTAATCGGGAATGCCGGAGGCGGTCGACAGGCCGGCCCCGGTCAGGACCAGTGTCTTCGGATGGCGCGCCAGGAAATCCGCAAGTTCAACCGCGCTATCGTGTCCATCGAATCCTTCAGCCATCGTGATGCATCCTCCCGGTTCTGGGAGGATCCTAGCACCGTTGCAGGTTCAGCCGACACACGATTCCGGGTGTTCATCACACTTCGCTTGCCGCACTGCTCATCCGTGGATAGCTTGTCGATTCCAACCTGACTGAAGAGGATGACATGCGATTTTTACTGATTGCCGCATTGAGTGTGCTGATGATGGGCGCAGCCCCCGCCGGCGCCGCCGAGGTGCCGGCCCACGTGGGGCGCCACACGACCACGCTTGAGGACCAGCGCGCGATCGCGCAGGTCGTGGCCGACTTCCAGGCGGCGCTCAAGACCAAGGATGTCCGGCTGCTGGCATCGCTGATGCTCAACACCGACATTCCTTTCTCGTCGCCAGCGGCGCCCCAGTGGATCAGGAAAGCACGCGAGATGTACGACCCCAGCGCGAACGGCCTGCGCGCCGGCGGCTTCCACGATTTCGCGAAGTTCATCCGCGAGAGCAAGGTGCCGGTCGAAGAGCGCTTCCACAACGTCAAAATCACGCAAGACAAGAACGTCGCCTGGGTGATGTTCGATTACGAGTTCGTCGAGGACGGCAAGGTGGGGAACTACGGCATCGAGACCTGGCAGATGATGCAGGACGCCGAGGGCAAGTGGAAGATCGCCAGCGTCTGGTGGACCTACAATCCGGCGGAGAAAAGCTGACCGGGCGCGCCGCTCAGCGCGCCGATACTGCGATCCCGCCGACGATCAGCGCAAACGCCAGCGCATGGTACAGGTGCGGCGCCTCGCCGAGAAAGGCCGAGGATAGCAGCGCCGTGAACAGCGGCGTCAGGTTGATGAAGAAGGAGCCGATTGTCGGACCGGCTTTCTGCACGCCGGCGCCCCAGCAGCGCATCGCCAGGATCGCCGGGCCGATGGCCACGTACAGCAGGGCCGCGGCCACCGGCCAGCTCCACGCCACCGCGACGCTGCCCAGGGCCAGTTCGGCGCCGGTGAAGGCGGCCGACCACAGCACGCCGTAGCCGACCTGCACCAGCAGGAAGGCGGCCCAGTCGGTACGCAGCGATGGTGGGTCGCGCTGCTGCATCAGCAGCCAGCTGTAGAACGACCAGGCGATGGTCGCCAGGATCATGTACAGGTCGCCCGTGACCAGCCGCAGGGCGGCCAACTGGCCGGCGTCGCCGCGGCACAGCACCACCAGCACCCCGAGGATCGACAGCAGGGCGCCGCCGACCTGGCGCGGCCGCACCGGCGCCTTGAAGAACAGGCGCCCGACCAGGAGCATCCATACCGGCATGCCGGAGGCAACCAGGGTGACGTTGATCGGCGTCGAGGTCTGCAGGGCCAGGTATTGCAGCGAGTTGTAGAGGCCAATGCCGAACAGCCCGAGCAGGGCGTAGCGGTGCCAGTTCGACAGGGCGCCGGAACCGGGCTTGAACGCCGCACGCCCGAGCGGCAGCAGGAGCAGCAGCGCGATGGTCCAGCGCAGCAGGTTCAGCGTCATCGGCGGCACGGCGTCGCGCACGAGACGGCCGACGATCGCGTTGCCGGCCCAGAGCACGGGCGGTACGGTCAGCAGCAACGCGGTGGAGAGGCTCAGTTTGCGATTCATTGGGGCTCGAACGAAAGCAGCCCGTCGCGGCGACGGGCTGCGTGAAGAACAGGGAAGGCTAGCGCCGTTCGGGCGTCAGCACGCTCGGCAGCGCTTTCGGCAGCGTATCCGGATAGTCGCGCGAATAATGCAGGCCGCGGCTTTCGTGGCGCGACAGCGCGCTGTTGACGATGAGGGCGGCGACGTCCACCAGGTTGCGCAGTTCCAGCAGGTCGTGCGTGATGCGGAAATTGCGGTAGTACTCGTCGATCTCTTCCTTGAGCAGCTTGATGCGGTGCTGGGCGCGCTCGAGGCGCTTGGTGGTGCGCACGATGCCGACATAATTCCACATGAAGCGGCGCAGCTCGTCCCAGTTGTGGGCGATGACCACTTCCTCGTCGGCGTTGGTGACGCGGCTTTCGTCCCAGGGCGGCAGCACAGGATTGTCGACGCGCGGCGCGGCGGCGATCTGGCTGGCACAGGCGCGGCCCACCACCACGCATTCGAGCAGCGAGTTGCTCGCCAGGCGGTTCGCGCCATGCAGGCCGGTGCAGGCCGTCTCGCCGACCGCATACAGGCCGGGAATATCGGTGCGGCCGGCGAGGTCGGTGACCACGCCGCCGCAGGTGAAGTGCACGGCCGGCACCACGGGAATAGCTTCCTTCGTGATGTCGATGCCCAGTTCGAGGCAGCGCGCGTAGATGGTCGGGAAGTGCTCTTTCAAAAATTCAGGCGGCTGGTGGCTGATGTCGAGGTGGACGTAATCGAGGCCGCGCTTTTTCATCTCGAAGTCGATCGCGCGCGCCACCACGTCGCGCGGGGCCAGTTCGCCGCGTTCGTCGTGGGCCGGCATGAAGCGCGTGCCCGCAGCAGCGCCGGCTTCCGGCGGCAATTTCAGCAAACCGCCTTCGCCGCGGATCGCCTCGGTGATCAGGAAGGATTTCGCATACGGGTGGTACAGGCAGGTCGGATGGAACTGGATGAATTCCATGTTCGAGACGCGGCAGCCGGCGCGCCAGGCCATCGCGATGCCGTCGCCGGTGGCGGTGTCGGGATTGGTCGTGTAGAGATACACCTTGCCGGCGCCGCCCGTGGCCAGCACCGTGTGCTCGGCCTCGAAGGTGAGGACCTTGCCGCTCATTTCGTCCTGCACGTAGAGGCCATGGCAGCGCGGCTGGCCGACCAGGTGGGGCGTGTTGGCATGTACGCCCTTGCCGGTCAGCTTGTCGGACGTGATGACGTCGATCGCACAGTGTTGTTCGAACAGCGAGATGTTCGGGTGGGCGCGCACCTTCTGCTCGAGCGTGACCTGCACCGCGTGGCCGGTGGCGTCGGCGGCGTGGATGATGCGGCGCTGGCTATGGCCGCCCTCGCGCGTCAGGTGAAAGCCCAGTTCGGCCGTCGCATCGCGCGTGAACGGCACGCCTTGCTCGATCAGCCATTCGATCGCTTCGCGGCCGTGTTCGACGATGTAGCGGGTGGCGGCTTCGTCGCACAGGCCGGCGCCGGCCACCAGGGTGTCGGCGATGTGCTGGTCGTGGCTGTCGCCGGAATCGAGGACGGCGGCGATGCCGCCCTGGGCCCAGTTGCTGGCGCCGTCGAGCAGCGCGCGTTTCGAGATGATGGCAACCTTGCGCGTTTGCGCCAGGTGCAGGGCCACCGACAGGCCGGCCAGGCCGCTGCCGACGATTGCGACGTCAAATTTCATGGGGCGTATAAGATTTGTGCAGAAGCATCACTATAGACGATTTGCTCCGGATGCGTTTCCGACAATCTTTTCCCACGGCTTGCCACTCGCCATCGCCGCTACCAGGAGCCGAGCCAGCTCGCGCAGGCAAAGGCGACCGCGTCGCGCCAGGCGCTGCGCCGCGCATCGGGGCCGGCATGGGCGATCTCGACGCGCCGGCTGCGCGGGTGCTGCCCCTCGAGCGCGCGGGCGGCATCCCGGGCCGCCGGCTGGGCGCCGCCGCAGACCAGCAGCACGCGCCCGCCAAAGCCGGCCAGCGCCTGCGCCAGCCTGGGCGGCACACCCTGGCCCGGGGCCTCGCGCCCGACGACGCGGCTGGCGGCGCGGCGGAAAGCGGCGGCACGGCGGAACAGCCGGTCGGCCGCCGAGCGCGGACCGTAGCGCAGAACCGGTGCGCCGTCGTCCGCGGCGGCTCCGGCTCCGGCTCCGGCTCCGGCTGGCGTCCCCGGCAGCAGCGGATCGAGCAGGGCGAGGCCGGTAACGCGGGCGTCGGCGGCGGCATACAGCGCGGCCCCGGCGGCGGCGTCGCCCGTGGCGAGGATGACAGATTCTTTCATTTCGGGCACGTGGATGAAAAATTCTTTCATCGCCGCGCCGATGTCGTCCACCCCCTGCAGGGCGGCCCGGCCATCGCTGTCGCCGGCGCCCACGCGGTCGAAGCGCATCACGGCCACGCCGCGCGCCGCGAGCAGGCGCGAGAGCAGCGTGAACTGGCGGTGGCTGCCGGCGCGGTACTGGGTGCTGTCGGCCAAAATCAACATGCCGCGCACCAGGGGACGCTCGGGCACGTCGACGATGCCGATCAGGGCGTTGCCGGCGCAGTGGAAGCGCAGTGCGCGCTGTTCGAGTTTCATGCCGGGTCCTCCAGGAACAGCTTGCACGTCGCCGCGCGCAAAGCCGGACAATCGAGCTCGCCGTCGCCAGTCCAGAGCGGCGAACCGTCGAGCGGGTGGAAATGCAGCGCGGCGCCGGCCGGGCGCCAGCGTTCGGCCAGCCGCGCGGCGCTGGCGGCCAGTTTCGAGGGCGCCGGGCCCGCATACGCGAACCAGTGCACGGGGCAGGGCGGCAGCGCCACGTGGGCGGCGTCGCAGGCGTCGATGGCTTTCACCAGCGGCACGGCCACTTCGAAGCCGCCCACCTCGATTGCGCCATGCACGGCCAGCTGGGCGCGCAGGGCCGCCGTGCTGCGCGGCGCGCCGGGCGCGGGATCCTGCAGTTGTTCCGACAGGCGCAGGAACTGGTTGATGCAGGCGCGCCCGCTCATGAACGGCTGCCACAGCAGCACGCGCCGCGCCCGCAGGCGCACCGCCGCGTCGAGCGCGAGCAGGCCGCCCAGGCGCAGGCCCCACAGCGTCAGCGGACCGCTGCCGCGCTCGGCGAGCCAGCCGGCCGCGAGCGCCAGGTCCTCGTGCCAGATCTGCCAGCGGCCGGCGTTGAACTCGCCGCAACTGTCGCCACAACCAAACAGGTCGATCTGCAATACCGCATAGCCGAGCTCGGCGAAGGCGCGCGATTGCAGCGCGGCCATGCGCCGCGTGCGGCTGAGTTCTCCGGCGAACGGGTGGACGTAAAGGATCGCTCCGCGCGGCGCCACGTGCGGATTGGGCGCGTGGTACAGGGAAAAGCGCGTGCCGGGCTCGGCATCGAAGAAAAACGGCTCCACGCGCGGCGTGGTCAGCAGCGGAGCATTCATGGCCGGGTGTCTCCTGCATTGTAGAACGTGTGAAAAAGCTTCATGGCAAGGCGCTCCGTCGCGCAGAAAGTACGCGGATACGGCGACGATGCCACGCAGCCATGGCGCTTTTTCACATGCTCGTCGGCCGCGATATGCCGGTACGGCGTGTCGCGGCCGGGTTTGTCGGCGTAACGATCATGCATTTATGTCAATTAGACACGCGTGCCGCCCGCTCATCTTGCGCCGACACAGCTGTGGCCAAGCAATGTCTATTGATCAGGGTCAATGACCTATTTGCAGTTTTTCTCAATCATGCATTTTTACCCTAAGCGTGATCGGAGGAAATAATGGCCCAGCTGGCACATGAACTGGTGGATGCGGCAGCCGCCTGGACACCCCAGGCAACCGCCCTGCGCCACGGCGCCGAGCGCATCAGTTACGCCGGGTTGGCGAGTGCGATCGCCGCCTTTGCCGGGGCGCTGCACGCAGCCGGACTCGGCGCCGGCGACCGGGTGGCGGTCTGCCTGCCGTCCTCCACGCCGGCCGTCGCGGCCTTGCTGGGCGCCTCCGGCGCCGGTTGCGCCTTTGTCCCGGTCGACCCGGCTCTGGGCGCGGCCGGCTGCACGGCGCTGCTGCGCGACTGCGGCGCGCGCCTGCTGGTGGTCGACGCCATCGGCCTGCATGCGCTTGGCGACGCGGTCAAGAACTGCCCGTCGCTGCGCCTCATCGTCGCGCATGGCGTCAGCGCGCCGCGCCACGCGGCGGTTCCGGTGCTGACCTGGGACAGCTTCCTGGGCTCAGCAGCGCAGACAGGGCTGCCCGTGCCGGCCAGCGCCGGGCTTGCGGCATTGGTGTATACCAGCGCGGGCAACGCGCCAACCGGCGGCAGTGCGCCCGCCGGGCACCGTGCGCTGGCGCTGTCGCACCGCAACCTCGTGGCCGGGGCCGCGTCGACCGCGCGTTGTCTCGGCATCAAGCCGGCGGACCGGGTGCTGGCGGCGCTGCCGTTTCATGGCGACTATGGCCTGAACGCCTTGCTCGCTGCGCTGGCCGCCGGGGCAACGGTCGTGCTCGATGCGATCGGCAGCGCGCCGCGCGGTACGCTGCCCGGCGCCTCCCCCGACCCGGCGGCGCTGGCGCGCGTGCTCGAACGCGGCGACATCACGGGGCTGGCCGCGCTGCCGGCCACCTTCAATGGATTGGCCGAACACGATCTCGCACGCGCCGCCGACTGCCTGCGCTACGCGGCTTGCGCCGGTGGCGGACTCGAGCGCGACGCGCTGGCCGCGCTGCACACGGCGCTGCCGCACACCCGGATCCACCTGCTGTACGACATCGGCGACGCCTGCCGTTCGACCAGCCTGATGCCGGCGCAGCTCGACGAGCGGCCCGGATCGATCGGGCGCGCCACGCCGTATTCGGACTGGCTGGTGCTGCGCCCGGACGGCCGCGAATGCGCCCCGGGCGAAACGGGCGAACTGGTGCGCCGCGGCGCACTCATCGCTCTGGGCTACTGGAACGATCCCTGCGCCAGCAGCGAAGAGTACCGCCTGCTGCCCGCCGCCGCCGGACTGACGGGGCGCGATACCGGCTACTGGCCCGGCATCACCGCGCGCAAGGACCTGGAAGGCTACCTGTACCTGGCCGAAGGACGGCACGACACGATCATGAGCGGCGGCTACCGGATCAGCGGCCGCGAGGTCGAGAAAATCGTCGTCGGTACCGGCCTCGTGGCCGAAGCCGCGGCGGTCGGGGTCGCCCATCCGGTGCTGGGGCAGGTGATCGCGGTGCTGGCCACGCCCCGGCCCGGCGCGCGGCTCGATTCCTCGATCCTGTTCGGCGCCTGCCGCGCACGGCTGCCGCAACACATGCTGCCGGCGATGGTCGACGTCCGCCGCGCACCCTTGCCGCGTTCGCGCGACGGCCAGATCGACCGCGCCTTGCTGGCCGGCGAGCTGGCGCCCCTGTTTGCCGAGGTTGCGTCATGAGCGGCGCCGGGACCGGACTCTGTGGCTGGTGCTCGACCGAACCGCCCGGCATGCCGGTCGAGGAGATGGCGGCGCCGTTCGCGGGCGGGCGCCCGCTGCGCAGCGCCGCGCACAGCCTGGGCGCCGTCGCGCTTGCGGCCGGGCTGGAGGAAGCCAGCCTGTACCACCAAGATGGCCTCCTGATCGTGCACTGGGGCGAACGGGTCGAGGCGCTGGCGCGCCTGTGGCGCACCCACGGGCCGCGCGCCTGCGCTGCGCTGTCGGGCCACTTCGCCTTTGCCCTGCTGGACGAAGGCCGCGGCGAAGCCTTGCTGGCCGTCGACCGCTGCGCCACGCGCCCGCTGTTCTACCAGATGGCCGGCCGCAGCCTGCTGTTTGCCAGCAGCAGCGAAGCGCTGGCGCGCCATCCCGGCGCGGGGCGCACGGTCGATCCCCAGGCAGTGTTCGATTACCTCTACCTGCACGCGGTGCATGGCCCGCGTGCGATGTTTGCCGGGCAGCGCCGCCTGGCCCCCGGCGAATGCCTGCACCTGCATGGCGGCCGGATCGAGCGCATCCGCTACTGGCGCATGCGCTACACCGAACACGCCGCCGCCGCGGCGCCGCACACGGAACTGCTCGACGCGCTGTCCTGCGCCGTCGACGCCGGCAGGACGCGCCAGGGCGAGGGCGTGATGCTCGGCGGCGGCGTGGCCAGTACGCTGCTGGCGACGCT
>Ga0308169_10004965_pt1 | contig 12241 bp, 6 predicted proteins | sample PhyBR1_2_FD_202139 | JGI IMG/M metagenome (GOLD analysis project Ga0308169, IMG submission 202139) | Phyllosphere microbial communities from UC Gill Tract Community Farm, Albany, California, United States - DLSLSB.R1 | ecosystem: Host-associated > Plants > Phyllosphere > Unclassified | place...
GACGTTGCTGGGTAAGCCCTGGGCAGTGGTGAAGTGCCGGCAGGTTTCGGTTTGGGGGTCAAATAAATCGAGGCCCGCATCGGCGGTCCCCACCCAAAGCCGGCGCTGGCTATCCTGAAACAGCACTTGAATACGGTTGCTGCTTAGCGAGTTGGGGCGGCGCGCATCGTGCTGCACGTAGCGAAATGTGTTCGTGCCCGGGTCGTAGCAGTTGAGGCCCCGGTCTTCGGTGCCCACCCAGAGGCGGTGGGCGGCGTCTTCGCGCAGGGCTACTACGTTGTAGTCGTCGAGGGTGCCCGGCCCGGTCCGGGGTGGGTAGCGAGTAAAAACGCCCGGCCGCGCCAAATCCATGCGGCAGAGCCCACTGCCGAGGGTGCTCACCCAGAGCTGCCGCCGCTGGTCTTCATACAGAGCCCAGATACTGTTGCTGCTCAGGCTAGTAGTTCGGGACGAGTCGGTAACGTAGTGCGTGAAGCGCTGGTGCTTAGAATCGTAGCGGTCGAGGCCACCCAGGTAGGTGCCTACCCAGAGGGTGCCCTGGCTATCCTCGTAAAGCGATTTTACCACGTCCGAAGCCAGGCTGCCCGGGTCGGCGGGGTCGTGGCGAAAGTGGCGGAAAGTGTGGCTCCGCGGGTCGAACCAGTCGAGGCCGCCGCCATCGGTGCCTAGCCACACCCCCCCGTCGCGGCTAGCCAGCATGGCCAGCACCGATTTGCTGCTCAGGCTATTCGTAGTGCGCGGAAAGTGGGTGTACTGCCTAAACCGGGCCTTGTAGGGGCTGTAGAAATTGACGCCCCCGCCGAAGGTGCCCACCCACAGCGTACCGGCCCGGTCTTCGTAGAGGCTATACACGGCGTTGCTGCTGAGGCTGCCCGGGTCGGCCTCGTCGGCCAGCAGGCGCGTAAAATCGTCGTGGCTAGGGTCGTAGCGGTTGAGCCCACCGCCGTCGGTGCCTACCCACAGCGTGCCCCGCCGCGAGGCCAGGATGGCCCGCACCTGCCGGTGGCTCAGGCTGCGGGGCTGGCCCGGCACTGGCAGGTAGTGGCGCGACGCGCCCCCGCCAAAGCGCCGCAGCCCCGCCTCCAGGGTGCCTAGCCAGTACTGCCCGCCCGGCCCCACCACGAGCGGGCGGTCAGTTTTGGCAGTGGGCCCGGGCAGGGCCTGAGTGGGGTGGGTGAAGCGTTGCGTGCGCGGGTCGTAGCGGTTAAGGCCGTTTACGTTGGTGAGCACCAGGATGTCGCCCTGCTCATTTTGCACCACCGAGTATATCTGGTTGCTATTGAGGGAGGTGCTGTCGCCGGGGCGGGCGTAGAAGGCCCGGCAGCGGTGGGTAGCACCGTCAATCAGGTTGAGGCCGTAGTCGGTGCCGACCCAGAGGTTACCCTGGCGGTCTTCCAGCAAGCATTCTACCTTGTTGGCACTGAGGCGGTAGGGTGGGCGGCCGTCCTGGGTATAGCGCACGAAGGTGTCGCTAGCCCGGTCGTAGCGATTGAGGCCGCCGAGGCGGGTGCCCACCCACAGGTTCTGGCGGCGGTCTTCGTGCAGGCAGGTAACTACGTTGTCGCTGAGGGCCTGCGGGTCGCCGGGGCTCGACAGGTAGGTGGTGAGGTGGTAGCCGTCGTAGCGGTTGAGGCCGTGGTAGGTGCCAAACCACATGAAGCCCCGGCTGTCCTGGCAGATGCTGAGCACGGTGTTGTTAGACAGTCCGTTATCAACGGTCAGGTGGTCGAACACCACTTCTTGGGCCAGGCCGACCAAGGCTAGCAGCTGGGTGAGCAGCAGCAAGGCAATCCGTTTCATACGGGGCGAATGTCGGGCCAACGTAGGCGGCTGCGCAGCTGGCTAGGGCCCTAGCAAGTGGTAGCTAGCCTGGTTTGGCAGTGAGGTGGGAAAAGGAAGTGTGACGCGCAGAAAGCTAGTTCTGAGCCGGCCGGGTGGCTGAGTAAAAGTAACGCTATTGCACAAAAAAACGGGCGGGTCATTATAACCCGCCCGTTTTAGGCGCACCTAATCAATGTATTAGCTACTGCTTGAGCAGGCGCTGGGTTTGCACGGCTTCCTTGCTCGTCACCCGCAGCACATACCAGCCAGCGGGCAGCTCGGTTACGCGCAGCTCGTCGGTGGGCTGCAGGAGCTGGGCCGTCTGCACCAGCGCGCCCTTCAGGTCGTAGACGGCCACCGTGGCCGGGTAGGCGGCCACGCCGGCTAGGGTAGCCGTGGTGCTGGCCGGGTTGGGGTAGAGCGTCAGCTCAGACTGGGTAGCCGCTTTAGCGCTGGTAGTTAGTGCAAAGCGGGCGTTGCTCGCGGCGCCGTATACTTCCAGCTCCCACAGTGAATAGCCGTAGCCGGTGCCCCGCGCAATGCCGCGCAGGCGCACGTAGCGGCCGGTGCCCGAGAGGCCCGTCAGGTCGTTGGTCAGGGTCGAGTTGCCGGTTACCGTTTTCAGGGTTGTCCAGTTCACGGTGTCGGCCGATATTTCCACGGCGTAGTCTTTGCCGTAGGCGTTTTCCCAGGTCAGCTTCACGCGGTTCACGGCGTAGGTAGCGCCCAGGTCCACGCGCAGCCACTGCGCATCGGTGGCGGCCGAAGACCAGCGGGTGCCGCCGTCGCCATCCACCGCATTCACGGCCGGAGTACCGCCATTCTCGATAGACGAGGCGCGCACCGGCTTCTTCAGGGCCAGGTTGGCGGCGGTGCTGCCGCCCGTCACCGTGATGGTAGCCGTGCCCTTCACACTGCCCGAGGTGGCCGTAACGGTGTAGCTGCCAGCCGCGCTGGCCGTAAATAGGCCGGTGCTGCTGATGCTGCCCCCGCCGCTCACCGTCCAGGTGGGCGTGGTGGTGAAGGCGCTGCCATTCTGGTCTTTGCCCTGGGCCGTGAACTGCTGGGTGCCGCCCACCGCCACCGAGGCAGTGCCCGGCGCCACGGCGAGGCTAGCCAGCGCCGGCGCCGTGCCGCCCGCGGCGGCCGTGCCGTACACTTCCAGTTCCCAGAGCGAGTAGCCGTAGCCCGTGTTGCGGGCGGTGCCGTAGAGGCGCAGGTAGCGGCCGGCTAGGGTGCTGGTGGGCGTGATTTTCTCTACGCCGCCGGGGCCGGTGGTGGTCGAGTAGATGTTGGCCCAGGTCTGGGCGTCATCGGATACTTGCAGCTGGTAGGCTTTGCCCGAGGCGGCTTCCCAGTTCAGCACCACCTGGCTGATGGTGTAGCGCGCCTGCAAGTCCACGTAAATCCACTGCGGGTCGCTGGCGGCCGAGGCCCAGCGGGTACCGCCGTTGCCGTCTACGGCATTGGCGCCGGGCGTGCCGCCGTTTTCAGTGGAGGAAACGAACGTCGTTTTATTGAGCGCCAGGTTGACGGTGGGCGTGCTGCCGCTGCCCGTTACGGTGAGGCTAGCCGAGCCGTTGATACCGCCCGCCGTGGCCGTAATGGTGTAGGTGCCGGCCGCCGAGGCGCTGAATACGCCCGCGCTGCTGATGCTGCCGCCGCTGGCCGTCCAGGTAGGCGTGGCCGCAAAGGCATTGCCAAACTGGTCGAGGCTAGCCGCTGCGAAGGCCACGGTTTTGCCGGTGGTTACCGCCGAGAAATTAGGCGTCACGACGATGGATTTCAGCGCCGGGTCCTGGTGGGTGAGGCCGTACACTTCCAGCTCGTAGAGCGAGTAGCCGTAGGTGGTGCCGCGGGTAATGCCCGTCAGCCAGACGTAGCGGCCGGCGGTGCCGGCGGGCAAGGTTAGGTCGTCGGTGCTGCCATCGCCGGCCGACTCGTGGTAAGCCAGGCGGCGGGTTTGCACGGTATCGTCAGCTACCTGAATGTCAAATGCTTTGCCGTAGGCGCCCTCCCAGTACAGCACGACGCGGCTCAGGTCGTACTTCTGGCCCAGGTCCACCCGAATCCACTCCGTATCGGTGGCTAGGCTGCTCCAGCGGGTATCGGGGTTGGTGGCGGTAGTGGTGCCGTCGGTGGCGTAGCGGGCCGCTAGGGTGCCCTGCACCGACGAAGCGCGGGTGGGCTTGTTGAGGGCCAGGTTGCTGGGTTTAGGCACCACGCTCACGTAGGTGGCGGCAACGGCCGCGCCAGCCGTGGCCTTCACCACGAAGGTGCCGATGGTGGTCGAGGTAAACTTGCCGGTGGCATCAATCGAGCCGCCACCACTTACCGACCACGTCGGGGTAGCCACGTAGGGGTTGCGGTACTGGTCGAAGGCCGCTACCGCGAATTGCAGCGCGTCGCCCTGGTACACTTTTACTTTGGTAGGGCTAAGGCTGAGCGAGTCGGCCGCCGGGGGCGTGCGCACGGTAAGGGTGGCCGTAGCCGAGAGCGAGCCGCTGGTAGCCTTGATGCTGGCCGTGCCGGTGGCGGTGCTGCTGGCCGTTACCACGCCGGTGTTGCTCACCGCTACGCCAGTGGCGCCGGTTACGGTCCAGGTGGGCGTCACGGCTACTGGGGCGCCGGTCTGGTCGTTGCCGCGCACCGCCAGGGGCAGGCTGCCGCCCTGGTAGATAAAGCTGGCGCTAGGGTCCACGGTAAGGGTGGTGAGGCCGATGCCCTGGCCCACCAGCACGTCGGCCGTGCCGGTGAGGCCGCTGCTCTTAGCATACACCTTGAAGGCCCCGTTGGCCGAGGCCGTGAACACGCCGCTAGCATCAATCGAGCCGCCACCGCTCACCGACCAAGCTACCGTGCTGGCCGGGATGTTGTTGCCAAACTGGTCTTTGCCCTGCACTGCGTAGGTGATTTTCGCGCCCGTAGCGACGTTTTGCGACAGGGCGGGCGTCACTACCAGGCTAGTAAGGGTGGGCTGCGGCACCACGTTCACCACCCGGACATTGTCGAAGTAGTAGGTGGTACCCGTTGAGGCACCCGACTCGAATAGGACGGCGAAGGCGTCCACTAGGTTGTCGGGGGTGCTGGTGTCGGGCTGGCCGCCCAGCGTGAAGTACACCGTGTGCCAGGCATTCTGCACGGTAGTGGTGCCCAGGTAGTTGCTGTGGCGGCCGGTGGGGTAGTTGGTAGGGGTTTCGAGGCTGGTTGCGTCGAGACCCACGGTGATGGGCGTGCCGGCCGGCGCGCTGGTGTACACGTCGATGGCGATGCGCTGGGTGCGGTTTTTCAGGGCGCCCGGGTCAATGGCCGCGGTGTTCTTATTGAATAGAATAGCGTCGTACTGCGCGGTGGCGTTGCGCACGTACTTGGCCACGTTGGCCGAGGTGTTGGGCGCCGCCGGGGCGGGGTTGGCCACGGCCGGCGAGTAGGTGCCGTTGGCGGACTTCAACGTCAGCTTGTTGTTGCCGTCGTAGTCGAGCCAGGTATCGGCTAGCACCAGGTTTTCCTTGGGCGCGGTAGAGACTACCTGGAGGTTGTCGATGTAGTAGGTGTTCGAGGTGTTGGTGACGGGGTTGAACAGGAATACCAGCTTGTCGATGGCTGCGTCGGAGGCACCCGCGTCGGGCTTGAGCGAGAGCGCGAAGGTCAGGGTTTCCCACTGGTTCTGCTTGGTCGTCACGGCCTCGAAGGTGGCGTAGCGGCCCTGCGGGTAGTTGCTGCCGGTGGCGATGGTGCTGATTTCAAAGTTGAGCGAGAGCTTGGTGCCTACCGGCGCGTCGGTGTACATGTCGAGCTGCAAGCGGCTGGTGCCCAGGCGGAAGGGTCGCCCATCGGTAATGGCCGTGGTGCGGTACACCAGGGCGTCGTACTGCGCGCCGGCGTTGCGCACGTACTTGGCAGCGGTGGCCGAAGTGTTGGGGGCCGTTTGGGTGGGGTTAGCGCCCACCGTGTAGGTGCCCGAGGTGCCAGTGGGCGTGGTGTCGAGCGTCAGCAGGTTGGTGCCATCGAAGTTTTGAAGCACCTTGGTATCGAGCGCGCGGGGCGTGCCGCCGGGCTGCCCGGTGCGCAGGTTGTCGAAGTAAAAGACGTTGCCCGTGTACGTGACCGGCGCAAACATCAGTATCCACTGGTCTACGTCGGAGGCGCCGGCGTACTGGTCGGGCGTGCCGGTGTAGGCAAATTCCAGGGTTTCCCACTGGTTTTGCTTAGTCGTCACAGCCCCAAAAGTGGCGTAGCGGCCGGTGGGATAGTTACCCGAATTGGCGGCTTTGCTGTTCTCGAAGTTGATGGTAACGCGGGTGCCTGCCGGGGCATCGGAGTACACGTCGAGCAGGATGCGCCGCTGGCCGGTCACGAAGTCGCCGGCCGGGCTGGCGTTCACGCCTTGCATGCCAATCACGTCGTATTGCGCCTGGCTGTTACGGATGTACTTCCCCACCTTAGCTGACGGGTTCAGCACGCCCACCTGCGGGTTGGGCACGCCCTTCGTGAGCGAGCCCGACAAGGTAGTGTAGGTGAAGGCCGGCGGACTCTCGAAGTTCTCGAAAACCTTGTCGGCCACGAAGGGCTCCTCCACGGCCACGCTCTGCGAGTAGGTGTTGGCGGTGCTGTTGCAGCTCGACTTAATCTGCACGCTCACCGAGCCGGCCACTTGGCCCCAGTCCACGTTGATGCTTGGCGTGCCCTGGCCCGACAGAATGCGGGCACCAGTGGGTACGGTCCAGGCGTAGGTGTTGCTGGCGTCGGGGGTGGTCGTAACGGTATACTGCTTGTTCTGCTCGCCCTTGTACACCTTGTCGTCGCCGCTCACAAAGGTGCTGTAGGTGCTCTTGTACACCCGCACGTAGTCCACGTAAGCCGTCATGGGCGTCACGGTGGTCGCATCCGGGTTGCCAGAGTATCCGCCGCCTTCCCCAATGCTCAGCAGCACAAAAAACGGCCGGTTGAAGGGGCGGTAGCCGCTCAGTGGCTGGGTCAGATCCAGCGTGTGGTACACCACGCCGTCGATGTACCACTTGATGTAGGTGGGGCTCCATTCGATGCCCGTCACGTGGAAGTCGTCGGCCCAGCGCTGGCCAGCCGGCAGGTCATACGAGCCCTGCGACATAGCATCTTGCCCGTTAGGCCCGGCGAAGTGGGCCGTGCCGATGTTGTGGCCGGGGTACTTGCCGGTATTCTCAAAAATGTCAATCTCACCGCACTTGGGCCAGGTCACGGTTTCGTAGTCCGAGCCCAGCATCCAGAAGGCGAAGCCGTTGCCCTGGCTGTACACGCCCTTCACCCGGGCCTCGATGCGGCCGTATTGGGTGTCGAGCTTTTTGTAGGTACGCAGGCGGCCACTGGTATAGTGCATGCCCTTGTACTCTTCCTTGATGAGCTTCAGGTTGAGGTAGCCATTTTCCACGAAGGAATTCTCGGGCCGGTCGGTAGCGTAGTCGAGTTGGCCGGTGCCCTGCCCGTTGCCATTCACTTCGCGCTCCCACTTGGTCAGGTCAAGGCTGTTGCCGTCAAACTCGTCTTTCCAAACGAGCTGCTCGCACTGGGCCCAGGCGCGGGGCGCCAGAGCCAGCAGCAGTAAAAGCAGCAATGCTGCGGAGTGTAGCAACCGGCGGCCAAGCCGGTTACTAGTGTCAGACCAGACTAGGTCTAACTGCATAGTCGAGGTGTGCATAGGGGAAAAGGAATGAGTGGGAGAAAAGTCACCGAACTTACTGCTTCGCCCCGTCCTGACCAAAAAACCACCTACGGGAAGACTACGGGCTCTTGAAAAATATTAAGAAATAACATTGATATTCAGTATTTTACGATAGAATCCTCAGCATGCCTACTACGGGCCACTCGCTAGTCCCCCAAGCCTTCATTCCTTTGCCAATAGGAGTTGACTAGCTCATGCTGCACTATCCTACCCCAACAGACAGCTTCCCCTCGCAACGGCTTCCGCTACTTGGGACCTCCTCTCGGCAGTAAGTTGCCGGTTGCTTCCGTATCGCTCGCGCTACTATGCCTGACCTAATTCCAACTTATTACCTGCGCACATTTGCGCGCTACAAGGGGCTCGCTGCCGAGGTGTATTGCCTACCAGCGCGCCTAGTGGGCGAAAAGCCGCCCGCTAACATCGCCTTCCCCTACCGCAGTGACTACTATAAACTCAGCTTGTGCCTGCTGGGAATGGCCGAGCTGCAGGTCAATCTGCGTCCCTATGCCATCACCCCCGGCTGTTTAGTGCTGGTCACGCCACACATCGTCAAACAGTGGACCCATTTCTCCGCCGACTACGAAATCCAGTGCGTCTTTTTTACCAACGACTTTCTAACCACCCACAATGCGCAAGTCAGCAAACTACGCTTTCTGCGTAGCCCCACCACGTACGTCCAACCTGTGACTAGCCCGGAGGCCAAAGCCGTGGCGGCGTCCTTCCGGTTTTTGCAGCAGAAGTATCACGCCTCACACCCGCATCGCACCGATATTGTCAAAAATATCATCAACGGGTTGCTCTTTGAAATCGCGGGGTTCTTCGACCAGTCGGCCGCTAGCCCCTTGGCACACATCCCAGTGGCCAGGCCCTCGCGGCGGCGTTCAAGCACCTGGTACAGACGTATTGCACCCACGCCCGCCGCGTCGCCTTTTATGCCGACCAGTTCTGCGTAATGCCCAAGCACTTGACGCACATGGTGCGGGCCGTGACGGGCAAGCCCGCCAGCGACTTCATTGCCGAAGCCGTGGTGCTGGAGGCCCAGGCCCTGTTGCAAACCATTACCCTGCCGATGGCAGCGGTAGCCGACCGGTTGCATCTTACCGACCAGTTTGCCTTCAGCCGGTTTTTCAAGCAGCGCCTCTTTAAGGAGGTCTTCGTTTCTGCCTTCTAAAGTGTGTGGACAGTTATCGCATCCAATCAAGGGCAGCCAAGAGGTGGGCGGTGGCTAAAAAAGAAACAGCCATTTTCTCGTAGCGGGTGGCGAAGCCCCGGGCTTCTTTAAGACGGCCGAAAAAGCGCTCCATTTTGTTGCGGTCGGCGTAGAGGTTACGGTCGTAGGCGCGCTGGTCCAGGCGGCTAGCTTTGGGCGGAATGACGGCTACGGCGCGCTGGGTAGCAATGGCTATCAATACGTTATTCGTATTATAGGCTTTGTCGCACCCCACCGCGCCCGGTGGGTGGGCTAAGGCCGCGAGCAGGGCCGGCAACTGCGGGCTGTCGGCCCCCTGGGCCGGCGTCAGCAGCAGGCGCAGGCAGTTACCCAAGGCGTCGACTACCGCGTGGACTTTGGTGCTAAAACCGCCGCGACTGCGGCCGAGGCATTCGGCACGGACCGTGCTTTTTTTTGAGCGGCCGCGGCTTTGTGGGCCTTGACAGTGGTCGAATCCACGAGCACCCAGGCATAATCCGGTTCTTGCACGGCCAGAAACAGCGCTTCCCAGACCCCGGCCAAGGCCCAGCGCCGAAACCGGCGCGCAATCGTGTTCCAGTTGCCGAAGCGAGCGGGCAGGTCGCGCCAGGCAATACCGGTGCGCATGCGGTAAAAAACCGCGTTGCCAAACAACCAATTATCGCGGCCTGTGCCGCCACTTGTGCCGGGTTGACCCAACGTGTGGGGCTCGATGAGCTGCCATTCCTGGTCGCTTAGTTCGTGACGGCGCATCCGCAAAAGTAACCTTGCCACTGTCCTCACTCTTTAGGAGGGTGGTCCCCTAGCCAACCGGATTCCACTTGCTTTTTCTACGTCCTAGATTATCGCCCGGACCACTTAGGAGACACGCTCCTGAGCTACCACTTGCATCACTTACCCGAGGGTACGTATCACCTAGAAGTTCGCCAGCGCGTAAAGCGAGCGCAACCGTGCTGGGTAAGCAATAACCACGTTACCCAGACGTGGGACTATAATCCTCGCACCCGGACGCTCTTGTCAGAAGCAGCTGGCGGGTACGAATGGCGGCGACAATACGGCGCAGGCAAGAACTTTGTAGAAGTGCTGACGCAAAGCGGACGGTATGGCTTTCTGAGCACGTATCGCAAGCCAATCTGCACACGCCGACGCACTTATACGGCCGGCCGCGCACTCGATCGCTATACCGTAAGCTATCACACTGCCCAGGAAACTAGAGAAAGGCGCGCCTATGTCCCTCCCACCGGGAAAGTGACATTTACCCTTGTTACGGATTTTAGATAAACGCTTCCTAGCTATTTAAGCCACGCTAAAGTGGAGCTCGTTTGCTAGACGGTTCAAGCAGCCCATTCTGCTTAAAGGCAAAGCCCCGAAAGGCGCACAATTTTGATGCCCCCTTCCCTATCGCAGCCCAAAGGGCTACCATGCGCTTTTTAATGGGGCAAGAAGTAGGGTCAGGAGGCGCTGACGCTAAGCTATACTTTCGGAGCCCCCTACTGACACGAGCAGATTACCAGCCTACCACGGTCGTTTCAGCCACGGAGTTACCACCTGTTAATGTTACCGAGCGGACTTCGCTGGCCAGAGGCAGGGCTTCCTCTAAAAGTAGGAAATTAGCCCTCAATTTTCTCTTGTTTCAGCGGCTTTAGATAATGTCATCGGTTTAATCAACTACTTTACCTACAGAGCACTAGCAGGATTGCTTAACGGCAATTATTCCAGCATTAATTCACACACACGTGTCAGTAGTTCATCGGCTGTGTGAAAACTTTCCACGACAGTAAGACCTATTCGTGTGCAAATTTCAAATCCGCCGCTTGCCAAATTATGGCGGTATAAGTCGAGTCCGGACTCGCCGTAGTACACGCACCCCCGGTTATGGTCGAAGACGCGCCACGCTTCATTAGCCTCGACCAATCCGCGTACGGCGTATTTAGCACGGCCCGCTTCAGTCAAAAATGTTCGGTCCCGACTAGCGTAAAGTTGGCAACCATTCCAGTCGATTCCGTTGGTGACGGCTAATACGTCCAAGTAGGTTTGGGGCACGTCGTAGCCTTGAAGTTGCTGACGGGCAGCAGTCATCAGGCGGACTAACTCATCTACTGAAGCCGGCGACTCCATTTGCTGGTCAAACTCCTGCTCAGCCGCCCGGATACTATCGAGTTGAGCTTCTAAAGGCGCTTCCATAAGAATTAAGGATAAATGTCGCCGTTATACATCGGCCACTTCAAGTTAACAGTCTGGCCTGGTTGCAGGCCTACCGTGTTCACGTTTTGAAGGTTTGTGATAGCCAAGTGCCAAGGGTCGTCTTCAATGAGCATTAAGTTGCTAACGGAATTATCACCCCCGTCGTCGAGCGGCAATTTGTGATGCACACGGTACAACTTGGGTACACCGCCTTTGGCCATAAGGGCAAGGTCAGTATCAGTCATTCCAATCTTTTTGAGGTGCGCAGCCTTCGCTGGGTCGGCGACGAGGTCTTTAACGAATTGCTTGCGCACGGAAGCAAATTGACTACGCAGCTTAGCCACATCCGCCTGCGGGCGTTTGGTATAGGCTAGGTCGGTTAGGTAGAAGCCCGGCAGCGACTGCTCATTGCCTCGTAATGAGCCGGCCGCGCTTGAATCCGCTAGCCGCTGCACATGAATGCCTTTGACCTTGGCTAGCAGGCCAATCAGTTCCGCTTCCTCCTCCCCCGTAAGCGTGCCCGCCGCGTGCTTAGCGGCCAGCACGTTCAAGCGCAGTAGATTCGGGTCCACCGGCGGCAAATGTGGCTGCAGGATACCGGGCGCCTGGGCCGGCGTGGTGCTGCCTAGTATGAGCGCAAGTGTCAGGGCAATGGGTAGGGCGGCAACTGAAGCCGCGGCCGCTAGCCCTTCCAGCGCCTTTTCTCCCACCGCCGCTGCCACTTCCTCTACGGTAGGTAGTACGAGCTCCTCCATCGGCGGCGTAATGGGAGATACGACCAACGGCAGCGGGTTCAGTAGGGCCTGTGGGGGGCGGCCATGCTCGCCAGGCGCCGGGTCTGCGTAAGCCGCCGGCCCACCGGGCTGCAGGGCGAGCATGCGGGCGGCGATGGTCAGGTGGCACATGTAAGCCCCCTGCTGCTGGTCCCCACTGGAAAACTCCTCTTGGTAGCCTACGCACTGGCCTTCCTCCCAGCTCAGCGTTTCTAGCGCTGCTCCCCCCTTGGCATCATAGAAGATAATCTGCCCAGCCAGCAGTTTGTAGGGCGTGGCCGCCCAATCCAGCAGCTGGTCATTGTCTGGCACGTCAAGCGTCAGGCGCATTAGACCGTGGCGTACCTTGGCTACTACCCGCCCCGCTCGCTCGTAGCTTGCGTAAACTCATAGGCGCAATGCTGCACCGGGTAAGTAGCGCCCGCAACTTGCAACTCGGCAGAAAAGGAAGCCATACCAGACACTCAACTCGACCCAGCAGTAGGTTGGCGCGACCAAGCTACGGCAAAAAGAAGTGCGTGGTCAGTTAGTTGTTTGCCTAGTATCGAACTACCAGCTTTCTGCTTCGCTAAATGA
>Ga0308169_10004966_pt1 | contig 12241 bp, 22 predicted proteins | sample PhyBR1_2_FD_202139 | JGI IMG/M metagenome (GOLD analysis project Ga0308169, IMG submission 202139) | Phyllosphere microbial communities from UC Gill Tract Community Farm, Albany, California, United States - DLSLSB.R1 | ecosystem: Host-associated > Plants > Phyllosphere > Unclassified | place...
CACCGTCGATCTCATCATGGTCGGGGACGGGTGTGCACGGCTGGGGCGTGCAGACGCACAACAAAGGAACGCGCGAGGGCGCTTGGGCTGACCTCAGCAACGGGTTCGACTACCCCGAACAGGCCGAGGTCGACAAGTACTACCCCCAGTTCTACCACCGCACAGACAAGGACGGCCGCCCGATCTACATCGAGCAGCTCGGCAAGCTCGACATCAACAAGCTCTACGCGCTCACGACGCAAGAACGGCAGTTGAAGCACCTCGTCTCCGAGTACGAGAAGTTCCTCAAGGACCGGTTGCCGGCGTGTTCGGCGGAGAGCGGGCACCTGGTCGAGACGAGCTGTACGATTCTGGATCTGTACAATGCGGGAATCAGCAGCTTCTACCGGGGTGAGTGGGAGGGGGTCAATCCCGATCAGGCGGCTGGGGGCGATTGGGGCGATCGGCTGACGGGCAGTGAAGGACTACGTTTCTGCGGCCAGTACTATCGGACAGAACTACTGTGGGTCGCGGTGTGCCGTGTGTATGTGATAACGCTAACGAGCAGACGTGAGCTACTCGGTTGCCTTCCATGTACAACGCTGACGGTATAGCCCGAGACCATGGGACACATGTTCATCGTCAACGTGAGTCGCGGGACGCGTTAGGCGCTGGCAGGTGCAGAGCTAACGCGCAGGCACCATACCTCTTCTCGACGGTCTGGTCCCTCGTCAAGCCCTGGCTGGACGAAGCCACCGTCCGCAAAATCCACATCCTCGGCAAGGGGTACAAGACGGAACTGCAGCAGTACATCGACCCGGCCAACTTGCCGGCTGAGCTGGGCGGAACGTGCAAGTGTGTGGGAGGATGCTCGTTGAGCGATGCTGGACCATGGAACAAGGTCGCACAGGCGTAAGCGGGGGGGATGTCGGTGGTCTGTTCGACTCGCGATCTTAGAGTGGGCTTAGCGGGGATGTCGTGAGGGAGATCTGAGAGAGTCGGGCGGAGCCTGGTGACGAGGTATCGGCATGAATCCGAGAGGTCAGTGGAGCGGTAGACGTCAACAATGGCACGTCTTAAAATCTAGTAGAGTCTGCGTATATTCCCATTGTCTTTCGCGTACCTGCCGACCCGTCTCATCTGCCTTCCCACCTACATAATCTCGTTCTCGTCCGCGCAGTCGTTGTGTAACAGCTTTCAACATGCAATACATGGATCGTCCGCTTGCACTCGCATGATCCCGAGATATCACTATTGCTTCGCCGTACCGAGCTGCGCGCCCATCCACAGCTGCAGAGCCTTGACGTCCCCGCCCAGCGCCAAGATCTGGATCCCCCACTTCTCCTTTGCCCACTTGGCCTTCTCCCCGTCCGGCATCAAGATGCCCACGGGCTTGCCGACCTTCTTGCACGCCGCGACGACTCTATCTATCAGGGCGAGGTATGCCGGTTCGTCCCATTTGGGGGGCGCGTAGCCCAGGAAGCCGAGGGCAAGGTCATTCGGGCCGATGAACAGCGCGTCTGCGGTGAGGTCCTCATTCCCATGCAGCACCACGCCACCCTTCGCTCGAGGGTGTCGCACTCACCGACACCGTCCACGGACGCGATCGCCTCGGCGTTGTTCACCGCCTCCTCGGTCTCGATCTGCACAATCGTGAGCAAGTTTGCGTTCGCGCTCTGCACGTATTCTGGGGTGGACAGCCCCGCGCCCCACGAAGCGAACGGCGAGCCCTGCCCCCGTACTCCGAGGGGCGGGAATTTCGAGGCTTTGACGATAAAGCGCGCTTCCTCGACCGTGTTGACCATGGGGACCATCAGGCCGCTGCGGGTCAGCAGTTTGTCGACGGCGGATTGAGTGACTCACTGCGCACCCGTGTCAAGCGCCCGCTTGATGAGCCCAATGTCGGCATTGCGGATCCGGACGATCGGCGAAGCCCCGGAAGCAGCCACGCCTGCCACGGACTCGTGCATGTTGTCGTCGCCGATGTTGCCGTGTTCGCAGTCGACGAGGACGAACTGGGGTGAGCGGGTCTCCGAGCAGGACTGATGGACGACGCCGCACTCACGTCCCATCCGACAGCTGCGACGAGCCGCGCCGTCCAGCCCGACTGCAGCATCATGAACGTCCCATACTGCGTCTGGCCCTTGGCCAGGCCGTTCTGAATGACATGTTTAGAGGTGAGGTTTTGGCCGCCCATCGTGGTGTAGTGTGGTTGCTGAGCTGTCGAATACGGGGTCGCGAGTTGGGTTCAGGGAGAGCTACATATTCCATGTATATTCAAGTCGGTCGAGTCGCTCGCTCGCTTGCATGCATGCAACCATGCAGTTGCATGGTGCATCAACCGACCGGGCTGCGGACCTCTGCAGGGAGAGCAGGGGCAGCGCGGCAAATATCGGCCTAACCCGATGGATTTGTTCTCCCGATCCCCCCGCTCCCCCCTCTCTCCCCGGTCCCCCCGGCTCGCCTTCGGTAACGCGGCAGCCCATCCCACCTGCTGCCCGCTCACCCGAGCCAAGCGTACAAGCGCCAGGGCACAGTCGTGCTGTCGAGGGGGTGCCCCGGTGCAAGTCGGGGGCGTATCGGTCGTCAAGTGCCCCGACACGTCTCGGCGTCGCCGGTTCGGACGATTGTTCTTGTGCCTGTGTACAAGGCAACGCGGCGCGTGATGCCTTATCGCTCATTCATTGCCGGCGACCCATCGATCACGCGGCTGCCATGAAGAGGAGGGCGAGAGAGATATAGGGATGCATGTGATATGTGTATCGGTCAACGATACAGTTCACGACAACGAGAATACGTGCGTACACATCAACGCCAGGAGGATAACCGGGTAGACGAAGACGACGACGGCCAGGAACAGTCGACCAGCCCCAATGACGAGGATGAGAGCGACGCTCCGCTCATCTATACCTGCAAAGCCTGCGTTCGCACGATCACCTAACACACGCGCAGCACGGCGCTTCAACGCGACATCCGCCTCATCACCGCGCCCACCATCCCATGCTAGGCGTCACGTCCCCTACGCCGTGGGCGCCGGCGCACTGCTCCTCGGTCTCGGCTACGCAACTACCAGCAGCCCAGACGACCCGAGCACCTTCTCCCCGTCCCTCGCGAAGGAACCGACCCTCACCCTCCTCCGCTCATACCTCGTCTGGACGCTGACCTCCTTCCCGGCCCTCGTCGACGCCTCGCCCAAGCTCCTCGACACGTTCTTCCACTCCCGCATACCCCTCGTCAAGCCCACGGCAGAATTGGTCGTGCGCCACACCTTCTTCCCGCAATTCATCCCGGGCGAGACGGCCGAGGAATGTCTGCCGAAGATGGAGGAGATGCGGCGGCGGAACGTGGGGCATGCGCTCAATTACTCGGCAGAGGCGGATACAGAGGATGAGGATGCCTCTGGCCGTCGGGATCCGGTATTGGCCAGGTTCCTCGAGGTGGAGAAAGCCATTGACGTGCAAGGGGAATTTGAGAGGCGGATGGCGGAGGAGGGCTGGGCGAAGGGATCGTCGGCGTTCGCGCTCAAGACGGTGAGAGTCGCGTGGGCGAGACTGGATGCGGGATGCATTGTCTTATCCTGTAACCGATGAGTGCTCACAGTCAGACCGGATTGATCGACCCGCAAGTCCTCGTACGCGCTTCCAACGCCATGCACCGCCTACAAGCCGCCAAGACCCGCAACACCCCCGCCGAGAAGCTCGCGAACGAGGTCAACTTCCCGGGATGTCCTCAGGCGGCCTCGGCGGTGATCCTCCACCCGTCGGAACTGCCTCGCATCCCACCTGGCGCCGTCAAGCGCATGAGGGTGTTTGATGATGATGTTGGCTTGCAGCAAGGAGATTTGGCGCAATTGAGGTTGTTGTGGGACAGGCTTGAGTCGCTGGCGGAGCGATCGAGGCGGAATGGGTAGGTCGTGCTGCCATCTGAACCTATCAGCGTGTGTGAGCCTTCCTGACTGACAGAGTGCGGCTCATCATCGACGCCGAGGAAGCAATGTACCAGCCCGCCCTCGACGGGTACACCCAGCTTCTCAGCATGAAGTTCAACAGACCACCTGCCGGAGGTGAAGCTGTCGCCGGTTCGCCTCCATGGACCGGTCCCGTTGTCTAGTGAGCTGGGCGAATTCGGATATCGTTCATCGCTCACTCGTAGCGGGACGTACCAGTCATATCTCACTCGGCAGCCGTCTTTCTTGAGAGCGTGCCTCGCCCATGCCGAGGAGAACGGATACGCCCTCGGTCTGAAGGTCGTGCGGGGCGGGTACATCGTGCAAGAACGGCGGAAGGCGAGGTTACCGGGACGAGAGGGCGAGGACCCGGTCTGGCCGACGTGAGTGGACGCCGTGTGGCGTGCGATGAACACGATAATCTCGCCGTCTTCTGGTTCATACACAGTCCCTCCCGGTCCGCGTATGACAGCCAAGCTCACCCACAGAAAACCCGAAACGGACGCATCGTACAACCGCTCCGTCGCGACAATCATCTCCATGCTCGCCTCACAGCTCTCCGGACCCAAGCCGGAACGCGCCTTGTCCGTCATCTTTGGTACACACAATCGCGATTCGGTCGATACGATCATTGATCAGTTGGAGAAGAACGGTCTGGCGAAGAGGGGGGAGAGTGGGAAGTTGAGGCTAAGGGAGGATGTTGCGGGTCGGGTGGGCATTGCGCAGCTGTACGGTGAGCACGGACGTTAGACTTCAGGTCTGATCCGCCGCCTACGTTTTGTTGGGCAAGGTGATGGCAGAGGATCTCTGGCTGAATACCAGGAATGAGGGAGGATCTTTCCGACGTCGTCACGCAGTCTTTCGAACCTTCCAAGCTGCCCATGTCGCTCAAGTTCGTGGCGTACGGTCGTCTGTTAGAGGTGAGCTCCGCATTGCTACATCGCAAGGGGAATCGGCGGAGCTGACGCGCGACTCAGGTCATGCCGTTTCTGGGACGACGGGCGGTAGAGAACAAGAGTATAATGTCGGGGCCGGGCGGTGCTGCTGCCGAGCGGCGGCGGGTGGGCGCGGAGCTCAGGCGGCGATTCTCATTTTCTTTGTGGTAGGGTGGGGACCTCGAAGGCGGTCGAGGTCCCTCAAGCGGTCGACGCCGATCAAACTAGCCCGCACGCAGTGCACACCATGTACAGTGCTCCCTAGGAGCTGGCGGCTGTGACGGAGGTCGCCCACTGGCCGGAGAACGGCCACAACACCATCGAGGTCACCATTCTTGCATAATGCGCATCACATCCTGGGCCAGCATGACGAAATGGACGATATCGACACAGAGTCCAAATAATCACATCTCTGTACGCCCACCTGCGCGCCGGAAGCCAACCTCCCTCGAACCTGTCTCACCTGAATAGCGGTTTGCTTGACCAATTTGCCCTCAAACCTGCTAGAAATTGGATTCTCCCCTTCACCACGCAGCCGTTGAGTGTTCAGAGTGACGACGGCTTGTCACCCTGCTCGGAAGAGGCTTTGCTCCGAGTGACATTGGACGCTGAGCCCGGCACGTCCGGTTCTGGTTGTCCCGGGCTGGTCTCGACCGAGCTGGGTGTTCTGGAGCTTGTACGATCGCCGCTCTTCTGGTGCTGGCCGACGCTTGGCTTGCTGCGCTCCTCATCGCCGCTGTCCTCATACACCGTTTCCCACCCATCGCTCGATCCATCACCCCTGTGTTCCTCCTCGTTGCCCCTCTGTGGGAGATTCTTTGGCCTGGAGGTAGCGCGCGCTGCGGAGCCCCCCGACGAGGAGAAGACTTCAGACCAGCAGTTCCCATTGTTGCCTCCGCTGTCTCCTGTGGTCCACTCTGGTGCAGTCCCGCTGGGTTGTTTCACCCAGCTTTCATCAACGCACAGCAAGGTCGACCCGTCGTAGCGTATCCACCGTTCCCCGATGCGTTTGAAGCCTTGTCGATGAAGCACCTTGATCTGTTCGGAAGACAACTGCGACGACATGACGGAGGTGTGGTGAACAGGGCGTGCGCGAGAGGTCGGCGTCGGCGCTCTTTGCCTGCGTGTAATATAGGCGTTATGGTGGCGAGTCAGCACAGCGACGCACAGAGGTTGCCGAACATGTAGCCTTCTCGGTGCTCGCCCCACGACGGACTTGCCTCTCAGAAGGCGGGCCCCACTGCTACAGTGTTGAACAGGTCGCGTGGAACTCTACAACACCCCCACCCGTCACACACCCCAACATGATTGCAAATACACTGCACATCTGCATTTGCAGTGATCTCGCAGTCATCGTCTTGCTTGCCAGCTCTCCTCGGCAGAATAGGTACTGAAACGTTGGATTTCGTAGGTTCCCTCGACACGAGGCGCAGTACACTGATGATGGTTTGTTCTCGTGCCGGAAAGTTGGAGCATGTGGTTCATTCGAAGCATTTGGTCATTGTTCATGCTTCAGAAGCTGATCTCTATGGGGCACGCGAGTGTGAGAATTTCGGACTGGTGCTCTCGCGTGATGCAATGCATGATAAGTGACGCTGCTGCTGAGGCCGCGAGGCAGTGTCGAGGGGGCCAGTTCCTGGCGTGTGGTCACTTCTCAATGCCTCTGCGTTTTTCGACATGTCAGGCATATCGGTATGTTCACTTGATCGAGGCGCTGCGGCCCCACCCTCTGACAGGACGAATGGATGGACAGCCGTTCTAAAGCTTCCCCCAAGCACAGAGCATGGGCAGAGCGTGTGTTCCAGGCCATGGGTCATTTGCTACGGATCGAGACCTGCAATGTGCAGTACGTGCCGGGGAGGGCACGCGGCTGCCAAACGGGACTTTAGTTGCATGCTGATTCATTCTGCATATTCACACCAGACTCTCCGCAGAAACAATCCGCCCATTCGCCGTCCAAAGGCCGCGCACTCACATCCTGCCCGTTCAATATCACGCTCCAGCTGACCCAGAGTTGGTTGGCCCGCTGTTGGATTTCTGGCTGCCCGCGACGTTGTTGCCGTGAGATCCGAACTTGTTCAGTGCACCCAGACTCCAATTGGATGGTCGCCCGGCATGTGGGTTGCGGTATGGTTGTGGCACAACAGAAGTCGCCAGTTTCGAAGCAGGACTGCCGGACGGCGGTGTCTTCGAGTCGTTCTTCGGCGTATCAGGACCAGAGTCGTACGACAGCGTGGGCAGCGGTTGGGCATACACGCTGTGGAAGGACACCGAAGATTCAGGAGCTGAGGGGCCTTTTGTCTGGGTTGACTCGTTCGTCGGCATGTTGTGCTTGGGTGAAGAGGGGAGGTTAGACTGTGCACGAGGACTATATAGCGCAAGGGTCCTTGTGGGACCTCGGGCTCATAAAGGTACCGCGGTTGTATGGACCCCCCGATGACGCTATTGATACATGTTATGGACGAAGGCATGCGTCTGATATGCCTTCGGGACCCTTTGTTAGCCCGTAACATGAAGGCTCGCTCCAGAGGGCCGTTTTTCATTACGTATGCTGCCTTCGGACGAAGACGCCTTGAGACTTTGGCGCGTGGTGCTTCACTTAGCGTGCTCGTTCGCGCCAGCCTGCCAGGAGCTGCTGGAAATATCCGGGAGTCTCCAGCCGTTCGTCTGGTCGATGGGCTTAGTTCCCACTCTCGCACGAAATGTACACTGGCCACTAACAGCAGACACCTCACGTCAAGCAATGCATCGTGTTCACGCTTCATCTCGTATGTACGCCAAGCCGTCCGCCCGAAGTCGCACCACATACACATCCGCTCCTTCCCGCCATGAGTTCAAGGCTTATGCTGGAACAGCCCGCACAAGTGACGGGCACCCGAGCTCATTTAGGGCGCCAAGATTTCCCCGGGGCTTGGTGGCGATGAGGATCGATCCCGGGGCCGGATTGACCTCCCCGATGCAGATGCCGAGCACCATGTTTCTGGGGTCGCAAAGCTCGGCCTCTGCCTTACATGAGTCGCGATCGCTGGCGGCTCCCGCCAAGGACAGGTCTTGAATCCACCCTCGCTTCACTCTTGCATGTGCATGCATCACCCGACCCTCAATTTGCCTGGAGGGGATATTCGCCATGCCTGTGAGATCTGTTTACGCACAGCCTGTAGATTACGCAGTGTTTTCCCGTCGCACCCCGCCATCCTTCTATGGCGGCCATAGCCGTCGCTGACTGAGGCCTTTATCACTCGTCCGCGCTCTCCTCCGAATGGAGAAACGCCACCTATACGACGCCCCACCGCTTCAGCACCCTGCCCACCTGCGCACCCCGGCCCCGTTCGGGGGCAGTCTTCACACCGAAAAGTCTGACCGTCGTATCACGCCACGCGCCTACGGACGTCAAGCCCGCGACGTAGATATCTCCCCAAAGAAGCGACGTGAGCCATATGGCCGATGCACTCGTCCACTATCGTCAGCTCCCTTTGTCTTGCGCGATCAATGCACCCACCTGGAAGCGCCGCTGCACGACCGGCGGTGTGGGCGGCAAGACATCCACGAGTGATGCGCCCTTGATCAAGTTGAGGACCTTGCTTGATGGTGCTCCTGTTCTCGACTGCGAGTCCTGTATCTTCGGCAACAGCTCTGAAATCGCCACGAGGACCGGATCCAGGGGAAGACTGGCGTGAGTTACTGCATCATCACAACGCTCGGCGCAGCTCACCCCTTCTGCCAGCTCGTCACCCATTCTTGAGTCGGGACGTAGCCGTTTGGCCCGACTCCAGCCTCCGCGACCTTCATGAGCTCCTCGTCGTTCTCCAGCGAATCAACCGGGCCAGGAATGGACGAGACCGATGTGGCCCTCATCTTGCCTCGAGCTTTCTCGCTAATAGGTGGACGAGCGGACGCGGTAAAGTCCAGCTCGGGGGTTTCGTTCGTTGGTGATTGCACTTCGAGCGGGGTCAGCCGAGGTTGACCAAGGGGGTCCGTAGCGTTGACATCGCCGGGTGTGGTGAGAGGCTGAGTGGTGTGATCGCCATCCGCTGCAAGCGGTGATCGGACCCGCTGTATCGTAGTGTCATCGTCTCCGTCCACCTCTCGACCCAGCAACGCGGCCTTCTCCGCAAGCATCTCCAACTCCGAGTTGGTGCGCTTGATCCCCTTGGCTTCGTCCTTCTTCGCATTCTCGATAGCTGCACGTTAGTCTATAGCTACATCGGTTGGGCGTGGGCGCTCACCTTGCGACCGGAGTGCTTTCCTTCGTTGTATCTCCCTCAGACCAGAGACCAGGGTGAACGTCGCCAAGCTCTGGAAGTCCTGATGGGCACGGAGAATGGCGTAGACCAGATGGGGGTTCTCGTTCAGCTGATGGTAGATGACCGAGTTGAAGGTCTCCAGTCTGCATGTCAGCATGACCGGTCTTCGTCGTTCTGGCGATACCGGACGTACAGGTAGTACACCAGTCTTGGGTGTCCCTCGTCCGCTAGCAAGAAATTGGGTGCCGAGAACGCCTTGAAGAGCTGCAGCAGTCGCGTGGATGCCTGCACGCCCACATGTTGCAGGTACGGCGCCGCGTTGGCGACGCTGATCGTCAAGGCGGGGAAGAGGGGGTTGAGACCGGGTGTTGTGGCGATCGAGTAGATGGACTGACATCAGCTCTGCTGAGGCGTCACCTTCGCGTCACTTTCCCGGCACGTACGACAATCATGAAATCTGCGAGCGTTCCTTGCACAGCCCACTTCGCCGGGACTGATAAGCGCAATGTCTGATTGAGGGCGTTGGCAAAGGCTTGGTCGGCGGAGAGTGTTTGCAGGAGGTACGACAGGAGGCGCAGTAAGCCGTGATGAGCTGTCGAATCAGCTTGAGCCGGAGGCTTAGTTTGAGGGTGCTCACCCGGATCATCCTTGTGCTCCAAGCTGATGAGCAAGATGTAGCCAATGATATCTGGTGCTCGGCCTGAATCGAACAGATACGCCCTGAAACGCTGCAAGTCAGCCCGCAGCCGACCGAGATTAGGATGGCTCACCTTGTTCATATCCACTATCCGCCAAAGAAGCATGACTGCGCGTGAGCTGCAGTGTCGCACGTAGACGATGAGCTTACATGTCTCCAAGATGTACGGTACTGGTCGCTTGCTTCCAGGCAAGTACCCATTCTGCACCGCCATGTGCTCCTCCAAGATACCGGTGATTCCGCCGAGAATGAACTGGAAGTCCTCCTTGCGATGCTGTTTGTAAGCTCGGTATTCCTACCGGGAAGAACAGCTCACCAGCTTCGAGATGAAGTACCTGAACGAATTCTCATCTTTCTCGCCCATGGCCTCGGATCCAGCCTCCTTTGGCGCGTGGTAGTCCAGCGCAACCAGCAAAACCATCATACATCCGCGCACCAGCGTTCGCCGCTCGTCGGCCCCCTTTGAGATGAGGTGGTTGTACGGCAGACTGCCCGTCATACCTCCGAGACCGGTCGTCGGTTTTGACGAAGCGAGCGAGGTGTTCAGGAAGGAGCAGAGCAGGGAAAGGATCAAGCGGCGCTCGAGGGAGTGTGTAAGGTGTTGCAGGGGCAGGTTGGGCGTTGTTGGCAGGGCGTGCGGCGGAGTGTATATGGTTGTGGATAGCAAGATGAGGAGGAAGCCTGGGAATTGGCTTGCTACTCGGACTATACGGCATCGGGCGACTCACGGAGGACCTCGGTCTTGTTCCTGTCCAGATCTCCAGTGGACCCAATGCTAACGGTGCTGCCTACTCCCTTCTCCCAGATGACGTACTGCTGGTCAGCTATGCCCAGCGATAAACGAGGCCTGATCACTCACGTTGATCTTGTCTCCTCTCCGGTCCTCCCCGCGCACGTTATCCGGAACCGTGAATCCCGCACAGAACAGCAGATCGATGGTACAGCTGAACAGTCGATCCACCAAGCATGGTATTGTGTTCTCCTCTTCCTCCTTCGAGCCGTCCTCCTCAACCTCGGCCGCCTTGGTGAGGGGATCATCGATTGTTTCCGAGCCGCCGTTCGTCGCCGTCGTGTGGCCATTCGTCTGGGGTGGATTGCCTATCGTCGCTTTGAAAGCCCGCACCCCTTCGTCCGCCTCCACATCCTCCTCGTCATCCGAGCCGATTTCAAACTGCGTCGCCTCGTGCTCGACAGCCGCGGGCGTCTCGGGAGCCCCGGCCGGCGGCGCCTGATCCACCTTGACCCGGCTCCAGAGGTACTGCTGCGCAAAGCTCTCGCCTTCGATACCGTAGTCCCGTCGCTCTGCGTCGTTCTCATACACTACCACCAGCACCCGTCCGAGGACGCGGAGACAGTTGAGCGCTTCTTGCGTCGTGTTCTGCTGCGAGGCGGTGTTGGACGTGGGGAACAACGGGGAGGGGAGAAGGGTGAAGAGGTGATATGAGAGCGAGAGGATCAGATGCGACAGGTTTTGCGGCTGCGTGTTGAGCGCTTGTCGGACTGCTGGTCAGTGGAATCCAGTACGTCCTCCACACAATCGAGCGAGACGGTTGAGACGTACCATCTTGAACCGAGATGAGCGAGTACACATCCGTTGCGCTTCCAAAGATCTTGTAGTACTGGCTCCAATATTCCACATCCGAGAGAGGGATGACCTGAAAGTCAGCTTCGCCTGGTCAGCAAAGCGTGAGAGACAAGAGTCCAAGACTGACCTGGTCCGAGTATAATCGCTTGATCCCCCCGTCACTCGACTTGAACTTGAGCTGTGCATCCTCCTGCGTCGATAAGAACGGTAGTCCGATAGCTTGCGGGAGCGACTTGAAGGTCGGCAGATTCTTAAACATGGTGACTTTTCGACCCTGCCGCTTCCTCCTGCTTATCGCCTGGCCGCGGGTGTGAGGAGGGGTCGATGGCTTGACTGGGTATCGATATGGCGATGCAATGTCAAGAAGTCACCCCTGCGAACACCAGGAACCCACCCACCTACCGAGCTTGGCGCGCGTCGCAACGTGTCATGACCAGCCAGGCGGACATCTCCGCCCTCTCCGTGTCCCCACTCCGTGCGCCGGTATAGCATAAGTCATGCGGAGCGTCCGGCGCTTTGCGCATCCGACCAGTTGAGGGAGCAGGTGCGCGGGGAAATACCTATACTTTTGAGCACAGAGAGCTGACCCTACGCATCAGGCGAACCAACGCCGCGCTTTCTCGAACTCTCCCGAATCCGCTCTCCAGGGTCGCCACTACAAGCTAAAAGCAGTCATGTCTGTGTCGATGTCGCCCGGGGAGGGAGAGCTCAATGAGGTGCCATAGTGAGTCAAGGTATATTGGCAACCGGACCTGTTGGTCTCTCGTTACTCCCTTCTACGATCCCGCATGGGGTGTATACTCGATCAAGACGAGCGGGTCACGCGAAGTGATCAATCTACGGTATTCTCCCTTG
>Ga0308169_10004970_pt1 | contig 12237 bp, 26 predicted proteins | sample PhyBR1_2_FD_202139 | JGI IMG/M metagenome (GOLD analysis project Ga0308169, IMG submission 202139) | Phyllosphere microbial communities from UC Gill Tract Community Farm, Albany, California, United States - DLSLSB.R1 | ecosystem: Host-associated > Plants > Phyllosphere > Unclassified | place...
AGGACGAAGACGAACACCGGGAAGTGAGCCGCTGCAATCTTGCTGACCGTCTCGCGTGCTCCCATGGCAAGCCACACTCCCATGCACACTGATGACTCAGCTCGGAGAACTTGTCGCCAATCATGTCACCCACCCAAGAAGTTGCATCCGATGGCCCGAAGAACATGCGGGCCCCATCCCTGACTTGTCTTGGCGACGGCGACTCCGGCCGAGTATGTCTTCATGGCCGGCGTGTAGAGATTGCTGTAATGGGCTGGCCGTCGGTATCATATCCATTACTAATGACAATGACTCACCCATGAACGCAGTGTAGCACAGAGCGCCGGCCAAATTGCCGAAGAACACAATGAACCAATTGAGCGGCAGCTCCCACACCTTGATCCGTCTCTTGAGCAAAGCCATCGGCATGAACACTGCCCGTCAGCCTGAGCAAGACATGGTAAGACCCAAGCCTTCTCACTGAAATGGGCTGTGCATAGCTCTTGACCGGTGAGAACCAGCATGATCTCGAGTTCAGCCCGGCCCTGCTTTTCATTGGGTGTTTACGTACGAGGCCAACGGGAAAGAAAAACGCTCCTACAAGGGTGATCAAGCCTGGATAGTCTGTGCGTAGAGACCCTGATCCCCCAATGATGACTTGTAGGATCAATGCACCGGTGCAGACCTAGTGATCAGGCCCCATGGTGGTCACTGTAGAAGCAGCCACTCACCATCCAACCTGCCATCCACGCCTTGAAGAATGTGATATGGTAGGCCTGCTTGGCCTTTGCTTCTCCATTCTTAATCATGACTGCTCCGAGTCAGCATGCGGCGAGGCAGTAAGAAGGACGAGCCTCACGCAAGGTCACCTCAGCAGGAGTAAAGGCGTCCATTCTGAGTCAAGTGGGAAGAGGGCTGCGACGGCGAGGAAATGGTGTTTCTGCCTCACGTCCAAGCAGTCGATGTGAAGTTGGAGCTCTTGCGGACAGGGCGGCCTTAAATGCACCGCCAACTCACAGGCCTTATCGCAGCGTTCTTGGTAGTCACGTTAGCGGAGACCGACGCCTCAAATCAGGGGCCGTTTCGGCAGGATCTCGATCGCTTTTGAGGGTTTGCTGGAATGCAAATCCGACTCTGGTCCAATGAAAGACGGTGTGATGATAACGAATCCTACAATTGACTCCGGGGGCACCCGGGACCAGAGATAAGGAGTTATGGGGAATGCAAGGGAAAGCGGCACTAGTGGTCACGCTTTTCCTGGAATGGAGTGGGACCCTAGCATGTCGAGTCGCCGGATCGCATGCCGTGCGTGCCGAAATGAGGAGAAGCGATAAGCACATGTTTAGGGAAGACTGCCTCGTTTCATGCGGTCTGCTCTTATCTTTGAGGGTGTCCGACCAATAGCATCGAGCTCGGAGTGGAGCTTACCTCTCATCTCATCTCAGCCGTGATAGCGGCACGCCGGCAGTGGGCCGTGTGAAAGCGGTATGCTTGGCATGGTGGGCTTAACCAATCGTACCTCACAAATGACAAAGGTTCAAGGCGCTCTGGAGAGAATCCGGTTGATACAAGACGCGAGAATATCACTTGATCAAGCGGCAACTTCTGATCTGCCATCGTCCTAACAAGAGCCCCTCTTGAAGTCATGCCGGACGAACGGATTCAGGTCATGGTCGTTGGGCTGGGGATGGTGGGGATTGGTGCGTCCGACAGAGGGAATGACAAAATGAACGCATCGCTGAGGATCTAGCGTTCATAGAGAAGTTGCTATCATTAGACACCAGAGGCCGATATTTCATTCGAACATGCGGAGAGGAGCCTCATTTGGCGTACAACCGAGTCGGTCTTACAGGTGAGTATCGCTGGTGCCGACTCCAAAGGCAAGCTAAGCAGTAGAGTACTTTCAGCACCGCAACATCGAAGACCTGTACCTCAACGACGTGTCCTGGTATGCTCAGCAAAACCCGGAGCACTTTGCGTTCCATGTCGGAGAACAGGCAAGTGAACACGCCCAATCCTGAAAAGTGCCCGCTAATTTTCAAGGTCATCGCGCTTGATACCACGGCCAAAGTCGTCAAGACTTCCAAGGGCAACGAGTTCCGGTATGACATCCTTGTCCTAGCGACCGGCTCAATTGCGGATCTGCCACCTTACATCTCGGCGCAGCGCGCCCGAGAGATCAAAGGTAAGCGACTCTCAAGCGGTCTTCACTGACTACAGGTGTCTTCGTGTATCGCAGTATCGCCGATCTCGAAGCAATCATCGAATACGCTCAGCGTCCAGGTGTCACCCGCGCGTCAGTCATCGGAGGTGGCGTGAGTCTCATCACACAGTGCAACCAAGAGGTTTTATGCTCATACATAGCTTTTGGGCCTCGAAGCCGCCAAAGCGGTCTACGATATGCCCACTGTTCCGGATGTCTCCATCCTTATCCGTCAGGGCTACCCTTTGAACCGACAGCTGGACGCTTCGGCCGGCGAGCTCGTCTTGCGGAAGATTGAAGCTCTCGGCGTGACTGTCAAAACACATTGCGAACCGACGAGCGTTGTCACCATAGGCGAAGGCTTGGACGAGCGCTTTGCCGGCTTCGAACACAAAGAGGGTGGCATGGAATCCGACATGGTGATCTTCGCAATTGGTATCAAGCCAAGAGATGACCTGGCACGCATCTCCGACCTCAAAATAGCTCCAAAGGGAGGTATTGACGTCGGGGATGACCTGCAATCTAGTGTAGAGGGGATCTACGCTATCGGAGAGTGTGCTAGCTGGAGGGGAAACGTAAGCATGGAAATGATATCCATCTTTCGTATCGCTCACTTCAGTTCTACGGCTTGATCGCCCCTGGGATCGAGATGGCCGATATTCTCGCGTTCAACCTTGTGGGTTCCTGTCGACGACCTGCGCAGAAGGGCTAACAATGAGACGCAAACGGACGGCACCGCTGCTCATAAACCGCGGAAAATGAACAACCCGGATTTGTCCACCCGGTTGAAACTCATGGGGGTCGATGTCGCAAGCTTCGGAGACTTCTTTGCCGACACTCGTCCGACACGGTCCAGCCCTGCCCCTCAAGCCGTCACGGATACCTTGCAAGTGGAAATTGTGCAGCCGAAACCCAGTAAACACCGGAGAGTCGATGTCACGGAAGGCCCCGTCAAGAGCCTCACGTACCATGACCCGTTCTCCGCCACATACAAGAAGTACATCTTCACGGAGGATGGACAATACTTGCTTGGAGGCATGATGATTGGAGATGTTGGGGACTTCACTAAGTTGGTTGCGATCACGAAGAAGAAGGTGAGCAACATTGTTCACGCAAGCGTTGACGGCTAGAAAAAGCTAGATGTTCCTCCTTCGCAGTTCATCCTCGGTGCTGCGCGCAGTGGAGAGGAAAACGGCGACGACCTGGATGACGATGCGACGATCTGCGCTTGTCATGTGAGTTCATAGCCACCCACATTCGGGGCTCATGGGCAGAACGTCACGAAAGGAGGGATCGGTGCCGCGATCAAAGCGGGTTGCACCGACATGGCTGCCATCAAAGCAAAGACCAAGGCGGGATCAGGCTGTGGTGGCTGTGTACCGCTCGTCACGTCGATCTACAAGTCGGAAATGAAGAAAGCGGGTCACACAGTGGTGAACCAGTGCGTAATGGGATCCCGTCACTGAGCTCGCTGACAGTTGTAGTATCTGCCCCCACTTCAAAATGAGTCGACAGGAACTGTTCCAGGTAATCAAGATCAAGAAACTTAAGGAGTTTCGCGAAACGATGGATCGAATCGGTGTGCCTGGAGCTATTGGGTGCGAGTTGTGCAAGCCGGCTGTGGCCAGCATTTTGTCCTCACTCTACAACGAGCATGTCATGAGGCCACAACATCACGGGTCTCAGGATACCAACGACCGGTGAGTTGCCACACTCGGAGGGGAGACTAAAATCAGGTTCCTAGCGAATATACAGCGGAATGGAACCTTCTCCGTTGTTCCCCGTATTCCAGGCGGGGAGATACACCCGGAAAAGCTCATTGCTATCGGCAAAGTCGCGTCCGAGTACAAACTGTACACGAAGATCACCGGCGGTCAGCGAATCGACCTGTTTGGTGCTCAGAAAGCCGATCTTCCGGACATTTGGACTAAATTGCACGAAGCGGGCCTCGAGTCCGGCCACGCGTATGGTAAATCGCTTCGAACGGTCAAATCATGTGTCGGCACGACATGGTGTCGATTCGGAGTAGGTGACTCGGTGGGACTAGCGATCGACCTCGAGAACCGATACCGTGGTGTGAGGAGTCCACACAAATTCAAGGGTGGAGTGAGTGGTTGTGTCCGCGAATGTGCCGAGGCACAATCCAAGGACTTTGGCTTGATTGCCACGGATAAGGGGTGGAATAGTATGTGTTTGAGTTGAAACCCGGGGATGTGTGCTGACGGCAGTCTTCATCGGTGGAAACGGTGGTATGAAGCCACGTCACGCTCAACTCTTCGCGCAAGATGTCCCGCCCACAAAGGTGGTCAGGATCATAGATCGCTACGTGAGGCCGTTCGTCATTCTCGCATCCAACGAGCTGACTTGTTCAGCTCATGTTCTACATTCGTACTGCCGAGAAGTTGATGCGAACAGCCCCATGGGTAGAGAGCTTTGATGGCGGGATCGATGTGAGTGTTATGTTTGCCGAATCACCCAGCTTATTCTTCAGCGCCTGAAGCGCATCCTGCTCGATGACGAGCTCGGCATATGCGCCGACTTAGAGGCTGAAATGGATGCATTGATAGGGACATATGAGGATGAATGGAAGCGCGCTGTGCAGGATCCCGACTTGCGCAGGCAATTCAAGCAGTTCGTCAACTCGGTGTGTTGATTTGTTCCCGTCTGGGTGTCGGTGTTGGCTAAGCATGCAGGATGAGCGACGCCCTGCCGTGGAAGAGATTGAAGAGAGAGGCCAAACCCGAGCGGCAGACTGGCCAAAGTCGTTCCCCGGGGAGAAGTTCACGCTTGATATGATCCCGACACCTGAGGAGCGGTGGAAATGGGTGGCTCTCGCAACCGTAGAGGATCTGCAACCAAACGACCACAACACAACGTGAGCCCCAGGACTGAAGAGGCTCAGTACATCGCTGACCCCGAAGGAGTGCCGCTGTGATCTACGGTACGGACTCGCAGCTGGCGATCTTCCACGTGCCCGGCAAAGGGTATCACGCCACACAACAAATGTGCCCGCACAAGCGGGCTTTCGTTCTGGACCAAGGCATCATTGGTGACGACAAGGAGGGAAACCTCTACGTGTCTTGCCCGTGCGTATCTGCTGGGAACCACATGTGCGACTCTGATTACAGGTTGCACAAGCGGAACTACCGATTAGACAATGGGGAATGCGGCAACGACGCCGACTTCAGTATCTTGGCATTCAAGGTGAAAGCAGACGAAGATGGCAATCTGCTTGTCAAACTGCCGCCCGAAGATGAGCTCGATGCGCTGATTGGGAGATCACGATGTGCGTAGAACAGAAATAGACGCAGTGGAACTGACGCTCGTAGGGATGGTCCGAAAGTCCACAGCAGAAGCGCTGGGGAGAAACCCTGCGACGGCGATCAGCATCGTGGCACCGGAAGGTGGACTCACCAAGGGCAATCGGGTAGAGGAAGGTGAACGTCCCGCGGACAACATGGGCTGCGGCAACGCAAAACTAGAGTGGTGATATGCACGTTGATCGGGCTGGATCAGGCTTGAGCAAGCGTGCATGTTCGGCTGCACAGGCTGGGAGCGAGTACGGAATCCTGCTTGTTCCCGAGGCGCCCAAATACCTTGCAAAGAAGCCTCAGACCCGCGAACTTGTTCCTTGGCTTCATTCGGACGGCAGACAGGATGCATGCCGAGTTTCAGGTCTAGGAGCACGAGTGGTACGTAGACCGCAGCATGTAGACTGTTGCCTCAAGCGGAGTTCTCAACGTGGTCGGAGTCCTTGGTCCTGGGATTGACGTGACCCTTCGGCCCCGGAATCTCGGATCCGGCATGGTCACTCCCTCTGGCCTGGAGAGTTGGAGCTCGTCCAAGAATCTGCTCGGCTTCCAACGAGCCTGCCTTGGGTAGATTGCCATCGGCGGAAACTTTGACGGGGCTTCGACCTTCAGCGTTTGCAATGGCGAACACCAGGTCCAGCTGCAAGTCAGCATAGGGTACCTGCTCCCGACACTTACATCTTCCAGAGACCGCTGCTTGGTTTCCGGAAAGAGATACCAGACCGTGGGGAAGATGATCACAATATTCATGGCGGCGAAGAATGCGTAAGTGCCCCATCCGATGGATTCAAACATAGGGCCGGTTACCCTGCAAGTCAGCACGCGAAACCCTCGGTCCGGCGGCGCGGACATACATGACCACAAAGAAATTCCAGAGCCAATTGGACCCGGTCGACAGGGCGTTCGCAGGGGCTCTGATTCGGATGGGCGTCACCTCAGCAGGGTAGAGCCTGTGTGGTGAGCTGTGTTGAAGCGGCGTCGAATGCCTAGGGCTCACCAGCTCATTCCGAGCCATCCGACGGTGAACCAACAGTTGAAGATGAACAGGCAGAGCACCGCGACCGCCTGAGCAGCAGAGTTACCGTTGAATGATGCTTCATTGTACAACCCAGCCAGCACAACCATCGTCAAGCCCATCCCTAGAGCGCACCATAGCATGAGCGGGCGTCGGCCAACACGCTCAATGATGACGATTGCGATGATACTGGTGTCAGATATTTCTTCGAAACAGCTTCAGCGTGGCTCACGATGTCAGAAAATAGCATGTTCCGTTGACGGCAGCGATGATACGGGACATTTCCGGGCCGAGACCCATGTCATCAAGCACCGATGTGAGGTAGTAGGTGATGAGGCTGTTGTCAGAAACGCCCAGCGACAGCGGGACAAACACCTACTTGCACCCGGAGATCTGCTGGAAGCACTGAACCAACACGCCAAGTGCAGTCCGGCGGAAATGCTGCATCCGACCGTGATGAAACAGCTCCTTGAAAGCGAACTCGCCCTCAGACTGGGCGGCCGAGTCGACGATGCCTTTCCATGTTTCCAGAACATCCTTGTCGTTGACTGGCTTGCCGTCGAGCGCGGCGAGCACGGCAATGGCTTCCTCATGTCGACCTTTGCCAACCAACCACCGAGGAGACTCTGGCATCTTGAAGCCCCACATGCACCCAAGCCTGGGAATCAGTTCACCCGCCATGCGAGTCGGACTGAACATACATGATGATGGTGAACACAGCTTGGAAGGCAATTGGGAAGCGCCACTGGATGTCGCCGCTCGTGTAGTAGAACCCAAGACCAACCCAATAACTGCACATGATGCCCTGGTGTCAACCGAGACCAGCCCGCACCATGGCACTGACTCACAAAGCCGATGAGTGTGCCGGAGAGGATCACAAGAGGTCCTCGTTGATGAGGCTTCGCGCACTCCGATTGGTACGCCGGCACAGTAGAAGTGAGAAGACCGTTGAAGACGCCGCAGACCACACGCGCAACACACATCATGTCGTAATTGACAGCGGCGGTTTGCAGTACTGTTGCGCCGATGATGCCCATGCCTCCACTATTGCGTCAGTCTCGACAGCCTTCATCAGTGTACTCACACAGCCATCGTCCACTTTCGGCCAAGTCTGTCCCCGACGTAGATATTCATCAAGGCTCCAACCATGCAGCCGATTTGATCTGCGGTCAGAGCTGCTCCTACAAAAACTACAGGTTCATGCCATACTCACATACGGCTACCATGAAGCTTTGTAGCGTGCTGAAGCTTCCACCAGCTTGCGGGAAGGTCTCCGCAAACGTGTCAAGTGTCAACAAGCTACTCAACACGCCTTGATCATAACCGAACATTGTGAACTGTTTGTAAACACCGGGTATCGGACATGCACGCTTTGCGCTTACTCCAGTACCGGCGATGAATGTGATCAGCAACATGAGACGAGCACCTCGCAGTCGAGAGGGCTTAAGCGTCGCTGCGTGCTCCAGATCAACCTGCGGGGATCCGACAAGAGGAGAGGGTGGGTCCAAAGCCAAAGTGGCTTCTTCGCTAGGGGCATACTGCGTCCCGTGTACGGGTGTGGTCAAACCCGGTGAGATGTTCTTGGAATCAGCCATGATGGAGTGTTGTGGTCTGCTCACCTAAATGGTGGCCCCCCTTTTAAACCATGCACCCTCTATGTTTGTACACAAGGCCGTGTCACCCCAAAACGATTCGCGGCCATTATCAGTGTTTGGAGCGCTCTTCCTCTCCTTGAAAGCATGGTTGCTCGCGGTGGATGTCCGCCAGCGTGGGCGAAGGCTTGCAGTGATCGAGCTTGGCGATCGAACAACTCTGCGATGCCAAGATAAATTGCCGGGGTTCCGCTGAGCGTCTTCAATGCTTCTGCGACCGGTTGACACCATCCGAAGCCGCCGTTTTGTCAGGGCAGCATATCGTCTATCAGACCTTTGCGACACGAAAGACGGCACGGATGACGTCGTTAGTAAGTTGGGGCCGCCGGCAACCTGAATCAGCGGAAGTGAGGACTTGGCGTCTGCCGGGTTGGACCGGAGAGGTGAACGTTGCCAAGAAGCGGCCGCCGGGGGTAACGAAAACCGTCAGGCCAGGCTTGGGGTGCACGCGGGTGACTAGTGCGATGCCGAGCGTTGGAAGACAGGGTAAACTCGGTGATGTATAACGGGTGTACGGATAAGGCTGCTGCCGACAACATGCGGCTCTCATTGGGCAGTCCAGCATAGCCTATGTCGACCGGCCCAAAGCGACACAGAGCATACTGTAGGTCTCCGGTATAAAACACGCAATGCTTGCCGATCGGCCCGGGATTCCCCGTGTCGGCAAGACATTGACCCCGCACCCCGGGAATGCCTTGTTGGGGGCCGAGATACTCCTGCGGGCCCGAGAAAGTTTCGTTCAAATCCGGAGTCGAGCCGAAAAAAACCGCGTTTGGCTCTGCTCGCGTCTGACAGGCGAGAGGTACTTCTGACTGTACAAGCACCAACTCTATGTACTATCGACAAGTTGGTCGACTCTCAAGACCGTCATGATTGCCAGCAAGCAAGCGAAAGATGGAGACGAGTCCGTGGTCCCCGAAATCACCGGGCATCAACCAGACAGTGTCATCGACAAGCGAGCCCTACGCGCGGCGCTGCTCAAGCTGGACTGCTTCTTGTTACCGGTCGCGACCTTGATATACTTCCTCAACTTCCTGGATAGGTAAGCTTGTTACTTTGTGCGGCAGCAGCGCAGCTGGCCTCCGCTCATTGTAGATCGAACATCGGCAATGCGAGGGCAGCAGGTCTGCAGCAGGACCTGCACCTTACGAACCGACAATATAGCATTGCGCTCACGGTGACCTATGTGCCGTATATCGCGGCGGAACTGCCGCTGACGCTTCTCATGAAGCGAATGTACGTACTGCCTCCGTTTGGTCTGAACATCGAAGCTCATCATCAGTGGTCCCCACGTCATGTTACCCAGTCTCGTGGCATCGTGGGGACTCGTCACGACGTTTCAAGGCTTCGTCCACAACTACAGCGGCTTGATCGCAGCTCGCTTCTTCCTCGGACTCACCGAAGGTGCTATCCTGCCGTCACTCGTCGTCTACCTCTCCAGCTTCTACCCACGCGAGGTTCTTGGCAAGCGACTGGCCTTCTTTTTCGCTGCAACCAGTTTGGCGGGCGCTTTCTCCGGGTTACTGGCTTCCGCGATCTTGAATATGGAAGGGGTCAGCGGAAAGCGGGGATGGCAGTGGATCTTCATCTTGTGAGTACAGTCACCGACAGGCTGTGCTTTGGGTCGCGCTTACCCGTAGAGAGGGCCTCTTGACAGTCGTATGCGGCGCGATCTGCTTCTTCATCCTGCCCCGAGACACCGTCAGCGCGCGATATCTGTCGGCAGACCAGAAGACGGCGCTTCTCCGCGTGCATTTGCGAGACATGGAGAACGAGGAAGCGCATGGGGAGTTCAAGTGGCATTACCTGCTGGACGCCATGAAGTCGCCCCAGCTGTGGATGGTGTTCATCATGTTCTTCGGCAATGGCGGTGAGTGATGCGCAGAAGCCTCGTCGTGCGGCATTACGAGCGAGGCTGATTCCAGTAACGCTCTACGCGCTTGCTTTCTTTATCCCCACCATAGTTCAAGGCCTGGGATACCGCGGGATCTCCACCCAGCTGCACTCGGTCCCGCCGTATGCCTGCTCTGCCGTTTTCGCCATTGCTTCGTGCTACTTCTCAGACTCGTTCCGGCATCGCGGACTGTTCGTCATCGTGTCCGCGCTCATCTCTATCGTCGGCTACGCCTTGTTTCTCGCTTCGACGGACAACCAGGTCTTGTACGGCTCTGTGTTCCTCCAAGTCATCGGGGCATATACGATGGCACCATTGCTGTCTTCGTGGATGCCCAACAACCTGGCGCCATACTACAAGCGAGTCACCGGCATCGCATTCGGCTTCATCTCCACCAACTCTGGCGGCATCCTCTCGACCTGGCTGTTCCCGACGACCGACGCGCCCAGGTACAGAACGGCGACTTGGACGACCTTGGGATTCTCAATCTCGATTGTCGTCCTCGCTGCTATGAATTCGGTTTTCCTCACCCGAGAAAACAGACGCAAAGCTCGGCAAGAGTCTGACCGGGATGAAGGGGACAAGGATCCGTCGTTCAAGTATATTACGTAAATGCACACATCGGAGCATGCATGCATCTGACGTAAACAGACGTACATGTACGGCTGCATGGTCCTGTCTTGCTACTGCTCCGGCCAGAGTCACGGCCACACCGTCGGACCATGCGATTTGACTGCTTGCACTATTACCGCGCTCTTTTTGACCTATAGCTTGGCTTTGACTTTGTCCATCGCGCCGCCCTCGCTCGTCCCGTGAGCTTCGAAGCTTTCCGTGAGGACATTCGTGTCATCGTCCAGCCTTTCTTTGTCAAAGAGGAATGCGCGTGGCAAGCCCGCTTTAACCAGTATCTCGGCCGACTTCTCTATTGGCGCGTCCGTCAAGATAAGTTCGGTGACAGCCCTTACTGAGCCTGGCGAACGCCTGCCAGGTCAACATCAAGAAGGGAAGCCAAGGGAGAGGGAGACGTACACCATGCCTCGTCCATGAAAGCCGCCCAGCATGTACAGGCCATGCGGCTGATCGGGCACAGGGCCTACCCAGGGTATCCCATCCGAAGACAGACCCATGACTGCAGGTCAACTGAGCTGCAGCCAGCTCCTGCGCGACTCACTTCCTGTCCACAGGTGCGCCAACCTGGATTCCCTCTCGGGGTAGTTGATGAAGTGCTTTGGCATGAAGTCCAAGAAGTATCGCTCAGTCCCATCGCTGTCCTTAGCCTGCGCCGATCGTGATATGGCCATGACATACATTTGCGTCGAATCATCCGCGTTGCCGTACCACTCTCCGGGCCTATGCTCGAAAGCTTCGTGGCCCCCGCCAACAACGATGTGGTTGGGTTCTTCTTGGCGAGAGATCATATAGTCGAAATCGTGCACATCATTCTTGAGCGAGTAGGTGGTGAACAGAGGCCGGAATCGTTGGTTCGAGGGGATAGTGAGAGGCTGAGGAGGGGGTATGGCGAGTGCCGAGCAAGGTCCTTTAATGGGAACAATCTTGTTTGCAAACTGGGGCAGCAAGTTCGACATGTATCCGTTGGTGCAGACCACCACCTTTGCTGCTTCGACCGTGCCTCGCGGGGTGTCCACCTTCCACTGCGATCCGGTGTGCGATAGCGAGGTGACTGGAGTGTCCGTTTGCAGGTTGAACGATTCCTTCCGCAAGCAAGCCCGCAACAGTCCGTTCACCAATTTGTAGGGGTGTATGCTGCCGACCTTATAGGCGCAGCCCCATAATGCCCCTTTGACTTGGGACAGCCGCTGCAAATGCTCGGGATCGTCAAGCTCGAGGAACGCCTTCATGTCCTCCGGAAAGTCCTTCAAGCGCGCTTGGTATCCCCGCCGGCCGATTTCCGCCATCTTGGGGTTCAAGCATACGTCGTACGCCGTAGTGATGTGGAAGTCACATTTGATCTGTTCTCGGGCCAGCAGGTCGGCATAATAGGGCAAATGGGAAGACTCAAATCTGAGCATCTCGTTGGCCTGCTCTGCGCCGACCCGGGCTTTAAAGCCTTCGTCTGCTTGGTCAGCCGGGTCGAGTGCTCGGCTGGGCGTGGACAGTCATATCCACGAACTCACACGCAATGTAGGGCTAGGTTCAGTACTTGCCAACTGAACACGTGATGA
>Ga0308169_10004971_pt1 | contig 12234 bp, 9 predicted proteins | sample PhyBR1_2_FD_202139 | JGI IMG/M metagenome (GOLD analysis project Ga0308169, IMG submission 202139) | Phyllosphere microbial communities from UC Gill Tract Community Farm, Albany, California, United States - DLSLSB.R1 | ecosystem: Host-associated > Plants > Phyllosphere > Unclassified | place...
CCTGGGGATCTTGGCAGCCACTGTCTATGCCAGGCAGTTGCGGCTCGGAGTGCGCGTCCCCGGACCGGCGATCGGCTTCTTCGGCGGCATCGACGCGGCGGTGTTCCTCATGCTCTCGGGTCTTATCACGTGGTTGCTGGGCCGTCCCGAAATCGTCGCGGACACGGCCCTTGCACAGGCGCTCGCCGTCCTCTCGTACCTCACGGGAGGGGTGGGCTTCGTGGTGGGACTTGGCCTCCTGGTGGCCGGGATCGCCGTCCCGTCGCTCATCCTTGGCTTTATGCCGCGGTGGCTTGCGTGGGCCGGCCTGGTCATCGCAGCCCTGTCCGAGCTGAGCTTCCTCTCGCTGGTCCTCGAGCCGCTCCAGTTCCTCCTCACGGTGGGGCGGTTCGGCGGACTAGTGTGGCTGATCGCCGCCGGTTTCCTGTTGCCCCGCCGGCGTGCCGCTGCAAACCAGGAAGGCCGCACCCAGCGGGTGGCGCCGCGATGACGACGGCGGAGCGGGCTGTGGTGGGCCGGGCCGGGCCGTTGTCCGGCAAGGTGGCGCTGGTCACCGGAGCGCAGGTGGTCCTGGCGGCCCGGGACAGCGACGCCCTGGCCAGGCAGGCGGAGTCCATTCACAGGGGAGGCGGCAGCGCCGTCGTCCTGCCCGTGGATGTAACCAGTGAGGAGTCGGTCAAAGGGGTGCTGGCCGAGATTCGCCACAGGTTCGGGCGGCTCGATGCCGCGGTCAACAATGCGGCCGATGGTGGGCGGCCGCCGGCACCCCTTGCCGAATGGAGCAGTGCGGAGTTCGACAGCGCCATCGCCGTCAGCCTGCGCGGGGTGTTCCTTTGCCTGAAGTACGAGATCGAACTGATGCTGGCCGGCGGGACCGGCGGAGCGATCGTGAACATGTCCTCCACGGCCGGCGAACAGGGCGTCGCCGGGCTCAGCGGATACGTCGCCAGCAAATTCGGTGTAGGAGGCCTGACCCGGGTGGCAGCCCTTGATTACGCCGCCCGCGGTATCCGTGTCAATGCGATCGCCCCCGGGCCGATCTTCACGGACCGCCTTGCCGCAGCGGGGCAGGCAGCGCAGGACCGGGTGGCCGCATCGGTGCCGGTGGGCAGGATCGGCAGCACCGCGGACGTTGCAGCCGCGGCCTTGTGGTTGTGTTCCGAGCAGTCCAGCTTTGTCACGGGTACCGTGCTGGCCGTCGACGGCGGCCGGCTCGCGGGCACTCCGGCGTTCACCGCGGGCAGGTAGGGCAGCCGGGGTGGACTCCAATGCCGAGTTGCCCATTCCGCAGTTTCCGTCAGGAATTCAGCGAGTTCGCTGTCTCTTGCTCTGTGAAGTGCATAGGGGTGGTCGCCGTCGTTGGTGCAGGGTAGTCATTGACGGAGCCATGGCCTTCAAGTTCAGAAGCTAAGACTTTCCGTGGAATCTCTCATTTTCTGTGGAAGTAGGCCTTTTGTGGCCTAACCCGCCGTGTGATGGCGGGTGCTCTCTCCTGCCTACAACATCGAGCGGATGAGTGAGCCCAAAACGGGAACCTCGACTATGTGCGGAGATGTTCCCTGGCGCAAGAAGTTGTTGATCTCTGAGACGAGTTCAAGCGGGGTTACGAGCCGGACGGGGGCGCTCCCGGGAAACGGAAACATGCCGGCACGCTCCACGGAGGGTCTCGAGAGGCTGCCACTAGGCGAATGCAGCACCACCCAGCCGTCAACGACGCATCCAGGATATGCGGCGCGGAGGGCCTCGACACCTACTCCGAGTTTGAAGGCCTTGAGCTGCCGGCCATTTCGGTACAAATGCTTGTTGTCCCACCAGTAGTCGCCATCAGCCCACATTTTGGAGTCGATCAACGCAATTCTGTTTCCGGCGATGACAGCATGATCGATGTCCGCGTGCTCCGACCCCGGCCAGCGCAGTCCGTTTATGAGCCGGGCGGAGGGGATGCTGGGTAAGACGGATTCAGTGATTAGCCGCGAGGTCCGCCTCTCGCCTTCCGCGCCGATCTTCGCATGTTCCCCGAAGCGTCCCACAGACAAATCGCGGCCAGGTACTCCGTGGACTGCGCGCTTGATGAGTTCCTCACTCAGGTATGCGCTCGCCAGCAAAGTGGGCGGTGCGGGTCGTTTCCTGTTTGTCCACCATTTTGGCGTCAGGGCTAGCACAAACCAAAACCCTACGGTCAAGACAGTCCATACAAGACAGGTTAGCCCGGCGATCAACCAATTTGGGTTTGACTCCGTGGTGGTGAAGTAAAGGATGGTGCTAAGTAGGGGAGGGAAAGTGCAGACGCCGCCCAGTACGAAGAATACCGTTCGCCACGTCCGTGTCCAGGGCGGCGCCACCCGGCGGATCTTCCTCTGACCTTCGTCCTCAGGCGGGACGAGAGGTGGCCGGTACTCCACCTGAGGTCCGTTCCACGGCAACGGGGCGGGCGGCTGTTCCATCTCAATGAAGCTGGGTTCAGCTTTGTACTGACCAGGTTTCTGCTGAGACTGCGATTGTTCCGGATGCCGCCTTTGACTGCGGCTTTCCTCAGATTTTCCGGGGTTGTTGTCCCTTGCTGCACGGTCGTAGGCGGCCCTGCGGGCTGGATCCGATAACACCTCGTACGCTTCTTGGACCAGTCTGAACAAGCCTGTGCTGCCGCCTACATCCGGATGTGACGTCTTTAGCCGGCTCTTATAGGCCTTCTTGATTTCGTCCGCGTCTGCTGTCGGTGGTACTCCAAGCACCTCGTAATGTGTGACAGTTGCCTGTGTCATCCGAATTGTTCCTCTCGATTCCCCGCAGGAAGCCTATCTGGATCATTTCGATTTTCGGAGTCAATACCCATTCAGCGGCTTACTTGAGTCTTTTTCGAACTTCAGTAAGTGGGTGGCCGGGTTCCTAGGCCATCTTCTTTGGTTGTCAAGGGCAAGCTCATTGCTGCTACCTCGAATACGGTTCCGCAATGCCTGCTAAAGCTGGGATCCGGTGGGTTTGGTTGAGGCCGAGCTTGGGCTGGAGCCTTGTGTGTGCAGACTATGGACGTTTCGCTGGAGACGGTGGAGCGGGTGCGGGAATCGTTCCCGATGTTCCGGCAGCGGCGGCTGTAAGGAGGGCAGTTTACACAAAGAACGTCGAGGTAGTTTTACCTCGACGTTCTTTGTGTATCTATTTGCTACTTGGCGCTGGAATTTCCGGAGCAAGAAGCCATGGCGGCCGTGCCCGAGCCGCTGTTCTTGGAGACGCTGGCACCATCAACGAGAATTTCACAGGTAACAGAACTGGCCGAGCTGAAGTCACCTGTGACGCTGAGCGTGCTGAAGCTGATGCCTTTCGCGGTCACGTCTTTCTTCCAGTCGGCGGCAATGTCCTCGTTCGAGGAACCATCACCATTCCAGTAGGTGACCTTGGCCGGGCCCGTCGTGGTCACAACGTACTGGATCTTGTGTTCCTTGTTCAGTGCCTCGTTAACCCCGTTCGCGGCTGCAGCGACCATCGAGGTGACGATGATGGCAATGACGATGGCGACTGCCCCCAGGACAAGCCCAGTGATTGAAGTACCCTTTTTAGTGAATTTCCGGGTCAGACCAATACCACCAAAGATAATGGCAAGCGGGCCCAAGATAAATGCAACAAATCCCAGAATAGGAATGATGGCGAAGACAACGGCAACAATGCCGAGAACCAGGGCCGTGGTACCAAATCCGTTACCCTTCTGCGGCTGGTAGTTGCCCTGTGCGGAAGATCCTTGGGCAAGGGGAGGGGCGTACGGTTCACTCATGACTGTCCTTTGTGTGATGCGGTCTAAATAATGCCGCTGTCAACCAGTTCAGGTGGAGTGACAAGATAGGCTCGTTCCCCCCAAGCAACGGCAATCTCAGTGTAAGCAAATTTCGACTGTATGGCATCCTTTTTCACGAGCTTCCGGAACTATGTCGATTCGACCATTTGATGATGGGTGCGGAGTGGCCGAATTTGATTCAATCCTGTGGTAAACCTGCGCCAAAACTCCGATGACGACGGGGCCGGTAGGGCTATGCTCCCGGATAAGACTGGGAAGAAGCCCATTCAGTCTTTTCAGGGGGAAATTTGAAAGTCTATAACTCGCCGAGCAACTGGCCTCGACCGCCAGCTGGCTGGCAGCCGCACGAGGGCTGGCACCCGGATCCTGCGTGGGGTCCCGCTCCTCCGGGACATGAATTTTGGATTGAAGTTCCTGAAACGGGTTTTCCTCCAGAGCCGCGTGGTAAAGCGCTTACAACCACAGCATTCGTGCTGGCTGCCGTGGCAATCGTCCTGTGTTGGATCCCGGTACTCAACATCCTGGGATTCCTCCTGGGACTTAGTGCAGTAATTATGGCCATTGTTGCCTTGGCCACCACGCGACGAACTGGGTTCCCGGTGCAGGGCATGACTATAGCTGCCCTCGCTATCGGAGGCGTCTCGCTAATCGGCGTAGTTACATTTCAGACGGCGTACTCTTCAGCTTCGAACGAACGACACAGCGCAAGCGCTGCATCAGGTGCCTCGCAGTCGGCCATGCCGTCGGCTAGTTCGACACAGCCGGCAGCTAGCAGCCCCGAAGCAGTTGTGGCGGTGGAGGGGTCTGCTGAGAAGCCTTATTCCGTTGGCACGGCGGCCATTGTGGGAAACGAATATCAAGTTCAAGTTCTTGGCGTTAAGCTCGACGCGACTGACGAGGTAGTAGCTAACAACATGTTCAACAAGCCTCCTAAGGGAAGGTATGTCCTCGTCGATCTTGCAGTGACCTACGCAGGGGCTAAAGAGGGGAATCCGTGGGTTGACTTGTCTCCGACGTTTGTAGGCACAGATGCGAGGCAATACGACGCCAGTTCGTGCGGGGCTTCGCTGGACAACGGAGCAATGCAGGTACCCACCCTTGAAAAGGGCGGTCAGGCAAACTATCAGGTCTGCATGGACGTGCCCACCGGGGCGATTGACGGCGGCAAGATCTTCATCCAAAAGAGCTTTTCCATGAATAGCAAATCCAGAATCTACTGGGGACTGAGATAACACTGTAATGGGGGACAAATGACCGAGAACTTCCCACCGATTCCGCCAGCTCCTCGGCCTGGCCCGAGCTACCCGTCGAATGCGCCCCTCCATTCGGGCAATGGATCGGTATACGGGACGCCGCAGCCATTCAACTCGTCGCCCCCGGTTCCTAGTGGCCACCAGTCCCAATATGCACATCCACTGTACGGCCAAGCGATACCTCAGTATGCGCCGCAGTGGTACCAGGCGGCTTCGAAACCCAAGTCTTCGGGTTTACGTGTGGGCGCAGGCATCGTAAGCATTGTGCTGGGCGCCGTATTGTTGCTGGCGTCTATGGCAGGATTCGCCTCCAACGTGATCGCCGGCCTCCTTTTGCTGGTGGCTGCACTCGGCAACGTCACTACCGGAATCGTCTTATTGGCCAGTCAGCGTGAACGTACCCACGGTGCGCCGATCACGTCCATCAGCTTCGCCGGGTTTGCCCTGCTTGCGGCACTCTTGGCGGTGCCGTTTCTCAGCGGCGCTGTGCTCTTCTTCACAGTTCTCCTAGCGGCTCCGGTCATAATTCTGTTGGGCCTTGAGCTCGCGAGGGTCAAACGCGCCGCATAGTCCGTTTATGTACGCGAGCCAAGCCGTCCTGAGGGTCGCCGTCTCGGTAGGGGTTGCTCCCATTGCTACCGAGCCACCGCTGCCTTCGCTGCCCGGGTTGCGTTCATCCACTCGGTCAGCCACGGGGCCCGGACACTGGAGGTGATCCGGCAGTCGGCCACGAAGGTGCCCTTGGCGCCGGCGTCGATCCATTCCGTGAGCGAGGAGAGATCCTCAAGCGAGCGGATAACAGCAGACTCGGCACCCAAGGCCCGGGCAACCCCGCTGAAGTCCACCTCCGGGATCAGCATCGGCTTCTCGGTCAGGCCCTGCGAGCCGTACTGGTGGATCTCGGCCCCGTAGGCGGCGTCGTTGTAGATCACCACGATCGCGCTGCGGGCGGCGCCGATCAGCGATTCGAGGTCGGACAGGCCCATCAGGAACCCGCCGTCGCCCGAGGCCAGCACCAGCGTGCGGCCGTCTTCCACCGCACGGGCAGCCCCGACGGCACTCGCCAGTCCCAGCCCGATGGACTGGAAGGCGGTCCCCACCATCACCAGGTCCTGGGGCCGCGGGATGTTCCAGTACATGGGTGCCCAGCCGATGAAGTGCCCGCCGTCCTGGACCACCGTGCGGCGCTCGGGCAGCACGGCGTCGAGGGCGGTGGCGAGGGCGCGCGGGTCCAGCCGCCCGTCAGGAGTCTCGGTGGTTCCGGCCTCATGCCCCGGCCCAGCAACCAGGCGCATGGATGCTTCCTCGCGCCAAGCAACAGCCGCAGCCCCTCCTGCAACCAAAGACAGCAGCCGCGAAGCTGCAGCCTTCACATCCGCCTGAACAAACAGGTCCACCCTCGGGTTCGTCGGCTCCACTGCGGTGTCGATTTGGATGACCGTGGCATCCGGGCCGAGCAGGTGCCCGAACCGCATGGTGAACGGGCTCAGGCTCGCCCCGGCCACCAGGACCACGTCGGCCTCGCCCATGATGCCGGCCGCGGTGTCGGTGCCGAAACCGCCCGCAACGCCCAGGTACCCCTCGCCATTGAGGAGGTTGAGCGCCAGGGCGGTTCCGGCGGTCAGTGCGCCGAGCCGGTCGGCGAGTTCGCGGAGTTCCGGACCGGCGCCGGCAAGGTGCGCGCCGCGGCCGGCCAGGATAAATGGCCGCCTGGCCCCTGCGAGCAGGCGGGCCACCCGCCCAAGGTCCGTGCCGCCGTCGTGCGTCCCCTGGGGTGCCGAGGGCGCCGGCCGCTCCTCGTCCTCAGCCTCGACCGCGGCGAGGTCGTACGGGATGGCAAGCACGACGGCGGTGCGCCGGGTGAGTGCGTACTCCACCGCCTGCCGGGTGATTGCGCCCGCGGCGTCGCGGGTGACGGTGAAGGTGGCCGCGCCGAGGCCGGCGGCGATGGCGGCCTGGTCCACGTCCCAGGGCCGGATGCCGCTGGTGGGGGCGTCGCCGGTGACCAGCACAACGGGGATCTGCGCCTGGACCGCCTCGGCCAGGGCGGTGAGCGCGTTGGTGTAGCCGGGGCCGTAGGTGGTGGTGCCCGCGGCGAGCCGTCCGGAGGTCCGGTAGTAGGCGTCGGCGGCGGCGATGGCGGCGCCCTCGTGCCGGACGGGGGTGAAGCGCAGGCCCAGCTGCTCCGCGGCGTCCAGGAAATAGACGTTGCCGTTGCCCATGACGCCGAAGACGTCGCTGACATAGCTGCTGAGGACCTGTGCCACGCGGCCGGAGACGGTAAGTGAAGTCATGCAGGAATCGTGCGCGCCGCTGCAGAGATCGGCAACACACTGACATACAGGTGGCATTTTTGGCAGTCGGGAAGCAGGAGAACTGCCAAAACGCCCACATGTGGCGCGCATCACCCTGAGTTAGATGGAAGCGGTGGACTCCTGCTCCGACAGTCGGCTGATGAGGCCGTCGTAGCGGGGCGGCATGAGTTCCAGGATGGAGATGGCCGTGCTGGTCCGCTCGATCCCGTCGATCTCCAGGATCTCGTTGGTGATGCGGTATAGGTCGGCCGTGCCGCGGGCCACCACCTTGGCTATGAGGTCCGCGTCGCCGGTTGTGGCGTGTACCTCGATGACCTCCGGGATGGCGGCAAGCCCGTCCTCCACTGAGCCCGTCCGGGTCTGGCTGATCGACAGGGAGAGGAAGGCCATCAGTTCGTAGCCGAGCGCCGCTGGGTCCAGCCTGCGGCTGAAGGAGCGGAGCGCGCCGCTGCGCTCCAGCCGCGCCAGCCGCGCGTGGACGGTGTTGCGGGCGACGCCGAGAGTCCGGGAGAGTGCCAGGGCGCTGGCTTCGGGGTCCTTGTCGAGGGCAAGGATGATCCGGCCGTCGAGCGAATCGAGAGTGCGGGAGGTTGCGATGGTCATATTTTCACCAGAGGTACTAGAAGTTGAGCAGAAGTCCCAAGCACAAAAGAGTATCTTGCATTGTGGTCCGAGTCACCCTGCCCAAGCGGACATCGCCGCCTCGACAGCAATGAAAGCGAGGTTGACCAAGCCACCTCACCATGGGCATTCGCGGTCGTCCGCAGCGTGACAGAGGGCTCGCCCTGGGGGAGAAGCCCCGGATTGCCTCGTTATCGGAGAATACCGATGTATTTATAGCGAAAATCCGATGGTTTTAAGCTCGCGGCTAACTGGGCTCACGAATAAGGTGGGTGCATGGACGCAATACTCGAGCGACGAGCCGTTGGAGACATCGCGGGATCATTCTTCGTTCCCGCCTACCAGCGCGGCTATCGGTGGGGGACCGAGGAGGTCGGACGCCTACTCGACGACATTTGGGTGAGTAATGGCGACCCGTACTATTTGCAGCCGCTCGTCGTAAAACCGATGGCGGATGGCAGGTGGGAGTTAATCGACGGTCAACAGAGACTGACTACGCTGTTTCTCATCTTCCAGTACATGCGGAGCGAGGGCTTACAGAACGCCGGCGCAGGATTCACAATGGAATACGAGACGCGACCGGGAAGCGCAGGTTTCCTGAGCAATCCGACGGAAGACCGTCAACGTGAAAACATTGACTTCCATCACATCTTCGCTGCATACGCTCATATCGGTGAATGGTTCGATCAATACGAACATCGCAAGCAATGGGCCGCAAACCGCTTTTACGATTACCTTTTCGAATCGGTCCATTTGATTTGGTACGAAGCCGCGAATGAACTTGACTCAATTGCGCTCTTCACGCGCCTGAACGTTGGACGTATCCCGCTCTCGGATGCCGAACTCGTCAAAGCGCAGTTGCTCGCCAAGCTTAAACACCATGCGGGTTCATCTGACCGCAGCGAGCAGACTGCCGCTCAGTGGGACCAATTCGAGCGCGCACTCCGGGTACCGGAGGTCTGGGCTTTTGTGACAACGCGCAGCGAAGATGAACCGACGCGAATTGGCTTGATCTTGGACACCCTCGCGGATCAGCACGGAGGAACGCCACCCAGTGGGCATCGGCCACGTTACTACACGTTCGAGACGCTGCGGCCAGTAATCGAGGCAGACCCGCAGGCATTTTGGGACGATGTCGTGAAGCTGCATTCTCTCGTCGTCGGTTGGTACGAGGATCGCGACATTTTCCACAAAGTGGGCTATCTGGTGGCGACCCGCAAACACACATTCGGGGGACTTCTCGAGGCAGTGACCGGGCTGACTAGGTCCGCCCTCCAAGCCGTGCTCGATGGACTCATTGCCAAGCACCTAAATCTCACTGCTGGCCAAGTCGCTGATCTCGATTACCAGAAGTCAGGATCGAAATGCTCGGACGTTCTGCTCCTGATGAATGTGGAGACAGTCCGTCTCCGATCCGACTCCACAGAGCATTACTCGTTTCATGCGCACAATCGGGGCGTATGGTCCCTCGAACACATCCACGCGCAGAATGCCCTTGACCTAAAGCGTGACGAGAAGGTGTGGACTGAATGGCTCCGGCTTCATCGCGGCGCCATCACCGACGTCCCGAGTATCGACGAGGATCAACGCAAGGATCTCTTGGCGGAAATCGATCGTGTCCTCGCGGCGATAGCTGACCCCCGGATCGTCGGGCTGGGCACCCAGTTTGATCAGGCCAAAGCCCTCGTCGAAGCTGCGTTAACCGAGGGGACAGCTGATGGTGACGAAGGTGTGCATATGATCTCCAACCTTGCGTTGCTTGCGAGCGGCGACAACAGCGCCCTGTCGAACTCGGCATTCGAAGTGAAGCGGCGAGAAATCATCGGTCGTGACAAAACGGGCTCTTACATCCCTCCGTGCACCCGCAACGTCTTCCTGAAGTACTACACGGACGCTGACGACCAGCAGATCCATTTCTGGGGAGTTCAGGACCGAGAGGCGTATCTGGACGCGATTCTCGCTGCAATTAGGCGGTACCTGACACCGGATCCCGAGTTGGCGCAAGAGGAGCTGGTCGCGTGAAGGGACTCAAGAAGACATTCGCTGGAATGTTCGGCGACACGACGGGCGAGATGCCGGCTGTCGGGCGGATTGAAATCCCCCTCATCCAGCGTGACTACGCTCAGGGTAGACAAGGGGCGCTCGTCCAAACGATTCGACATGACTTCCTTGATGCACTCATCGGGGCAGTCGGCGGCGGGGAACCATTGGATCTCGATTTCGTTTACGGGGAGATACAGGATTCCGTTCTCAAACCGTTGGACGGACAGCAACGCCTAACGACGCTTTTCCTCCTGCACTGGTATCTCGCTGCACGAACTGATCGGTTGGCTGACGCAAAAGGGATTCTTCGGCTGACGTATGCCACTCGCCCGACAGCCGAACTGTTCTGTCGACAGCTTGTGAATCCCAATCATTCGCTAACCGATGACTTCGTTCTGCCATCCGAATGGATCACGAACCAGTCGTGGTACCTATATGCCTGGCGTCACGATCCGACGGTTCAAGCAATGCTCGTCATGTTGGACGCCATCCACGATCGACTCGGCGAATCGAACATTGATCTTGAGGAGGCATGGACGCACCTGATCGCGGGGGATGGGCCTGCGGTCTCGTTTTATTTCCTTCCCATCGATGACATGCCCTCAGGGGATGAGCTGTACATCAAGATGAACTCCCGCGGAAAGCCGCTATCTGGCTTTGAGAACTTCAAAGCCAGATTCGAAAAGCTACTCGCGGATGGGACCGACGCTAAGAGGTTTGACCGCATCATTCACAAGATCGACGGTGCTTGGACCGATGTCCTGTGGCAGTTCGACGGCGGTGATGACCTGGTCGACGACGAGTTTCTTCGTTACTTCGAGTTTGTAGTCGAATTGTGCGAGTGGCGGGACGGTAAGACGCTGCAAAGCGCAACCTTGCTTGAGCGCACGGAGCGGGTTTTCGGGCCCGACAATTCACAACGCGAAGCGAACCTGGACTTCATGGAACACGCGTTCGACACGTGGGTAGGTGTTGACGACATCCGTGAGGTGTTCGCGAGCGTGTTCACCGAGTCGGATGGTGCTCGGGATGCAGCCGACCAGGAAAAGGTCCCACTTTTCGACGCCGCCGACATTAACCTGTTCGCGTCTTGTTTGCGCAGTTATGGCATCAAGCGTGGGCCTAACCGTCAATTCTCCCTGGCGGAGACGCTGTTCCTGCTCGCCGTGCTCATCCATCGGCAGTACCGGACGGGTGATTTCGCGACGCGTGTTCGTGTCTTGCGAAATCTAATTGACTTAGCGGATGACGAGGTCCGTGAAGCTCGCATGACCGACCTCGTTTCGGGCGTCGAACTGCTAATCAGAGAAGGATCGCTCGAGGAGCTTCGTGGCTTCAATCCCGATCGAGTCCGAGACGAGCAGGCGAAGCACGAGTTCAGGGGAACGGAGCTCGAAAGGGTGATTCATCGACTTGAAGATCATCCGCTGCTCCGCGGCCGAATCTTCGCGTTCGATCTCGACCCGGCAACTCTTCCGGCGCGCGCCGATGCGTTTATGCGCGTCGCCGAACCAGATGTCTGGGGACCGTTCTCCGCCGCGCTGCTAGCCAGAGGCGACTACGGCTTCGACGTCAGCAACCGGCGTGGCAGACAATTTGGAACGCGCGCGGCGAAACAGGCGTCACGTTGGCGGGAAGTACTATCCCACTCCGGCCGCGGGAAAAATGGCGAACTGCGGTCGGCGCTTGCAGCCCTACTTGACGAAGTCGCCGCCTCCGACGAATCCACGCTGATGAGCCTGGAACGCGTTGCCGCCGAATTCATCTCCTCCTGCCGCGCATCGGGCAGGTACGACTGGCGCTACTATTTGGTCGCTTACACAGCAATGCGAGAGGGCGAAACTGGGCGTTACTACGGCGAGCACCGACCGAGTCGGGGGATTTGGGGTTATTCGATGTGCATGCTTCGAAGCGCTTCGCTAACGGGAATGCCCTACTACCGAGACCCGTATTTACTCGCAATTTATCGCGGCTCCGCGGTTGAGGACCGAATTGGCGACCCTTGGTTTCGAGGTTACGAGACGGCTCCGCGATGGCTTCAGATATCGCGGAGCGGCGGCGGAATTCGGTGCGTGGAAGAAGGTTTCGAACTGGCGGCACCCCAAGATCTCGACCTTGCGGCCCGCTTTCACTCTGTTTGTCGGAAGCATGGTGCAACAAGTGCCGGGTTCCTCCCCATTCGTCAGATAGAGGTCGACGGGGAACTGATCGACGC
>Ga0308169_10004974_pt1 | contig 12225 bp, 21 predicted proteins | sample PhyBR1_2_FD_202139 | JGI IMG/M metagenome (GOLD analysis project Ga0308169, IMG submission 202139) | Phyllosphere microbial communities from UC Gill Tract Community Farm, Albany, California, United States - DLSLSB.R1 | ecosystem: Host-associated > Plants > Phyllosphere > Unclassified | place...
CATGCAGCGCCTTAGTGGCACACGGGCACAAGGAACAGCCGAGATGCCAACTCACCCGCCTCGCGGTTGGCGACAATCCACGGACCGAGAGCAGCGCCCATCTTGGCCGTGTCGGCCGCTTTGGACAGGACGGTCGCTTCGGCCTGGACGCGCTTGTTGGGGACGATTGTCTGCGGATCAGATCGGGTTCACGATCGGGCATGCGTGTCATTGATGTATGCTGGGCAGGGCTTTGGAGTGGGAGAAGGGGGCTCCTTGGTTCTGCCTTCTTCTCTGCCTGCTCATCCATCCCAAATTTAGCTTCAAACTCGACCGTTACTCGCCTCGGTTCCGTGCTGCCTCGTCACTTCCCAACGCTGCACCGACTCGAGCCATGTCGTTGTCGCCGCCTCCTCGCTGCTCCTCCCAGCACGAGACCTCGGCCCCTACCCCTCCGTCCGACTTCTGGATTCACGCAACTCACGTTCAACAGCTCATGGTCGACCGGCCCATTCTCAAACAGCTCCGGGACGAGCACCTCGTACCCCTGTCCGGCCCACTCGTCAGCCAGCAGCTTGGCATTTGGGTAGATGCCGAAGATGTCGGAGATGAAGACGATCCTGTCGACTTTGCCGTCGCTCTTCGCGCTCTTGGGCGGGGAGATGTAGCTCGCGAGGCCGTAGCGGGGCTCGGTCTTGCCGAGGGGGGTGCCTTCGTGCAGGTCTGCGGGTCAGGGAAAACGTGCAGACACGGACGGACGCCTCGACTCGGCCTGCGGCGGCGGCGGGGCGAGGACACTCACGGCCGGTGACGCAGCAGGGGGCGATCGAGGTCTGTTCGGACATGGTGATTTATAGGGTGGATGCTCGGTAGGGGCTGGACAAGAGGTCTCGATGGTCTGGGGCTATATGTACCTCTCCGTCGTCGTCGTTGGGATCGTCTTCGTTGCCATCTCGGTCAGCGTGACGTCAGACGCCGGGACAAGTCCAGTCACGAACACATTGGACAAGCGGGATCAAACTTGCCTCGATCGCATCGCGATCACCGACACGTGGCTGCCACGCGAGATCCCTCCGTCAACCGCTCGAGCAAAGTTGTCGAGTGAGCACTGTTTGGTCCTGTCATCAGCGACTACCGACTCACTCATCTACATCAAGGCATACATTATGAGCGGACGACAAGGTGAGCGTTGCTCATCTATATGCTCACTTGGCGTGGGACGACGCTGACGTGCAGGTGGTAAAGGTTAGTCAACCCCTGTCCCAGGCTTCTCTCTCGTCGCAACCCGTTTCAACCGGGGAGCAAGTCACGCTCTTCCCGTTCTGACCCATAGCCAAGCCCCTCAAGGCGCCCAAGAAGGAGAAGAAGGAGCTGTGAGTCCTCGTCCGCTCGGCTCGGCGGATGTTCGTGCTGACAGGTAGGGACGAGGACGATCTCGCCCACCAGGCCAAGCTGTGAGTCCCATCTGCACGCTTTCTCGCTCTCGATGCGCGCGCGGTCCGCCTCCTGCGCCAGCAGGAACGGTCCCGGACGAGGGTTGAGGGGCTGTGACTCGGGACTGGAGGCGAGGTGGCTAACGGGCAGGAAGAAGGAACAGGCCGAGCTCAAAGCTCTCGCTCAGAAGGGTCAGTACCCTCCTCGCTGAGCATCACGTTGAGCTCGACGTGTCTTGGCGTTTGACCGCGGATGCAGTTGTGATGCGGACGCTGACGGGCAGCCGCGCAGAAGGGACCCATGGGCGGCGCGGGAATCAAGAAGTACGTCGCTTGTGCCCAGATCACATCATACGCCTCACTCCGCTCATCTCGCTCTCGCGAATCAGGGCGCATCCCGATTGGACACGTCAGAGCTGATACGACAGGTCCGGCAAGAAGTGATCTACCGGCCCGCGCACGGATGGCAAGGCGGAGCGCGAGGCGAGACGACCGTACACGCCGGCATCGCATACGTTTATGGGCGTTGGCCAACGAACGATCCTGTCGCATGTAGATTCTTGATGATGATCCCGCTATCGCAGCTGTCCGGGACGGGCCTCGCCCAAAACCTGCTCGCGTCCGGTTGCGTTCAGAACCTTGCTGCAGGAATATCTGCCAAAGCTGGCTTGACTATTGTCGTCATCATTAGTTGTACAGGGTATACCACTTCGTCCGGTATATACACTCGATCCCTCTCCCCTCCCTCCGGCCATGGGCATGTTTCGTCTCCACTTCGAAGCACGAATCCCGGTGGCTACACGTCGCGCAATCGCCCACCTGCCTCCCCACTTGACTTCTATGTGCCGTAATCGACGTAGTCCGGCTTCTCCATCGCAAGGTACTCCCTGCCCGTCAGCTTGCCGCTCATAGAACCTTTTCATTCGTGCGGGGTACACACTCAGTCATCTCCGCAACCACGCGCCTACCAGTCAGCTATGCCCTTCCGACTGATTGTAGTGACCCACCTCGAGTCATCGAACTCTTCCAGTCCGCCTGAAAACATGTCCTCCTTCTTGTACTGCTCCAAGAACGCATTCCGTTTGCGGAGACGATCGTACTGGTCCAACATGCGTTTGAACAGCTGTTCATCAGCTCAAGGCCTCTTCGTCTGTCGCCGTTTCCAGCCTGCGTCGTTCTTTCCGCATTCCACCGGCTGGCTGCATATCTCCGGCACATCACGTCCTCTTCTGACACCGCCCACGTCTTCTCTCGGTCTCTTGCTTCGTTGCAGCAACCGCCGCATCCCCTTGGTTTTGGTCCCTGATATCCCCCTTGCCGCCTCCCTCTTCGAAGCAGAGATCTCGGCCTACTCACCGACGCCATACTTGTATGGTTGGCCATCATCACCCCCGCCACGCGGTTCGCCGCCGTCGAGGCCATCCTGCGCTTGTTCAGCGCGACCTGAATACTGCCGGGACCCCATGGTATAAACGTCGCGAGCTGTCTTTCGCGTATACGGAGCAACGACTTGTGCACGTCTGTGGGGTCAACGTCGCCGGAGATGATGTTCAGGCAGGAGATGTAGCACGACGATTTCGTGCTTGTTGTCGAGACGAGGCGGTTCTTCGGCTGGAGGAGGCGCCGCATCACGTCCAGGGTTGTCGTCTTGCGGACGGATTTGGCCTGTGGGGTCAGCACACACGAGGACCCTCGGCTCGCACCGCAACTCACGTTATCAATCTCGTCCGAGGTGAAGGGGGTATATGAGGTCATGAGGAAATGGCACCGCGGGGTGGGTATCAGACTGGCGATGATCCCGACGAGGTCGTTGTTCATATAACTGGGGTATCGGAGCGTGGTCGTGCTCGCTGCCATGACCGTGGATGCCTAGTGTCAGTGCCTGTCGCGGCCGCCATTCACTGCCTCGCTTCCCCTCTCCATGTCCTCCGCCGATCGCGGGATCCATCGTTGCTGCGGTGTCCGCCGAACATCGAGCCTGTCACCCATGGGTCCCCTCCGAGTATCCTTCCTCCCTGTCCTCGCCTTTTCCAGACATCTCGTATCGGACCCCGCCATTTCTCTTCTTCAAATCCCTGACTTGGCCGTCCAGCAACTCACCAGCTGATTAGTCTGCATAAAGCTTGGGTCCTGGACGTGCAGCCGATCCGCCGCGATTCGCGTGAGCGCGCTGTTGTCCAACACGACAACACTGTCCGCATGCTCCACGAGCCGCTTGCTCGCTAACAAGCTGTTATATGGCTGCACGACGACGTCGGACGATTCGGGAAAGACAGAGTATGTCTGGATGAGCTTCTTTGGGAAGCGGTCGTTTAGTCGCTCAAGCAGGAACGATCCGAGGCCGGAGCCCGTTCCGCCTGCGATCGAGTGGAGGAGCATGAATCCCTGGTGTCAGCGGGGGAGGGCGAGGCTAAAGCGACGGCGACGGCAACGGCGAGTGTTGTCGGCCTGACCGGGCCCGGTGTGCGTGGTTCAGGCGAAACTGAGACGCAGAACAGGCAGTGCGAAGAAGAGGGTGCCAGAGGTGAGATTGTGTATCAGCCCTTTCGACGCACCTCGAGCGAATCACTTCCGTCGGCCTCGCGATCGATCATCTCCATCAGATCATCGTACACCCTCTCTCCCGCCGAGTACCCTTGCGCCCAGTTATTCCCCGCTCCGCCGCCGTCTTTCGACAGGTAGATGTTTTCCGGGTTGTACAGCCCTTTGAAAGGCGAGGACAGGATCGTGTTGATCACCTGCAGTCAGCCTGCACCTTGTTTGACCCGGCCGCAGCATGGGGGGACGCCCGACGCACCCTCGGCTCGAGGTCGATCATGATCGATCGCGGGATATAGTGCTCATCGTCGGCCTGGTAGAAGAAGACATCCTTCCTGTCGCCCTGCGCATTCTCCTGCGCCCAGTCTTCGAGGTCGCCGGTGGGCGAGATGCCGTGTTCGGCGCAGAGTTTCTGCCAGAACTGCGGGTGAGCACCAGCGGCACATCACTGTAGACGAGCCCATCGATGGCCGGTGCTAGGGATCAGAGGGCGAAGTGACGTACCTGGTGGCCGACTGGAGGATCAGCAACATACCTACGGAAGTGGACGATGTGTGGTGCTTACTCTGGTTGCCCGCCTGCCCAGCCTGCAGCGAGATGATCTCTCGGCCCATGGTGTGGGACAGTGGCGGTCCGGTGTTCCGAGTCTACGGGTCGCCCGTCTGCGGATGGCCTGTCGGTGGTGCTGCTATGTGGTCAAGCGTGAGAGTTCGTCAACAAGCACCCCCATCACCACCATCATGCATCAACATGACCCCGCTTCGCGTCTCGGCATGCGACATATTTTGATCCCGTCTCTCGCGCGACGAACGACGCGACCGTGTTTCCGACGGAAATAGTGGTCGTATCGTTCTGGAGCAGATGGCAGCGCATTCAGCATCAGCAAAGACCTTGGCACCTCTGTCTGGAGCTTTGCTCGAGAGACCGGACCCAATAGCTGTCCCAATACGCTGCACTCGCGGAGACGCATTTCACAGGTTGCATTCAACTCGAGTGACCTCGTCACCTTCGACGTCTATCGGCACAGCAAGTCGTCGACATCTCCTTCGTCTCACTGCGCAATCAGCGGGCACCGTCCAGAAACACCTGCCCGCCTTCTTCTTTTAGCTGCGGAGTCGACCTACAGCTCCAAGCCGCTCCACTCCGCGGCTGGGACTCAAAGCGAGTACCGAAAATCCGGGTTCTGGATGTCCGTCAGATCCTCAAAAGCTCTCAAATTCGCCGGGACGCGGTCCGATCCATCTGTTAGCGCCTGCGCGGCAACTTTGCGTTTGTTACGGTTAACAAGGAGGTACCGAGTGGTGAGCGCCGTGATGATGAACACGCCATCTGGGTGTCAGGATGACTCTCGCAACGCAATGAGCTTGGCTCACAGAGGGCGAGGTGGATGTGCAGCGAATGGAGGTACCGCGGCGCCCAGACCGACTGAAAGATCTGCGAGGCGATGGCATTTCCGCCCGCCCAGCCGGTATCTGCCGGTCAGCCGTCGCTTTTCTCGAAGAGCTGGTGCGGCTTACACGTCACGGCGTACGTGATCGACTTCTTCGTCTGTCCGGCGGAGTTCTGCGCGAGGAGAAGGAAGATGGCGGGGTTGCACTGCATGTCAGATACCACGTCGACACGCCCGCGGATTCGAGGGGAAGTCGCTGCCAGGGTGAGATGCACGTACGGCCTGGAAGAACTGCATGGCGTAGAAGGCGACGATGAGTCCGCCGCGGGTGCTGGTCGTGGGCGCGACGGTGAGGAGGACGATCATCCCTGCGATGTTGGGGATGGTGAAGCCGATCATGCAGAGGAGGGCTTGGCGCGTGCGGGTGAGGACGTACCTGCGGTCAGTCACAGACCCAGCAGCCATCTGGCGGGCCCCTCATCTCGCCCGGCAACTTGTTGTCCGCGTACGAAGTGGAATAGAGAGATGGTACTCACGCCATGCGGAGGTACGTGAGGATCCCCATCACTCCCAGCGGGATGCTCAGCAGCTGGCTGTCCAGGACCTACCATCAGGCCCACCATTTCTCACCCCCGGCCGACCACGTCGGAGTCGGTCTACGGCACTCACACTGAACCCGAACGCCTGGTTGATCAACAAGCTGTTGAACACGTTGATCCCGCCAACTACGAGCGTCTGGAAGAACGCCAGGCCGAAGAGGAGGTATGTCAATGGGTCCCTGGCGGCCTCGACGACCTGCTCCCGCTTGAACTGCTTCTGCTTGATGCCCTGGTTGTTCGACCGAACGCGCTCGACAAAGAGCGCCTTTTCGCGCTCCGAGGCCCAGCGCGCGCGGGTGGGCGAGTCGGGCAGGAAGAACAGGACGAGCACTTCGGTCAACGGGCGTGGCAACGCCGCGGACCCCAGCCCGGATGGATGCAGAATACTGCAACGATGAGTGCCGGATCACTTACGAGCCGAGATGAGCGAGATGAGCGCTACGGTCACATGCAGCCACTGCCATCCTTGTAGTCCGCGGCCGCCGTATGGCCCCGCGCCGCCTTCGTTTCGTGGGATGTGGTAGAATGCGTACTGGCGTGAGCGGGTCCACGCTGTCCACATCGCCGCCGGCATGTCCTCTCCGAGAGGATACGGCGTGGCATACGATGGCACTCACCCCGAGCAAGGACATGAAGCACGTGGACACGCCGAACATCGACTGCCAGATGACGCTCACGACCGCCTGCTCTTCTTTCAGGTACCACTGCACTGTCACTGAGCGCGTCAGCGTCGATGCTGCTCGGAGTGTGCACGATGCGGGGTGGCGTAGGGGAGAATCACTCACTTGACAGGAGGACCGGTCCGAACAATGACTCGAAGAAGCCGAGGAGGACGCGAATGGCGAACACGGGCGGCATGGTGTGTGCGAAGGTCATGCCGAAGAGGAGGGCCGTCCATATGAGCATTGCGCATCCGAGGAGTTTACCGAGGGGGAGTCGGCGCGTAAGCTGGTTTGCCTGCGTGTGAGCAGCGGACCAGATGCCGACCTCGACGGCCGAAACGCTGACCGCATGGTAGGGGACCTCGTCCCGTCGACATGACCCGCCGACAACTCACGATGGGCTCGCCGCAGATGATCCCGACCCAGAGCAACGTAAAAGTTAAGGCATAGTCTTGGCCCTGCGCGCCGACATCGGGAATCCAGCCCATGATGGACGCCGGGGTGAGGGTGTTCTTGTCCAGGGCCTGTGTGACGTACGCCACACACATGAGCGGGAGGACCCTGCGTTTCAGCGGCGACCCCGAAGTGAGGTTCCTTCAACCCCGCCGGAAAGCCCAGAGGGCCACGCGTACCGCTTGTGGATCTTCCGACGCAGGCGCTTACTCTCCTCCTCGGAGATGACGATTGTCGGGTCGACATAGTTTCTCGCGTCCGAGTCGCTGACCAAGATGTGGTTGAGATCGGAGTCTGGGTTGGATAAGTGATCTCCCTTTGACTCGATTTCCGAGTCGGCGCCTACCGCCGGGGCGGGCTCGATCGACGGCGGGTGGTGGGCATCTACTTCGAGCTTGGACATGGCGTTGCGAAGATGTCAGTAGAACGGGTGAATATATCTGGTCGTCTGTACAAGAGTCTGCTTCGGCCGGGTCGCAGCATTATATACCTAGAGGATCCATGTGCGACCCATACGGCCCCTCGCAACCATGCGGAATCGGATGAACGCAGGTGACCATATGGCTCCTGGCGACGACCCGGCCTCGGCGGTCCCCACGCCCAAGAGTCCCGCGCGGCGCCTAGGGCAGAGGCCAGAGGAATAGGGTTAGCGTAATGGCAAAGGCAACGGCAACAGCGACGGGGGTGGGGGATTCACGACAAGCATGCGGATGTAACGCAAGTCGATCCGGGAACGTCCTTTGCCCGAAGGGATGAAGTGGTGTTTGATGTTGGTAGCAGCTGACACTTGTGAGTGCTAGCGAAGATCTTTGTTTGAGCCAGGCGAGCCTGGGCCTTGGTGCTCTGATGTCGGCGCGGGGATAGAGGGGCCGCGTGGGTGTGATGTGATGGCAGCGCTGTTTATCTCATCGTGATGGCCATGACGGATGATGGCGATGGCCATGGTGATGAGAGATGGTGATGCCCCTTGAGCGTGCCTGGCCTCCCCGGCGGCGCGGCCTAGTCTGCTTATCCGACGCCGATGAGGGGGCATCAGAGTCCAGATCTGAGGTGGGGCCGTCTCTCGGCGACGGAGCCTAGGGCGTTTGATACTAGCAGGCCCATATGGGCGACTGCATACGAGTGCCCTGTTTACCTTTCTCAAAGCACGGCGATCAAACGGCAGCGTCAGAGGGTGTCAAACCACTCCGCCATTGAGGGGCGACTGTGTGGCAGTGCCTCTCACATCTCACATTGTGTCCCGAGAGAGACGAAGTGATAAAGCTGTCCTTGGGGGAGACATCGCCATCACACGGAGGAGCGATCAGCGAAGTCGGCGAGTGACATTGCCACGCACGAGGCAAACACCGCCAGCACGGTTGGGCTTTCCTTCGACCAAGAGGACACTCTGGACCGGATACCATGCTGCCACACCCCTTTAAGAAAGCTCGAGCCCCCATCTGACCGACGAGGGGAGTCTGTGAAAGGGTGACGCCGAAAGAGGAGCGGGACGCAGCGAGACGGCTCGTGACAAAGGATGCTCGCATTCACGAGCGATCATGCCCATGCGGCCTGTGCTTGGCTTCACACCTCCGTGGTGATGCACAAAGTGATTGATTGGATCAGAGCGGAAGTGCGGTATCTGCCCGTTTGCTGACGCACGTACTTGCTGAAGATGCCATTGGACATGGAGATCCGCCAAGCGATCAACAATCAAGCACCCCACTCCTCGTCCGATCGAAGCGCGGAACCAGCTTTCGGGGGGTCGGGCTGACACCACGTGAACGCTCGGTCAGTGATACGGTCTCGGCGCGAGGCGGTGTTTAGCGAGGAGGATCGCCGAGTGAACATCAGTCCGTTACCGCAGCCCGGGCCCCGTCCTACCCGACGAGTGGGGTCAGCTTGGCCGCGAGCCGGGGAATACCCATGGCAATCAAATCACAGCTCGGGTGGACATGTATTGAGAGCGCGTACACCGTAGATATGGGTGCCTCGGCGTCCCTCGCACCGCTTCCATCGGGCGCCGGTGCGTCCCCATTTCTCCATCCGACTGTTTTCGAGGGGTCCGCACGCTTGTGAGAACGATGAGGCAACGGCTTGCCTTTGATCAAAGGCGGTCGTGTTCATTTCTATTCGGGCTTGTTTGCGTATTGCGGGAAAGGAAGCAAAAGCACCCCAAGCCAGCAGGTGGCAGTCGCCCTTGATCCCAATGGTGCCCGCACAGTCGAGCTATGTCATTCATCCTCAACACCCGACTGGCTCAATCCCTGCCGGACGTCGAAGGCAGCTCAAAGCTCCCCCTTCCCCTTGACGACACTGCCTTGCATTCGCCACCCCCTGCCTCGGTGGCATAACCCAGTGGCAAACCCGGTGGCGAGTCGGTGGCAAACCGTCGATAACGCCGAGCTGATACCGGAAGTGGCGATGTGATTCGAGCTCGGCTCCCTCGAGGTTTTGGTTTTCGTCGGGTTCGGCTGCATGTGCATCATCAGGCAGATTGCACTTGTATCCTCCTGATCCCTTACACATCGCCTTTGACCCTTACCCGTTCACAGGCACAGCAGACACAACAGACAGACAACCACAAGATGGGTGAGCTGCTACGTCTATCCCATGTCCGGGAGCAGCGCTGATCATATTTCCTTCGACTCGACACCCTTCAATCCCCACACATCCTCTCTTCGCCCATTTGCCTCGCCTCGTGTCGCCCACGTCCCTTCCAACATGCAGCACCCAAAAAGAAGGCTCAGAAGATGGCGCTCGCCGACTTCTTCAACGATGAAGGTGAGTGCGGCAGTGCCGCCGATCAGCTCGCAAGCCACGGACGTGAACTCTGAAGGCGGTCGCGCGACTGGAGGTCGGAGACTGGCTCGGCCGTGTCTGAGGCCTTCCCGTTAACCGATCGGCACCGCCCTTGTCCCAGGCCTGCTTGCCTAGCAGACACATCTTCGCGGGACGTCACTGACAGCAGCTACCGGCGGATCATGGGCCGACGAGCTCGGCGACCTGCCCACAGCGCGTGAGTCCTCTTGATACACTGCGTGACCCCTCTTATGCCCAGCCGCCCCGAAGGACCCGAACGCCGGACCTCGTCGTGGAGAAGCCGGCTACCTCGACTCGATGCCGGACCGCAGCTCTCGTCCTGGTCAGTCCTTGTCTCCTTTCACTCAGTGCTCGCACGGCGAGTGGCCCGTACCAAATCACTGACTTGCAGGATTCTCCGGCCCACCCCGGGAAGAAGTCCCCATCCCGTCCGCGCCGCCTTATACCGCCTTTGTCGGAAACCTCACGTTCGAGACGGACGAGGCGGCTCTGCGAGAGTTCTTCGGGGACTGCAAGCCCGTCTCGGCGCGAATTATGAAGAACCCGCAAGGCGAGGCCAAGGGGTTCGGTTACGTTGAGTTCGAGACCGTGGATGGATTGAAGGAGGCTCTTGCCCGAACGGAGAGCAATCTGGGAGGAAGGACCATCCGGGTTTCGGTCGCTGAGCCACGTAAGTGAAGCACGGAACTTTTCATTGGACTGGGCTCACTCCAGCGTCGTCGAGGCGGGATTTCGCCCCGTCAGCGGCGGACGAGGCCAGCCAGTGGAGGCGAGCCACACCTCTGCCGGCCCGAGATGTCGCGCCGCAATCGGCACGACGAGGAGGCTCGTACAACGATTCTCCTGCGGGAGCGGGTGTCGAGCGTGATTGGGGAGCGGCGCGAGGTGCCAAGTTCACGCCTGCGCCGCCGGCGCCCATGGGCGGAGGACTCCGACGTGATAGTTCTGGACCGGGCAGGGAGAGGGAGTTCAGGGAGCCGAGGGAGCCTTCTGCGGCGGACGAGGCTGGACAATGGAGGAGTTCGAGGCCGTTGGTCGAGGCTGCCGCGCCGGCTGGACCGGGCTCGAGGAGGGATGCGCCGCCGCATGTCGGCCAAGGAGGCCAGAGCAGCCCCGGTCTGGCGGACACTGAGCAGACGGTGGGTCACGATCTGGGTCTCGGATTCTATGCAGGAGCTGACTTCAGTGGTCGCGCGGAACAAAGCTGAGGACGCCGGTGACGAGCGAGCCGGCCGGAAGCGGAACGGCTTCGCCCGCTGAGGAGAGGGACTGGAGGTCTAGTCGCGCCACGTCCGCCGTGCCGTCGACCGACGGCGACAACAGCCCGCGACAGCAACCCGCCGCCCCGGGGGAACGACGCAAGCTCGCCCTCGCGCCCCGCTCCGTCCCCGCCACGCCCTCATCCGCCACCTCGCCCGACTCCGCTCCGTCGAGCGCAAAGAGTATCTTCGGCGCTGCCAAGCCGATCGATACCGCCACGCGGGAGCGCGAAGCCGCCGCGAAGATGGCTGCCCGGGACGCTGAGCGAAAAAAGGCACGAGAGGAGGAGGCCAAGCGGGAAGAGGACAAGGCGAAGAAGCTGTCGGATGACCGCGCGCGCGCGATCAAGGAGGCACAGGAGAAGGCCATGGCGGCCGTTTCGGGTCGACCGGCAAAGCCTGCCGCTGCGCCCCGTCAACAATCGGGTGGCGCGAATGCCCAGGGCGCGAAGAAGCGCGGGCCGGGCCAGGTGGGCGATGATGGATTCGAGCAGGTCGCGGGTAAGGGCGCGCGTGCGTCCGCCGCTGCGCAGGACCGACCCGGCCAAGGCACCAGGAAGGAGTCCACGACGAGGACGGGCTTCTCGTTCGCGGCTGCGGCGGGAGGTATCGCCGGGCAGGATGAGGATGATGAGGGCAAGGACGGAGTGGAGGAGATTGAGAATGGCGTGAAGGAGGTTGCTGTGTAGAGTGCGGATCGCCTCACGGTGTGTGTGGCGCGGAGGACGGACGCGTAGAGGGCGTAGGGCTGGCGGGGGTTGTGTCTTGCTGCGTGAAGTGCAGGTTCATGAGGATAATGTGTAGAGGGTAGCGGCATTTACACCGAGAGACAGCTTTACACGCGAGCTGGGAGAGCAGCGCGAGTCGGAGGGAGCAGTAATTGAGCGCGCGGTGGGCGGCGCTGCTTCGTCATGCAGATACTATTTCCGATGAGCGGTGTGAGGTCACATCACACCTCGCTGTGCACAGCTAGAAGCCTCGATGGTCATTGTTCATCAGGGCTTGGAGCAGCGCGAGCTGACCGTGTTTCCCGGCGCTAGTATGGACGAGCAATAGTGCATCAAGACTCGTGAACCCTACCAGCATGAGTGAGCCCCAACAACCATGACA
>Ga0308169_10004977_pt1 | contig 12223 bp, 18 predicted proteins | sample PhyBR1_2_FD_202139 | JGI IMG/M metagenome (GOLD analysis project Ga0308169, IMG submission 202139) | Phyllosphere microbial communities from UC Gill Tract Community Farm, Albany, California, United States - DLSLSB.R1 | ecosystem: Host-associated > Plants > Phyllosphere > Unclassified | place...
ACACGAGGGAAGGGAGAAAATGGTCGTTTGGCGAAGGAAGTAGAGAAACCTTTTTTTGTAGATTCGGATCGAATGTTGCTACATTTCGCAGAGTCACTCGAATTTGACATCGCGAGCATCACGCGACATATCTCTGCTTGACGCTGAATCCAGCTCGAAGACGGATCGGAATGAGAGAGCTTGCAAAGCGAGAGAAACGAAGATCGATGGAGACCGACGACAACGAAAAGATCGACTCCGGAATTCGATAGCGACAGGCACTGATCGTCGTATTACATCTATACTTGCAACAAAAGCTGAATCTGCGGTGTCGAGAGAGAGAGAGAGAGATCGTAATCTAATTCTTCAGGACTGCGAAATGATTGAATATCAGCGAGGAGGCTCCCGACGGCGACGAGAGAAACAGGAGCTTACTCCTCTGTAAGAGCTGAAGGCATAGGGAGATAGCAGGAGAGGTATACTAGAGCATGGAAGCATCGATTAAGTTCCGTAAGCGCGAAAATCGAGAAGTAGCGAAATGAGAACGTACTGGTAATGTTCTTGGGGCGAGTCCACGTTGAACGGGACTTCGACAAATGGATAGAAACTCTTGATGCCCCTTTGCGTGAAGTATTCACTTGTAAAGAACGTGATCTTGTAGATTCCGGTTTCGAGGACCGTCTGTGGAGAAAGCAGGTTGTTGCACCTTCCATCTTTGTCCGTCATGCTATGTGAGGAGAAGAGATCAGTGAGTGAGTCGAGGAGAATGATTGAAGAGGACGAGAGAGGAGAGGGAGAGGGAGAGGAGGGAGGGAAACGAGAAAATACGAAATGGAAAAGCGCACCTCTGTCCTTGAATAGCGAAACCTGTTTGAGGGTTCAGACGATCGAGTCGAATTCGCATATCTGGTGCGGGTTTCCCTGAGGTTGAATCGAGGACTGAGGGAATTGGATAGAGAGGATGTTGAGTGAAGGTTCGAGATTGACGAGAGCGATTCAAGAAGGGTACGAATGGGATGGAGAGCTTTCAATCAGTACACTGAACAATGCCGGCCGAGAATGAGGTTTGTAGCGTACCATGACAAGTGATGGGAGAACGTGGAGGTGGGGCTTGAACTGGAGGAGCAGGAGGAGCTGCTTGAAGTCCCGAAGTAGGTGTAGTAGCCATTCTGAGCCTATCGAAGCCGATTTGAAGGGTTCCAAAAGGTCAAGTAGCAAAGTAAGAGAGAGAAAGTCAGTCAATGAATTTCTCCGGTTTGTCCGTTCCGTCAAATTCCGCATAAACTCACCTCGTCGTCGTCGGAGGAGGATGATGCGAGTCGAAATCTTCCTCTTGACCTCTTCCTCCCGTATCCATCGCTTGATGATCCCTCTTTACTCGTTTCTTCGGAGGAGAGGATGGGCCAGCAACGGGAGGAGCAGCTTCGAGTGATTTCAACTTTTCCTCCTCTTGAGCAGCTTTCTCCTTCGCAAGCTTTTTCTTCTTCTCTATCCCAGCTCTCACAGCTTCCGCCGTTTCCTTCGATACAGTCCTCGGTCTTGCCGTCGGATCCTTCTGTAACTTCTTCGCTTCCCGTTTCGCTTCTTCCAACTGCTTGAACTCGAGTTTCTTGCCTTGAGGAACGTTTTCGCATGCTTTGACGTGAGCCCTCATCCCGAAAGTCTTTGGATGTTCACTCTTCCAATCACAGTACCGACAGGTTGCGAGTGTACGATCGCCTGTAGCGTGAGGAAGAGTTTTAATCGCGAAGTTGAATGAAAAGAAGAGAGGGAGGAGGAGCTCACCCTCGAACAACTCCCACACTCGATCTCTAGGTCTTCCACCCTATCATACAAGAGCGTCAGTATGAGCTAGATTCGAGTTTGAGCGACCTATGGCACCTTCTTCTTAGCTGCGTCTCCGATTGAAGTTGTACTCGCAGGAGTTGAATCTGCTTCCTCCTCCTCCTGCTCCTCCTGCTCTTCTCCTCCCAGTCCGAAAGTAGTCTCGTGCAGTTCGCCTAGATCTCCTAGTCCATAGTCATCTTGAAGTGAGTCGAAAGGTTGAGAATTGGGAGAGTAAAGATGTTGATCGAGTTGCGGATGCTGAGTAGAAGTACTGGCGATAGGGTAGTAGTCGTGGTTGAATAGATCATCGCGTTGCATCATTCAACATTGCATGAATCTTGCAGGAGAGGGAAGACAAGGCAAAGATCTCATCAAACCTCTTCTCCCTCTTTCCATTCACTCCAGCCCGGGTTCGATTGCTCTAAATCTACACATGAACGCACAGCGACCTCTAGTACACTCAAGAGAGCGACCACTCTCTCCTGTCTCCCTCCTTTTCCTTCTCCCTTTTCATCAATCTTTGATCTTTCAACCTCTCAACTAGCTCTCAGCCCAAGTCGCTAGCACGATCAAGCTCCGAGGCAGTCTCTTGACTATACGAACGAGCTTTCAATCAATCGTTGCTACCAGGAATCGGCCAAGCTAGTTAAGAAATCGAAAAGATCAAAGTTTGATGATGGATGAAGTCAAAGGTTGGGATTTAGGGGAGAAGGGATCAGCTGAAACGAATTCTAGCTGATCCTGGGCGCTCTCAACCTCAAGTTCAAGATTCTCCGGACCTTCAAGCTCAAGAAGTTCCGATCACGCTCGAAGAAGAACAAACCTCTCTCGCTTTTGCTCACTCTTCAAGACGATGATCTCTTCTACTACTCAACGAATCCAGTACATCAGTCGCGACTCCCCAAGTGCCACTCACAAGCGTTACTCTCGTTCCGACTATCTCGAAGATCGACTTTCGAATCGTCAACTCTCTTCGAAGACTCTTCAACGATCACGGTTCTCGTCTCGCTCGGCACCTTCTCTGTCGGTGCACTTCACTCTTGCTGCTCCTTGCTCGTCAAGCTCCAAGATTCCGTTTCGAAGAAACGCTCTGCTCTCGTCGATCCCTCAATATCGCTCGAAGTCTCGCTCGAAATCAACCGCCAATCTTTCGATTCCGGTCTCGACTCGTCTCTCGCAAGTCGCTTCCAAACTCGGAACATATTGACTTTATTCCGCAGACACAGACAGGTACTGAAACTTCTCACAAACGAGACCAAACACCTTTCTATCGTCGACCAGCGACCTCTCCCCTCCATTCCTACGCCAAGCCGTACACATCGACGTCACCCTTCGTCGAGCTAGGATTCCTCGCCAACTCAGGGAGTCTGACCTGAACTTCAAGATCCCCAAATCCCTTCTTCTCCGATCCCTTCCTTCCCCTTCCTCCCACTTCGGACTCGTCATCTTCCTCGACATGGTGTACTTCGTGAGTGACGATGATTGTGTTGTTCTTTGGGAATGGGTGAGGGTGAGATCGATCAGAGAGTCCTAGACTGCGAAGTGCGATCTCGTGATTAGAGTGAGAGGAATCGAATTTCGAAGGGTTGACGGCGGATCGGATGTTCACTGAGCAACAAGGAGTGAGACTTGCTTCAGGACAAGGTAGGTAACGAGAAAGGGAAGTTTGAACGTACGGGTTGCGATGAATGAAGCGATGTAGATCTGTCAAGGGACTCAGCAGGTCAGTACACTTTGCCACAACGATCTGCATCAGCTCCATACTTACCTTTGACTCCATGAAACCGAAACTAGAGATTCGACCGTCAAAATCGTCAGCTCAGTAATGTCACGCAAATCAGGAAACGACGAGTAAACGACTCACATTGTGTACGTGAGCCCATTTGGATAATGAGCGTATAATCTAGGTCATCGTAACGTGAGTTCGGTGCCACGTCAACAATGAATCGAAAGTGAAGCTCACGCGATCATTCCGATTTGACATAGAGCGGCGAGCGCATTCGCTTGAATCGCTCGAACGACAATCTTCTGCAAGAGTGAGCTTCGAGGTCTCATGCCTGAACCTTTCATCGATTTTGCCGGTCGAATCGAAAGGTAATAAACGACACTCGCTCTATGGGCCTCAACGAAAGCGTCAAGACCGTGAACAGAGGAGGAAGAGCGAGACAAACACAAACGTGATGCCAACATCTGTATTGTGTCAAGGATAATATAGATTAGTCCGGAGGACGGAAAGGAATAAGGAGGGATAGTCGAACCTGCGACGAAAGTTCCCGCAAACCAAGCCCAGCTGACGCTGTGTAGCTCTCCAAACGAAGCAAGCTCTTCATGTTGAGCGCAGAAGATCGCCATCCTGATTGCGATACCTACGGCGGATGAACTGGGATTTCAGCTTCGAAGTCTTCCGAAAACGAATGAGCTGAACTCACCGTAACATGCTAGGCAGATCGAGGTCAGGACTACCACCAGGAGTGGATTCTTCTTGCCACATATGATCCACACCCTCCAGATGAAGAAGGCTTGCGAAGCGAGGACGGCGGTAGGCCTGTTCAAAGGAAAGGCCGAATAGCAGTCAAAGGGGTGAGACGGGGTCAGTCAGTGGACGGATGAACGTACATGGTGATACAGTAAGCCGTCAATTGCCACGGCATGCGCATCAGAGTCGAAGGATCAAGGAAATTCGTGACTAAAATGCGAGAGGATGAGCTTTCGCAGGATTCGAATCGAGATAAGCGATCAAAGACGCTCACCAAGCCAGTCGTACGCCCTGTACATCTCCCAGCTATCAGTATACTGTCTTGATCGAGCCCGGTCAGGAAAAGATAGACTCACCAGAGAACGTTGAAAATCGTATCTAAGCCGAGCCATGAAACGCTCAAAGCGACCGATGCGCGTATCCAAGCGTGATCGTCCGTGAACTTGGTCCAATATGTCATTGCTACCGTCGAGAGATGTTAAGTTCGAACAGGCGAAGGGAGATCAATAAGGGATCGTCGGGTTTAGAGCAAGCGATTGTGAAGTGTCAGCATGAGTTGGTGTCGAATAGAGATCCTATTGTAGCTCACCTAGAGCAAATACGACCCCTGTAGCGAGACACGAGAGGCAGACTGCGATAAGCTGGCCAGAGAGAAAGGGAATCAACAAGCTTGAAAAATCGATTTTGGGGGGTTCTGCTCACCAGGGGAGCGATCGTCTGATCTAGCATTGATCGATCCATTCTGAGCGTAACCAAAGTCGGTCTCTCTGGAAGAGCTGCCGAAAGAGTGTCTAGTAAGGAAGAGAACAAGAAAAAAGAGTTCGCAATCGAAGGAAACTTCCTCTGCTTCCCATCCTCGGCGGAACAAGGCTTTGGCGTTCAATTGTCGGGAAGCCCCCGAGCCGCAATCAGCTGATCAGTTGAAGATAAGGCATTAGAAAGGGGTCGAACGGAGAAACGAAGGATCGGCTTTAGACAGTTTCGCAGAATCTGCACGGACGAAAAAGTCTAAACCCACTTTCGAGGTTCTTTGATGGTCTAGACTCCCAGGATCTTGACCGCGGAGCTGCCGGAGCGAGACGAGAAAAGGTAGATGCCTCTCGCTCCTTGCTTCTCTGATGCTGCCTTGATGCTCGAAAAGCGACAGCCTTATCTCCCCCTCGTCCCTCGGAGCGACGGGGCCCCATACAAGCGGCTTCAAGCGTTTCTCGCTCACGCACTCGATACCTCTCAGTGGCATTGGAGTGAGGCTTCTCTCTCTTCGTCGGGCTTCGAAAGGTTGCTGACGATCCATTCGGGCTCAGCTATTATCGCTCTCAGTTGTCTCGAGTTTATCTTCTCGATCTCCTCAATCCTCGCGGACTACCTCGAGGACTCGAGCTGTATCTGCACAAATAGCTGTTCTTCGGATTCAGTCATCCTCGAGCTGTTCGAGTACTTTTCGCTATTCATCACTGGTACGCCTTCGATCTCATCGTCGTATGACGCCTCCTGACAGATGTACGAAGCCGCAGGGTTCTTCATTCTCGAAATACCGGCAGATTTGCTCGCTTTCGGAATCACTTACTACCTCCCTCTTCCTCATCGCGCTGAACATTGGTTCCTACATCTCTTTGACGCAATCGTAGTGATCGGAGCGTTCATCCTCGCTGTAGGCGCGCAGGTTCGTTCGAAATCTCACGCTTCCTCACCATTTCGATACGCTGAGCTGACCCGAGTGTGATCACGAAAACAGGGTCCATTGGAGTCGGTAGCTTCATTACTGATTATATTGAGACTGTGGAGAGTCATAAAGCTGTTGGCAAGTTTGGAGGAGGTACACGAATTCGAGGAGGAGGAAGAAAAGAGGAAAAAGGGAAAACAAGGGAAGAGAGCGAGTGAAGAGAGTCCGATCGAAGGGGAAAGATGGGAAGCTGAGAGAGAAGAATGGAGAGGAGAAATAGAGAGACTGAGGAGGAGAGTGAGGGAATTGGAACAGGGAAGGGATAGTCAAGGAGAAGAAGTCGAGGGCCAGTTTGTCGCGACGACTCGCTTGGATCGGCGAAGCCAACGTTGACAAGTGATCCTCTTGTGACCGTTCTCGAGGGGTAGTTGACCAAAGAAAAATGTGCGAAATTGTTCAACCAGCGATCGTCGGGGATGAACGATCCGACGACCTGTGTCCACTTCGAGTTGACGGCGTGCGAGTTCCCTGGTCTTGAGTTGGTACGACGTTGTTTTCGAAAAGCTGGAAAAGGCTATTGCTCAGCTTCACTCGGAGTATGGTGGGAAACGAACTCACCGAATGACTCGCAATCTCGGGTAAGCCATAGGAGGTTCGCTTGTGTACCGCCTGCTGTCTGAGCTCATGGAGCCCGTGTGATGCTCGCTCGAGAATTTCCTCGATCTTTGATAAGCGATCTTCTCGAGCTTGTTGCACCTGTCGAGCGTTGTTGAAAGGTTCCGTTTGCAGGTCTTCCGCTTGTAGATACTTCGAGATGAGATAGTCGACCGGCGCAGCTAGGTTTCGCTCGTATTGTTGCTCTTTGCTCAAGTCCTGTTTCGGAAGAGCAGAAATCGTTAACCGATGCATCGTAATGAGGAAGCAAGCAAGGCGGGGCCTACAGGACGGAGGAGCTGCAAAAGAGCCGTGATGTTAGACTAGATATGCTGAGAGCAGCTCGAGTAACGAGAAACTTACATTGTGTTCATCGTTCGGCGCATCTTTGCCTTTGACAAAGTGTTGCCATTCTGGCAGTACTCCACTCGCAAAGGCACACTGTGAAGCGCGATGCAAGTCAGTGCATGGCTATGTGTTTTGCGGAAATGAGAGAGGCCTACTGCTTTATCAAAGTAAGCGTCTCCGATTTGAGCACAATATTGTCGATACGCTTCGTTGCGGACACGAATTCGGAATGCAGTAGTCTCCTTCGTATTGTGCGGTTCCTCTGGGTTGAACTTGTGTATCTGAGGCTGTTTGACAACTCGCAAAGTGTCAGTACTTGATGCACGACAAGCCGAATATCGTCGAGTCGACTTACTTGCCGGCCAATATAATTGCTGAGGTACCCAGAGTCGGGAAGTGGCATAAGCCATCGCTTCTACGCAAGTGTCAAACGCATGAAGTTCAGCTTGGCATGCGAGCAATAGAAAGAAAGAAAGCGAACCGGATTCTGGTCCTTCCCTAAACGAGACTCGGGTACGAAAGCATCCCGTCTGCGACGGCGGGGTTTGTAAGAGTGAACGCTATCGTCCCTGTTCGTAGCGCTCGACTAGATTAGTCTATCTGCAGCAGGGTCGATCAGCTTTAGAAGAACTCACGAATCCCCGTTTTCTATCTCTACCCTTGACAATTCCTGCACGGTCGGACCGTTTCCTCTGCGCCTGAAGATACTGGCCATACGAGGTGAAGTGGAAGAGGCAGAAGGGAAGCAGTTTTGAAACGACGAGAGATAACGCTCACAACCTCCGAAAGACTCCGCGGCGTGGCCAGCACCAAAGTGGATCGACTTTGAAGATTGGCGCCTTGAGGGTTGTGAGACGAGAGCATGCTAGAACCGGAGCACACAGATTAGAGAAACAAACGAGACGAGAGAGAAAGGGTAGGAGCGAAGCGAGACGAGAGAATGAGCATGTGGGAGTGAGCGAGCGATTCTCAGAGCTCTGACTGATCATATCAAAGCATCAAGAAGCAGAGCGATTCTAGTGAGTGAAGGGTAGCCAGTCAAGAGGGGAAAAGTTGCAGGAAGCGAACCTTTGTCTCTTCCCATCTACATCAAAGCCTGCCAGCATTCGAATCCAGTGGCTACAAGAGCTGTAATGGTGAGCTCTACACGCTACCACAAGCTGCTTAAAGCGCTTGCTGACGATTTGTTGGTGTTCATCTAAACTTTAGGGAATGTTAACTGAATCAGTCAGTAAACCGAATGTACACAGAAGGATAGAGTCACTAGCAGTCAAGCTACGTAGGAGGTACGCTCTGTTCTCTCTTCTTGCTCTCTTCGCTCGTTGACAGCTCTTTCCTCTCCAAAATCAGACAACTTGTTGGTTCTCGTCAAGTAGCACTAGAGGTCATTCGACTGTTGAGGGAGGTAGTCGCAAGTGCCAAGTTCAACTCGTTTGATCAGCTCATCAGTCACGTAGAAGAGGTTGGCAAAGTGTTGCAGGATGCGGGTCCGAAAGGTGAGTCAAACTTGTCCTTCCTTCCTTGACGGGTTGCTCCCTCGGCTATCGAAGGGAGGATCTGAGATGAGCAAGCGTTAATCTCGAGCGGGAGCAGTAAAAAGGAAACGAGCTGACATGAAATTTTTGATTTCGTAGAACTCGTCGTAACCAACATGTGTCGTCGAATCTGCGTTCTCATGCGAGAAGAATACGCTACTGCACTCTCCAACCACCTCGACGCTGCCCACTCTCCTTCCTCTTCACCTTCTACTCCCCTCGTCCCTCAAACTCCCGCCGTCGCAGGAGTTCCAACTGAACCTTTCTTCCACCACGATCGCGACCTGATCAATCAAGCAAAGAGTGGAGCACTCAGCAGTATGTTCGACTTGCTAGGACACAAGCCAACACCAGAAGGGGTACCTCAAGTGACACCGAGAGCGTCCACGTCCCTCGCTTCTACCCCCTCCAGTTCTGCTCCTCCTTCTCCAAAACAACAATCCCCTTCTTCGTCCCAGATCTTGCAACGTCCTACAGCGTTCTCAAGACCGACAATCGATACTTCCGCGATCAGAGAGGAGGAGTTCTCGAAGAGGAGTTTCCATTTGAAACCGGTTTTCATCGAGGCGATTCAGGAGTTGATGGATGAGGTGGAAATGACTTATCGAAGTGTAGGGGAACAGTCAATAGACCATATTCATTCTGGGTGAGCGAATGCATCTCTCGGTTCCGACTTCACTCTGATCACTAACGACTAATCTTGAAATAGTGAATTCATTCTCACGATCGGACATTCGAAAACTGTGGAAGCTTTCCTCAAGAACGCAGCACGGAAACGCAAGTTCACAGTGATTGTAGCTGAAACCGCTCCTTCGTGGGTACCCATTCCTCCCTCATCTGCATCGTTCCCTCAAACTGATCTTTCTCTCCCATCGCTCAGATTCTCCGGTCGAGAAACCGCCTTGGCCTTATCAGCTGCCAATATCCCTACGATCCTCATTCCCGATTCCAACATCTTCGCACTCCTCCCTCGCTGTTCGAAAGTACTCCTCGGTCCACACCTGATCCTCGCCGACGGAGCACTCCTCTCCATCTCCGGTTCCCTCCCTCTCTGTCTCGCCGCAAATCGAATGAGAGTACCAGTGGTAGTAGTAGGGGGAATGTTCAAGTTCAGTCCGGTTTACCTGGGAGAGGGAGATTGGGGGATGAGGGATTTGGGTAGTCCAGAAATGGTGCTCAAATCAACAGAGATTCCGAGCTTGAGTGGAGGGATGGAAGAGGAGGAGGATACGGAAGTGTTGAACCCTTACTACGATGTCGTTCCAGCGGAATTGGTCAACCTTTACATCTCGAATCTGTACGTTCTTTCTCTTCTTCCCTTTTCTGGCACTACTCGGGCTGACATACTTCGGATTCTCACAGCGGTGGACACCCTTCATCTCTACTGTATCGTCTCTTGAACGATATGTACGGTTCATCATGATCACTGAAATCGCAATCTTGTTGCAATTGTCGTATAATTTGAGAAGTAGAGCTATCAAGTTCTGACTTCGATTTCTCCTTTCCCCTTCGTCTTGACTCCTTTGTACACGCTGTACATCTCTCCTCCGACTTTGAGAGAGTTGATACGTAATCCCGAGAATCCAGAAGAAGGTGAATCGAAAGTCATTGTGAAGAATGGAGGTTTCCTCGCTTTTTCTCCACTGCGGGCTCAAACAACTTGCTATCAGTACCACCGTCAAGTTGGACTGAGAGAGTATTTGAGCTCACGCATGATATTGACCAGTCAAAAGAGCAGGTCGATCAGTCGAAACCAATTCATCGATTTTCCAAACGAGTGTCTGACCACCTCCGGTTCCTTCCCTCCGATCACTCTCGACCTCCCACCGTCCCGCACCACCACCTATGCTTCTCCCCTCTTCGTCCTTCTTGTAAGCTCCCCCCGAAGTCGTCGCTGTCAAACCGTTCGAACCGGATGCGAGAGGGATTCGAATGATTAGGTTTGTTAGGGGTCGAGAAGGGGGAGCACGGGAGGTGAGAGTGAGGGAGAAGGATCCACCGGAGGAACCGAGCGTTATTGAGGAGGTGAGGGAGAAGGGGAGAAGTGCGAGTGAGAGCGCGGGTGAGGTTCGAGGTGGAGTGTGAGAGAATGAGAGGAGTTGGAAAGCTCCGTCGGCTGATCAAGAACAGATGGCGACTTTCAGTGGGAGTCCGAGAGATCGAAGAGCGAGGAGATGATACATACGAGGTACGAATGAAACGACCTTGTCTTTAGCCCACTTCGAATACCTCACGCAAGAATGAAAAGCAGGCGCTTCATCGAGTACAGTAGGATCCGTAAAGGACAGTGTCAGATCGGGCATTCCCGAGAGTCGAGAACGACAGTTCAGATCGCCGTAGACTGAACTGCTAAGGGGTTTCCCATTCGGATCGAGAGTGAAAGAGAGCGTTTCAGTCATGTCGAGATCTGTCACAGAGCTAGATCAGAAAGATAGTCGCGAGGGAGAAGAGGAGGAAGTCTTACAGATCTCGTTCGAGTTGTATTTGATCCCTTGCCGTCGCCAAGGGAGAGGAGAAACGAGAAGAGCGTTTGCGGTTGATTGTATCGGTACAGCGAGTCTACAGGATCTCCGATGAGCTCAGAAGCAATAGTAATACAGATAGAGAGTAGTAGGGGCTCACCCAGCGACATTTGCAGCGTTGAGAGCGACTTTTGCGAGAAGTGCGGAAGGAGGATCAACCAATTCTCTCAGTTGTGAAGCCTGCGAGAGCTGTGGCCTTCCGTTCGCCAACATCTCTTGTAGTAGTGCAAGCACGACATCGAAGTTATCCTGATTTGAACAAGAACGGGCGAGTGAATGAGGATTTTACGAATCAATTATGAGATGAGGAAGAATCGAGACGTACCTTGAGACTCGCTTCTGATACTGTTCCGGCTATGTAGTTTTGTAAGACCTCGTGCAGCTCCGTCAAGAATGTCAAAGGGATCAAAGGGTCAACTAGAGAGAAAGGTTCAGCGAATTGAGGAGGGAGTGAGAGAGGAGGGAAGTAGAGCTGCTCACTATCCGCTTTGACTGGTGCGATATATCTCACAGTCCCTCTCACTACCTGACATACAGCCAATCCATCTTTATTGCCTGATCTAGCTAGTGTTGATGAGGGTTCATCACTCCTCCAAGGTTGTTCCTCCTCCTCTTCCTCATCGCTCGACTCATCTGACGAGTGAGCGTGTGCTTTAGTTGAGGTGTTCCATGTACCTGGAACCCAGATTACGGGGTTGGGAGATGCGATGGCAGCGTCTATTGCTAGATTCGCTCGGAGTGAAGAGGGGAAATGAGTAGAAAGGATTCGCCGACTGTAGGGAAGCTGCGTTAGTTCGGCGTAGAAGATAGAGTACAGAGCCACTCACCCAGAATGATCAGTAATCGCGATACCTTCCATTGTTGAGTGAATCGTTTGACCGAAGAGATGGATTTCGCGACTCGGAATCTCGCCAACATCATCGACATTTGTTTCGCATCACTCTGAACTTTGGCTGTCTGTTTCTCAGAGGCATGAATGAAGCAGCTCCGGAGTACTCGAGCTCAGCCAACAGTCAATCATGAGACGAATCGCACCGATTTGTCGCAAAAGTCGAATGAAGCTGCAGATTCTCTCGCTGCAGCCTGTTCTCGCCAATCCAGATGCAGTATTGCGAGCGATCAAGCTCGCCCTGTCCTTCGAGCGAAGCTTGCGGGCCTCGTAGCGTTCTTCGTAAACTGATCTTTCACTATTTCGTACAGAAAGAGACTTATTCCATAA
>Ga0308169_10004979_pt1 | contig 12223 bp, 15 predicted proteins | sample PhyBR1_2_FD_202139 | JGI IMG/M metagenome (GOLD analysis project Ga0308169, IMG submission 202139) | Phyllosphere microbial communities from UC Gill Tract Community Farm, Albany, California, United States - DLSLSB.R1 | ecosystem: Host-associated > Plants > Phyllosphere > Unclassified | place...
CCCCTTCCCCAGCAGATCGAGCCCGAGCGTTTTCGTCAGCTTGACGATTCTCGAGCCCCGCCCTCTTGACAATACCCGACCAGGGACCCCGCCACCTCAGCTTCAACCAGCCAGAGTGGCCTCGGTCAGCGCTTCTCCCGCCGAATTCCCTTCTGCTGCCACAGCGCTCAGCTTTGTATCAATCTCATCGCGGCAGACTGGACCGTTGTGAGCGCTCTCAACAGGAACGTTTAAGTACTGGTCCCTGTTGGGCAGTAAGCCCGATCGCGACCAGACCGACTTTGAGCTTGCGTGTTGTGCTGGGATCGTTCAGTCGTGCTTCCCGATCAGAACGGCGTGGCCGTCTCCATGCCACCTGCCGGGACCACTGGGAGCTTGGTGGTCGACGATACCCCCGAGCCTACAGAGTTTCTGCTCAATTGCACGCTGGCGGGATGGCGTGGTCCGGCAGCCACACGGAATGCATGGAACACGGTGGTAAGACGCAGCGCCTGACAAAGAGCCCTTGAATGCGGGGCCCTGTGCAGGTGCAATGTCACGAGAGAGGCGTGGCTGCATATGGCTGTGCTCAGCGTACAGTCCTTGCGCTTGACAGTGGACGGCCTGACACACCGGGTCAATCGGGGAGTTCAGAGTGTGAGTGGGTGGTACACAGTTTTTAGCCCGTGCCACCTATCATCATCAACCAGGGGACGGCCCGTCTCCACCGTCCGCGAGGCACTCTTTCTTTGCACAGCTTGACGGTAAGGGTTGCCCTCTTTCCCTGCAATGTTATCTGACCAAGAATTTTGCCCTGATGATCGGTGCCGCCGGTCCTACACATGAAACGCGTTTGGACGTTTCAGGTATGCCGCGATCAAACCGGTCCATGTCCGGGCTCGTTCGCTCCACATTGCAGGGCACAAAGCGAACAGAGATGTGGGGGGGGAGGGGTCATTCCGGCTGTTTATATATAAGCAGGCGCCTTTCCAGACAGATGTCCAGCAACAGCCATTCAACGACCCACGTCGACCCATTCCTCACACTCTTTACGCCTTGCCACTACCCCACGACCCGTCGCAACGTCCATAAAGCGCTTGCAGTCCCCTATCCTCCTCGGGCTGTTCTCAGCCATGGCCACAATCAACGCTGCTCGCGCACCGGCCGCTGTCGACCCCACCCTCGCCGAGCGACAATCGAGCTGTCCCTATGGCAAAGTTGTCTCCCTATACGTGGAACAAGGCACCGAGATCGTTCCCGGGAGCACCAACTTCGTTCTGGTAGGAGGCCCCGGGGTCCACTATGACTTTGGCTTTAATCCGGCAACCGGGTATGTCGACGAATGGTTCGGGCTTCGCTCCGGCGCCGACGGTGCCGATGCCAACGGCCGGGCTTCTAACAAATATCTGGTACATACGTCCCCTCTGCCATGAGCGGCAGTGCTCACTCACAGTGTCACATCTACGCTCCAGGAGGTGTGCCTGGGGACTGCTTCCAGGTTTCTGTCCGACAGGCCTGGCCCATCATTTCGGGCGGGAGGGATGCTCTCACGACGGAGTGTGTCGAGCTCGCGCTGGATCAGCCTTTCCCCCCGGTCCCTCACCCTGCGGCTTAGGATATGGAACCGGCGTTAAAGCGACCTGCACCATGCCGCTCGCGTTGGCGGTTCAATGCCTCATAATATGAATGCTTTACCTATGCGTGCGGATTTTTGTGTTTCACTTTGTGGCTTCGCCTCATCCACTCGAAGCCCCCTTTGCGCTGTCGCACCCGCAACGGTGACAGTCCCGAACTTGGCACAGAGGCCGCCGGGACTATCACAGGCCGCTCTAAGCCATTTCACCCAGCCTGCTGCCGACCCTGATGCTCGTCCCAGACCTCTGGGACAAAAATGTGGCACAATGCGCGATCTCCGATTTCGACACAATGTCCACCTTTCAACGTGGGTCAGACGTCTCAAGGCCTGCAGCACATCCCAGAAATCAGAGGGCCTTTTGTCGAAGCATGACCTGCCCTCACGCACGATCGGGGGTAATCTGCCCTGTCAACAGCTTCGCGTTCTGGCAGGGTGGGTCGACACATCGGGTCAGGGATAATCCGGCCATTTGAGAGAGATGTTCCACTGCACAGCTCGGAGCAGGTCCCGTCCTCATCACTGATCGGCGATGCAGCGTGATCAACTTCATTTCCGAATGATGGTGTTGGACCTGAAAGGCGTCGAACTGATCTCAACGTATGTTTTGATCAAGCCGAAACCCCGATCAACCCCAGCGTCGTCCCTTTGTTCCATGTCAATAACGCAGACCTCCTTTGGCCCAGACCATCGCCGTCACTATAAGAGTGAGTTCGTGAATGGCTGTCCGACGCAACCCGCCTCCGCAACAATCGTACCCTCCGACCGCTTTGCTTGCACCCCTGACACACTTGCCCCTCCTTCTCAGTCCACCGAAAGCAGCCTCTCACATGATGCGACTGCAATCGACCATCCTCCTCGCCTTGACTTTGGCCTTGAGCCTGGTCAGCGGGGCGCCTGCACAGCCCGCTGCCGACGCCCTCTCCGAGCGACAGCAGACGTGTCCCTTTGGCCAAGTCGTCAGGCTCTGGGTCGAAGAACGCACCGAGATCAACCTCAAGGGTGTCATCGACCATCTGAAAGGCGGCCCCGGAGTGTACTCTGACTTTGCTTTCTCGGAGGGCGATCACGAACAGGAGACTTTCGCGCTCTACACCTACGCCGACGGCGCCGATCCCGCCGGCCGCCCGACTGCCAAATATGTCGTACGTACATGGTCTCGCGTTAGAGCTTGCAACGCGAGGCTGATGGTTAGTGTTACATCCACGCGCCCAATGGCGTGCCCGGGGACTGCTTCGAGATCTCTGTCCGCCATGCCTGGCCTATCATCTCGGGCGGCAAGGACACGCTCACAACGCTGTGTGTTGAGTACCCGTTGGACGAGCCTTTGCCCCCGCTCAGGAGGTAGAGCAGGATCGGACTTGAGCAGGATCCATTCGCCCAGCCCATCGACTTAATCCTTCCGATATTTCTGTACCAAGTTATGCATGTGACATCTGCATTGTCTTCCAGGTAGCTACAGCTCATCCTATTGGAGCCGCCTTGTTGCGCCGTTCGGGCTCTCGGTCCCGCAGCGACCAACGCCACACACTCGCATACGCGGCATGTCCGGGCACTTTTTTCGAGATGTTACTTCGCCACGCCTTCCTTCGCTGTCATTTCCGGTGGGAATGGCACCCTCGAGACGTACTGTCAGGAGAACCCCAACGCTTGAGCGCTCCCCTTGGCCGTCAGGCGTTCAGGTGTCGCAAAAGCTCTGCGCTGCTCGATCAGGTTCGCCGGCCCGCGATCTGGACACTGTAGGCTGTTTCGTACCCTGCCGTATACCGAACTGTATGCGATATCGTCCGCATGCAAGCCCAGGCAGTCCGATCGCCAGAGCTTGTGTGTCTACCGCGCCGTCTCAGTTACCCTTAGGCACCGACCAAATTCGAACCATTCCTTGCTCGAAAATTAATGACATGGCCGGCTTGTCGAATGTCCTGACGCTCGCCTGCGCATAGCCACACTCTGTAATGCATATCGCAACATATATTGTCCGTGTAAAGTCGTTGTACCACATCAATCACCTCTGACCGCCCCATCTGGATCCTCCCGCCGCCGAACCCGGCTGCTCATCCTTCTGATCCACCAGCAACACCTCACTGTCTGCCTCTGACCACGCGGCCGAGGAGTCCCGGCGCATGTTCGGTGGCAGCCTGTCCCCCTCGAATCCGGCACCCGTGTACCCGTTGAACGCTTCTTCGCCGAGGAGCGACTGGCGGGCGACTTCGGGACGCTGCGCGTCAGCTCGAACATCGATTGGGGAACGGCCAAGCTCACGGTGTTGGCGGGGAGAGACAGCAACGAGTTCTTGGCGTGCGACATGGACATGATCGACTGTCTGTACGCGATTTGCTCGTTGTAGTACTGCTCCAGCCTGATCTGGTTCTCTTTTCGCGATTTGCGGTGCAGGAACCACAGAGAGACCATGACTCCGATGATCACTGGCGTGAGCTTGTACTGGGAAGACGACGGCTGAGCTCACGAAGCAGGATGCCGATGCCTACGAGGGCGTACGAGTATGTCGGAGGATGAATGGGCTCGTCTGCAGCTCGGCCACATCGACCATCAGCTTCGCAGTTGTACGACAGGCACCTGAGATTAGCACCACGACCGGTTGGCGAAAACGAGGTCTTCCACGCACTCCTTGTGCGCTGTACACGTCGCTCCATTTGCTTTCATTCTGATGCACTGAGACGATGATCCATCGCAATACAGTCCGTTCCGGCAGCTGCGGTCAGCATTGCTAAGACATCTGAATATTGACCCCACTTGTCTCGCGAGACGATGAAGGCATACGCCGTCCCGGCATCGGTGTAGGCCTGATATCGCGTGTTCTCAAAGATGCACGTCTGCCCGACGGACACGTTTGCCCATCTGCCATCAGCATTCGGTGTCTGACATTTGAGATGCTACTGCAACGCACTGGCAAGTGAAGTTGAGACAAATCGAGCCGTTTACGTTGAGATACCCGGCAAGTTCCTTGTAGTCGGGAGAATGAGCGCACTCGTCATCCCTGTCCTTCTGGCATGGACCGCCGACGGGTGAGGCCTCGAGGCATCGATCGCCTTCGTCCGGACAGCTGCGCGTTAGTCGATCTGCGCCAGTGGTCCACACTGTATTCGCGGTGTGACTCACAACTGGCCATCGGGACACAAGGGCGGCAGCTCCGCAAACGGGACACCGTTATAGCCGAAAGGGTACTGTATGTCAGCTGAATGACAACGGGCCAGATTTCAACTGACGATATCTTTCCGACAGCCTTTCCACGCGCATGTCCCGTTGTCTGCGCAGTAGGTCGTGGAATCGCAGTCGGTGATGAGGTTCCAGGTGTTCGCGTCGAGATGGTTGTTGGTTTGACTGGCGTGAGCAAGGTCAAAAGATCAGAGGGGGTGTCAGCCTACTCGCACGCTTGGCCCCATCCCGATTTCTGGGCGAGGATGAGCGGGGCGGAAAGGAGCAAGGCAAAGCACAGCTTTGTGATGGACGGCATTATGGAGAACGAATCCGGCGTAGCGGCGTCGAAGATGAACAAGGGTAACCGAGTACACAGGTAGTAGAGCTACAACTGGGGCGCCGTGAGAAAGAGAAGGATGATATACCCCAGTGCGGGATGGATGGGAATGCTTTTACGACGTTGAATAGGTCAGAAACGTCAACACTTGACCAAACCAAGTCTCGTCCCGCCAACACGCGCGAGGCACTGGCATGCCTATTTTGAAGCCGAAGCCACATGGGTCCGCATGCCTAGATTGCGATTATCGTGCCCAACATCACCCATAACATCCCCATCCCGGACACATCTTGCTCTTGTCGCTGCTTTTCTCTCACCATCCGACGAGCCGACGCCGCCATTGTACTCACAAAAGCATCTTTCCCGCCAGATTTCCCACCAGGATGAGCGGGTTACTGGACCTGCTCAACCCGGAGCCACCTTCCTCGTCAACCTCTCGGCCATCTTCGCAGACTCAGCTCCCAAGCCAATCTCATTACTCCTTCGACTCCACCCCCACGTCAATGCAGTATCGCCCTAACGGCGTCAATGGCGGTTCGAGCGCCACTGGCAACGGACCGCGCCGTATCACGCCTTCGCAGCCGTTGTCGGAGGAGATACTCGAAGAGGACGCGGGTGTGGGTCCGGAAGAGTACTCGGAGGATGAGGCAGAGCAAGATGTGGACGCAGGGGATGAGGACGAGGAGGGCGAAGGGGAAGGAGACGATGACGAAGGGGATGAAGGGGAGGACGATGAGGACGACGAGGACGAAGAGGACGATGACGAGAGTGACGGGGACGATAAAAGCGAGGACCTGGAGGGCGACCATGTGAGTGGGCGGGAAGACCCACATGATATATACACATGAGACCCGAGGAATAAGTGTCGAGTGACTCATGCGCAGGACCCCGAAGACTTCGAAGTTACCGGACAGAACATCCGCCGTCCTTCCGGCTCACCCAAAGTCCACGTCAAGATGGAACCGGGAGACGGCGAAACCACCGCGACATCACCGACTATTCGTGCGGACGGCGACTCTAACGGAGAACTCGTCAACAAACCACCAGTGAAAAAGAAGCGAAGGACCGTCCGTGCGGCCTCGGAGGAGATGCCCAAACCCCCGGCCCCGCTCAAAACAATCCGGCTAGACTTCACGCTCGACCTGCAGCCGCAACAGGAGTACATCGTCTTCAACTTCATGGACGAAGCAAAACGGGCGGGATACATCGACGATCTGCCGGAGGACGAGGAGGAAGGGAAGATGGAGGTGGATGGACCGGCCATGCACAGTGCGTTGCCTGATCTGGAGGAGGCGCAGTCCGGGTCGGCCACACCGTTGGCCACGCAGGCGGGACCGTCCTCTGCCCCGTCAGCGGGAGCTGGGCTCGCAGGAGGAATCTTGGCGGGTCTGGCAGATCTGTCGCCGGAGGAGCTAGCGCGGCAGTTCGATGAGCGCGACGCCGCCTTTGCGAAGGCGAGCAAAGTGAGCTAGCAGACCCATCCGTGGCGCCTCCGCTCATGGTCAGAAACGCAAGTCGCGAAAGAAGGAGGAAGACTACGAGCAAGACTCGCTCATCGATGATTCCGAGCTGTATCAAGATGCCCCATCACAACTCGGAAGGTCCAAGAAGGAAGGATTCTTCGTCCACGCTGGCCCGCTAGAGCTCGTGTTTGAGTGAGTCACGCGGACCCTCACATGCTCTGTAGCTCATACCTAGCGAGCCTGTCAAACCCCGACCCAGAGCGGCACCGAGGAAGAAGACGGCAGCAGCGCCACCTCCGGCAGAATATATTCCAACTCTGGCCGAGATGGTCGAGAAGCGCTATCCAAGGACAGTTCCCAACGGCCACGGCGATGGATCAGTGTCTTCGCCAATCAAGGTCGACGACGGTGACGATCTCATTGACGGTGCCGGGCCCTCTCGCCGCCTGTCTCGTGAGTGATTGCTCAATCTTGCCGAGAAGTGGCTGACAACAGCCCCGCGATCGCCGTCGCCAGACCCGCCGAAACCGGTCGACCGCAGCTTGTATAAGAGCGCCCCGACCGATGACAAGTTCCTGCCGCCTTTCCGAGACTTCCCGAGGACTCTCCGCCACCGCCTAATTGAGCTCAAAAAACGTAGCGATGCGCACGGATGGATTGCCAGCGAGAGGTCCAAATTCCCCGAGGCGCTAAAGCCTCCGCTCAAGGAGGTTGGGCTGGCGGCGATGAGAGTGGACATGTTTGGCGAGAAGCCTGGTGCGGCGGCGCTGTGGTCCGCTTTGCCCAGCGTGCTGCCATACAACCTTTTTACGCTTCAGGTCAGTGTCAGCTCACGGCAGTGATACGGCAGGCTGATCCGCAGAAACTCGTGACCAAGACATGTTACGCGCAGTATATGGAATTTTTGGCCCTGTGTGAAGAAGCGGGCGTCGAGGCCTTTGTCGACGCTGCCGACGAAGAGGAACATCGCTGGCAGAAGAAGTGCGAGATCGCGCAGGAGGCACACGAGGAGGCAAAGAGGCAGTGGAGTGAGTCGGCGACGCTATCGGTGTTTGAATCAGCTGATTGCTCAGGGGCCGAGCATCCCGAGCTGGCGCAGAGTTCGAGCTTTGATTCGTCACAAGAGGTTCCCGACGGCGATGCGCCACTACCCCCAGGGGCGGCTGCCCAGCCGGTCTTCGTCCGACCGCGATATTCGTGGACTCCGAAGATGCGGGACATCTTTCAAAAGCTGCTCGACAATTTGCAGGAGATGGTGAATATCAGCATCAGGTGCAGCGAGTGAGTGGAAAGAGCTACAGGATGGGCGGTGACTAACGGTAGCAAACACAAGATGGATGTGGAGGTGCAGAAGGAGACGGTGCTGCGTCCGAGGCTTTACCGCAAGGTGAGCTGATCGCGGTGCGAGTGTCACTGGTGCTGATGACAGGTCGTTGACCGCGCGGGAAGGGACCATATCAACAACGATCAATGCTCGAAAGAGAGTGAGTTGCGGACCGAGGTAGCAAAGTGTTCGAGCTGATGGCTAGTGACGAGGTGGAAGGCGAAGCGGGGCCTGCCGCCCGGGAATGCGAAGGATGTCAAGGATGCCAAGGAGAAAGACGCTAAGGCGAAATGAGAGGGACCAATCTCCCGGTGTGTCGGTGGAGACCGAGCAGAGGGGCATGGGCTGTCAGCGCGGCTGGAGACCTGGAGGGAGCGGACGAGAAGACATGTTGTATTGCCCACAGCGGTTCTTGGGAATCGAGGGAAAGGGTTCCTTGCTCGCTGCATCGGCGCGTTAAGTCACAAGTCATAGCTGTTTACACAGCTTTTATGAGTTCAAGATCATCACGAGCGAGTCCCCCATCCATGTATGACGTGACATGTCCTCGATTCAAGATTGCGCTGGAATAGTGGGATGGAGCGACTGTGTGTTGGAACCCGCCTGAAACGACAGGGAGGACGATCCGGACCCCGACTGCCTGAGCACCCGCACAGCCAAAGGAGCATCGGCCAGAAGGTGACGGCCAGATTCCCAATGTCTTACCGTCATCCGACTGACATAGCATCCACCATGCCCATCATATGACTCATCACCCTCATCTACGACAGACGCCGCGCGGCCAGACTCGCACGCGAGCAGAATGAACGACGCGCAGCGCGGCAAGCCGGCCTTCGTACCCCGCCTCCGCGCGCCAGTCGGCGCCTCGCACCGCAAGCCGATGCGAGCGAGTCACAGGCGCATCTGACCAGTCCCAGCGGGAGTCACGTCACCGATGGACAATAGGTGCGTCGCGCGAACGAGACTTGCCGGTGGCCAGCGGTGCGGTGCGGCGGTGGCGAGGGCCGGGCGGGCGGGAAGACCTCGGGCGGATTGCGAACTCGCCTGGGGCGGAGGGTGTCGCGAGCTATCGTGTGGATCGAGGCTTTCAGGCCATGGGTCGGGTGATCCGCAAGGGGCGCATGGATGGCCAGTGCCCGTGGCTCGATCGTGTTTGTGTGATCGTGGTTGACCACTTGCCCTCGTCGTTCTACTTAAGGGTCCGTACGTTGGTTGACCGCAGATTTCCCCGCCTTTGCGTCGCGCCCCCCCCTGGTCCACATTGTATATCCACCTCCCCTGCCGTGTGAAGCCACCAGGCACTGGGATATCTCTCAACCCTCTTACAGCCTCGTATACAGCTCCAGTCTCTCAGCGGCTGCTCAGAATGCCGCCCGCAATTTTCGTCAAGCCCACCGCGGAAAACTCCCCTCCCCGTCCGTCGCGGTTCAAATCCTTCTCGGCATTCCTTAACCCGTTCTCCTCGACCTCTTCCAGCTCTGCCTCAGCATCCGGACCGACTCCCCTTGTGCCGCTCATCGCCCCAAGCTCGACACACACGACAACGGCCAGCTCATCGCCTCACAGCGCCCCCACTCCCTCGGCGCCACTTCCATACCACTCCGCCAAGACCGGCATCTCCCTGACAGACCTGGGGCACATTGCTCTCGGCGGAAGCCCGTTTCGAGTCTATCTCCAAAACTCGCCGGCTGACGGATTACCTTCTACGGGACTCCACAGTACCCCTCACGAACGACGACTATCTGCAGCACCTGATGCAGCTGCGCGCGGCGTAAGCGGTTTGCCACATTCGGGACATCCCCTCGCTGATCTTACTCGATCGTCTTATTCTTCTGCAGACGACGGTGAGGTGAGAAGCGACGCTCTGAGGACCACGTGCAAAGAGATGCCTACGCTCGCATCGGCCATACATATAGCGGACGCCCTGGACGGAAGCGTAGGCGGCGGGAAGAAGGTGAAGAGGGATCAGGCGGGAATAATCGCTTCGTCCGCCACGTCCTCCTCCCTCACGACCGGCGCCGCTGCCCCAGCCTCCGCGGCCCCATCGAAGCTGGGGCGGAAGCCGTCTCAAACGGAGCTTCCATCTGACAGAGGACGACTCCCCCGGTCCGTCTCGTCCAGCTCGAGCATATTCGACGCGTATCGCAACCGAAAATCCCTGCGGAGGTCCTCGTCGCGGTCATCGACTAAAGATGTCGCCTGCGGCCATGAAGTGGGCGCCAGAGGCGATGCCGACAGTTCTTCGAGTGTCAGCGGAACGGTCCGACCCCGTCGTATGAGTCGACGTCTATCTTTCGATTCGATTCGACATCCGTTTGCGGGACATTCGAGGCGGAAGGATAAGGACTCGGGTTCATCAATAGACCTCACCGCGCCGCAACGCCCGATGGCGGCTTCGGACAACGCAACCGGCACCGCCGGTCAACCTGCAAAAGAGCAGGGATCGATAGGACGTCAGCACCGACTCGCCCTGCCTCCCATGCGCAGTCTGCGCAACAAGTTCAGCGTAGGTAACACGAAGGCCGGATCGTCACTTGCCGTGGCAAAGGCGGATGTGGCGGCTCGAAGGCGGAATGTCCATGTATGGGATGAGGTCAATGTCGTCAGGAGAGCCTCAAGCGGCACAAAGCCATGCGAAGGAAGCATGAGCTTGGGTAGCGCCGCCGGGAGAGGTGTCTTACGGCGGATGGAGGCAGTTTGCGCTCACCCGTGTAAGGCTCTGCAAGGCATGGACAGCGGCTGATGGCAGTGCAGGACACGGGCGAAGTCAGCGCGCCACCAGCTCAGCCTTACCAGCCTTACACCGCGTCAACAAGCACCTCGCCATCCGAGGCGGAACTGCACCTCCCCGAAACGGATCAACGCCGCACATCGATGCTCGCCCATCCGTCCTGCTCGCCCAGGCCATCGATGGTCTCCCCGCCACCTGCCCCTCGCCTCTCGAACCATCCCGACCACGCTCAGACCCTTGCTGATGGCCTCGCTAAGCCAGTGAGCAAATCCCTCGCCCTCCCAGCAAGTCACTCCCATGCGTCTTTACTCTTCTCGCCCGCACAGGACGACCGCTCGATACTGGATCCGACGCGCACGCCTTTGCCGGCGGGTTTAACATGTGACGATCTCGCCGCTCTTCCCGCCATGCCAATGCCCCCACCTCGGTCTCTGCCTCCCTCCCCGGCGCACATCTCGGCCCCGCCTGACGGTCCGGCCAACGGGGATCCTTCACCTGCCCAGGCGGGATCTACGACCATCGATGCCGAGACGGCGGGTGCGGACACGACAGTTCGAGCGTGGTCATCAGAGGCGCGCATAGACGACGAGCTAGATGCCATCACCGACACGGGATCCGACGAGGCATCGGAGCTGGATGAGCAGGAATCGTTATCACGCACGGCGAGGCGGCAACAGTCCCTCTCGGAAATCAAGCGGGCATTCGGTCGGATGCGCGATCTCTCGGGATTGGACGTGAGCGAGGTGGGGTCCATACCCTGCTCGCGTCGAACCAGCGAGATGCCGTCATTGTGCTCTAGCGGTGCCGAGTCGGACTCAAGTGAAAGTGGTGTTCCGCACGAGCTGCCTGCTTTCGATGCACAACGAACGAATGAAGGCGAAAGCATCGCGCGGACCAAGACCGCCACTCCTAGGCCCAGTATCGATCTGAGCGGGCTGGATCGTGGACTGGCGGAAATTGTGAGCGAGTCCATGCGGTCTGTCGGACAGGGGGCAAGGTCATCTAGCGGGGACGTGTTTGTTTCCGACCAACCCGAAGCAGTGTCGCGGTCAAGCAGCGCCTCGTCGGGTATGATGACCGCCCACACGAGCCTCGCCTTAGACACCTCGCCGATCCTTCCCTCTCAGGACGACGACTGCCACGGACACGGCGGCCAAGCCAAAGATCCAACGCTCACCCACGCACAGTCCGTGCGGTCATGGCATACGGCGCAGGAACACGACCTTCCCTCGGTCCCGGCTTCTCATTCGCGTGCAACACTCCTCGCCCATAGCAAGTCCCGCTCGACTCATGATCTCGCTTCGCTGGCATCGGGCAAGAACCTGGTGGACCATATGGAGCGGACTCAAGGCGAGGGGTGGTGGTCCGTAGATCGTCCGAGGTTGGGACGGCGGGCAAGTAACGTCGATACCCTCCGGCGGCGGTTCGGAGAGCGCGAAGACGACGAAGCAGACCGTCGACTCGCGCTCCTCGAGAAGCTGGCGAAGGGGAGCACGTTGCCCCACCGGCAGAGTATAGACGATGGAGCAGGGCCTGAAGGGGCGATAAGGCGGGGCGCGACCCTTGGTTCGCCGGGGGAAGCAAGGCACCGGGCCAA
>Ga0308169_10004983_pt1 | contig 12218 bp, 17 predicted proteins | sample PhyBR1_2_FD_202139 | JGI IMG/M metagenome (GOLD analysis project Ga0308169, IMG submission 202139) | Phyllosphere microbial communities from UC Gill Tract Community Farm, Albany, California, United States - DLSLSB.R1 | ecosystem: Host-associated > Plants > Phyllosphere > Unclassified | place...
AGGCCGCCGCTTTTTTTAGGATGTCGCGCTCGGCCTTCATTCTAGCCAACTCGCGGCGCAGCCGCTCAATCTCCTGCTGCTCGGGCTTCAGCACGCCGTGTTCGGGAAACGCCGATCCCGGGTCCGCCGCCTGTTCGCGCACCCACTTACGCAGCACGTTCTCATGCAGGTCCAGATCGCGCGCCGCCTGCGATACCGACACCCCACGTTCCCGAACCAGCTTCACCGCCTCGAGCTTGAACTCGCGGCTGAACTTCCGTCGTTGCATCTCCATCGTCCGGTTCCAAAAACACCTTATCTCGGTGTCCACGGAACCGGCAGCAGCTCAGGACTAACGGACTAAAGGTAGCGTTGCCCCGGATCGCCTCGATCGCGCCGGTCACGGCAAGCGTACAAAGAAGGGCGGCCGAAGCCGCCCGAAGGTGTGCTGTCGAAAGTGGGCTAACGACATGCAGATAGTAGGTTAGGTTGGCTGTCCAATCAAGGCACCTTCGCTAGGTCTCAAACCCGGACTTCTTCATCTGGGTAAAAGGCGTGCAGGTCGTAGTCGCTGTGCCGCCCGCATCTGTCGGGGAGGGGCGCGCTTTGGAACATCAGTAATCGGGTTAGGGCCGGTAACCCGCTCCAAACCGGATCCGGATACAGGCTCCGTTCTCGTTCCTCATTTGTAGGACCACGATCGATCGACGCTGGGTTAATCGTCGCCCATGAACCAGATGCGTATCCGGCGACTGGTCTTCACCCCGAGAAACGAGATGGCGAAAATCAGGAGGGACGCCGCCCAACACGCAAGGCCGCTGAAGATTACCATGTGCACACAAAACGCCTTAGCCGCTCGATCTCGGCGGCGGTGAAGCCGATTTGGTGTCCGCCTGACAAGTGGCAATGTCAGCCCAACTGCTGGAGAGCGGGCAAACTCAGCGATCAGCGGCATAGCTGATCAGCCGAGGTTTTTAGTCACGCAACGAACGGACTGGTCGATTCAACGATAGTGGTCACGCACTTTATGTTCGCGACCCTCACATGATCGGCATCCTCAATAAGCACCGAGAGATGAATCGTGCTGTTCTATCCTTGAAGCTCTTCGGCCATGATTTCTCCGATTACCTTCCGCGCTTGCTGAGACGCGGCCTGGAGGTTCGGGAGATAACACCCTTCCTTATCGGTGGTCGTGCTGACATCATTCAAGACGTGAAAAAGGAATTTGGCCATCCGGCATACTGGCAAAAGTGTCGTTATCGCTCGACAACATCCATCAAGAATCAATTGGGTCATGCACGTCGATAGGTTTCACGGTCACCGCGGGACCTGGCGCGGACGGGCCCTAAGTGTTCCACTGGTCCGCGTAGGAGGGTGTGATATCCCGGTACTCCCCTGCCCCGTTGCCTAATCTTCAGGCTATCCCGAAGAAATTGCTCGAAAGCGGTTGGTCCAGAACTGCCGATCGTAGCCGCGCTCATGGTCGATGCTCCGGCTGCAATGCCCGATGACGATCGGTAGGTCGCAGCGGGCTTTCGTCCCCCCGGGGCGTCCGAATGCCTGCGTTACGTTAAGTCTTCTTATGGGACAGATGTAAGGAAGCAATCCTGGCCGGACGTGATGTGAAGTCTATACGCGGCACGGAATCTGCTGATTTGGGGCGTTGCATGTTTGAGTTCCTGGCGATCGTTCCTGCGGTGGCAGCGATGTCGATCGGCACACGGTCAATTCTAAAATCGCGCGCACGTCGACAACGGTCCGAACGCCGCCAGCAGCGCCACAAGCGAGAAGCAGGGATTTGGTGGGCAACGATGTGGCTGTCGAAGGACAAGCATCAGAAAAAGCTCACATATCGGCAGGACTGACGACTGGGGTGGCCAACGCGATGAAAATACTTTGTGCGCTCATTGGCCATCGCCGGCGCAAGGCCAAAATCTGGCACGACACCGCGGATTGGCGAGCTGAGTGCTCAAGGTGCGGCGTCGCAATGATACGGGATCACCGCACTAGAAAATGGCGTTCGTTTCGGCCGAGCGATGCGTCTTCCAACCGCAAGGGCGCTCCTCGTTCGGGCACCGGGCGTAATGGCCATCGACCCAAATAGTGCGGGCGATATGAACCGGGCGACATTATTGACGGATGCGTGTACCTAACCTTCTATTGGTATTGGGTAGCCGATCTACAGGCGCATAGGCGTCGCTTTCGAGGGTCGAGAAACATGTTCAAAAAGATCATTCTTGGAGCGGCGATCGCTAGCCAGGCGTTTATCGGTGCAGCCTATGCAGCTCCGGCACGTCCACAAGCCGTCAGCTTTGACAGCGTAAAGATGGTTGGTGCTGCGGGATCGCCGACGCGCATTGGGGCTTCGGTGAAACGGAAGAACGACATTGCCGGTGCGCCGTTCCTCCTGCCGCTGCTCGGCGTTGTTGCCCTGGTGGCAGTGGTTGCGGTCGTTGCTAGCGGTGGTGACGACGACTCCAGCCCTAACTGATTGGCTGACACGTCCTCGTTCATGCGAGGCTGGCAAATTTTAAAGGCGAGGCATTCGAACGAGTGCTTCTCCTTCGTCGTTTGCTATCGGCGATCGACCTCGGCAGTCGCTAACGATGGCGCCCGTTTCGGTAGAGTGATGCGTCGTCAACCGCACAGGCGCATCGCTCTCTGGCGCAGGGCAAACGGAATACCGCTCTGGATCGTGACTGTGACAGGTTCAGCAGTCGGGTAGCTGCAATGTTGTCCAAGCATCTATCCACACGCTACGTGACGTGGCGTCGGCCATCATGTCACAACAGGTGCAAGAAGTTTCGTAGGGTTCGCGTCAGGTCGCCGCGCGTCCTTCAGTAACTCAACGAGCCCTTGGCCTTCAAAAGTGAACGGTGGAACGTGCCGATCCGGCATAAAGACCCGCACCCCATTCAACGCGCTGGTCCGGAGCGTTTGGAGTCCAGCGACCAGCCGTGCGAGCGTCCCCTCACCGATGATGACGGACTCGCCGTCGCGGCGTTCAACGGCAACCGCGTTCTCGTTCCATAACGGCATGATGTCGCCTCCCCGCCGTGATTCTTCGGCCTTGCTAAAGGGGTAATCGAAACGGGGCCGGTATGGTTTTAATTCGTATTGATCTGCCGCACGATGACCTGTCGCTCAGCAATATCTCGTCGTACGTCAAACGGGTCGCACCATGTTGAGATGGCGTCGTGTCGGTTATACCGCTTCTCTGTCGCGGTACCCGGGTCGGGCCTGTGGAGTTAGGGACAGGAGGGCTAGCCGCATGGCTTTCACAGTGTCCCGCTTGCCCGCGCTGGTTGATCGGGCCTCGTTGACCTTGCCCAACTCGCTTATCGTTAGCGGACGCCCAAGCTGCCGTTCGTAATGCGCGATGAACCTGCTGGGTTTCATGTCACGATCGTAGATCAGGTCATCAGTATCACCTAATGTTAGAACCTGCCGACTTACGTTCCACAGAAAAGGGCTACTGTTGCGTTTCGTCTGACGCGACCGCACCCATCGTCATTGCCAGCAGCGATGTGCCGCGTTGTTCGTAATCGAGTTTCAGCAGGCGGACCCAGTGCGCTATGTGCTTGCTTGCCGCCTCGACGCCTTTGCGCTGCAGATGCGGGTTGGTCAGGTTCGTATCGTTCTGGATTACCGATGCGATCGACAGGGCGAAAAAGTCGATGATGTCGTTCGCGATCAGCGCTTGATCAGCGGAGTTTGCCGCGAGGTACTGCATGACGATCGGCATGATCTCTTGAAAAAGGTCTATCTTAGCCTGGTCGTCTACCTTCATCATGTCCGCGGGCATACTGGCGTCCTCCGTTCCTGGTATGTATTGCGAGAGGCCACGAAGCGGAAGGCAGCGCCGACCATTCTGGCAGTATCGGAGTCATGATGAGTCATCCGCGTGAATGGTTTCAGCCGAAAGTCGTAGGGATTGGCTGGTCCCCTCGAACCTGGGAAGGCTGGGCGATCATTGGCTTGGTAATCGCGATCGGCGCGCTTGTCGGTCGGGTGAACCTCTAATGTGTAATCCAGCAAGGTTCGACGGCGAGCCCGAGACCATCACTGAACGATTTGGTGCGCAATGGCTTGCGGACAAGCCGATGGATAACCGGTTCGATCCCAAGGAACTGCGCAGGTTCGATCGAGCCTATGTCGTGCGGAACGAAGGTGAGCGCCGCGGGCTCGACGTGATGGAATGGGACGTCTTGGCAGGAGCAGGCGAAACAGGCGGGACGCAAGGTTGCACAGACTAACGCGCGCACTCTCCATCTGCCGCACTGGCGCTCACTCGTCACCGACCCGGCCAACCGGTGCCTGATCCCGCTGACAGAGTTCTGCGAATGGGCGCGCGAGTCAACCGACCTCGGCGACGGCAAGAAGCCTATCAAGGGGGAGATGTGGTTCGGTGTGACCGACCAGCCCGTGTTCGCTATCGCCAGTTTCTGGCGACAGGTCGGCGACCAGCGCTACTTTGCGATGGTCACGTGTGACGCAAACACATTGATCGCGTCGATACACCCGAAGGCAATGATAACGATCCTGCGGCCGGACGATCACGAGCGGTGGTTACCGGCAGCTATGACGACGTGCTGGCGCTACAGCACCCATATCCGGCGGACCAGATGACCCTGACGGGGCCAGTATTACCGACGCGAAGTAGGGTCTCTGGTTGACGGGATGGGTCTCCACCGGCCTACGTAACCGCTCTTCGTCCACACCCGACGTTCGGGCTGGCGAGCCCGTCTCCCAATAATGGCCCTTCGTTCAGTGCAAATTTTTCCGGTTTTGGGCTCCGACATATATAGGATCCCCTTCAAATATCACTGGTAGCTCTGAGCGTCGTTGGCTTATGGCAGTCAGTTTGCAACCTAACATAGATTAAATCTTAAATCTTCACTTATGGTATAGACTATATATTGCTGACCGATCACGGCCCTTGGCAACTGAGAGACTCAATGCTCCCGCCGATATGACGGGATTTTCGTTTTGATCTCAAAAATTGACACTCGCGGTCTGATTACAAGAAGTCTTTCGGCGTACTCGCCGATACACGTTCGTGACAACGAAGCGTTGGGGCGCTTGAAAGTTCGAACAAGAACATTCGAAAATGGCAGCTACATATTTAGAGAAGGCTTGTCATATTCAGATTATGCATTTGCAATATCCGGACACTCCTTCCGGCAAAAACAAACAGTGGATGGATATCGGCAAATCGTATCGCTGATAATTCCCGGTGATATAATTAATTTGGAAAATAGGTTTGTTAACAATCTGGACCATAACGTAGTTTGCGCAGAGCAATCCATCGTTGTGTATGTGTCAAAGACAGAATTTGATACCGTAGTAGACTCCTGCCCATCCATTCAGCTAGCTCTGAATTTAAAAATGCTTTCGGAATCGAGGCAGTTACGAGAGTGGCTACTAAACATAGGCGGGCGCTCTGCGCGGGTCCGGGTGGCCCATTTTTTGAATGAATTTGCAGCTCGGACCAAACTACGCGGTTTGAGTGATGGATTGCGATTTGCCCTCCCTATGTCGCAGGAGCAAATTGGGGACAGCGTGGGAGTGACACCTGTCCACGTAAGTCGGTCGATTAGGGCGTTAGTTGGAAATCGTCTAATTAATCACAAAAATAGGCAATATGAAATAGTTGATTCTGCCGGTTTTCGGGAGGCTGGCGAATTTTCAGACAATTTTATTAACGTACATAATGTGATTTAGGTAATAAAGAGTGGGTATCGCCAATCTTGCGAATATATCATACGGAAATGACAAAGTTACAAGCGTAATTGCTGTTTATGCGTGGTAATGGTTCTATATTGTGTCGAATTCTTGGCAGTTTCTACTGTATACATCTCCATTCGGCTTCGTCTTTCGTCATTCGCGCGCCGGGAGATTATCCATATTCAAGACCTCGTCCAAAAACCTTCGAAGTTGAGTAATGGCGCTGGTGGTGAGAACTACATCGTCGCCATTGTGACGTTCGGCAACCTGACCATCTTTTACTAGGTGTTCAATCCACCTCCGACCAGAGCTCTCACTCGCACCGGATCTCGCGATAATATCCCGTTCTGTAATTACTCGATTATTAGCAAGCCCGACAAACAGATCAAGCATCATGTTCCAAGCGAACTCGTCGAACAGCTCGCTAGGGAACATGACTTTCCGCAACGATCGAACGTCTAAAATGCGTTGAGCGGCCTGCCCGCGAGCCTGATCACCAATCATTTACCGATCTTGGCACGATTAATTTCTCACGCCTTAATATGCATAAAGCTTGCGAAATTCGCCCTGCGATGAGATCGTCCGAAATGTAAAAATCGGACAGTCGAAATGCCGGCGATGAATGCACAGAATGTCGAGTCGTTACGGGCGGCGATAGCTTGGGCACTCCAGCTTGCGGATTCCCACGAGCAAATTTTAATTACCGCCTACCTTGCCGATGCCCTTCATCTTGCCGAAAGATTGACTGAGCAGTAGTCCGAGCGATTGCCTCGTGACGGAAGAATCTCTCCGCCGTTGCTTTGATTGACCGCTGCATCGGTGAGCTCACATCTCTCACAAAGCTTGATCATACCAGGTGCCAATCTCGCCTGTACGTCATGCATGCGATGGAGCTATAAAAGCTAATCTGAGTTATTCCTTCGGAAGCTAACATAGGACGGAAAAGCGGTAGCCCCGAAGCCGGGTGGATCCGTTGGAGGTCGTAATGCAAGGTATATTCAGCGCGTCTGAACAGGCGCGCGACGACGGGATCGCAGCGGGTAAGGAACCATCGGGGAGCTTAGATCACTGCCCATACGACGAATGTGAAGACCCGATATTACGCGCGATTTGGCAAAATGCCTTCGTCACCTCGCGTCTCTACGGGGAGACTTGATCGGTTATAGCTGCTCGATTTAGTACAAAACCTTTTACCAAAACACCTCAATCTACGTCAATGTTGCGGTCATAATAGTTGCGTCTCGGTGGCGTTGAGATACGGGCTATGCCTTTGGTTAATGACGGGATTCCGGGATGTTACAGGCCCCTGTAATACGCGACTACGAAGAGCTTGCTGCCGCAGAATTGGAGGCTGCCGCTCGTTCGACCTCAATGGAAGAGCGTCGCTGCCATCTCGATCAGGCGGGAGTTTATGCAGCCTTGGGCGAACATACCCGTGGGTATGCGCTAAGTGGTCGTTAGACAGAGCAGCTTTTGGTGGGGGGGAACCCTCCACCGCAATGGCGATTTTCTGACGTTTTCAGCCCGGTTCACAGATGCCGATACCCTTCCGGAGACCGCCCCGATTTAAACACTGGCGGCTGCGACCACGCTTCCCGATTTCAAACCCTTATTCACATTCCTGCAGCAGCCGGAGCGTCCAAGTAACTGCTATCTCAGCAGGCGAGCTGGATTGCCCGCCACGGTCGCGCCAGCGGGAACATTGCGTGTCACGACACTGCCTGCGCCGATAATCGCATCGTCATCGATCGTTATCCCCGGCAGGATCAACGCACCGCCACCTATCCAGATATTTTGGCCTATGGTGATCGGCCGACCGAACTCAAGCATCCGGCCACGCTGAGCCGGATCGCGCGGATGATCGGCCGTGAGAATTTGGACGCCCGGACCGACTTGCGTGCCCGCGCCGATCCGCACGGGCACGACATCGAGCACCGTGCACCCAAAATTCAGGAACGCGCCCTCACCCAGATGGATGTTATACCCATAGTCGCATTGAAACGGCGACCGGATCGTCGCACCGCGGCCGGCGTGACCAAGCCCTTCCACCAGCAGCGCATGGCGCTCCGCCGCGGTGGCTGTAGAGGCACTGTTGTAGCGGTGGAGCCACTCAGCCGCGCGCGTCGCATCTGCGACGAGCTCCGGGTCGTCGGCGGTGTAGAACTCGCCCGCCAGCATCCGCTCCTTCTGGGTCATCATGATCAGCTCAGGTCGTGGAGGTCCTTACCAAGCGGCGCGGTAATGCTGAGGTCGGAAAATACGACTTCCAGTCCGGCGCGTTCGGGCGTGCAGGCCATCGGTCCGACCTGGTAGGAGGACGCGACTGGAAAACGTGCAAGCCTGACCAGTGGCCAGGCCTTGCCGTCCGCCGAGACCTGCAACCGCAGAACGCCCTTGGCAACGGTCGCGCGCATCCAGAAATCCTGTGCGTCATGCTCGTAGGGGCCGGTCGCCCAATCGGACTTGCCATCGGTCAGCACGCTGCTCAGCATGGCGCGCCCGTCAGATAATTCGATCCCCGCCTTGACCCAGCGTCGTTCGTCGACCCGCACCATGATACCAGCCTGATCGTATAGCTTCTGATACTGACCGCGAATGCGCAATTGGGCTGTGAACGCGGCAGGCGCGGTGAAGCCGAGAAAATGGCCGCTGTCGCGGGTAAAGCCGTAATGCGTCTCGCGCCAGAAATCGCTGCCCTTGTCGGTGACGAGTGTCAGGTCTCCACTGGGTGCGACCTTCCAGGCCTTCGGTGCATTCAGCCAGCGGCCGTCACGGCGCCCAAGTCCAGAGGTTCCCGAACGCTGTGCCATTGCGGCACCGGCGCTGCCCGCTACAGCAAGCGCTGCAGCACCACCGATCATCGTTCGCCTGCTCACCCTTTCCTCCGTCATGCTGCTACCTTCCGATGTGACTGCCGTTGTGTACATATGTACGCATTCGACGAACGAGGTAAAGACCTGATGACACCACGGTCCCGGCGCAACGATCCGACACGTCGACAACGCATCATCGATGCGACGCTTGCGGTCATCACCGATCACGGCACTGCGGCGACGACCCATCGCCGCATCGCTGCGGTTGCGCAGATACCGCTCGGATCAGTCACCTATTACTTCGCGACGCTGGAGGACCTGCTCACGACCGCGTTCCTGCAACTGGCGGAACAATCCTCTGCGGCCTTTCGCGCGCGCCTGGAAATTGCGACGGACCGTGCAACGGCGTGTTCGGCGGTGATCGACATCATCGCGAACCAGGTATGGGGGGAACCCCGCACGCTGTTGCTGAGCTACGAACTATATGCCTTTGCGGCACGCCACCCATCGGTTGGCGCGGTCATGCAAGGATGGATGGACAGCAGCCGTAGCGCGCTTGGCCGCTTCTTCGACCCGCTGACGGCGCGCGCGATCGACGCGCTTATTGAGGGTATCGGTATTCACAATTCGATCGATCGCACGCCCCTCGATCGTGATGCAGTCCAGATCATCATCGAGCGGATTACCGGCTGTCGGGCGGTATGAAGCTCCTGCCCGTCAGCGTGCACCGGATGAGGTTCGGCTACGAAATCATGCCGACAGTATCACGCCACATCATTGCGATCGGTGCACCAGTCCTAAGAGCATCGATCACGGCTTGCCCTGTGTACGCGGCATCGCGCGCTAAAGCGGATGGTCTGCTTTACCTCTCCATCCCGGGCATTCAGGCTACCGATCGCAGCGGATAACACTCCCGCTGCGGCGGTCGACATTCCGTACAAACGGTCGTTTGTTGTAGCCCAACGTAGCTGCGCTCCATCGATACCTGCGCCCCTTAAACCGAAACTGCTATCCGAATACGCAATGGATCAGCGACCCGCGGGCGTCCCCTCCCCTCGGCGCGACACGAGCGTTGCGAGCTCCGACGTCTTTCCCCATTATGCGGCATGACCGAAGGCTCAGACCGAACTGAAGTGGACAATCACGCACCCGCGCTACGCGAACCGCGCCAAAGCGTTCTCCTCAGCGCGACGCTTGAACGTTTTGAAAGCGCGGAGACGACAAAGCACCGCGTCCGCGACCTGTCCCCCAAGGCATGCGTATCGAGTACGTCGCAGGCTTACAGGTTGAGGCAACCGTATTCGTAGCTGTCGGCCAGCTCGAGTCCATAGGTTCGACGATCGTGCGGATCAAACAATTCTGGGCGTAAAGTCCGCAAAAGCTCTCGACCCGGACTAGGCGCGAGGAAAAGCGCCAAAGCCAATATCTTGCTTCGCCTGGGAAAACAGCGTGGGGCGACGACAGGCTGGGTTGCCGACCTCGACAATCCCTAGCGTAAACCGCGAGCCCGCTCCGGTGCGATTACTCAAATAGAGCTGGCAGCGGTCTCGACATCTGGCCCCATTAGCGCCGATTTCGGCTGAGGCGCTATCATGTCAGCCCGGAACCGGTTCGGTTGAAAATATTCGGTATCGACGGCGGGACCAACTTTGGTCTTTTTCCTGACGATCCAGACAAGATACGCTGGCAGATTCATTACCGCGCCGATGTAATTTATCAACGTAAGAGGGCGGTCAACGGCTTCTAAAGACGCGGTCAGATCATGTAGCGCGCGGTGGTACCGCTGGAGACGCCACTTAATAGCGGTTCTAGCAATATTATTCCTCGCAAATGTCTTTGCGTGAACATACGCTTCGTCTGACCAACACATTTTGCCAAACGCGAGCATGATTTCGAAGTACGTTATGAGCATCATATTGATTTGAAGCGCCGTCACGGGCGTGCTGCCAACGGTTGCGAGGCGATCGGAAAAGTTTTGACCGTGTCGTCGCGTATAGACGAGTGGCTCTTTTATGTAACCAAGAGATCCACGAAGTACCATACGCACCATTGCGTAAGGATCTGCACCTACCTTATGTGTTCCAAAGAACGGTTTTCCACGATCTTCGGAATCAAGTCGGCCAAATAGATGTTGGTATGGTAACCAGCATATGCTTCTATCCATTATCATTCGAGCTGCAACCTTACCATCAACGACACCATTGTTGATCGGCAGGTTTGCGCGTCTGACCGTCTCACAGTATACGTCATGGCACGAGACAACCTGAACATCGGGATGCTGCTCGCTGATGTCTACGAATTTCGCAATACACGTCGCATGCATCAAGTCATCCGCACAGTGTAGCTTTACGTACACAGCATCACTCGGAACAAATGAAAAGGCATGGTCCCAATTATCGGTAATCGGTAATGTCACATCGTTCCGATACACGCTTACCGGTACGGTATGCGCATCGAATGCCTCTAATAACTGGCGAGTTCCATCGATGCTGGCATTGTCTAAAACAATGTGGATAATATTTGGATATGTCTGCGCCTGGACCGAGTCCATGGCGGCTTGCAAGAACGCCTCGCCATTCAACACTGGAGTGACGATTGCCACTAAGGGCAGGTTAGCTGGGAATGTCGCCATAAATGCCCCTAGAATTCGACTGTAACGGCAATCCTCCGCGTCACACCATCGCCAAGCTGCCAATCTATTTCAGATATTCGGGGTTGCCGTCAGTAATTCAGGCGAATAGCTATTGCTGTGAAACACATGCCCCTTGTTCTGGGTCGATGCTTGACGTTCATTGGTGAGTTCGCAACGCCAGCTCTTTGAAAACGCCTCCCGCGTGAATCGGCTTATGCCCTTCGAGAGCGCAGCCGATCGCGCCCAAAATTCGGCATGCGACATGTTCCACAAGGCGATCATCTCCTGCGCTATTGCCAGTTCGTCTTCAGGGTCGACAACACTCGCCCCCTCCCCTGCAACTTCTTCAAGCACGCTATTTCGACTGATGATTGGCACCAGGCCTCGACCGATTGCCTCGGCAACCGGCATGCCAAAACCTTCGAGCCGACTCGGCAGGACGAACCCTTTTGCCTGTGCATAAAGCCAAGAAAGTTCGCTATCTGATACATAGGGCAGCAGATCGACCCCTGCCGTTGCCGCAGCGGCGTCCACGACCGCCTCCCAGCCGGGCTCGTGCGCACCGCACAATACGTATCGCGCGCCATGAGCTGCTAGTCCGGACCGCGCAAACGCGCGGATTGCGGTAAGCTGGTTTTTGCGCCGTCCAAGACTCCCCACAGTAAGGAAAAAAGGCGGGCGCAATCCCAGGACAGGCGTCTGAACGCGATCATCAATATCCGCGCGTAGATGCGGGTATATCACACTCCTCGGACTATCAGATCCTACCAACCGTTCGAACTCGCGTTGCGAGCTCAAACTGACGAACACCATGCGCGGTTGGACGCGCCTGATCTTCTCGTACGCCCGCTCATAGAGTGTGCGTAACCAGTCTGTAAACAATTCGGGGTGCGTCAAGGGACCAAGATCGTGGCACAGAACAATGTCACGCGGAGTTAGCTGCGACATAACAACTGTAAATGGATCCAGATATAATGTGCTCAGGGAAGCTCTGCGCAGTGGGATTCGCAGCAGTCGGGAATGCGCATAGAGTCGCTTTTCTAATTTTAGGCCGTAGCGCAGTATTG
>Ga0308169_10004985_pt1 | contig 12217 bp, 13 predicted proteins | sample PhyBR1_2_FD_202139 | JGI IMG/M metagenome (GOLD analysis project Ga0308169, IMG submission 202139) | Phyllosphere microbial communities from UC Gill Tract Community Farm, Albany, California, United States - DLSLSB.R1 | ecosystem: Host-associated > Plants > Phyllosphere > Unclassified | place...
TCAGGCGGGACCGGATGAGGCGAGACGGCGAGAAAAAGTAGACGGACTGCTCGTCGCCGAGGTGCTCGGTCCAGTTGGCCTCGGTGATCGGCTCGGGCGCGAGTGGCGGCATGGGCTTCTGTAGGACGCTCGTCAGTCGTGAGAGGCGCTCGAAGCGAAGAGAGAGGCGAGAGCGGACGCACGAAGGCGGTCTCGTGGTGCAGCTTGTAGATGTCTTCGAGGAGGGACGGGCTCGCGCCGAGCGAGTACGAGGCGAGAACTGCGACAAGGAGGTCAGGCTCGTCAGGACGTTGAGCGCGTGCAGCGACGAGAAGGAGTAAAGAGATGAGCGCACGGTGGTGCGAGCAGTGGTTGTGGAAGCCCTTGTCGTTGAAGAAGGTGTGCGAGCTGCAGGTCAGGGGGCCTCGTCAGCGACGTTCTCCAGGACTGACACGGCACTTTGACGACGTACTAGATGTGATTCTCCTGCGGGACCGGGGCAAAGTCGAGAAGGGGTCAGCGGCTGCTCGAGGTGAGCACGAGGACTGAAGCTGTGCTGCGATCGCCTCGCGCTCGCGCGAGCTCGACGGGTGCGACGCTCGACGTGCCACCTGGAGAGCTCGACAGGCGCAAGCGCACGCCGAGCGGCCGCGCCGAGGGCGACTGCGCTCCCCCCACCTCGACCTCGACCGCGGGCCCGACGACGGCGAGCGCAAGGCTCTGCAGGGAGCGGGCAGCCCCGTCGGCCCAGCTGCACTTGCTCGAGAGCTCGAAGCACGAGGCTTCGAGCCGGACGTAGCGGGCCCTGCTGCCTCGAGCCCCTCGTGACGGCCTCCGACAAAGTGCGCAGTCGAGCCGAGTCCCGACGAGCAGGGGACGGCGGACGTACCTCGAGACACCTGCGGACCGTCTCTGTGCTGTCTGCCGTGATGCCGCCGAGCCCGCCCGTGTTGCCCTTGGTCGGGGGAGCCATGCCGCCGAAGAGCTTGAGCGGGTCGAGGTGCTGTTGCGGGGCGGGGTGGTGCTCGGCGGCGGCGGTGGGTGCGGGAGCGCGAGTCGAGGAGGGAGAGCGCGGGCGCGGGCTCGAGGGCTGCGAGGGGCTCGGCGAGACGGGCAGGGGTGGGTAGGCGTGGTGGACGGTCGAGGCCATGCCGAGGCCAGAGTGCGGAGGCGAGTGCGAGGGCGACGACGAGGCGGGCGAGGGCGAGTGGAAGGTCGGGAGGAGCGTGTCGCTCGGCTTGCGCACGTGGCGCGTCGGGAACGGTGCCATGGTGGTGCTCGTGGCCTCTGGCGGGCAGGGTGAGAGGGTCGAGAGGGAGGCGGAGCGCAAGAGCTTGAGGCGAGTGACGCTCTCCTCGCGCCTCGCCCCGGCTCTTCACGCTCCCGCCCTTCACACCGAGCAGCTCGCTCTCTTGGCGAGGCGGAGCCACGCTGCAGCTCCACCTGAGTGAGCACTCGCGCGCGCACTCGCTGCGCGACTTGCGACTCGCCCGCCCTCCGCCTCCTCCTCGCCGGTCGTGACTGCGCTCTCTCGGCGGGTCTTCAGCCGCACCGTCTCGCTCTGCGTTCTTGCTGTGCCTCAGGCTCTGCACAGAACATCTCTCGGGACGGGCACGCCGAGCTTGGGACAGGCGCGAGCGAGGTGGCCGACCCTGTCCGCCTCGCGCTCGTTCCTGCGCTGCGCTTTCTCCTTCTGCGCGCCGCACTTCATCATGTTGCGCCTACACCGCGCGCACATACCCAAGACGACGCCTCAGGCTAGGTACAGGCCCTCGCCGGCTAGCACACCCTCTTCCTCGCCGCTCTTTTCGCGTCGCCGCCGTCGTTCCACCACCAGCCCCACCTCGACCTCCCCGCCGTCGCCTCGCACCCTCTCGCCGTTCGCCCCTGGAGCGTCATGTCGACGAGCAGGCCATCTTCCTCCACTTCGACCCCTCGCCGACCTTGCCGAACCCGCGCTCCGTGCCCATCGAGCGCGGCGTCGGCTCCCCGCGCGGCATCGTCGGCGGCGAGCAGCTCAGGACTGAGCACCGTCGTAAGGCAGGTGCTTTCGGTGGCTCTAAACGTGCGCGTGGAGGTCGATCGGCAAGCGCGAGAAGAGGACGCGGCGGGCAGGAGGCGGTAGAGCCCGTGCGAGCGGGCGCAAGTCCTTTCTTCCGCGAGCTCGTGCTGCCGAGGAGCGCTGCAACTCGTCTCAGCTCGCCGTTTCGACACGTTCGGCCCGGAAGAGGGCGAGAAGAGAGAGCGAGAGGGACGTCGGGCTGCTCGAGAGCTCTCGACCGAGTCGACCTTGGCAAACTCGCTCTCACGGGACGTTCGAGACGAGGAACGACGGCACTATAAGCGGGTTGCAAATCTAGGAAAGATACATACCCTCCTTATCTCCCTCCTGCGCTACGCCGCCCTCTGCAGCCCGCCGCCCGTCGCCGTGCCGTGCTCGCGCTCGCGCAGGAAGGTTGTGAACTCGGGCACGACGCCGTCGAGCGCCCCGGGCACGAACGTCCACAGCTCGACGCCGCGCCGCACGAGCTCCTCCGCGAGGGCCTGCTGCGTCGCCTTGGCCTGATCCGACGGCGCCGGCGCGAGCGGCGGGAACCAGAACTCGGTCGGGACGAGGACGAGCTTGAGCTCGGGGAGGGTCGAGAGGATGATGCCGAGCTTGGCGAGGCGAGCGTCGCGAGGGTCGCGGCCGCGGGTGAGGTACGTGTGGTAGCTGCCGAGGCGGAAGTAGGCGCAGGAGGCGGAGAGGGTTGGGTCGCCGACGCGTTTCGAGTCGAGGTCGAGGCGCCAGAGGACCGGGAGACGGGACGGGACCGTCTCGAAGGGCACGAGCACGCGCGCATCGGCGGCCTGCGTGCGGTCCTCCCCGATCTCGAGGCAGTCGAGCTGCTCGAGCAGGTCGGTCGCACGGCGAGACGTGGACGACGGCGCGGGCTCGAAACGGCTGTCCCGAATCGACATCTGGCTCAGGGCCGGCATGACCGACTTGGTGATGAGCCAGGGCTCCTTGGTCCTGGCGCGGATGAGGGTGAGGGAAGAGAGGCGAGGGAACACGAGGCTCGACGAGTCGTCCATGAATCGAGCGTCGGCGACGGTGAGATGAGCGAGACCTGCAGCATGGGCGTGTCAGCACTGATCGTGAGCGGGCGAGGGGAGCGAGAGGGGACGCACCCGGAAAGTTCGCGAGAAACGCGAGGTTGAAGAGGCTCGCTCGACCCGAACCCGACAGGACGACCTCGTCGACGTTGGGCAAAATCGTAGCGCACGCACCGCTGAGCGTGCGCAGGCGGTGCTGCAGCTGGTCCGACGTCTGGTCGAGGACGAGCTTGCGGCATCGGCGTGCGCGTGGCCTGGCGACCCGGAGGATGCCCAAGAGCTGTCGCGCCGACGCCTCGACCTGGTCGGCGTGGCCGTCATATACGGCCTGCACGAAGGGCTGGCAAAGCAGCTTGAACAGGTTGCAGGTAGATCGGAGCGCGAGGAGGGTGTGGTCGTGGTCCTGCGGCTCGCGGAGCAGGTTGTCGCCGAGGAGGGTGAGGGTGGTACTCGGGCACGCGTGCGCAATGACGACGTTGATGAGCTCGTTCGGGAGGAGGTCGAATGGGCAGGTGTCCGTTTGCTGGCGGCGCCGGCGTGGCGTTGGCGGCGCCGGTCGCCTGAGGGGCCCGACTCATGGCGGGTCGAGCCTCGGGACGAGGGCGGGGCTTGAGGCGAGGACTGAGGGGCGGAGAGAGGCTGTGTTGGGGTATGAGGACGTGTCAATACTTGTTCTGCGCGCAGCTTCGAGCACCGAGCCGCCCTAGCGAAGCGTGAGACGCACCTGCCTCGTTCAACCGACGGGGACTGAGATGATGAGCCGCGGGGCGGAGCGGTGCGCGAGGACGACGACGACGGTACAGAGGGCGGTGATGAGCTGCCGGAGAGTAGTGTGCCGACGCCGACTGGCTCGAAGGTAGGGTCGTGGTGCGCTCTGAGTCGGGATAGCCGGGCGGAGGGCGAGGCGAGGAGGAGGAGCGGGAGGGCGGCCCTTGACGGGGTGAGGTGCGGGTGGGTCGGCTGGCGGGCCGAAGTGCTCTGTGAGGGTGTGCTGCTCGTCTCTGGCCAGCTGCAGAGGCAACAGAGGTGGTGGGAGGACGAGCGGAAGGCGCGTCGTCGTCGTCGTCGTCGTCGCAATCCATCTCTCCCTCGTCCTCGCACACGTCTGCACGAGCTGCAGCGCAAGAGCTCCCGCTGGTCCTGCTGTGCACTTCCAGTGCTGCCCTACAAGTGCGCCTTACGCCAGCGCACGTCCTCGTCGCCGACCTCTCGACCTCGACCTCGTCCCCCACCCACCCTCGCCTTCTCTCAGGTCGAGACAGAACCAGCGCGCAGAGGCCTGCTCGAATTCGCCCATCACGGTCAGCGACGCACACGTACCAGCACACGCGCGCCTCGATCCCTCGCTCCTCGGCCCTCGTCCTCCTCTTCTCTCGTCCGACCCGTCCCTCCTCGTCAAACCGGCCGCCACGACTCGTTCGTCGAACTCGATCTCGTCGACAGCGAGGAGTACTCGTCTTAGGCGCGGTGCAGAGCGGCGGCGGAGCAGGGATCGGGACGAGCGGTGCACGGGCTCGGCTCGCTGGACGGCGACTGCGAGCAAGGGTCGGCGTCGTTGCCGGCGTCGTCTGACATGTAGTGGCCGACGCACTGCACATGTTTGAACGACTTGGTCGACGGGCGAGAGCGGATCGAGAGCACCACGGCCAGACAGAGAGGGCGAGAGCGTGAGAGGACGAGACGGCGAGAGCAAGCCAGCGAGCGAGGACCTCAACCTTCGACAGCGTGGCAGCAGTAGCTTTGCTATCCTCCTAGCTGAGAGCAAGCGAGCTAGCAGTGGACTGGTGCGCACACGATGTAGGAGCCGGTCGCGCGTTCGACGCGAGGTCCGACCGCAACGGCGACAACGACGGCGCGACGACGCAGGCTCGCAACAGCTCGAGGATCGAGCAGCTCGCGCACTTTCTCTCGACCTTGCTCTCGAGAGTGTGCAAGCGAGAAGGGCTGAACATCATTCCACACGACAACGCGCGGCTCGTTGCCGAGCCGCCGCCGCCTCGAGGTCGACGCACGCTCACTTACTCGTGGAGGTACGTCAAGCCGCACTTGCCGCAGTACTGACGGTTCTTGTGGGCAGCCTGTTGCCGAGGGAGAGAGGACGAGGTGGGGGAGGGGGACGAGGTGGGCGTCAGCTCGTCGCTCTGGGCCCGACACGTCGCTCGAGAGGGAGGAGAGAGGGGGCGCACCATGAAGACACCAGCGCCGCAGGTCTCGGCGGGGCACTCGCGCCTGAGGCGCTTGATCTTGCCGTCCGAGTCGACGCGGTAGTACTTGAGGACGGCCATCTTGACCGGCTTGCGCTTGTGCTTGATCTTCTTCGGGGTCGTGTACGTCTTCTTCTTGCGCTTCTTGGCCATGCCGCCGCGAAGGCGCAGGACGAGGTGGAGGGTCGACTCCTTCTGGATGTTGTAGTCCGAGAGGGTGCGGCCGTCCTCGAGCTGCTTGCCGGCAAAGATGAGGCGCTGCTGGTCGGGCGGGATGCCCTCCTTGTCCTGGATCTTGGCCTTGACGTTGTCGATCGTGTCCGAGGACTCGACCTCGAGGGTGATGGTCTTGCCCGTGAGGGCTGCGGGCGGAGGAGGACGAGGGCTCGAGGTCAGCGAGGGGTGCAGCGGGGTGAGGCGAGGGAGAGAGAGAGAGAGAGGGACGCACTCTTGACAAAGATCTGCATCGTGACCTACGCCTACACAAGGGTGCCTTTGTGGTCCTAGGAGAGGGTGGAGAGCAAGAAGGGAGGCGGCGAGGCGGGCGCAGACTTTGGAGCGAGGCGAGGCGAGCGGCGCGCGCGCGCTTGGTCCGAGCCGTCCGCCTCGCCGCGGCCGCCTCGCTCGTCCTCTCCTCGTCTTCTCGCAGGCCAAACCCCCTCTCCGACGCGACAATGGTAAGCCCGCCGCCTCGCACCACACGCTCGCCCCGCGACCCGCCCCAAGACCGACCTCGCCGAGTCGACCCGGGCGAGCAGGCCGGCCCAGCTCGTCTCGCAAAGTTGGAGCGCAACCCGGCGCACGGCCGCACTCGCGCTCTCGTGATGGACGGCACGGGCAGGCGGGATCAGGCTGGTGCAAAGTGCGGCAGCTGGGGCGGCTCAGGGGCACTCGGGAGGCGGCGACGACGACGGAGCAGCAGCAGCTTCCCACCTCGACTCGCCTCGCCCCCCCATCCCCCGACTCGCCGACCCGACACTCCGCTCCTGAGCGCACGCCATCTGCGCCGATCTCCCCTCTGCCAGCAGAGCGACCCACGCCGTCAGCTCGCCGTCCCGACTCGTCGTCGTGACGCCGTTCCCGCCAAGCGCGACCGACCGTCCCCTCGACACCTCGACCTCCTCCTCGCCCGCCGATTCCACCCTTCCCGCCGAGCTGCTGCTGCCGCTCCAGGTGCCGTGATGACAGGAAGAGGGCGAGGAGGAGCGGGAGCAGGCCGGGTCGACGCACGAGCCATGTTGAGGTCCGACGCTGACCCACCCCTCCTCGTTGCGCCCCACAGACGAAGGGTACCACCTCGTTCGGTCTCCGCCACACCAAGAGTCACACGTGCGTCTGCCTCTCGCGCTCCTCCCTCCCTGCCGCGCGCGCGCTCGACAACCGAGACGGGCCGTCTCGCTGAGCCCGGCTGACGTTCGACCTCCCGCAGTCTGTGCCGTCGCTGCGGCCGCCGCTCGTTCCACAAGCAGCACAAGTCGTGCGCTTCGTGCGGCTACCCCGCGGCCAAGCTCCGCTCTTGTGCGTCCAGCCCTCGTCCTCGTTCGAGCCCCTTGCGCGCCGGTCGCTGACCTCGCTCCCTCCCTCCCCGCCCGCAGACGAGTGGGGACAGAAGGCCAAGCGCCGCCACACCACTGGCACTGGCCGCATGCAGCACCTGAAGGGCGTCTCGCGCCGCTTCAAGAACGGGTGCGTCATCGTCGTCGTCGTTCGTCCGCCTCGAGCTCCCACTGACGAGCTTCCCTCGCCCGCAGCTTCCGCGAGGGCACCACCGCCACCCGCAAGGTCAAGGCGGAGTAAGCTCCTCCGTCCTTGTGAGCCTCTCTGCCCCCCTCGGTCCCGACCCTACCTTCCCTCTCCTCGCCTCGGCCTCTCGCGCTCGCCTCTTTCCCTCGACCTCGCCCTCTCGCCGTCGTCCGGCATCAACAACCTCCCACCGCTCCTCTCGCCCGCCGGCGAGTCTGCATCTCTTTTGTGCGTGCGGAGTGTGTTGGACGGGCACTTGACAGGGAGGAAGGGGGACGAGCGCGGCGTCGGTTCGAGAGCAGGACTGGGCGGGCGTGTTGGAACGGAACGAGGAGCGAGGAGCGAGCGGGACGTCTGGGTTGAAACCGGGGTCGTTGTTGTCGCTTCCTGCGCTGCCCTGGCCGTCTGCGAGAGAGATAGAGAGCTGCTGCGCCTCGTCGTCGTCGCCGCCGCGAGCGACCTCTGCAGCTCCGCTCTCCCGCTCGCCTCGCTCGCTCGTCAGCGCGGATGCCTGCTGTCCCTGACGCGCCGACAAGCTCCTCAGACCAGCACATCGCATCTACCAGGCCCAACAGGTGCGCCCTGCCTCGCTTGGTCGTCCCGCTCCCCGCGCGCTCTCATCGCTGACCAGCTGGCCCGTCGCTCACAGCTCCGCCTGCTCGCCGAGCGCGACCGAGTACCTGCGCGACTTTCCCTCGTTCCCTTCGCACCTCTTCACCGCGCCGCGCGACTCGCCCTCGACCTCGACCTCGCCCTCTCCTCCAACCCCCATCTCGGCTCGCCGTGCCATCCACCACAACCACCGCAGCGCCAAGCCGCCCGCCGACCCGGTTCACCTCTCGACGAGCGGTTCGACCATCGACTGGACGCACTGCTACGCCCTCGAGCGCGCGCGCAAGTCGCGCCTCGCGGCTCTCCCCGGCCTGCACGGCGTCGTCGCGCGCACGTGGGACGCCGGCCGGCCCTGGGTCGCCGTCGTCCTCGTCGGCGTCCTCACGGGCGCCGTCGCGAGCGGGCTCGACATGTTGAGCGCGTGGCTGAGCGACCTGAGGACGGGCAAGTGCACCGACATGTGGTGGATGAGCAAGGGCTTGTGCTGCGCCGGGCTGGATCGTGCGTCCCTCTCTCTTCTCTTTGTGGCCACGAGATGCGGCTAGGATGCTGACGTGCAAAGCGCGCGCTCGCAGCGGGAGAGCAGTGCCGGGCGTGGAGGACGTGGGGCGAGATCGCGGCCAAGGAGGGTCACGTCGTCGCGAGGGCGCTCGCGCAGTACGGCGTCTACATGGCGACAGCAGTGCGTTCGTCCTCTACCTCGCGCAGCATTCCCTCCTGCGCTCCAGCCTCTGACGCTCCCATGTCGCGCAGGTCCTGTTCGCCCTCACCTCGTCCGCCTTCGTCAACGTCTTCGCGCCGTTCGCCTTCCACACCGGCATTCCCGAGATCAAGGTCCTCCTCGGCGGCTACGTCATGCGCGGGTTCCTGTCGCCGATGACGCTCCTCATCAAGTCGCTCGGCCTGCCGCTCGCCGTCGCGAGCGGCCTCAGCCTCGGCAAGGAGGGCCCGCTCGTCCATGTCGCGTGCTGCATCTGCGACCTCGTCCTGAGGCCGTTCGAGTCGCTTCGAGGCAACGGCGGTGCGTCCTATCTTGAGCGTTTCGTCGCGCGCATGGGCTCGACGAGAGCTGATGCTGAACCTTCTCGAGCAGCTCGACACCGCGAGATCCTGTCGGCGGCGGCAGCGGCCGGCGTCTCGGTCGCTTTTGGCGCTCCTCTCGGAGGCGTTCTCTTCTCGCTCGGTGCGTCGCCTTTCGCAGCTACTCTGTGCAGAAGGGTGCCCACTAACCCGGGCTCTTGCGCCCGCAGAGGAGATCTCGACCTTCTTCCCCGGCTCGACCTTGTGGCAGTCGTTCGTGTGCGCCATCGTCGCTGCCGTCACGCTGCAGTACATCGACCCGTTCAACACGGGCAAGCTCGCCCTCTTCGCGGTGACGGCGTCGCAGGTCTGGCGCGGGTTCGAGCTCGTGCCGTGGCTCCTCCTCGGCGTCGCCGGCGGCATCTGGGGCGCCTGGTTCATCCGCATCAACGACGAGTGGGAGTTGATCCGGCGCGCGAGTGGGCTTCGAGACTGGCCCGTCGCCGAGGTTGGCGTCCTCGCCCTCTTCACGGCCGTCGTCAGCTACCTCGTCGTCTTCATGCGCGTCCCGAGCGCCGAGCTCGTCGTCGCACTCTTCCAGGACTGCAGCGGGCCTGACGCCTACGGGCTTTGCGAGTGCGTCCTGCTCGCTCGTCGTCGAGGTCAGCGCCGTGACGCCGTGGAAGCTGACGTCGTCCTTCTCGCCCGCAGCTCGTCAAACACCTCGTCCATCGTCTTCCTCCTCCTCCTCACCGCCTTCGCCAAGACCCTCCTCACGGCTGCCACGTTCGGCGCGTCGATCCCGGCCGGCGTCTTCCTCCCCTCTCTCACGGTCGGCGCGTGCGCCGGTCGCGCCGTCGGCCTCGTCATGGGCGCCCTGCACAAGGCGCACCCGGCGAGCTGGGTCTTCGCCGACTGCCCGGCCGACGGCGGCTGCATCAACCCGAGCGTGTACGCCGTCATCGGGGCGGCGAGCGCACTCGGCGGCGTGACGAGGATGACGATCAGCTTGGTGCGTCTCTTCAGGCTCGCACTCGCTCACAGGGTCACCGAGGTCCAAGCTGACGATGCTCTCGACCTGTGCGCGCAGGTCGTCATCCTGTTCGAGCTGACGGGCGCCATCGACATCGTCATCCAGCTCATGATGGCAGGTTCGTCGCGCGCTCTCTCTCTATCTCTCTGCGCAGCGTGGAACTCCTTCCTGACGTCGACCTCGTTGTGCGCGCAGTCATGGTCGCCAAGTTCACGGGCGACTACTTCTCCAAGAACGGCATCTACGAGAGTGCGTCGGCTCCCCCTCGCCTCTCCTCCTCGCTGACGCGCTCGCGCTGACGCTCATGCCATCGCAGCGTGGATCGACCTGCGCAACTACCCGTTCCTCAACAACAAGCTCGACTACCGCCGCGACACGGTCCTCGCGCGGCACGTCATGACGCCCGTCGCCGACCTCGCCTGCGTGACGGACGATGGGTGGGAGGTGTCCCGGCTCGGTGCGTCCTCTCCCTCTCGTCTTCGCCTTCTCGCCCTCGCAAGGAGCTCGAGCTCATTTTGTGCATCTCGTACAGAGGCGCTGCTCGACGAGGAGGACTGGCGCGGGTTCCCGGTCCTGAAGACGATGCGGTCGAGGGTCATCTTGGGCTACGTCGGGCGGGCAGAGCTGCGAGAGGCGCTCGGTACGCTCGCCTTTCGCTCACGAGCCGTCGTTGCTCGCCTCTGACGCACTCTGCGCGCCCGCAGCCCTCCTTCGTCACGTCTCCGAGGTCACGCCGAGCACGCCGTGCTTCTTTACCCCGGCTCCTCGCGCACGGCGAGGCGCCCAAGTCCCCGTTCCACACTCGCCTGCGCACAGTCCGACTCAGAGCCACCGCATCGACGCCGACCTCGAACGGGCTCCTCCGCGATGGCGCAACGGCGGCAGGCTCGGGCACGAGCTCGACGGCATCGGCTCGACGGCGGCGTCGAGCGGCAAGCCCGAGGAAGGAGGGCGAGCATGGGTCAGTCTCGCGCCCTGGGTCGACGAGGTGCGTTCACGTTCCGCTCCCTGTCGCGCTCCAACCGCTCGTCCACCTGAACGCTGACTCGGTAGGAGCTTTCCCTCCGCAGATCCCCGTCTGCATGTCGCAGGACACGCCCATGGAGCTCGTCGTGCAGATGTTCCAGCGCATCGGCCTGCGCTTCGTACTCTTGACTCGGCAGGGCGCGCTCATGGGCCTCCTGACGCGGATGGTGCGTCCTCGTCCTGCGCCTCAGGCTCGTCTCCCCCGAGCTCGCACGCTGACGCCTCTCTCGTCCTCCCTCCCTCTTTGACTCGCTCGCAGGACCTCCACCGACACATCTCGGGAGCAGCGAGCCCGCCCGAAGCCGCACAGGGCGTGCGCGAGGTCGTGAGTCCGGGCTCAAGGCGGGACGGCGAGGATCCGCCACGAGCGAGCGAGGCGGCATTGCTGGGCGACCGCGGCAGTATTTCGAGCGAGGGGTATAGGTAGCGAGCTGCGCCTTTGCAACTACGCATTCCGAGGATCTGCGAACCGAGAGCGAGAAAAGGCTCGAGAGCTGTCGGCCGGCGAGGAGAGACTGCGAGCGCTCGCTGGCGCGGGGCGGAAAGACGTCGTGCCGGCGCTGGGCATCACCGACAAGCGTGAAGCCTCGAGCACAGTCGGCGATGCTTGCGGTCGAGCCTCTCTTGTATATCTGAACCGTTAATGTTTTATAGCTGCTTTTGTTGGCAGGCCGCAATAACCAGGGCCTGATGGTCTAGAGGCATGATTCTCTCTTAGGGTTAGACGTCGTCCGACAATTTGGGAGAGGTCCCGGGTTCAATCCCCGGTTAGGCCCCATCATCTTTTTTGAACCTCGTGCGCTACAGTGGCGCTCGCCTATCTTTTGCGTGCGCGCCGGTCCCAGGGGAAGCGTCATTACTCGAGAGCGCCGCGGCGGACGCTGGGTCTGCCGCAGAGCCGTCGTTCGCCATGATGCGGTCGGCCACCGCGAGCCCTGCTCTTCTCCGCTCGAGTTGTCGTCGGTCCTTGCACGTATCAGCGCTAGTTGAACAAGGGCTTGCTCGAACCGAGGAGAGACTGCAAAAGCCGCAGGGGATAGGTTGAGAGCGCACGAGCCCTCTTTCGCCGAGCGACGACAACCCAATCGACCCGCTTCTCGGTGGGTCGAAGCTTGCGCTCATGACGGCTGCGGCCTTATTCCCTGCACTGGGAGAAGCTGGCAGCCACGTGCGTGGGTGACGAGAGCGGCGAGCTCGCCTTTCCGACGAGACGCGCTCTCGCGCACGAGCCTCTTCGCCTCGCCGACCCGAACCAGTCCATTCTCTCGAGCGCGTGCAGTGCCGCAGGCTCGCCGAGCAGGAGCACCTCTCGGCCGACCGTGAGAAGGACCGAGCCGTGCTGCTAGAGAGTCGAGAGGAGGAGGACGAGGAGGTGCTGCCGGTCTGGCCTTTTTCGCGGCCCGACTCGCCCTCGCACGACTCGAGAGGTACATCTGGACGTGCCCGAGCCTAAGACGCCGACGCTACGCAGCACGAGCGACGCAGGAGAGGGACCGAGGTGGGG
>Ga0308169_10004986_pt1 | contig 12215 bp, 11 predicted proteins | sample PhyBR1_2_FD_202139 | JGI IMG/M metagenome (GOLD analysis project Ga0308169, IMG submission 202139) | Phyllosphere microbial communities from UC Gill Tract Community Farm, Albany, California, United States - DLSLSB.R1 | ecosystem: Host-associated > Plants > Phyllosphere > Unclassified | place...
CATCCCTTCCCACGCTGTTCGTCTCCCACGGCTCCCCGATGCTGGCCCTGCAGGACAGCCCCGCGCGCGGCTTCCTGGAACAGCTCGGCACGACGCTGCCGCGCCCGAAAGCCATCCTGGTTGTCTCCGCCCACTGGGAAACCGCCGGCGCCCCGGCCGTGAGCCTGGCGCAGCAGCCGGAAACGATCCACGACTTCGGCGGCTTCCCGCGCGCCCTGTTCGAGATGCAGTACCCGGCCCCGGGCGCGCCGGAGACGGCCGAACGCGCCGCCGCGCTGCTCGAAGCCGCGCAAGTCCCGGTCGGACGCAGCAGCACCCGCGGCCTCGACCACGGCGCCTGGGTGCCGCTGCGCCTGATGTATCCGCAGGCCGACATCCCGGTCGCGCAAATCTCGATCGTGCGCGGCGCCAGTCCCGCCCAACACGAACAGATCGGCCGCGCACTGGCGCCGCTGCGCGAAGAGGGCGTGCTGATCCTCGCCTCCGGTTCGCTGACGCACAACCTGTACGAGTTCCGCGGCCAGGCCGTCGACGCGCCGGCGCCGGAATGGGTGAGCGAGTTCGGCGCCTGGATCAAGGCGCGCCTCGAAGCCGACGACCGCGCCGCGCTGCTCGACTACCGCCAGGCCGCCCCCTTCGCGGTCCAGAACCATCCGACCGACGAGCACCTGCTGCCGCTCTTCGTCGCACTCGGCGCGGCCGGGCAGGGCGCGCACGCCACCCAGCTCCACTCGAGTTTCGAACATGGCGTGCTCGCCATGGACGCTTATGCCTTCGCTTGACAACGCACGCCCACCAAAAGGAAGCATCATGCACACCACTAACAACACGCTCCACGCCTTTGACGACACCGGCAAACTGCTGCTGCGCGCCGTCCTCGCCGTCCTGCTGCTCTTCCACGGCATCTCGAAGCTCATCGGCGGCATCGGCTTCATCACCGGCATGCTGGAAAAAGCCGGCCTGCCGGGCGCCTTCGGCTACCTGGTGTATATCGGCGAAGTGGTCGCGCCGCTGCTGATCCTGGTCGGCGTCTTTACCCGTCCCGCCGCCCTGGTCGTTGCCATCAACATGGTCGTCGCGCTGCTGCTGGTGCATACCAGCCAGTTCTTCTCGCTGAACGAAACCGGCGGTTGGGCGCTTGAACTCCAGGGCATGTACCTGGGCGCGGCGCTGGCGGTGGCCCTGCTGGGTGCGGGCCGCTACAGCGCCGGCGGGCTCAACGGCCGCTTCAACTGAGGCATGCGCAGGCATGTGGCCGCCTCGCGGCGGCGCATGCCTGCAAACCGGGCGCGCACGGGGTATGATCACGTTCTCAACCAAATACAGGACCTGAATCCCATGACGACGTCCAGCTATCCCGACACCCGCCTCCTGATCGCCAACGAATGGCAAGACGCCAGCGGCGGCAAGACCATTCCCGTCGTGAATCCGGCCACCGGCCAGCCGATCGGCAAGGTGGCGCACGCCTCGATCGCCGACCTGGACCGCGCACTGGCCGCGGCTAAGTCCGGCTTCGAGACCTGGCGCGCCGTCCCGGCATTCGAACGCGCCGCCATCATGCGCCGCGCCGCCCAGCTGCTGCGCGAGCGCGCCGGCGACATCGCCCGCCTGCTGACCCAGGAGCAGGGCAAGCCGCTGGTCGAAGCCAAGGGCGAAACCCTGGCCGGCGCCGACATCATCGACTGGTTCGCCGCCGAAGGCATGCGCGTGTATGGCCGCATCGTTCCGTCGCGTAACCCGGCCGCCCAGCAGCTGGTCTTGAAAGAGCCGGTCGGCCCGGTCGCCGCCTTCACGCCCTGGAACTTCCCGATCAACCAGATCGTCCGCAAACTCGGCGCGGCGCTGGCCACCGGCTGCTCCTTCCTGTGCAAGGCGCCGGAAGAGACCCCGGCTTCGCCGGCCGCGCTGCTGCAGTGCTTCGTCGACGCCGGCATTCCGCCGGGCGTGGTCGGTCTCGTGTTCGGCGACCCTGCTGAAATCTCGTCCTACCTGATCCCGCACCCGGTCATCCGCAAGGTCACCTTCACCGGCTCGACCCCGGTCGGCAAGCAGCTCGCCGCCCTGGCCGGCGCCCACATGAAGCGCGTGACGATGGAACTGGGCGGCCACGCACCGGTCATCGTCGCCGAGGACGCCGACGTCGCGCTGGCGGTAAAAGCCGCCGGCGGCGCCAAGTTCCGCAACGCCGGCCAGGTCTGCATCTCGCCGACCCGCTTCCTGGTGCACAACGCGGTCAAGGAAGAATTCACGCGCGCCTTCGTGGCGCATGCCGAGCGCCTGACCCTGGGCGATGGCCTGGTCGAAGGCACGACGCTCGGTCCGCTGGCCAACGCGCGGCGCCTGACTGCGATGTCGAAGGTGGTCGAGGATGCGCAGGCGCACGGCGCGGTCGTCGCCTTCGGCGGCAAGCGCGTCGGCGGGACCGGCAACTTCTTTGCGCCGACCATCCTGTCGGACGTGCCGCTCGAAGCCAGTGTGTTCAACGACGAGCCCTTCGGCCCGATCGCCGCGATCCGCGGTTTCGACAGCCTGGAAGACGCGATCAACGAAGCCAACCGCCTGCCGTACGGCCTGGCCGGCTACGCCTTCACGCGTTCGATCAAGAACGCCCACCTGCTGATGAACCGCGTGGAAGTCGGCATGCTCTGGATTAACCAGCCGGCCACCCCGAGCGCCGAGATGCCGTTCGGCGGCATCAAGGATTCGGGCTATGGTACCGAGGGCGGCCCGGAGGCCATGGAGGGCTACCTGAACACCAAGGCGGTGTCGATGGTCGGCATCTAAGCCGTCCCGCTTCGGTAAAAAAAGGCCGCCGGCTTCCGGCGGCCTTTTTGCATTGACGCAATACCATTACACTGTCGGGATGATCATTTCTACCGACCCAAGCGCCGACCTCGCGGCGAACGCCCTCAACCTCCTCGACTGCGGCCTCATCGTCCTCGACGGCGAGCAGCGCATCGTCCTCTGGAACCGCTGGATGACGACGCGCTCCGGCCGTTCGGCCGCGCGCGTGCGCGAACAATCGCTGTTCGACGTCTTCCCCGAGCTGCGCGGCTCGCGCGTGGAGGCGGCGGTGCTCGGCGCGCTGGTCGACGGCGCGGCCAAGACGGTGGCGCAGAGCCTGGAGCGCTCGCCCTTTCCGCTGCGCGAAGCGGGCAGCTTCGACGGCGCGCGCATCGAGCAGGGGATCGCGGTGACGCCGTTCAGGGAGGGCAGGTCGGCCTTCTGCATGATCGAGATCCGCGACGTGAGCGGCGTGCTCGATCGCGAACGCCACCTGCTCGAACACGCCGAATCGCTGCGCGCGCGTTCCTATGTCGACGGCCTGACCGGCATCCACAACCGCCGCTATTTCGACATGACGCTCGAGCGCGAACTGCGCCGCGCGCAGAGGAACGGCGGTGCGCTGTCGCTGCTGCTGATGGACATCGATTCCTTCAAGGCCTACAACGACCACTTCGGCCACCAGCAGGGCGATACCTGCCTCATCACCGTGGCGCAAGGGCTGGCCGGCATGCTCAAGCGCCCGGCCGACGTCGCCGCCCGCTATGGCGGCGAGGAGTTCGCGGCGATCCTGCCCGACACCACGGCCGAACAGGCCGCCGCCGTGGCCGAGGCGATCCGTCTTGATATCGCCGGGCGCGCGCTGGCGCATGCGCCGGCGGCAATCAAGGACCACGTCACGCTCAGCATCGGCGTCGCCAGCTTCAGCAAGCATGGGCTGAACGAGGCGGCCAGCCTGATCGAAGCGGCCGACCAGGCGCTGTATGCGGCCAAGCGCGGCGGGCGCGACCGGGTGGTGGTGGACGGCGCGTATTCAAAGTGAACTCGCCGCCTCTGACCCGGCAATGGATCGATTGCATTGGGGAAATAATCGAACTAAACTGGTTCATCCATAAGCGAGCAACTGCACGATGAGAGTCCGGAGCACACCACGGTACCAGGGAAAGATCACGAGCTGGAAGGATGACCAGGGATACGGGTTCATTACGCCCAATGGTGGCGGGCCGGCCGTTTTCGTTCACATCAAATCGTTTTCGGACCGCAGCAACCGTCCGGTAGTCGACAACGTGGTGACGTTCGAGCTGACTGAAAACGAACGAGGACAGCCGCGCGCCGGGAAGGTCGCTTTCGTACGCGCCGCAGCCTCCCGCCAGGCGAGCGCCCGCACAGGAAGGCAGTCGCTGAGTCTGCCTGTTGCGGCCGGTTTCCTTATCGTCCTTGCGGCTGCTGTACTGGCGGGCAAGGTGCCCCGTTTCGTGTTTGCTGCTTACATCGGCCTGAGTGTGATTACCTGGATCGCCTACGCCATCGACAAATCCGCAGCGCAGAACGATCGGTGGAGAACAAAAGAAAGTACGCTGCACATGCTGTCCTTAGTCGGAGGCTGGCCAGGCGCGCTGGTGGCGCAACGGCTGCTCCGGCATAAGTCGAAGAAGGAAGCCTTTCGCAATGCGTTCCGGGTGACTGTCGTTCTGAACTGTGGCGCGCTCGGCTGGTTCCTGGTCTCGTCGGGCTTCGGTTTGGGGTAGTTGCTGTTTTACAGTCTGACTGTGGAAAAATCGAAAGTCGGCGATCGACCTAAAAGCGGATGCTGATAGCTGCCATGCGAGCTGCAGCTATCGAATTCCTGAAATTATTAATCAGCCCTCCAGTTGAGGTGCATTCGTGTGCGGACGCGGGCGGCACAGGCAGCTCCGCAATCAGCCCGGGAGACGGGCACGCGGGTGAGGTACTGGCTTAGTTCCCTGCTTTGCAGCCGCATCCACGTCAGAGCGCGCCGTATTTTTCCCGAACCCTGTAAGATATTTTCGCAGAGCGGCACAGGCCTGCCTGCTGCGGCCTGATGCGACGTGCTCCTTCACGCGCTTGACCGTACAGCCGCGCGCCCTGGACCGCCGGCACGCATAAAAATCAAGGGGAGACGACATGCCAGCAGATGTGTCGGACGGCGCTGTACGGGGCGGCTCTTGATTGCCAGGCGCAGCCATGACCTCTCATGCTGCAGGCAATGCGGGCCCCGGTCCGGCTAACGAAAACAGCGCGCCGCCCGGAGCGTCGGGCAGGGTCTTTTTCAGTTACGCACGCAGCGACGCCGACTTTGTCCTGAAAATCGCCAGTGCGCTTCGGGCCAATGGCGTCGCGCTCTGGGTCGACCAGCTGGACATTCCAAAAGGCGCGCGCTGGGACGAATCGGTTGAGGGCGCGCTCAAGGGCTGTTCCTGTCTGGTTGTCGTACTCTCTCCTGCGTCGGTTTCGTCACCCAATGTGCTCGATGAGGTGTATTACAGCCTCGGCGCGGATAAACGAGTGGTGCCGATCCTCCTGCACACCTGCGAAATTCCGTTCCGTCTCAAGCGCATCCAATACATCGACTTCAGCTCCGGATACGAACAGGGGTACGAGCAACTCCTTGTTACGCTCACCGGGTCGCCGCTGCCGCACCCACCGCAAGGCAGGCACCCCCCCGCGAACGAACTTGGAAACGGGAGCTTGCCGGACGCCGGCGCACGCGGACTGGCTCGTGCTCCACGCGGCAGGATGTTTCGCCACATCGCGTTCGGAGCGGCGCTCATGTTTTTCGTGCTGTTGATCGTCGGTCTGGTGTCAAGGTCAAACCAGGTCGAGCGCGTTGCGGATACGGATTCGACGCCAGGCGAAGCGGCCCCGCCACAACCGGGGAAGCCCGAGCCCCCTGACGCCGGCTCCCCTTCGGCGACGGCCCGCGCGCCGGCCGATAACCCGCTGTCCGGTAGCGCATCCGCAGATACCATCTCGACAAACCTGCCGGCAGCCACGCAGGCCGAGCCTCAACCGGCCCCGCCTCCCATCCCCGAGCCGCCGCCGGCACTTGCACCACAGCCAGTCAATGCCGCGGATATTCCACTTTTTGTTGCCAGGTTTATTGGCGCGCATAATCGCCGCGACGTCGCGGAGATCCTCTCGCTCTACGATGATGGTGTCGACTACCTTGGCGCCGGACGGGGTACCCAGCACATGATCGAGGACAAGCAGAGCATGTACCGGGCATGGCCGGACATTCAGTTCAAGCGGGGCGGCAACATCGAGTACGAAGCCTCCACCGATGGGCAGCAGGCCTACATTTCCTTCATTGTCGATTTCACCGCCAGCAATGGGGACAGGACACAGCAGGGGCAGGTGCATGAAGTGATGAAGTTGCAGATGATTCAGGGCACCCTGAAAATCACCGGCGAGCGGCAGCCGAACGACCAATGAACGACACACCTGCGAGGCGATGATGATGCCTGCGATCGATGTCCCGGCAGCCCGCGCGACAAAGGTGTTTTTCAGTTACGCCAGGAAGGACGGCGAGTTTGTGCTGAAGCTGGCCAGTGGTCTGCGCGCCGATGGCGTGGACTTATGGCTCGACCAACTCGACATTCCCAAAGGGTCGCGCTGGGACGAGGCGGTAGAAAGCGCACTGAAGGAATGCGGGTGCCTGCTGGTCGTACTCTCGCCGGCCTCGGTCGCTTCGCCGAATGTACAGGATGAGGTCAGTTTCGCGCTCGAAGCGGGGAAGCGAGTCATCCCGTTACTGATGAGTCCATGCGTTGTGCCGTTTCGCCTGCAGCGCATCCAGCACGTCGATTTCAACACAGGATATGCGCCGGCTTACCAGGAATTGCTCGCCGCGCTAGGGGCGACCGGCGGCCCAGGGCCTCCTGCCGGCGCGCCGCTTTGGGCGTCGTGGAAGAAGCTGGTACCGGCGCTTGGCGGCGCCCTGGTTGCCGGGCTGTTCGTCGCGCTATGGCCGCGATCCGCCGAGGTGGAGGATAAACGGCGCCAGGTCCCGCTGCCCGTGGTGGTGCCGCCGGGACCGCCACAAACGCAGCCACGAACGCAGCGACAAACGGAGCCACGAACGGCGCCACAAACGCAGCCACAAACGCAGCCACAAACGCAGCCACAAACGCAGCCACAAACGGAGCCACAAACGGAGCCACAAACGGAGCCACAAACGGAACCACAATCGCAGCCCCGCTCCACGCAGCCTGCGCCGCAGCAGGAGCAAATTCATATGCCGCAGCAGTCCGCGCCGGCTCAGGTCGCCGCGCTCATGCCGGACGAGCAGCTGATCGGCTTTGTCAGCCGCTACCTCGCTGTCCAGGACCGTGGCGACCTGGACGAGATCCTGTCGCTGTACGATGTGCGCGTGCGCTACTTCGGCGCCAAAGAGGTCGGCAGCGAATCGATCCGCGACGACAAGCAGCGCTTCCAGCGCCGCTGGCCGCAAAGGGAGAGCCGCCTGGCGGGCCCGGTGCGCATCGAGCGGCTCGCGGACGACCTGGCCAGGCTGTCGTTCCCCATTTCCTGGCTGGCGCGCGGCCAGGGCAGGGAGGCCGCCGGGACGGCGCTCGATGAGATCGAAGTGCGACTGGTCGGGGGCGAACCGAAAATCGTCGCCGAACGACAAAAATCGCGCAGCACGGGGAGTCGGGAATGAACACGCCCGTGCGCCTCTGCGCACTCGGCATCCTCCTGGCCGGCAGCACGGCGGGCGCCTGCGATCGGGCTTCGTTCCCGGTCGCCATCGATCCCGGGCACACGCCGCGCCAGCCCGGCGCAGCAAGCGCGCGCGGGATCCCCGAAGTCCGCTTCAACGACGCGCTTGCGGCCGCTCTCGTGGCCGAGCTGGCCCGGGCCGGCTTCCTGAATGTTGCGCTGACCCGCGAACCTGGGGCGAACATTTCCCTCCTGGACCGTAGCGCTGCAGCGAATCGGCGCGGTGCGCGCCTGTTTGTTTCGCTCCACCATGATTCCGTCCAGCCGCGCTACCTTTCTGCCTGGGAGGTGGACGGGCGGCGGCATTTCTTCAGCGATGAGTTCAGCGGTTATTCGCTATTTTTCTCGCGCAGGAACACCTATCCATCCGCCAGCCTCGCGTTTGCGCAGCTGCTGGGGACCCGATTGCGCACAGCCGGGTTCGTTCCGACGCGCCATCATGCGCAGAAGATCCCCGGCGAGAACCGGGAACTGGTGGACGCATGGCGCGGTATCTATCGGTTCGACGCGCTGGCGGTGCTGAAGTCGGCTCGGATGCCGGCGCTGCTGGTGGAGGCTGGCATCATTGTCAACAGGCACGACGAATCGCGTCTGCGCGAGCCGGCCCACCAAAGGATCTTCGCCCATACGATCGCCCAGGCGGTCGCGGATTTTTGCGAGGAAGGGATGGTCCAGCCATGAATTCCGGCACCAGCACAGGGGACAACGATGGATAAGCAATCAGCGCCGCCGTTCATGCGGCAGGCACGCAACCTGTGGGTAATGGCCCAGCGCGATGCCAGGCCTCCCGGCGATGGGGTTCGGGCCGAGCGCTTCGTCGATGCGCTCGACCAGGTCATCCGCGCATTCAGGCATGTCAGCTTGTTGCAGGGTGCACAGTTGCGCCTCCTCACCGGCATTGGCGACGATATCGACACGAGATCGGCAGAGCTTGCGAAAAAATACGACTGCCCCTGGCATGTCGTGGCCCCGTGCCGGCCAGGCGGGGGCATGCAGCCGGAGCGCGCCGCCTCGATCATGGAAGAATCCGCCGAATCGCCTGATTCGGCCGCCGCTGCGGCCGCGGCAGCCGATGAAGCCAAACTTGGATACGCGGATGCGGCAGTGGTGGTGTGCGATGGCGCCCCGCTGAGCGATTATACTGCGCAGCGCGACCGCATCCTGCTCGAGGCACTATGCCGGCATCTGCCAATCGTGTGGATAGATACGCGCGGAGACGGTGCCGGCGCAATCTGGATCCTCCCGCCCCAGGCCCTGGATGAGCTGGCCGTTTCGGCCCTTGGCAAAGATCCGGAGCAGGTGCGGCGTGTCGCCGGCTGTTTTTCCCGCGTCAACCCGGCCGGCCTGGTGACGGAGCTGGCGGAACTGCTCGCCATCTACTGGAATGCCGATGCCACCATGGGGATCGATGCCCTGCTGCGGCGCCGCGATGGCGATCCAGGCCTGCAACGGACCTCGCGCGGCATGTATTACACCGTGTTCCTCAGCGCCTTCGGGAACTGGAAAGTCAAGTTCTTCAGCCCGGTGGAGGCCCAGCGCGGGCCGCCGGAATTAGTCGAGGCGAGCCAGTTTCCGGCCAACACCTGGGCGTGGTATGACCGGATCGAACGTACAGCCACTTACGCGGCCTACTGTCATCGCGACCAGGTTGTGGTGGTCAACCTGGCGGCGAGCTTTGCGGTATTCGCGGCAGTGGCCGGGGAAGTATCAGGCTTCTGGACATTCTGGCCCAAGGTGGAGTTGCTACTGCTGGCGCTGATCGGTTATCTGGTCTACGGGAATCGGCACCGGCCAGTAACCCATCACGACCGCTGGCTCCACTTCCGCCAGTCGGCTGAAGCCTTGCGACTGAGCGCGATTCTTCATCCCTTGCTGGCCAACCTGCCGCTTCTGCATCGCAGTGTGTGGAAATACGATGGCCTCGCCACGCAGCCAGTGCTCGACAAGCCGTTCCACTGGCTCGTGATCCAGTTGCTGCGCGATGCGGGCATACCGGGCGGGAGCCGCCCGCATTGCATCGAAACCCGCTTTCACGACCTGCTGGCCAGCCTCGATGCCTTGATCCGGGATCAGGAAACCTACCACGAGCGCAGCCGCTGCCGTTACGAACAAACCCACCACCGGCTCCGGGCCACGATCGTGGTCATGTTCTGGGCAGTGTTCCTGTGGGTCGGCTTTCACCTTGCGGCTGGCAACTGCCATGCGCCACCCGATATCCTGCGCCCTGTCTGCTCCTTGACGCATACGCTTCATGATCAGCGCTGGCCGCTCTTCCTGACCGCATTCCTGCCGGCGCTTGCGGCCGCGATGCACGGAATAGCGTCGAAGGCGGAACTGCAGCGCCTGGCCAAGAATTCCGGCCGCATGCATCGGCAGCTGGCGATGCTGCGACGCCCGTTCGAAAGCGTGCGCCGCCGCCGCGATCCGGTGGCGCTGCGCGCCCTTGCCATTCAAGCTGCCGAGACCATGTATGCCGAGCATGATGCATGGGCCGAGCTGATGGCTGACCAACCACTTGAGCTGGTATGAAACCACTGGACATCGCCGCCCAGCCCGCGGCTTTTCTCGCCGTCAAGCGCCCGCTGCCTGTCACCGTCGAGTTCGCCGAGCAGGACAATACGCTCGACACCCGGGAGGGGCCTGTGCGCTACCAGGCCGGAGACGCTATTCTGACAGGGGTCGAAGGAGAGCGCTGGCCGATCCAGCGGGCACGCTTCCTTGCGTCCTACTATCCCACAGCGGCCCTGCGCGCGGGCGAAAACGGTACTTATGTAAAACGCCACAAGACGGTGTGGGCCTGGCGCAGCAGCACCGCCATCGACATTGCGCTGTCGGGCCAGCGCGGCATCCTGCGGGCGAATGCCGGCGATATCATCATTGATTACGGTGGCGGCGACCTGGCGGTGGTGGCCCCGTCGATTTTCGAGAGCAGCTACCAGCGCGTGGAGGCGCCCCAGGGTCCGGCAAGTGAATACCCATAGATAACGGCAGTTGTCGTGATTCATGGCGAAACGCCGCAGCGGCATCGCTCCAGCGCAGGAATCAGGCGAACAAGGACACCGTCACCCGCTTCGCAACGTGGATCGCACTTGCCGCACTGCTGCTTGTTTCCGTCACGCGGTCATCCGATTCTTCCTGCAGTAAATGGTCCAGATTCGCGCGGTCGTTTGCTTCCGGGTCGGCAAAGGACAGGCGCACGAGGTCCTCGGCAGCGGGCGAGCGCGGCTTTGCCCAGCTGCCGGTTCGCCCGCTGCGGCGAGCTCCGCCGAATTAGCTTAACGCCGATCCTCCGGCGGCGTGGCCGGGGTCGTCGGCGGAGTCGTCGAGGTCGCGCCGGCGCCCTGGCCCGAAGCACCCGTCGTGCCCGGGCTGCCGCTGCCCGTACTGCCCATCGAGCCGCTGTTCATCGTACCGCTCGAGGTGGCGCCGCTTGAGGTCGATCCCGCCGCCGAGCTGCCGCCCATGTCGCCTCCGCCCGTTCCCATACCGCTACATGCCGCCAGCAACAGCGCTGTCGCGCTACCGATGAGAATGCCTTGAAACCGTTTCATGATCATCTCCTTGTGGGTAGGAAGGGTCATCATGGATGGGTGGCCAGCCAACGAAAATAAGAGAGCTACTGCGGCGGTTGTAGGAGATGTCGTACAGCCTATGCGCCGGCACGGGCGGCCGGACACATCACTTCGATCGAGCGCTCCCTGTCGGTTCGGCCGCCGCTCCGGTATCATGCGGGGATGAATCAGATTTTTTCCCCTCCGTTTGTCATCGGTGTCGCGGGCGGCAGCGGCAGCGGCAAGTCGACGGTGACCCAGCAGGTGCTCGCTTCCTTCGGCGCCGAGATGGTCTCGGTCGTGATGCAGGACGACTACTACCGCGACCAGTCCGACCTTTCCCCCGAAGTGCGCCGCAAGCAGAACTACGACCATCCCGAGGCCTTCGACTGGCCGCTGCTGGTGCAGCACGTCCAGGCCTTGCGCAATGGCGAAACGATCGAGATGCCGGAATACGACTTCACGATCGACAACCGCTCCAGCAAGACCATTCCCGTGAAACCAGCCCCGGTCATCGTGATCGAAGGCCTGTTCGCCTTGTATGACGCGGACCTGCGCGACATGATGTCGCTGAAGATCTTCGTCGACACCGCCGCCGACGTGCGCTTCATCCGCCGCATGCAGCGGGATATCACCGAGCGCGGCCGCTCGGTGGAGAGCGTCGTCGGCCAGTACCTGGAAACGGTACGCCCGATGCACAAGCAGTTCATCGAGCCGACCAAGCGCCACGCCGATGTCATCTTGCCCCATGGCGCGAATGGCCCGGCGGTCGACGTGATCACCACCAAGGTGGCGAGCGTTATCCGCCAGTTGAAGCAAGGCCAGGGTCAGGTCTGACATTCGGACTCCCGCTTGGGCGCGGCCTCGGCCCTGGCGCGATCCGTAGGGTGGACTCCCGAGTCCACGCGTGCATCCCGAACCATAGCGCCCAGCTCGAAATGCATGCACGGTGGTTATCGCGCGTGCTGCGGCTTGCAAGGGTCTGACCGCGTGGACTCAGGAGTCCACCCTACGGTCGCGACCGATCCCGCGTCGCCGGCCGGGCTCTTTGGCTGAACCGGAGCGCATAAAAAAATGGCCGGCTACGAAGCCGGCCACCGTTGACACTGCCTCGACGATTACGGCACGTACTTCCACGCA
>Ga0308169_10004987_pt1 | contig 12214 bp, 12 predicted proteins | sample PhyBR1_2_FD_202139 | JGI IMG/M metagenome (GOLD analysis project Ga0308169, IMG submission 202139) | Phyllosphere microbial communities from UC Gill Tract Community Farm, Albany, California, United States - DLSLSB.R1 | ecosystem: Host-associated > Plants > Phyllosphere > Unclassified | place...
TATGGCGGCAACGCGCTGCTGGGCAAGAAGTGCTTCGCGCTGCGCATCGCCTCCACCATGGGCCGCGACGAGGGCTGGCTCGCCGAGCACATGCTGATCCTGGGCGTGACCAATCCCGAAGGCCGCAAGTACCACGTCGCCGCCGCGTTCCCGAGCGCCTGCGGCAAGACCAACTTCGCCATGCTGATCCCGCCGGCCGGCCTCGACGGCTGGAAGGTCACCACCATCGGCGACGACATCGCCTGGATCAAGCCCCAGGCCGATGGCTCGCTGCGCGCCATCAACCCGGAGGCGGGTTATTTCGGCGTCGCCCCGGGCACCAACGCGCAGACCAACCCGAACTGCATGGCCAGCCTGGACCGCGACGTGATCTTCACCAACGTCGCGCTGACCGACGATGGCGATGTCTGGTGGGAGGGCATGGGCGAGCCGCCGGCGCATGCCATCGACTGGCAGGGCAAGGACTGGACGCCCGCCATCGCCAAGGAGACCGGCGCCAAGGCGGCGCACCCCAACGCGCGCTTCACCGTCGCCGCCACCAACAATCCCGCGCTCGACGAGGCCTGGGACGATCCGGCCGGCGTCAAGATCGACGCCTTCATCTTCGGTGGCCGCCGCTCCACCACCGTGCCGCTGGTGACGGAGGCGCGTGACTGGATCGAGGGCGTCTACATGGCGGCGACCATGGGCTCGGAGACCACCGCCGCGGCCACCGGACAGGCCGGCGTGGTGCGTCGCGACCCGTTCGCCATGCTGCCGTTCATGGGCTACAACATGAGCGACTACTTCCAGCACTGGATCGACCTGGGCAAGAAGCTCGAGGCCTCCGGCGCCACGCTGCCCCGGATCTACACCACCAACTGGTTCAGGAAGGGCGCCGACGGCAAGTTCGTCTGGCCGGGCTATGGCGAGAACATGCGCGTGCTGAAGTGGATGATCGACCGCATCGAGGGCAAGGCCTCGGGCACCGACCACGTCTTCGGCGTGTCGCCGCGCTACCAGGACCTGACCTGGACCGGCCTCGACTTCAGCGCGGATCAGTTCGACTCCGTCACCAGCATGGATCGTCCTGCCTGGGAAGCCGAACTCAAGCTGCATGCCGAACTGTTCGATCAGCTCGCGCATCATCTGCCCGCCGAGCTGCCGGCCACCAAGTCCGCCATCGAGGAACGCCTGGCCGCCTGAGCGGATGCGGGGTGATGGCGGTCAGCGCCCACCCTGCCGTCCCGGTGCCGTTCCTCGGGCGCCGGCACGGGACAAATGAAAAAAGCCCCGCGATGCGGGGCTTTTTTTTCGGAGCGGATGCGGCTCAGTAGTACTTGCCCAGATTGACCCGGCGCATGGCTTCGTAGAGCGTGGGCACTTCGGCGGCGGCCGAACGCTCGGCCACCAGCTGGCGTGCCAGTTGACGGGCCGGCACCAGGGTCGCGCTCTGCGATGCTTCGTGGCGCGTCGTGGCGGCCTGGAGTTCGTGCATGACGCGGGTATCGTAGCGGGCATAGGCCAGGAACTTGGCATCGGCGGCGGCGGCGGCGCGGCGCTGCGAGTAGGCGTTCCAGCCGGTCCGGGCACGGACGAACAGGGCGCCCACGCGGTTGGCGACGAGCGCCATCACGACGAAGACCACCGCCCACATCACGAGCCAGGCGGTCAGCAGACCACCGTCCTCGAGGCTGTCGGCCAGATGATCGGCACCGACCACCAGGGCCGCGACGATGATGGAAAGCAGGAGTGCCGCGAGGCCGGCCGCGCCGACGGTGTCGAGACGCGTGTTGCGGAGTTCGGAGAAAGCGGCGCCGGCGCGGCTGACGCCGGGATGTTCGGTGGGTTGGTCGACGTGGACAAAGCTGGTCATGGTGCGTCCTTCGGTGAGTAGACAGTGGTTGGCGAGTGCCGATGGGGTGATATTAGGGGTTACCCTACTGTCTATCCACTTTATATTGATGATGTATATCATTCACGAGGATGATGGACGTCAACTTTCGCACGCTCGACCTCAACCTGCTGCGCGTCTTCGACGAGGTCATGGCCGAACGCAACCTGACCCGCGCGGCACGCAACCTCTCGCTGACCCAGCCCGCGGTCAGCAATGCGCTGCGCCGATTGCGAGAAGTGCTGGGCGACGACCTCCTGCGCCGCTCGGGAGCCGGCGTGGAGCCCACGCCGCGCGCGCTGGCGCTGTGGCCGGCGGTGCGCGACGCCCTGCTCCAGCTGCAGCACACGCTGGCGCCCAATGCCTTCGACGCCGCCGTCGCCGACACCACCTTCGTGCTCGCCATGGCCGACGCCACGGCGGCTGAACTGATCCCGGGGCTGGTGCAGATCGCCCAGGCCGAGGCACCCGCGATCTCGGTGCGCGTGGTGCCACTGACCACGCGCGATCCACGGCAATTGCTGGAGAACGAGGGCGCCGACATGGCGATCGGCTATTTCCCGGCCGTGATCGCCAGCCTGACGGCGCGAGGCCAGTCGGGCCTGGCGGTGCCGTTCGAGACCCAGCGGCTGTACGTGGGCCAGTACGTGTGCGTGATGCGGCGTGGCCATCCGCTGGCGGCGCAGCCGCTCACGCTCGACGACTTCTGCGCCGCGCGCCATCTGCTGGTGAGCTTTTCCGGCCGGCCCTATGGCTTCATCGACCAGACGCTCGGCGCGCTGGGGCGCGAGCGGCGCATCGTGGTCACGGTGAACCAGTTCTTCACCGCCGGTCGCGTGGTGGCCAATTCCGACCTGCTGACGGTGCTGCCGCGCCATTTCGTCAGCGTCACCGGCATCGACGAGCAGCTGATGCTGCGCGACCTGCCCTTCGACCAGCCGCTCGTGCATGTCGATGCGGTCTGGCACCGGCGCGCGCAGCACGGGCATGCGCACCAGTGGCTGCGCGATGCGCTCATCCGCGCGGCGGCAGCGGCATTCGCGCGCTCGGTCCTGTCGGACGAGGTATTCGGCGCCCCATCCTGACGCGGCGGCGCCGGAAGGCTCAGCGCACGACGCTGAGCCAGGCGCTGGCGGCGACGCGCAGTTCCTGCGCATGCTGGGCATCGAGCCCGGCACGGAAATCGGCGTTCTCCATCAGCGTGGCGGCCGGACTGGCGGGCACGTCGGCAGGAGTGGCGTGGAGGAAGCGGGCCGCTTGGGCCATCAGACGGAACAACATGATTCGGCGAGCCCGGGGCTGCGCTGGGGTGGAGGAAGCTTGTAGATTAAGGGTTATCCCTAATCCACAAGCCCTGATTTCATGCATTTATTGCATGACGTGATGATGTCCCGATGCCGTCGAGCGGCCGGCGGGCGCTTCCATGGCGCCGCGCCGAGCGACCCCGCCCCGCCGCATCGCGCGACACAACCCCTAGACTGCCGGCCATGAAGGTCCAGCTCCTGTCCGATCTCCACCTGGAGTCGCATCCCCATCTGTTCGTCGCGCCCGCGCCGGGCGCCGACCTGCTCGTGCTGGCCGGCGACATCGGCTCCTACCAGCAGGGTTCGCGCCTGGAGACGCCGGACTTCGGCCTGGCGCGTTTCTCGCCGCGCCATGGCTGGCCGACGCCGGTGCTCTATGTCCCGGGCAATCACGAATACGACGGCGCCGATGTCGACGAGCGCGACGAGCGCCTGCGCGCGCTGTGCGCCGAGCTTGACATCATCTGGCTCGAACGCGCGACGGTGGTGCGCGACGGCGTGCGCTTCATCGGCACCACGCTGTGGGCCGACTTCGATGCCCTGGTCGAGCCGGGCGAGGACCTGGCCGCGCGCCTGAAGAAGCGCGGCAAGGCGATGCGGGCCGCGAATTTCTATCTGGAGAAGGCCGCCGCGACCCACCACGGCCTGCCGTTCCTGGCCGAGCAGCTGCGGGAGCGCGCGCTGGTCTGCGAGGCCTGGCTGCGCGACGCGCTGGCGGTCCCCTTCGATGGCACGACGGTGGTCGTCACGCATTTCGCGCCCACGCTCGCCAGCGCCGATCCGCGCTACGGCCTGCGGCCCGGCACGGCGGGCTTCTGCAATTCGCTCGACGATCTGCTGCCCTTGGCGGACTTCTGGCTCCACGGCCATCTGCACTGCGCCCACGACTACGTGAAGGACGGCTGCCGCGTGATCGCCAATCCGCTGGGCTATGCCTCCAAGGGCGAGCAGGACGCGTTCCGGCCCGACCGCCTCCTCGAACTGCGCTGAAACGCGTCCGGAGTTCCGCGCATGCTCAATGGCCTCTGGCTGGGTTTCTTCCTGATCGCCGCCCTGGCCGCGCTCGGCCGCTGGCTGGTCGGCGGCGATCCGGCCGTCTTCGCCACCATCGTCGAGAGCCTGTTCGCGATGGCGCGGCTGGCGGTGGAGATCATGGTGCTGCTCTTCGGCACGCTGACGCTGTGGCTGGGCCTGCTGCGCATCGCCGAGGCGGCCGGGCTGGTGGCGTGGCTGGCGCGGCTGCTCGGTCCGCTGTTCCGGCGCCTGATGCCGGAGGTGCCGTCGGGCCATCCGGCGCTGGGCCTGATCACCATGAACTTCGCGGCCAACGCCCTCGGCCTGGACAACGCGGCCACGCCGATCGGCCTGAAGGCGATGCGCGAGCTGCAGACGCTCAACCCGCGCCCCGGGACCGCGAGCAATGCCCAGATCCTGTTCCTGGTGCTCAACGCGTCCTCGCTGACATTGCTGCCGGTGACGATCTTCATGTATCGCGCCCAGCAGGGCGCCCCCGACCCGACGCTGGTGTTCCTGCCGATCCTGCTGGCGACCAGCGCCTCGACGCTGGTCGGCCTGCTGTCGGTGGCGCTGGTGCAGCGCCTGCGGCTGTGGGACCCGGTGGTGCTGGCCTATCTGCTGCCATTGGCGCTCGGGCTGGGCGGCTTCATGGCGCTGCTGGCCACGCTCTCGGCGACGGCGCTGGCCGCCCTGTCCTCGCTGCTGGGCAACCTGGCGCTGTTCGGGATGATCGTCGTCTTCCTGGTGGTCGGGGCACTGCGGCGGGTGCGGGTCTACGATGCCTTCATCGAGGGCGCGAAGGAGGGATTCGACGTCGCCCGCAACCTGCTGCCCTATCTGGTGGCGATGCTGTGCGCCATCGGCGTGCTGCGGGCCTCGGGCGCGCTGGACCTCGCGCTCGGCGGCATCCGCTGGCTGGTCGGACAGACCGGCTGGGACGCGCGCTTCGTCGACGCGCTGCCGACCGCCCTGGTCAAGCCGTTCTCCGGCAGCGCGGCCCGCGCCATGCTCATCGAGACCATGAAGAGCCAGGGCGTGGACAGCTTCCCGGCGCTCGCCGCGGCCGTCATCCAGGGCAGCACCGAGACCACCTTCTACGTGCTGGCGGTGTACTTCGGCGCCGTGGGCATCCAGCGTGCGCGGCACGCGGTGGCCTGCGCGCTGGTGGCCGAGTTCGCGGGCGTGGTGGCGGCCATCGCGGTGTGCTACTGGTTCTTCGGATGAGGGCCATGGATGTCCGCATGGACGGACGGGCGCGAGGGATCGGCCAAAATGGGTCTCCCCGCCCTTCCTCCGTCCCATCCTCGTGAAACCTTCCGCCCGGGCCCGGCCGCCCTCCTTCTCGGCCAGCGAATTCCGTCAGGCGCTGGGAATGTTCGCCACGGGCGTCACCATCGTCACCACCCGCACGGCCGCCGGCGTGCTGGTCGGACTGACCGCCAGTTCCTTCAATTCGGTCTCGCTGGATCCCCCGCTGGTGCTCTGGAGCCTGGCGCGCAGCTCGGGCTCGATGCCGGCGCTCGGCACGGGATCGCATTACGCGGTCAACATCCTGGCGGCCGACCAGAAGGCGCTGGCCGAGCAGTTCGCGCAGAAGAAGACCGATCGCTGGCTCGACGTCGAGTTCACCGAGGGCGCCAGCGGCGTGCCGGTGATCTCGGGCTGCGCGGCGACCTTCGAATGCTTCAACCGCAGCCGCTACGACGAGGGCGACCACGTGATCTTCGTCGGCGAGGTCGAGCGCTGCACGCATCGCGAGGACGCCGCGCCGCTGCTCTATCACGGTGGGCGCTTCTACACCGAGCGGCTGATCTAGCCGCGCGCCGGCACGGCGGGCGGGCGGGCGTAGGTGGCCGCGAAGCGCTGCTGCAGGTAGTCGTGCGTCGTGATCGGCGCATGGCGAGGCACCTCGCCCTCGGCCACGCACGAGGGGATCGCGCTCACCAGCGCGTCCGGATTGGGATCGAGGAAGAAGGCGATCGAGCGGCGCTCGGCCAGGGGACGGCGCACGCGATGCGGCGTCGAGACATAGACGTCGTTGGTCCAGCGCATCAGGCAGTCGCCGATGTTGCAGACGAAGGCGCCAGGCAGCGCGGGCACGTCGATCCAGGTGCCGTCGCGTCGCCGCACCTGCAATCCGGCGACGCCATCGGTCGCCAGCAGCGTGACGTTGCCATAGTCGGTGTGGGTGCCGGCGCCGGCGCCCGGAATGCCGATGTCGTCCGCCGGCCCCGCGTCGGCGGCCACCGGCGCCGGCGCCGGATAGCGCAGCAGGCGCAGCGTGGCGAGCGGGCGGTCGATGCGGTCGGCGAAGAAGTCCTCCGGCAGGTCGAGGTCGAGCGCGAAGGCCCGGTGCAGCCGCGTGCCGACCGCCAGCAGCGCGTCGAAATATGCCTGCAGCGTGATGCGGAAATCCGGCAGCGGCGGCCAGACGTTGACCGGCCGCGTGCGGCCGTCGTCGCTCCAGATCAGGTTGAAGGCCTCCTTGTGGTCGGCCGCCGCCGTCTCGTCGAGCGCCTCGACGCCCAGGCCGACATAGCCCCGGTTGCTGCCGAGCCGGTCGATCGCCATCTCGCGCTTGGCCGCGAGCGGCAGCGCGAACAGGCGCGCGCTCTCGGCGAATGCCGCATCCACCAGCGCGGCCGGCACGCCATGGCCCTCGATGGCGAAGAAGCCGACATCGCGGCAGGCGGCGCCGATGCGCGCGGCGACGGCGCGGCGGGCCGCCACGGCGGGCGCGGCCAGCTCGGCGATGTCGATGCGCGGGATGCCGGCGGCGGAGATGGCGGCGGGCGGGTGCTCTGCAGAAGTCATGTCGACGGGTCCTTCGATCGGTCCGCCATCATCCCTTGCCGATGGCCGACTCGTGCCAGTTCTTCAGCAGCAGCCGCCCGATGCCGCTCACCACCATGAAGAACAGGAAGCCCAGCAGCGTCGCGGCGATGACCTCGGCGAACAGCAGCGCCGTGTACATGCGGCCCTGGGCGAAGACGATCTGCACGCCCAGGCCGCCCTGCGCGTTGCCCGAGCCGATGATGAATTCGCCCACGATGGCGCCGATCACCGACAGGCCGGCCGAGATGCGCAGGCCCGCGATGATGTGCGGCAGCGCGCCGGGCAGCTGCAGCTTGGCGAAGGAGGTGAAGCGGCTGGTGGTGTGCAGCGCGAACAGCTCGGTCAGGTTGCGCGAGGTCGAACGCAGTCCCAGCAGCGTGTTGTTGACGATCGGGAACAGCGACATGATGAAGCTGATGATGACCACCGACAGGTCGTTGTAGCCGAACCAGAGCACGATCAGCGGCGCGATCGCCACCACCGGCACCGTCTGGAGCAGCACCGCGTACGGGTAGATGCTGCGCTCGAGCAGGCGCGACTGGCTCATCAGCGCCGCCAGGCCGATGCCGCCCACGATCGCCAGCAGGTAGCCCAGCGTCGCCTCCTTGAGGGTGGTGAGCGTGGCGAGCGCCAGCACGCCGGCGTTCTCGGCCACCGCCGCCGCCACCTCCTGGGGCGCGGGCACGAGATAGCCCTTGCCCTGATAGACGGTGGCGGTCAGCAGGTACCACAGCGCGATGGCCAGCACCGCGACGGCGCAGACCGGCCAGGCGGCCTGCGTGAAGGCGGCCGCGCGCGAGGGGGGCCGCACGACGGCGTCGGCGGCGGGGCCGCGGTCGGCGCCCTTGCGCGCGCTGGAGATGACGGTGATGGGCGATGACATGGCGGGGGGAGTCCGTGACGCGGGGCGGGATCGGGGGGGGGGCGCTCAGGCCGGGAGCGGACGACGCAGCGCGGCCGTGACCTCGCCGGTGAGCCGCGCGAATTCGGGACTGGCGCGCAGTTCGGGCGCGCGCGGGAAGGCGAACGGCACGTCGATGACGTCGACGATGCGGCCCGGGCGTGGCGACATCACCACCACGCGGTCGGACAGGAACACCGCCTCGTGCACGTTGTGCGTGACCAGCACGGCGGTGAAGCCGGCCTGGCGCCACAGCGCCGAGAGCTCCTCCTGCAGGATGTCGCGCGTGAGTTCGTCGACCGCCGCGAGCGGCTCGTCGAGCAGCAGCAACGCCGGGCGCAGCGCCAGCGCGCGGGCCAGCGACAGCCGCATCCGCATGCCCCCGGAGAGATGGTGCGGATACGACTTCTCGAAGCCCGCGAGCCCGACCAGCGCCAACGCCTCGGCGACCCGCGCGCGGCATTCGGCCGGGTCGTAGCCCTCGAGCTCCATCAGGAGCTGCGCGTTGCGCTCGACGTTGCGCCAGGGCAGCAGCGCGGCCTCCTGGAACACGAAGGCGGTCTCGACATCGGCCGGCCGCTCGCAGGTCCCGGTGCTCGATCCGACCAGGCCGGCGACGATGCGCAGCAGGGTCGACTTGCCGCAGCCCGAGGGCCCGACGATCGACACGAACTCGCCCGCGCGCAGGTCCAGGTCGACGCGATCGAGCGCCCGCAGGCCGTTGTCGAAGCGCTTGGAGACGCCCTTGAGATGGATGTCGGCACCGTGGGCCATGTCTAGCATCCCGGCACGAAGGAGCGGTCGTAGGCCTGCTTCTCGTCGAAGCCCGCCGGCAGGAAGGCCACGCTGCGCAACTGGCCCGCGAGCTCGCTCCAGCGCGCGTCGCTCATGCAGCCGATGCGGCCGAGGTCGTGCGAGATCAGCCGCTCGATCATCTCCTTGTTGGCCGCGTCGTAGACCGCCGGCGAGATCTGCTTGTTCATCTCCGCGAACATCGGCTTCAGGCCGGAGGGATTGCGCACGTAGTTGGCCCAGCCCTTCTGCACCGCCGCGACCGCCGCCTTCACCAGCGCCGGGTTCTTCCTGATCATCTCGTCGGTGGTGAACAGCACGTTGTAGGGCCGGTAGCCCAGCGAGGCCAGCGTGATCGACTGCACCGCGATGCCGGCCTCGGCCATGCGCGCGGGCAGGTAGAGCGAGTAGCCCTGCTGCACCATCTTCGGATCGTTGCGGAACAGGCTGAGGTCGCCGCTGACCGGGATCTCGCGCGTGCCGGCGAGCTTGTACTGCTTCTTGGTCCATTCCCAGTAGGCATTGCCGACATTGACCGCGAAGGTGCGGCCCTGCAGGTCGGCGATGGATTTCACGGCCGGATCGGCGTGATGGACCAGGGCGTAGGGCACGTGGTCGAGGTGGGCGAACACCGCGCGCACCGGCGCGCCGCGCAATCGCGCCAGCAGCACGTCGTCGGCGTTGCCGATGCCGAACTCGGCCTGGCCCGAGGCCACCTGCGGGATGGTCTGGATCTTCGGGCCGCCCTGCAGCACGGTGATCCTCAGGCCGGCGTCGCGACCCAGGTTGTCCTGCTGCGCCTGCCAGTAGCCGGCCTGGTCGGGCTGCGCGAACCAGTTGGTGAGGATGCGCACCGGCCGGGCGTCCTGCGCCACCGCCGGCAGCGCGACCAGTGAGACGGCGGCCAGGGCCAGGGCCAGGGCGGTGCGGCGGAAGAGAGCTGTGGTCATGTCGGACTCCGGGGGACGGGGGATGTCGGGTAAGGCCAAGCGGGATTCATGCCGCCAGCCAAGGCAGCTGCTCGCGGCCATAGCGATAGGTCTGGAACACGCTGTTGAGGCGGCCGGGGCCGGTCCTGCGGGCGGCGGCGTCGGGGTACTCGGCGAACCACGGGATCACGTACTCCCACACCACCTCGCCCGCGCGCGTGACCTCGAACAGCCGGCCGGTGGCCGACTCGGTGATGTGCACGTTGCCATTGGGCAGGGGCTGCGCGTTGCCCATGAAGGCGGTGAAGAAGGCATTGACCATCTCGTCGGCATACGACCAGGTCACCTCGTGGGTCGCCGGATCGATCTCCAGCACGCGCGAGAAGGCGACATGGCTGCCGGCGCGGAAGTTGCCGTTGTCGAAGGCCAGGATGCGACCGTCGGGCAGCGCCACCGGCGCGTGCTGGTGCGACACCACGCTCGGCGGGATGTGCAGCTTCACCTCGCCCGAGGCCTTGTCGACGCCGATGATGCCGGCCGTGGTGCGCAGGCTCATCAGCACGCGGCCCTCGGCATCGACGTCGAGGCCGTTGACCAGCGGCCAGTGGTAGCGGCCGAAGCCCGGATGGATCGGGAAGTCCGCCGGATCGAGATGCTCCCAGGACTTCCATTCCCAGACCAGCTCGCCGGCGCGGTCCACCTCGCGGATCACGTCGCCGAACATCGGCTCGTCGGGGCCGTGCGCGGTGCCACCGGGCACGCGTTCGGCGAAACCGGGCGGCACCGGAGCGCAGGCGGCATAGAGCAGGTGCCCGTTGGCCAGCCAGCGGGCATCGTGGTGGTGCGCCGGGTCCTGGTAGCGCCAGACCACTTCGCCCTGGGGGGTGACCTCGTAGAAATCGCCGCCATGCCACATCGACCAGGCCGCATAGAGGTCGGGCGAGTCCGGGTGGTTGCCGTTGTAGCCCAGGTTGCCGTTCTCCAGGATGACGGCGTGGCGCCCCGGGCGCACCGGCATCTTCCACTCGTGCACCACGGTGCCCTCGATGTCGATCAGGTAGACATGGCCGCCGGCCGTCTGCGGCGCGATCAGCGTGTAGCCGCCGGCGGACAGGGCCGGGTCGTGGGCGATGAGGCCGACGCCGCGGCGGCGCTGGGTGATCTGGTCGACGGTGGTGGCCAAGCGGGACTCCTCGTAAGCAAAGAGCACCGAATCTATGCCGATGTCCGCGTCCGGAAAACCTGATTGTTTCGAACGGCGCGTCAGCAAAAACCGTACAGTGCCCGATGCGCTCGATTTCCCAGAACTTCCGCTGCTTCGACGAGGTGGCCCGGCGCGGCTCGATCCGCAAGGCGGCCGAGTCGCTGCACCTCACCGCCGCCGCCGTGCACCAGCAGGTGCTCAACCTGGAGGAGCAGGTCGGCACGCCGCTGTTCGACCGCCTGCCGCGCGGCATGCAGCTCACCACCGCCGGCGAGATCATGGTGGCGGCGATCCGCCGCGCCCAGCGCGATTTCGACCATGCGCTGACCCAGGTCGAGGACCTGCGCTCGCTGCGGCGCGGCCACATCAACCTCGCGGTCTCGCATTCGTCGGCCGAGCAGCTGGTGCCCGAGGTGATCGAGGCGGCCATGAAGAGCTATCCCGGCGTGACCTATGGCGTGCGTTCGGGCAATGGCGAGAGCATCCTCAAGTGGGTCGCCAACGGCGAGGCCGATGTCGGCTTCTGCCTGCGCCGCAAGCCCCCGCCGGGCGTCGAGGAGGTGCGCGCCTTTCCGCAGCAGCTCGGCCTGGTGACGGCGCCGGGCCATGCCCTGCTGACGCCGCCCGGGCGCCTGCCGCGCCTGCGCGACTGCCTGGACCAGCCCCTGATCCTGCTCACGCCCGACACCGAGCTGCGCGCGCTGGTCGACCAGATCGACCTGCGCGAGCACCGCGCCACGCGGCCGCTGGTGGAGACCAGCTCGGTGGCGATGGTGCGGCGACTGGTGGCCGGCGGCACCGGCATCGGCTTCCTGATCCCCGAGAACGTGGCCGAGGACGTGGCGCAGGGCCGGCTCGTGTGGACGGCGCTGGCCGATGCCGGCGCCCGCTCCTTCAGCTGCCTCTACCAGCGCAGCGGCCAGACCACCTCGGTGGCGATGGGCATGTTCCTGCAGTTCCTGGAGGCGGCGCTGATGGCGATCGGCCAGCGCTTCGACACCCTGGGACCGCCGCTGCGCCAGGACGGCTTCGCGCGGTAGGCTTGCTCCCATGACCGAGCGCAAGCCCCACCTCGACACCGTCGCCATCCGCGTGCTGGTCGCCTGCTGCGCCTTCTGGGGCCTGCAGCAGATCCTCATCAAGACCACCGTGGCCGAGGTGCCGCCGATGTGGCAGGCCTCGCTGCGCATGGCCGGCGCGGTGCTGCTGCTGGTGCTGTGGTGCCGCTCGCGCGGCATCGCGCTGTTCGAGCGCGACGGCACGCTGGCCGGCGGCCTGCTGGCGGGGGCGCTGTTCGCGGCCGAGTTCGTCTGCATCTACCTCGGGCTGCAGCACACCAGCGCCTCGCGCCTGACGGTG
>Ga0308169_10004988_pt1 | contig 12213 bp, 8 predicted proteins | sample PhyBR1_2_FD_202139 | JGI IMG/M metagenome (GOLD analysis project Ga0308169, IMG submission 202139) | Phyllosphere microbial communities from UC Gill Tract Community Farm, Albany, California, United States - DLSLSB.R1 | ecosystem: Host-associated > Plants > Phyllosphere > Unclassified | place...
CGACGTCGAGGCGCCCGGCGGGCTGGAGCCCGGCGATGCGCTCGCGCTCTGCGACCATGTGCTCCACCTGCTCGATGCCGCCGCTGCGCACCCACCACTGCGCCCCGGTGACGTGCACCTGCAGCGTGCCCTCGGCGAGCGCGCGCTCGTACGCCGGAAGCGGGTCGGCGAGCCCGGCGGTCCCGTGGCCGACCATCGCGTCCTGCCAGCCGGTGATGCCGAGCGGGATGAGCTCGTCCTGCGCGCGCAGCAGGCCGCGGTACGCGAGCTCGGCGTCGGTCTTCGGGCGGATGCCGTCGAACAGGTCGCCGGCGCCCTCGTGGAAGGTGCCGGCGGGGTACCCGTCGGACTCTCGCTCGATGCGCCCGTCGGCGGGGTCGGCGGTGGATGCGTCGACCCCGGCGCGCTGGATGGCCACGCTGGATGCCCAGGTGCTGTGGTGGTCGCGGCTCTGCAGCAGCACGGGGCGGCCGGGAGCGGCCTCGTCGAGCAGCGTGCGCACCGGGGCACCGCCCGGGAAGTGGTCCATGGACCAGCCGCCGCCGAGGATCCACTCCTCATCGGGGTGAGCCTGGGCGTAGGCCCGCACGAGCGCGACGGCCTCATCGGCTGAACCGGCCTCGGAGAGGTTGCACTGCAGCAGCTCGACGCCGCCGCCGACCGCGTGGATGTGCGCGTCCTGGAAACCGGGCGAGAGCAGTGCGCCGTGCAGGTCGACGCGCTCGACATCCGCTCCGGCGACCGTCGCGATCTCGGCCTCGGGCACGATCGCGACGATGCGTCCGTCGCGGATCACGACCGCCTGGCCGTGCAGCGGATCTCCGGTACCGGTGAAGACCGGGCCGCCGTGGAAGACGATGTCCGTCATGCCGTTCCTTCCTCTTCGAAGTGGATCGCCCTAACGTAAACGACTGTCACACTCGATGTCAACGCTGTTGACAACATCGTTTTGAACGGATCAGAATCGAATGGCACGATGGAGAGCGTGACGCGCCGGACCAGAGCCGTCAGAACGCACGAGAAGGAGACCGGGATGACCGATGCGGTGGAGACCGAGCGCACTTCTCGTGCGCGCCTGGATGCCGGGCTGATCATCGAGACCGGGCTCGAGCTGGCCGCCACCCCCGGCGTCTCCTCGATCTCGGTGCGCGAGCTCGGCGCACGCCTGGGCGCCGACCCGACCGCGATCTACCGCCACTTCCGCAGCAAGGACGACCTGATGGCGGCGCTGCTCGACGAGCTGAACGCCCGTGCCGTTGCCGCAGTCGACGTGCAGGCAGAGGACTGGGCCGGTCGTCTGCGGAGCCTGGCGACCACCACTCTCGACTGGTACACCCGGCATCCGGCGATCGCCATCGAGGCCATGTCGCTGACCACGCACGGGCCCGGAGAGCTGTCGGCCGTCGAGCTGATGCTGGACGCGTTCCATCGTGCAGGCCTCCGCGACGGCGAGCTCGTGCGCCACTACGCGCTGATGGCCACGCACGTGCTGTCCGTGACCGCGGGTATCGCGCGCAGCCACGCCGAGCGGCACGGCCGGGACGAGAACAACGCCTGGTTCGACGCTCCCCTGCTCGCCGACCCCCGCGCGTTCCCGCTGATCGCCGCCAACGCCGCGGCACTCGCAGACCTGCAGGATCGCGACCTGTTCCTGATGGGAGTGGACCTGATCATCGAGTCCGCCTCTCGCACAGCCGCGGACTGACCTCCGCATCCGAGATCTGGAGACATCAATGAAGATCGTCATCGTCGGCGCCGGCATCGGCGGCCTCGCCGCAGCCCTCAGCCTGGAGGCCGCCGGCTTCCGCGACATCGAGATCCACGAGCGCAGCTCCGAGATCCGCGGGCTGGGCGTCGGCCTGAATCTTCTGCCGCACGCGATCCGCGAGCTCACCGAGCTCGGCCTGGACGACCGCGTCCGGGCGCTGGGTGTCGCTCCCGCCACTCTGAGCTACCTGAACCGGCACGGCCAGCTGATCTGGAGCGAGCCGCGCGGCGTGGCGGCCGGGTACCGCTGGCCGCAGCTGTCGGTGCACCGGGGGCGACTGCAGCTCGCGCTGCGGGATGCCGTGATCGAGCGTCTCGGCGAGGTGATCCACCTGGGCAGCCGCCTGGTCGACGTGCGGCCGGCGGGCGACCGCGAGGTGGCGCGCTTCGAGAACCGCGACGGTTCCACCGCGGACGTCGAGGCGGATGTGCTGATCGGCGCCGACGGCATCCACTCCGCGCTGCGTGCGCTGCGCTACCCCGAGGAGGGGGCTCCGCCGTGGAGCGGTCTGACGCTGTGGCGCGGTGTGGCGGTGGTGCCGGACTTCCTGGACGGGCGAAACATGATCATGGCCGGCGACCCCGAGCAGAAGTTCGTGGCGTACCCGCTCGCATCGGAGCCCGGTGATGAGGGCATCCGGGTGAACTTCATCGCCGAGCGCCGTCAGGCGGGCTCGGCCGACGCCGACTGGAACCGGGCGGTCGACCCCGCGCCGATCGCCCGGCTGTTCGACGGCTGGAGCTACGACTGGCTCGACATCCCATCCGTGATCGCACGCGCCGAGCAGATCCTGGAGTATCCCATGGTCGACCGCGATCCGCTGCCGCGGTGGACGTTCGGGCGCACCACGCTGCTGGGCGACGCCGCGCACGCGATGTACCCGAACGGCTCCAATGGGGGCTCGCAGGCCATCCTCGACGCGCGCACGCTCGCGTTCCACCTGGCGACCGCGCCGGACACGGATGCCGCACTGGCCGCCTACGAGCAGGCCCGACGCCCCGCGATGACCGACCTGCTGGCCAGCACCAGGGCGACTGGTCCCGAGCTGGTCATGCAGTTGGCGCGGGAACGCGCCCCCGAGGGCTTCGCCGACGTGCACGACGTGATCCCGGCCGAGGAGCTGGAGGAGGTCGCGAACGGATACAAGCGCGCGGCGGGCTTCCACCCCTCCACGCTGAACGAGCGCACCTCGTTGAGCGTGGTGCGGGCCTGAGGGGTGCGGAGATGAGCTTCGACGCGCTGCCGATCCCCACGCTGACCCCCGCATTCGACGTGACCGTCGACCTGGCGGCCCCCGAGGTGCACGGCGTCACCAGCGCGGGCGCCCGCCGGGTGGTGCCGATCCTGGGCGGCCGGATCACCGGCGAGGTCGAGGCCGACCTGCTGCCCGGCGGCGCCGACTGGCAGGTGATCCGTACCGACGGCACGATCGAGGTGGATGCCCGGTATTCGGCGCGCACGGACCAGGGTGAGTTGCTGCTCCTGCACGCCTCCGGCCTGCGCACCGGCGCACCGGAGGTGCTCGAACGTCTGAGCCGCGGCGACGACGTCGACCCGCACGAGTACGAGTTCCGCACAGTGGTGCGGGTCGAGACGTCATCACCGCGGCTGGCGCACCTGCAGCGGGCGCTGTTCCTGGCATCCGCCGAGCGCCGGGCTTCCGCCGTGCTGTACCGCGCGCACCGCGTCGGCTGAGGGAAGCTTCCGAGAGCGCCGAATCAGAGCAGCGGCTTCACGGACGCGTACGCGTCCGGCACGTCGCGCGTGGTGGTGTCGTAGACGCGGGCGGTGCCGGATACGCCGGCCTGCGGCCACCCCGGATCTCCGTCGCGGATGAACGCGACGGCCGCGGCGTGCACCTCGTCGGCGAGCGACTGCGGCGGGTTGGGGCCCGCCAGGGGTTCCATCGCGGGGCCGTCGAGGCAGTCGAAGAAGAACGGCACGTCCAGGCAGTGCTCGGCGAAGCCGAAGGTCCCGGACGGCCACGAGAAGCGGTACAGCCAGGTCGGCGCGCTGCCGCGATCGGCGACGACGTTCAGCAGGGCGGTGCGGAACATCCGGTCGGTGAGCACGCGCCCAGCCAGCCGCGCCTTGCCCTTCGCGACCACATCGGCGTTCGCCGCGAGATACGCCCTGCGGCGGTCCTTCGCGACGCCCATCCTGCCGAGCAGGATGCCGGTGGGCACCCAGCGCAGCACCTGGGCGGCATCGCCCATCGCCATGGTGAACTCGTCGTCGGTCGCCCCGATCACCAGGGGCTTCCCGGCGCCGACGCCGGCGCGCAGCGACTCGCGGGTGGGACGCGGCAGCAGGTCGCCGTCGACCGTCGGCCCGAGCGGCAGCCCCTCGTCGACGATGGTGCCCATCGCCTTCGGGTCTAGCGCCGTGGCCTTCTTCTGCAGCTCGAGCAGTCGCTCCTCGTCGACACTGCGGAAACCGGCCAGGGTCGGCTCGACACCGGCATCCGCCGCCAGCCGCCGGCCGAACGCCTCCGAGCGCGCGGCCGACACGTCGGCCAGCGCTCCGGAGATCGCATAGACGCCGTGGAAAAGGTGCTGCGCCTTCTCCATGCCGAGCAGGGTCAGCACCGCCCCTCCGCCTGCGGACTGCCCGGCGATGGTGACCCGTGACGGGTCGCCGCCGAACGCGGCGATGTTCTGCTGCACCCACTCCAGCGCCAGCAGCCAGTCGCGCACACCGCGGTTGGTGGGCGCCCCGTCGATCCAGCCGAACCCGTCGAAACCGAGTCGGTACGAGATCGTCACGGTCACGACGTCGTCGCGATTGAAGTTGCGGCCGTCGTACCAGGGGCTCGCAGGCGAGCCGGCGAAGTACCCGCCGCCGTGGATCCACACCAGCACGGGAAGCCCGCCCCCGGAAGCCGCCCGCTCGGGAGACGGCGTGAAGACGTTCACGTTCAGCGTCGACTCCCCCGGAACGCTCGGCTCGGGGATCAGCGTCACACCGGGGTCGCCGCGCTGCGCCGTGGGCGCGAACTCCAGGACATCCCGTACCCCGACCCAGGGTGCTTTGGGAACGGGCGCCGCGAAACGCAGCTCGCCCACCGGCGCCTCGGCGAATGGGATGCCGAGGAACGCCGCCGATCGCGGGTTTCCGCCCCCGCCCGTGGTCGGGCGCCAGCAACCGCACACCCGGCCCGCGGCCGTGGTCACCTCGACGTACTCGGTGGTCTGGATCATGGTCTCTCCCTGTGTGGTTTCGGTCACTTGACGCCCCTGATCGGCGCGATCGCGATGGCGGCGAGCACGACGAAAATCATCCCGAAGACGAACAGCATCGGGTACCCGCCGAAGAAGGTGATGATGAGTGCGGCGATGCCCGAGCTCAGGGCCTGCGGGATGTTGGTGGCGACGTTCAGGATGCCGAGGTCCTTGCCCGCGTCGGTGCCCTCGCTGGGCAGCACCTCGGTCATCAGTGCGGCGTCCACGGACATGTAAAGGCCGAAGCCGACGCCGTTGACGACGCTCATCACGATCATCCCGGTCATGTTCGGCATGATCAGTGGCGCCGCCAGCCCCGCCACCATCACGACGGATGCCGCGTAGATGAAGCCCTTCCGTCGGCCGACCCGGTCACTCCACCAGCCGGAGAGCAGGATCGCGATCATGGTCGGCACGAGGGAGACGAGCGTCAGCGTCACCGTGGCGCCCTGCGCCTCGACCAGCGACATCCCGATGTAGTCCGTGAGCAGGTACAGCTGGTAGGCAGCGACGACGAAGTAGCCCAGGATCAGCAGGAAGCGCGCGGTGAACGCCCAGAAGAAGTCGGGGTGACGGCGCGGGCTCACCCAGAATCCCTTGAAGAACGCACCCCAGTGGAACGGCTGCACCGCCGCGTCCTTCGAGGACCAGTCACGGTTCAGCAGCACGAACAGCACCGTGACGACGAGCACCGCCGCACCGAACGTCGAGTAGCCGATGCCGATCTGCGTGCCGAGGGCAGCGGCGAGCATGACGCCGACGGTCATGCCCAGCTGCGTGCCGAGGCCGATCATGGCGCTCGCACCGCCGCGCTGCGAGCGCGGGAAGCGGTCGGCGGTGATCGTGGTCAGCGGCGCCTGCAGGAAGTTCAGGGCCACCTGGATGACCACCCAGAACACGGTGATCAACAGCACGTCACTCAGCGAGCCCATCCCGAACAGGAAGACGGCACCGACCAGCGCCCCGACGACCATCCACGGCGCACGGCGCCCGAAGCGGGAGCGGGTGCGATCGCTGAAAGCGCCGGCGATGGGCTGCGCGAACAGGGTGAAGACGAACGAGATCGTGGTGACGATGGCGAGGTTCGCGACCTTGTTCTTCTCGTCGATCAGGGCGATCTGGGTCGGCAGCAGGATCGCGATCAGCCCGCCGTAGGTGGCGAACAGGGTCAGCGCAGCCACCAGCAGGCTGGGGCGGAGGGCCTTGCCTGCCGGCGGGCTGGCCGCCGGTTCGCCCGCGATCGGCGGGGTCGCGGAGATGACGCCGGTGGGTGCGATGGCGGCGGCGGGGTCGGGTGCGGACATGACTGCTCCTCATCGAGCGGCTCGGACATGGATTCCGAACGTTGTTCGGTATTCACTTCATAGTCGCAGGTCGATCAAGGCCCCGCAAGCCATTCTCGAACACTGTTTGGTTTTCATAGGCGGCGACTACTCTGGACGCATGGCACGACGAGGGGCGTACGCGAAGGGCGTGGCCAAGCGCGAGGAGATCCTCGAGGCCGCGCTCGGCGTCGTCGCCGACCGCGGTTACGGCAAGGCATCCGTCCGGGAGATCGCGGATGCTGCGGGGCTCAGCGCCGCCGGCCTGCTGCACTACTTCGGCTCCAAGGAGGAGCTGTTCGTCGCGATCCTCGCGGCTCGCGACGCGCGCGACACCCGTGAGCACGAGGGGCAGAGCTTCACTGAGACCTTCCTCGACGTCGTGCGGCACAACGCTGCCGTCCCGGGGCTGGTCCGGCTGTACGCGCGTCTGGCAGCAGATGCCGCCGATCCCGAGCACCCCGCGCACGACTTCTTCCTCGCCCGCACCGCGGCGCTGGAGGGACCGGCCCGTGAGGCGGTCGTCGCCGCGCAGGAGGCCGGCGACATCCGCGCCGATGTCTCTCCGGAGTGGGTGATGCGCGTGCTGCACGCCACCGCCGACGGACTGCAGTCGGCCTGGATGCTCGACCACTCGATCGACATGGCGGCAGACCTCGAAGAGCTGCTGCGGGTGCTCCGCCCGGCCTGACACCGACGGGATCCGGCGGTAGCCTGAACCCGATGGACGAGATCGCGAACACCGCCGAGGGACCCGTCCGCGGAATCGGTCGCGCCGACGGATCACTCGCGTTCCTGGGCATCCCCTACGCCGCTCCGCCGACGGGAAAGCGGCGCTTCCAGCCACCGCAGCCCGTGACGCCCTGGACGGAGCCGCTCGATGCGACGACCTACGGACCGACGCCCCAGCGCCGCCCGGAGGACAACGCGATCATCCCCGAGCCGAGCGTTCCCGGTACGGCGACGCTGAACCTGAACGTGTTCACGCCCGCCCTCCACGGCTCAGCCCCCGTGCTCGTCTGGATCCACGGCGGCGGCTACTCGGCGGGATCCTCCGCGAGCCCCTGGTACGACGGCGCATCGTTCACCCGGGACGGCGTCGTGCTGGTGACCATCTCGTACCGGCTCGGCTTCGACGGGTTCGGCGTGATCGACGGCGTGCCCGACAATCGTGGCGTGCGCGACTGGATCGCGGCCCTCGAGTGGGTGCAGCGCAACATCGCCTCCTTCGGCGGCGACCCGGGCCGCGTGACGATCGCGGGCCAGTCCGCCGGCGGCGGAGCCGTGCTCACGCTCTTCGGGATCCCTGCCGCACAGCACCTGTTCCATGCTGGGATCTCGATCAGCGGAGCCCTCGGGGACCTGCCCCGCGAGCGCGCGCGGGCGCGCAGCGAACTGCTCGCCTCGATGGTCGGATGCGAGCCGACCCTGGAGGGCTTCCGCGGCGTGAAGGAGCGCGCGCTCACCCGGCGCCAGTTCGAGGCATCCCTGCTCGGCAAGAAGGGACTGGCCGCCACCACCGCCACGCTCACCGACGGCCTTCCCTGGGGACCCGTGATCGACGGCGACCTCATCACACGTCCGACGGTCGACTCGTTCGCGGCGGGGAACGGCGCCGGCAAGCCGCTGATGCTGGGCGCCACCGACGACGAGTTCACGATGATCTTCGACAACGCCCCGCGCGCCCTCCGATGGGTGCCCGTCCCGTTCGCGCTGCGCATCGTGGAGAAGACCGGCGTGCTGCGCCGCCGGTGGCGGCGATCCAACCGTGCGCGGCGCGGCGCGGGGCCCGCTCTGGGGCGCTTCGTCACCGATCGCATCTTCCGCTCGCTGGTCGTGCGGGTCGCGGAGACGCGGCGGGAGGCCGGCACCTGGGTCTACCGCTTCGCCTGGAGCTCTCCGGTGAACGGGTGGTCGCACCACTGCCTCGACGTGCCGTTCTGGTTCGACTGCCTCCGCGAGGAGCACGTCGCGAAGATGACGGGCGCGCGCCCGCCGCAGTCGCTGGCATCCGAGATGCATTCGGCGGCCGTCGCATTCGTGACCTCCGGTGATCCCGGCTGGCCGGCCTGGCGCAGCGAGCCGGGCGTCACGCGGATCTTCGGCGATCAGCCCGCTCTCTCGCGCAGCGCCTACGACGACGCCCTGCCTCTGGTCTAGCCGCGGCGTCCTGTCCCAGAAGTGGATGGTGCACCGCATCCGTACCCATTCCTCCTGCGACACCCCGCGGCACCGTGTCCCAGAAGCGGACGGTGCGCAGCATCCGTACCCGCCACTACTGCGACACAGGTTCCGTCCTGCTCGGATGCCCGCCTGGCACCGGCACGCGGATACGACGACGCCCTGCCGCAGGACCCAGAGCACCAGGGGCCTGCGACAGGGCGACGGGTTTGTCGCGGCTCAGCGCACCGGCTCGAGCAGCGGGATCTCGTAGCGGTGCGGCGTGCCGAAGCGGTGCGCGGTGACCGACACGGCCTGCTCGCGCAGGAAGGTGAGCAGCTCCACGCGACCGGCGGCGACCACCGGGTTCGCGTAGATCGCCAGGCTCGGCGAGCCGTTCACGGCCGCGGCGGTCGCTGCGGCGGTGGTGCCGATCACGCGGACGCGGCCACCGGCGCCGGACAGGCGACGCGCGTGCGCGCCCCAGGCATCCGCATCCTCGGTCACGACGGTCACGTCGTGCGCACCCAGCCAGGTGACGACGGCGGCGGGCAGAGCGGATGCTGCGCTCACGGTGACGCGCGAGCGGGCCCGCAGGCCGGCGGCGACGACGCGCACCAGCTCGGCCAGGCGCGTGCCCTCGTAGCGAACCGTGACCGGCAGCGCCTGGTAGCGCAGCGCGTTCTGCTCGGTGACCAGGCCGGTCGCGTCACGCACGACACCGAACTCGGTGCTCCACGCGTCGATGTCGGTGGCGAGCGCACCGCGCAGCCACGCGGCGTCGTCGCCCTCCACGAGCGCAGCAGCCGAGAGGCCCAGCTCGTCCAGCGGACGGGTGGTCTTCACCGGGGCATCCGTCCACTCCGACAGGCCGACGAGGTAGTTCGGGCCGCCGGCCTTGGAGCCGGCGCCGACGGCGGCCTTCTTCCAGCCGCCGAACGGCTGGCGCTGCACGATGGCGCCGGTGGTGCCGCGGTTGACGTACACGTTGCCGGCCTGGATGTTCGCCAGCCACTGCTGGATCTCGTCCTCGTCCAGCGAGTGGATGCCGCTGGTGAGGCCGTAGTCGATGTCGTTGACGATGTCGATGGCCTCGGTCAGCGTCTCGGCGGTCATGACGCCGAGCACCGGACCGAAGTACTCGACGCGGTGGAACTCGCTGCCGCGCTGCACGCCGTCGCGGATGCCGGGGGTCCACAGCTGGCCCGCGTCGTCGAGCTTCTTCGGCTCGAGCATCCAGGACTGGCCGGGGTGCAGCTCGGTGAGGGCGCCGAGCAGCTTGCCCTCGGCCGGGCCGATCAGCGGGCCGATGCGGTTGGAGCCGTCCTCGGGCGTGCCCACCTCGTAGGCGCGCACGGCGTCGACCAGCTGGCGGCGGAAGCGCTCGGACTTGGCGGCGGAGCCGACCAGCACGACGAGCGACGCCGCCGAGCACTTCTGACCGGCGTGGCCGAATGCCGAGTAGGCGACGTCCTTGGCGGCGAGGTCCAGGTCGGCGGACGGGGTGACGATGATGGCGTTCTTGCCGCTGGTCTCGGCGAGCAGCGGCAGGTCCTGGCGGAAGCCGCGGAACAGCTCGGCCGTCTCGTAGCCGCCGGTCAGGATCACACGGCCCACGGCCGGGTCGCTGACCAGCTGGGTACCGAGTTCGCGGCCGTCGAGCTGCACGTACTGCAGCACGTCGCGCGGCACGCCGGCCTCCCACAGCGCCTCGATCATGACGGCGCCGGAGCGGCGCGCCTGACGGGCGGGCTTGATGATCACCGGCGAACCGGTGGCCAGGGCCGAGAGGGTGGAGCCGGCGGGGATCGCGACCGGGAAGTTCCACGGCGGGGTGACCACGGTCAGGCCGACCGGGTGCATGTCGGCGCCGTCGACGTCGGCGAGCGCCTTGGCGCTCTCGGCGTAGTAGTGCGCGAAGTCGATGGCCTCGGAGACCTCCGGGTCGCCCTGCTCGATGACCTTTCCGGCCTCGGAGCCCATGACCTCGAGCAGCTCGGCACGGCGCGCCTCGAGCACGTCACCGGCGCGGTGCAGGATCTCGGCACGACCGGCGGCGCCGAGCGCTCGCCAGGCCTCGCCCGCGGCGACGGCGGTCGCGATGCGCTCGGAGACCTGCTCGGCCGTGGTGAGGGTGTTCGCGGCGACGGTGTCGTTCCCGAGGTTCGAGGCGACCATGCGGGCGCGGATCGCATCGGCCCACTCGCGGTTGGCCGCCAGCGACGGGTCGGTGTCGGGGGTGTTCACGAAGCCGTCGCGCGGCGCCGGCGCGGCGGGCAGCTGACGGTTCTGAGTGCGGTTCGGGCCGGGCACCTCGGTCGGCATGGCGGCGACGGATGCCAGGAAGCGCTCCTTCTCGCGCTCGAACAGCTTCGGGTCGGCGTCGAGGTCGAACACGGCCGACATGAAGTTCTCGTGGCTCGCACCCTCCTCCAGGCGGCGGATGAGGTAGGCGATCGCGACGTCGAACTCGTCGGGGTGCACCACCGGCGTGTAGAGCAGCAGCGAGCCGACGGTGCGCTTCACGACGGCGGCCTGAGCGGATGCCATGCCCAGCAGCATCTCGAACTCGATGCCCTCCTGCACGCCGCGCTTGGAGGCGAGCAGCCAGGCCATCGCGATGTCGAAGAGGTTGTGGCCGGCGACGCCGATGCGCACGTTGCCGATGTGCTCGGGGCGCAGGGCGTAGTCGAGCACGGCCTTGTACGAGGCGTCGGACTCCTGCTTGGTCGACCAGGTGGCCAGCGCCCAGCCGTGCGACTCGGCGTCGACGGTCTCCATGGGCAGGTTGGCGCCCTTCACGACGCGCACCTTGATGGGGGCGCCGCCGTCGGCCACGCGCTCGGCGGCCCACTCCTGCAGGCGGATCATGGCCGAGAGGGCGTCGGGCAGGTAGGCCTGCAGAACGATGCCGGCCTCGAGGTCCTTGAACTCGGGACGGTCGAGGATGCCGGTGAAGACCGCGATCGTGAGGTCGAGGTCCTTGTACTCCTCCATGTCGAGGTTGATGAACTTCTTGGGGCCGCGGGCGGGCTTGGCGGCGATCTCGTAGAGCGGGTGCAGCGCCTTGATGGCGTGCGCGACGGCCTCGTCGAACGCCCACGGGCTGTGCGGGGCGACGGTGGAGGAGACCTTGATCGAGACGTAGTCCACGTCGTCGCGGAGCAGCAGGCGGCGGGTGCCCTCCAGGCGGCGGACGGCCTCGTCCTTGCCGAGGATGGCCTCGCCGAGCAGGTTGACGTTGAGCTTGACGCCCTGGGTCTCGCGGATGTGCTTGATCGCGGCGCCCAGCTTCTCGTCGCGGGCGTCGACGATCAGGTGGCGCACCATCTGGCGCAGCACGGCGCGTGCGGAGGGGACGACGATACCGGGGAGCATGGTGGCGGTGGCGCCGCCCAGGCCGATCGCCCCCTTCATGATGCCGGGGAGGAAGGCGGGGGTCAGCGGCACGAGCTCCTTGAGCTTCGCGGCGGCGACCTTCAGGTCCTCGGGGCGCACGACGCCGTCGACGAAGCCGACGGTGAAGTCCAGGCCGTTGGGGTCGCGCAGCACGCCGGCGAGGCGCTGGCCGGCGGCATCGACCGGAACCTCACGGCTGTCGACCAGCCACTTCTTGACGAGGGCGACGGCGTCGTCGGCCAGTTCGGCGAGGTCGTTGACGGATGCTTCGGAAGCGGACACAGGGGTGCTCATGCTCCCAGGATGCCGGGTTCGAACCTCTATGAAAAGCGATGATTGATGA
>Ga0308169_10004990_pt1 | contig 12210 bp, 12 predicted proteins | sample PhyBR1_2_FD_202139 | JGI IMG/M metagenome (GOLD analysis project Ga0308169, IMG submission 202139) | Phyllosphere microbial communities from UC Gill Tract Community Farm, Albany, California, United States - DLSLSB.R1 | ecosystem: Host-associated > Plants > Phyllosphere > Unclassified | place...
GGTCCGTCGTCGTGGTGGTGACCGTGGCCATGGCCGCCCGCGTACGCGCCCGGCTCCGGCTCGAACGGGGCCAGTTCCTCTTCCACGCGCGCGCCGAGACCCTCGACCATCTCCTTCAGCACCGTGTCGACGCGGATGCGCAGCCAGCCGTCGCCCACCTGCACCTGGCCGTGGCGGTTCCCGAGGTGGAAGGCGACGCGCGCCAGCATGGCCGCGTCGGCGCAGTGCACGACATAGGTCGGCTCGCGCGCCGCCACCACGCGCACGACGTGGCCGTCCGCGCCCGTCAGCAGGTCGCCGTCGCGCAGCACGGTGCCGCGCACGAGGAACAGCGCGACCTCCTCGCCGGACGCAAGGCGCGCGCGCAAGCGGCAGCGTTCGCGCGCGTCGTACGGCAGCACGAGGGTGTCGTGGACGTCGTCCGCACGGGACAGTTTCGTATGCAGCGATCGCATGGTTCGGACTCCTCAGAACAGGAAATAGCGTTGCGCCAGCGGCAGCACGGCGGCCGGTTCGCACACGAGCAGGCGGCCGTCGGCGCGCACTTCATAGGTTTCGGGATCGACTTCCATGTGCGGCGTGGCGCCGTTGTGGACCATGTCGCGCTTCTTCAGGCCGCGCGTGTTGCGCACCGGGATGACGGTCTTGGCCAGGCCCAGCTGGCGCGCGATGCCGGCGTCGTACGCGGCTTGCGAGACGAACGTGAACGATTTTTTCAGGCCGCCGCCGAACGACCCGAACATCGGGCGGAAGTGCACCGGTTGCGGCGTCGGGATCGACGCGTTCGGGTCGCCCATCAGGCTGGCCGCGATCATCCCGCCCTTCAGCACCATCGACGGCTTGACGCCGAAGAAGCCGGGGCGCCACAGCACCAGGTCGGCGATCTTGCCCGGCTCAATAGATCCAACAACATGCGCCACGCCGTGCGCGATGGCCGGGTTGATCGTGTACTTGGCCACGTAGCGCTTCACCCGGGCGTTGTCGCTGCGCGACGAGTCGCCATCGAGCGGCCCGCGCTGCACCTTCATCTTGTGCGCCGTCTGCCAGGTGCGCAGGATCGTCTCGCCCACGCGCCCCATCGCCTGCGAGTCGGACGACATCATCGAGATCGCGCCGATGTCGTGCAGGATGTCCTCGGCGGCGATGGTCTCGCGCCGGATGCGGCTTTCGGCGAACGCCACGTCCTCGGCGATGGCCGGGTCCAGGTGGTGGCACACCATCAGCATGTCCAGGTGCTCGTCCAGCGTGTTGACCGTGTACGGGCGCGTCGGGTTCGTCGACGACGGCAGCACGTTGTCCTGGCCGACGGCGGCGATGATGTCCGGCGCGTGTCCGCCGCCCGCGCCCTCCGTGTGGAACGTGTGGATCGTGCGGCCCTTGAACGCGGCCAGCGTCGATTCCAGGAAGCCGGCCTCGTTCAGCGTGTCCGAGTGCAGCGCCACCTGCACGTCCATGCGGTCGGCCACGGACAGGCAGTTGTCGATCGCGGCCGGCGTGCTGCCCCAGTCCTCGTGCAGCTTCATGCCGATGGCGCCCGCCTCGACCTGTTCTTCCAGCGGGCGCGGCATGCTGACGTTGCCCTTGCCGAAGAAGCCCAGGTTCATCGGGAACGCGTCGGCCGCCATCAGCATGGCGTGGATGTGCCAGGCGCCCGGCGTGCACGTGGTGGCCGCCGTGCCGACGGCCGGCCCCGTGCCGCCGCCCAGCATCGTCGTGATGCCGGAGCTCAGCGCCTCCTCGATCTGCTGCGGGCAGATGAAGTGGATGTGCGTGTCGATGCCGCCGGCCGTCACGATCATGCCCTCGCCCGCGATGATCTCGGTGGCGCCGCCGATGGCCATCGTGACGCCCGGCTGGATGTCCGGGTTGCCCGCCTTGCCGATGCCGGCGATGCAGCCATCCTTGATGCCGATGTCGGCCTTCACGATGCCCCAGTGGTCGACGATCACGGCGTTCGTGATCACCGTGTCCATCACGCCGGCGCGCGGCAGCTGCGACTGGCCCATGCCGTCGCGGATCACCTTGCCGCCGCCGAACTTCACTTCCTCGCCGTAGGTCGCGTAGTCGCGTTCGATCTCGATCACGAGTTCCGTGTCGGCGAGGCGGATGCGGTCCCCGGTGGTGGGGCCGTACATGTCGGCATAGGCCTGGCGCGGGATGCTTGCCATTCAATCGTCTCCGGAGTCGATGGTGGGTGCCGCGGGAACGGGGCCGTTGACCCGTCCCTGGAAGCCGACGACGACGCGCGCGCCGGCCAGGTCGACCAGTTCCACCGTGCGGCGCTGGCCCGGCTCGAAGCGCACGGCGGTGCCGGCGGGGATGTTCAGGCGCATGCCGAGGGCCACGGCGCGGTCGAACTGCAGCGCGTCGTTGGCTTCGGCGAAGTGGTAGTGCGAGCCCACCTGCACGGGACGGTCGCCCGCGTTGGCGACGGTGACGACGGCCGTGCGGCGGCCCGCGTTCAGCACGACGTCGCCGTCCTCGAGGAAGTATTCGCCCGGGATCATGCGGCCTCCGGCACGAGGAGCAGCTTGCGGTAGCGCGTGCAGCCGCCCAGCGGCGGCGCCCCGTGGTCCGGCGCGTACCCGAGGTCGCGGTACAGCGCCTCGATGCCGGAACCGGCCACGGCGTCCAGGAATACGCGGTCGCGGCCATGCGCCATGGCTTCCGCTTCCAGCGCGCGCACCAGCACGCCGCCGATGCCGCGCCGTCGCATGGCGCTCGCCACGAACATGCTGCGCACCTCGGCGCAGCCCGGGTCCGGCACGCGGCACAGCGCCAGCTGGGCGGCGCCCACCAGGCGGTCGCCGTCCAGTGCCGTCACCAGCAGCCGGGTGCCGGCGTCCACGCTGCGCCCGACGTCGCGCCAGTAGCGGTGCGCACCGTCGATGTCCAGGCGCGGCCAGAATCCCAGCGCCGGTCCGGCGGCCAGCTGGTCGGCGCACGCCTCGCAGGCGGGACGGTCGAGCAATGCGATCTTCATGGTGGTCTCCCGGGCGCTGTGGAGGAAATCAGGGAATCGGATGGTGGACGGTGACCAGCTTGGTCCCGTCCGGGAACGTGGCTTCGACCTGGATGTCCGGGATCATTTCCGGCACGCCGTCCATGACGTCGGCCCGGCCCAGCACCTGCGTGCCGGCGCTCATCAGCTCGGCGACGCTGCGGCCGTCGCGCGCGCCTTCCAGGATCGCGGCCGTGATCAGCGCCACGGCTTCCGGGTAGTTCAGCAGGAGGCCACGCGCGCGCCGCCGTTCGGCCAGCAGCGCGGCGGTGAAGATCAGCAGCTTGTCTTTTTCGCGGGGAGTCAGGTCCATGGCGGTAGGCGCAATCGTGAAGGGTTCAGGTATGCCAGATGCGCGGCACGGCGGCCGCGCGCCCGACCAGGTGCGGCCGCACGGCGGCCCAGGCGGCCAGCACGCCGGCGCGCGCGGCTTCGCCGTCGCTGCCCAGGTAGCGGGCGACGAACACGGACTTGACCTGGCTGACGGCGATCTGCGGCGCGGCCGCGCGCAATGCCGCGAGTCCGGCTGGCGGCAGCGGGTCGCCGACAGCCAGCAGCGTCGCGCACACGGTGTGGCCGGCCAGCGCGATGGGACTGTCCAGCGCGTCGCCGCCGTGCAGCGCGCCCTGCTCCCACCAGACGGGCCGGCCGTCGACGCGGATGCGGGTACGGCTGCGCACGCGCCCGCGCGCAAAACGCTCGCCGCGCGCCGTGCGGCCGAAGCACAGGATCTCGGCGCCGATATAGCGTGCGCCCGGCGCCAGGTCGACGTCGTGCTCGAGCAGAACGTCGGCGCCGTCGAAGAAGATGGTTTCCTGCGGCAGCCATTCGAGGGCCGCGTCCGCATCCACGGCCACGCGCACGTGCTGGCGCGCCGTGCGGCCGTTCGCGCGGTACCACTTGGCGGCGCCGGGCGACGTGGCCAGCACCTGCGTGCGCGCATCGAGCCGGAGGTCCAGGTCGAGGCTGTCGCCGCCGGCGATGCCGCCCGGGGGGTGCACGACGATCACCTGGCAATGGCGCGGCCCTTCCGGGTACAGCGCCTTTTGCACGCGCAGCGGTCCGCTGTGGACGCGCTCCGTCAGCCGCGTCGTGCCGGCATCGTCGGCGAAGCGCAGGCGCAGGCTGGCGTGCCAGCCGGCGTGGGCGGAAGCAGTCTGGTCAGGCGCGGCGAGGTGGTTGCAGTCGGGCATACCCGGTACGTAGCACGATGCATGCCAACTATGGCGCCAACTGCAAGATTCGATGCGGAGCGGATAGATGACCCGACGGAGGGCAAGGTGCGCGCCCCGGGAGGAGGCAGCGCACCGAAGTCGGTCATGCGCACCAGGACGGTGCGCGGGTGGGGCGATTCAGCGGCGCACGCGGCGCCGCGCGGGTTCAACGGCGGCGATAGCGGGCGGGACGCGCGACGATGCGCGCCTCGCGCAGTGCGCGCTGGCGGTCGGCCTCGCGCTTGGCGGCCGCGAACTCGAGAGCCATGGCCAGGATCAGCGCGGCCGGGGCCGCGGCGCCGAAGCCGGAGAACGTCAACACGACGGCGGCCAGAATAAGGATAAGTGTGCTTGCGCGCGGCATGGTGTCACCTCGAAGTCATATTGTCGTCTTACACTGAGTCCATCCTGCCACAGGCACGTCACGCTTGCAAATCATTGCCGTGCGAAGCGAGCGTTTCCCAGGCCATGGCTGTGCTTAAAAAGAGACGCCCGTTCAGTTCCGACAACAATGCCGATTTCTTCAGGCGGTCCAGCACGGGGCCCTTCACTTCCGCCAAGTTGAGGCCAATACCGCGCGCTTTCAAGGCCTCGTTCAATTCCAGCAGGCCGAGCAGCGCCGACGTGTCGATCGCGTTCACGGCCGACAGCGACAGCACCACGTGGCGCGCGTCCGGCTGCGCGGCCAGCAGCGCCTCGACGCCGCCGGTGACGGCTTCCACGTTGCCGAAGAAGAGCGCCGCGTCGACGCGCACGACCAGCACGCGCGGATCGGTCGCGCCGCCGTAGCGCTTGATGTCGCGGAAGTGTTCCGTGTCCGGGATCCGGCCCAGCACGGCGAGCTGGGGCCGGCTCTCGCGCCAGATCATCGCGCCCAGCGACAGCAGCACGCCGACGACCACGCCCGTCTCGACGCCGAACGCCAGCACGCCGCCGGCCGTCGCCAGCAGCGCCAGCGCGTCCGCGCGGTCGTAGCGCCACGCGGTGCGCAGCAGGCCCAGGTCCAGCATGCCGACCACGGCGACGACGATCGTCGCAGCCAGCACGGGCAGCGGCAGCGTCGCCAGCCAGCCCGTCGGCAGCGCCAGCGCGCAGGCCAGCAGGCCCGCCGTGACGACGCCCGCAAGCTGCGTGCGCGCGCCGGCCGCCGCGTTCACGGCGGAGCGCGACAGGCTCCCGGTCACGGGAAAGCCGCCGGACAGCGCGCTGCCGACGTTGGCCAGGCCCACGGCCAGCAGTTCGCGGTCCGGCCGCAAGGGTTCGTTCTGGCGCACGGCCAGCGCCTGCGCCCCCGACATGCCGATCAGGAAGCAGATGAAGCCGATCGTCAGCGCGGGTTTCAGCAGGACCTGCCAGTGCGCGGCCGACACGGCAAGGTGCGGATGCGGCAGCCCGGACGGCACGGCGCCGATCAGCTGCACGCCGGCGTCCTGCAGGTGCAGGGGGCGCGCCAGCAGCATGGCGGCGCCGACGACCAGCATCGGCGCCAGCCGCGCGCCGATATCGGCGGCGCCCGCCGGCAGGCCGCAGCGGCGCAGCAGCGGTTTGCCGTGACGCCGCGCGAACAGCAGCAGCGCGACGGCCGCCAGGCCCAGCGCCGCGCTCGGCCAGTGCGGGTGCAGTGGCGGACCGCCCAGCAGCGGGCCGGCCTCGTCCAGCAGGATCACGACGGCGGAACCGAGCGTGAAGCCGCTCATCACGGGCCGCGAAAAGAAATTCGCAAGGAAGCCTGCGCGCAGCAGGCCGCAGCCGAGCAGGATGGCGCCCGCCAGCAAGGCCAGCTGGGCGGCCAGCACGCCGTACAGCGCGCTGCCCGGCGCCGCCAGCGGCGCCACGGCGGCCGCCGTCATCAGCGACACGATCATCATCGGCCCCACCGATTGCGTGGGACTCGTGCCCAGCACCGCATACAGCAGCGGCGGCGCGATGCTGGCGTACAGGCCGGCCACGGGCGGCAGCCCGGCCACCAGCGCATACGCCATGCCCTGCGGGATCATCATCAGCGCGACGATGACGCCCGCGCCCAGGTCGCCGGCCAGGTCGGCACGGCGGTAACGGCGCAACCATTCGAGCATCGGTGCGCGCGGGCCTTATTGCATCGCCAGTTCGACGCAGTTGCGGCCGGCCCGCTTGGCGCGCGCCAGCGCGGCGTGCGCCCGCTGCGCGAGCGAATCGCCGCTTTCCTGCTCGCCCAGCTGGGCCACGCCGAGGCTGATGGTGAGGTGGTCGCACCCGGGGATCGGCGTGGCCTCGACGGCAAGCCGGATCTTTTCGGCCATGCGCAGCGCGTCGACGGCGCTCGTGTGCGGCGCGACGATGTGGAATTCCTCGCCGCCCGAGCGCGCCAGCACGTCGCTGGCGCGCAGGGCGGCGCGCACGACGTCGGCCACGGTACGCAGCGCCACGTCGCCGACCGGGTGGCCGTAGGTGTCGTTGACGGCGCGGAAGCGGTCGATGTCGAACGCCACCAGCGCCAGCGGCAGCTGGTAGCGGCGCGCGCGCCGGATCTCCTGTTCCAGCACGTCCTCGCCGTGGCGGCGGTTGGGCACGCCCGTCAGCGCGTCGACGGTCGTCGCGTGATGCAGGCGCGCCAGCAGCGTGTCGTTCTCGGCCACGGTCTCGAGCAGCCGCATGCCGGCGGCGGCCAGATGCGCCAGGTCGTCCAGCAGCGCCAGCTCGTCGGCCGTGAACGGATCCGCGGCCGCGAACAGCAGCGACAGCGCGCCACGCGCCCGACCCGGGCCGTCGGCGGGAACGGCGACGCCCAGCGCCTGCGCGACGCCATGGCCGCGCAGCGCCTGCGCCAGCGCCGCGTCGCCGCCCTGCTCCGGCCCGTCCATCAGCACGAGCGCGCCACTGGTCGCGGCCAGCAGGCCGGGGAATGCGTGGCGCAGCGGCGCATGCTGCAGGCCGTCGGACCCGCCCAGCAGCGCCGCCAGGTGCAGGCCGGGCGTGCCCGCCTGCACCGCGAGCCGCAGGTCGCCGTCCGGCGCCCGCTGCAGGAAGGCCGCGTGCAGCAGCCCGGGCCAGCCCGTCCCCGCGTCGCACAACACGTCGCACAGCCGCTGCGCGAACGCGGGCACGTCGGCCGCGCCGTCGAGGGCGCGCTGCGCCAGGCCGCGCAGGCGCAGCAGGCGGCGCACGGCGTCCGCGGCCGGCGCCGGCGATGCGGGATCCCCGGCCAACGCGCCCTCGATCCGCACGCGCAGCCGCGCCGGGTCGAGCGGCGTGATGGCGTAGGCGACGCCGTCGTCCCGCACCAGCAGCGGCAGCCAGGCCGCGGCCGCACCGGGGCACAGCAGCAACGTGCGCGCCGCACCGGCGGCCAGCGCCCGCAGCGCGTCGCCGTCGACGCCCGGTGCGAAGCGTTCCAGGTCGATCACGAGCAGGTCCGGCCGCTGCCGTTCCAGCAGCGCGGCGCACGCATCGATGCCGTCCGCCAGCGCGAGATCGGCGAACAGCGCGCCGCACGCGTCGCGGAACGCGGCGCCATTCGCCGCGGTGGGACTCAGGTACACCCCGGCTGCTGCTCCGTCCCGCCCGTCCTGCTGCGCCATCGTCCGCTCCACTATTTAACTTGCTGACAAGTTTGCCATAAAGAACATGCCGCGCCAAATGCGGCCGCGTCCGTCCGTGTGTGTGGAAGCGCACCGTCAATGGCGGACGACCTGCGCATCATGGAAGGATCATCGCATACCCCACGAGGAGAATGGCATGGCACAGCAGGACGATACCGCGAACAAGCAGAAAGCGATCCAGAACCGCCAGGACCAGGCGGACGGCAGCATGCAGAAAGGCGATTCGGGCTCGGGCTCCGATTCCGGAAGCAAAGCGGCCCAGACGGGCATCGAGCAGCCGTCGGGCGACTTCCCCGCCCAGCACCTGGCCAAGCCGGGCATCGAGGCGCAGATGGAGCTCAAGCCGAAGTTCATGGCCGAGCACTACAAGGGCAGCGGCAAGCTGGCCGGCCAGGTGGCCATCGTCACCGGCGGCGATTCCGGCATCGGCCGCGCGGTGGCGATCCTGTTCGCCCGCGAAGGCGCGGACGTCGCGATCCTGTACCTGAACGAGCACGAGGACGCCGCCGAGACCCAGCGCTACATCGAGGCCGAGGGCCAGCGCTGCGTCACCGTCGCGGGCGACGTCAAGGACATGGAATTCTGCCAGCAGGCCGTCGACCAGATCGTGGCTAAGTGGGGCCGCCTGGACGTCCTCGTCAACAATGCCGCTTTCCAGGAACACGCCGAGTCGCTGCTCGACCTGACCGAGGACCGCTTCGACGAGACGATGCGCACCAATATCTACGGCTACTTCCACATGGCCAAGGCCTGCCTGCCGTACATGAGTCGCGGCGCCGCCATCGTCAACACGGGTTCCGTCACGGGCCTGAAAGGCTCGAAGAAGCTGCTCGACTACTCGACGACGAAGGGCGCGATCCACGCGTTCACGATGTCGCTGGCCGCGAACCTGCTGGACAAGGGCATCCGCGTCAACGCCGTCGCCCCGGGCCCCGTGTGGACGCCGCTGAACCCGGCCGACCAGTCGCCGGACGAGATCACCAAGTTCGGCCAGAGCACGACCTTCGGCCGCCCCGCGCAGCCGGAAGAACTGTCGCCGGCCTACGTGTACCTGGCGTCGAACGTGTGCTCGGGCTACGTGACGGGCGTGGTGCTGCCGATCACGGGACAGGTCGGCGAATAAGGAGCGCGATCATGGCGAGGAGCATGTGGAAGGGCGCGATCAGCTTCGGGCTGGTCCATATTCCGGTCGAGATGTACCCCGCGTCGCACGACCAGGGGCTGGACTTGTCGATGCTCGACCGGCGCGACTTCTCGCCGATCGGCTTCAAGCGCTACAACAAGACGACGGGCAAGGAAGTGTCGTGGGACGACATCGTCAAGGGCTATGAATACAGCAGCGGCGAATACGTCGTGCTGTCCGACGAGGACCTGCGCCGCGCGAATCCGGAAGCGACGCAGACCATCGACATCCTCGCCTTCGTCAATGCCGACCAGGTGCCGCTGATCTACTACGAGCAGCCGTACTACCTCTCGCCCGGCAAGGGCGGCGACAAGGTGTACGCGCTGCTGCGCGAGACGCTGAAGGAAGTGGGCAAGATCGGCATCGCCAACGTCGTCATCCGCGTCAAGCAGCACCTGGCGGCCCTCGTCTGCGTGGGCGACGCGATCGTCATGATCACGCTGCGCTACCCGGACGAGATCCGTCCCACCGACGAATTGAAAATCCCGGCCGCCGATTCGAAGGCGGCGCAGGTCACGGAAAAGGAACTGCAGATGGCCAAGGCGCTCGTGGAAGGCATGAGCGAGAAGTGGAAGCCGCAGCAGTACCACGACACCTACCGCGAAGACGTGATGGCGCTGATCAAGAAGAAGATCGCCGCCAACCAGACCAAGACCCTCACCGAGCCGGAACCGGAACAGGAGAAGCCGGCCAAGTCGAACGTCATCGACCTCGTGTCGCTGCTGCAGGCGAGCCTCGGCAGGAAGCCGGCGCGCGCGGCGGCGGACGACGATGACGACGACGACGAACCGCCGCCGCGCCGCTCGCGCAAGCCGTCCGGCGACGACGATGCGGACGACGCCCCGCCGCCGCGCGCGCGCAAGGCGCCGGCCGGCGGCACGGCGCATGCATCGGCGACGGCGGCCCGCAAGACGGCGGCCGCCAAGGCCACGCCGGCCAAGCGCACGGCCACGGCCAAGACGGCCACGAAGACGGCAACGAAGACGGCGGCGAAAGCGGTTGCGAAGGCGCCCGCGCGGCGCAGGAAGGCCGCCTAGTGGATATCGGCGACTTCATCGACCTCCTCCAGTGGCCCGCGATGGCCGTCACGCTCGTCGCGGCCTACCTGGTCGGCGCCCGCCATGCGCGGCGCCGCATCATCGGCTTCTGGACGTTCATCCTCAGCAACGTGCTGTGGGTCGCCTGGGGCCTGCACGACGGCGCCTGGGCGCTGATCTCGCTGCAGGCCGGCCTGTTCGCGATGAACGTGCGGGGCATCTTCCGCAACGAACAGTAGCGACTTCCCAACAACCGCCGGTGCCTTGCGCGGCCGGCGCTCCTCGTTTAGTCTTTACCAAAATCACAATAAGCCGGGGCATTCCGCCGCGGCACGAGGAGACAGCATGACCCATCGAACCCTTCCGCTGGCGTTCGCGCTGGCGGCCGCCTTCGCGGCCGGCGTCACCGCTTGCGGCGGCGGCGGCGGCGGCGGCGCGTCCAGCGCACCGTCCACACCCGTCGCGACCGCGCCGTCGCCCGCACCCGCGCCGGCCCCGGCCCCGGCCCCCGCGCCGGGCACCGGCATGGGCACCGACAGCGGCACGAACGCCACCTGCGCCGCCGGCTACGCGCCACCCGTGGCGGCGCCGGCGGCTAGCGCCACGTTCTGCGCGAACCTCGCCACGGCGCCCGGCGCCGACGGCATGGGCGTCGAGAACGGCAAGTCGTGCCAGGCGCGCAGCGCGGCCGACATCGTGAAGGAAATGGGCCAGGGCTGGAACCTGGGGAATACGCTGGACGCGACCGGCAACAAGGCCGACCCGCTGGCCGACGAGACGTACTGGGGCAACCCGAAGACGTCGAAGGCGCTGGTCGACGCCGTGCGCAAGGCCGGCTTCACGACGATGCGCGTGCCGGTCAGCTGGGACGACCATTTCGGCGGCACGGCGGCGACCATCGATCCGGCCTGGCTGGACCGCGTCGAGCAGGTCGCCAACTACGCGCTCGCGGACGGCATGACCGTGATCGTCAACATCCACCACAACAACGGCTGGGAAGCACCTTCGGCCGCCAACGAGGCGGTCGCGAAGGACACGTTGACCAAGCTGTGGACGCAGATCGCGGCGCGCTTCAAGGGCTACGACCACCACCTCGTGTTCGAGGTCATGAACGAACCGCGCGTGACCGTGAACGGCGCCGACGACTGGGTCGGCAAGGCGGAGAACTACGACGTCATCAACCACCTGAACGCGGCGGCGCTGGCGACGATCCGCGCCAGCGGCGGCAACAACGCGCGCCGCCTGGTTATGCTGCCGTCGTACGCCGCGGCGCCCGACCAGCAACTGGATGCGATGGTGCTGCCGGCCGACCCGATGATCGCGCTGTCCAGCCACGCCTACCGTCCGTGGAGCTTCGCCGGCGACCAGAAAGGCACCACCGTGTTCACCGGCCAGGCGGAACTGGATGCGCTGTTCGCGCGCCTGAACACGAAGTTCGTCGCCAAGGGCATTCCCGTCGTGATCGGCGAATGGGCGTCCACCGACAAGAACAACGCGGCCGAACGCGTCAAGCACGCGGCCTACTTCGTGAAGGGCGCGAAGGCGGCGGGCATCCCGACCGTGTGGTGGGACAACGGCAACAAGAACCTGACGGCGGATGCGACGGACGTGATGGCGTTGTTCGACCGGGCCAACAATGCGGTGGTGCACCAGGAGGTGGTGGATGCGATTTTCTGTGCGGCGAAGTAGGTCGTAGAACTTAGGTCCCCGCCTGCGCGGGGACCTAATTTACCGTGCTCTTCATTTCTTCTCCGCCTTGAACCCCAGCGCCTTCATCGCCTTGGTGAGCGTCACCGCGCTCTGCGCATAATCCGCCCACGGCGTATTCCCCACCGCGAGCCGCTCCTGCACCGTGCTCACCGTCCAGTGGGCGCCGGACGTCAGCATGGGCAGCTCGTCCCAGCGCACCGGCACCGAAATCCCCAGGCCGGGCCGCACCCGCGCCGACCAGGCGGACACCGTCGTCGCGCCGCGGCCGTTGCGCAGGTAGTCGATGAAGATGCGGCCGACGCGGTTCTTGGCGCCGCTCTTGCCCGAAAAACGGTCGGGCAGCGTCTTCGTCAGGTGGTTCACGACCGCGTGCGAAAAATCCTTCACCGTGTCCCAATCGAGCTTCGGCTTGATCGGCACCACCACGTGCAGGCCCTTGCCGCCGCTCGTCTTCAGGAAGGCGTTCAATCCGAGGTCGCCCAGGAAG
>Ga0308169_10004992_pt1 | contig 12209 bp, 10 predicted proteins | sample PhyBR1_2_FD_202139 | JGI IMG/M metagenome (GOLD analysis project Ga0308169, IMG submission 202139) | Phyllosphere microbial communities from UC Gill Tract Community Farm, Albany, California, United States - DLSLSB.R1 | ecosystem: Host-associated > Plants > Phyllosphere > Unclassified | place...
AAACATAGTTTTCCTCAATCAGTCAAAAAGTGGCGTGATGTAGTCGTTACCCAGTCGGCCCTTCGGGTCGAGCTGACTGCGCAGGGCGCGGAAGGCATCCCACTGCGGATAGATTTCACGCCAGTTGTAGCGTTGTTCGTCGTAATACTTGCCCCAGTGCGGGCGTCCACCCTCTTCGGCCAGCAGTTTTTCCACTTCGGTCAGGAAGTGCAGTCCATCCTGTGACAGAGAACCATCGTCGGCGTAATAGACCACAAAGCCGAAAAAGCAGGTTGGCTGCCCGGCAGCCGGACTGAGCCAGGCCGACGAGGCGCCGGTGCAGCGCAGGATAATCGGATAGTGCATATGCGGACGGCTTTCGGCATACCATTGCTTGATGCGGCGAATGATGGCCGGGGTTTTTGCCAGCGGCACGCCGATTTCCACATTGATCTGCGGCACCGCAATGCCGCGACAGAAGAGCTGGTAAATGTCACCGGTAACATCGGTGAAGTCGCGAAAGCGGGTAACCGTACGAAATTGTTTTCCACCTTTGCCCTGGATCTGGGTGTCGCGGTGCATATGCGCCAGCGTCTGGTCGATGGTATCGTTAAGACTTTCATCAACGTCGCCGTCATGCTCGACCACCTGGCGGCCCTCTGCTTCATAGCGCTGACGCTCTTCGTCACTCGCCTCATGAGCGTTCCAGACGTGCATCAGATTATCGTCAACAAACCACCAGGCTTTGCTCAGCGGATAGTCGTTGTTCCAGCGCAGAAGATCGTCTTCCAGCGTATCGGCTGACACGGCATTTTTGTGGCAGGTGAAGATCTGAAACGGCTGGGTACGCAGGGTGACCGCGGTCACAATACCCAGTGCCCCCAGTGAAACCTGTGCCGCCGGGAAGTCAGCGTCGCCACGGACAAACTCGCGCACGCTGCCGTCGGCCAGCACCATTCTGATTGCCAGCGCTTCATCAGCAATCGAACTCTGCTGTAAACCCTGACCGTGCGTGCCCGTAGCCATCGCACCCGCCAGTGTCTGAATGGCAATCACGCCTGGCGATGAAGCCAGCATGCGGTTCATTTCGGTCAGGCTGCGATAAACCTGCTCAAGCGGGGTCGCGCCACCAAAGGTCACACTCTCTTCATCACTGGCGAGCTGGCCACTCAGAGCGCTGAGATCGAGCAGCACATCGTCATCCGCGACATGCAGCATCCGGCCTGGCGACAGCTTGCTGCCGATCACCCGTATCTGGCCGTGTGACTCCCGGATAAGTCTCTGTAATTCCGCTTCACTGGCAGGACGCTGAACCTGCTGTCGACGGCCGATCTGCGCGTTCTGCGCCCAGTTCCACAGCGCATCATCATCGGGTTTTATATGTGTCTGGCGAAGCGGATAGAGGCGTGCATCTCTGCTCACAACAGCATTCCTTATTATTGCATTTAAAAGACAAGTATCACTAAGCGTAGACTATGGAAAAGCGGAGCCCGGCTGGCGGGCATTTATTTGCGGATATAGCGTAACGTTGCGGTGACAGCCAGCTGACGATTGCGGCGGATACTCTCTTCTTCGCTGTTGTCAGGGCTGAACAGGGCATTGAAGGTGTAGCGGTTTGAGACGTGATGAACACAGATACTGCTGATCAGGCGATGGACATCGATGGTCTGCACATCAGCAGTGAATACACCCTGCTGCTGACCGCGTGCCAGAATGTCATCCAGCAGATCCAGCGCACTGCGGTTAAGCGCTTTAATCTGCGGCGACTGCGATATATAACGACCGCGCAGGAGGTTCTCACTGCAGACCAGCCGCATAAAATCGGGATGGGCAACGTGATAGTCAAAGCTGGCTTCCACCAGGCGCGTCATCGCCAGTTCCGGCGCCATCGCCGCCAGATTCAGGCCGGTTTCATGCTGACGAATCTGCTGATAAACCTGCTCCAGCACCTCGATGTAAAGCTGCTCTTTGCTGCCAAAGTGATAGACGACCATGCGTTTCGTGGTTTGCGCATGTTCCGCAATCTGCTCCAGTCTGGCGCCCTGCATGCCAAACTCAGCAAAGGCTTTCAGCGCCCCTGCAATAATGCGTTTCTTCAGCCCTTCGGGGTCATTTTTACGTTTTGTTAGTTCTGACATGGTACTCAATAAGGTGATTCTGACCGGGGAATGTTAGCACAGTGTTGGGAGGCTGCCCGCAACCGCGAGCGCAGCAAATGCGGCAACCTGGCACACGCCGGACGATTGCAGGTATAATCCCGGACAATATTTAACGGGTTCAGAGACGACAATGACAAAACTCACCTTGCAAGAGCAGATGCTGAAAGCGGGATTAGTATCCAGCAAAAAAATGGACAAGGTTCAGCGGACAGCAAAGAAATCCAGGGTTCAGGCGCGCGAAGCCAGAGCGGCGGTGGAAGATAACAAGAAAGCGCAGCTTGAGCGGGATAAGCAGCTGAACGAACAGCAGAAGCTGGCTGTGCTGTCGAAAGAGTACAAAGCGCAGGTCAGGCAGCTGATTGAAATGAACAAAATGGTCGTGGAGAGAGGCAACATCAGCTTCAATTTCACCGACAATAACCTGATTAAAAAGATCATGGTGGATAAGCCGACGCAGACTCAGTTAATCAATGGCCGTCTCGCGATTGCCCGCCTGGCGGCTGACGCGAAAGGTGAGCACCAGTACGCTATCATCCCGGCCAGCGTGGCGGATAAAATTGCCCAGCGTGATGCCAGCGCCATCGTATTAAACAGCGCGTTAAGCGAAGAAGCCCAGGACGAAGATGATCCTTATGCGGATTTCAAAGTGCCTGATGATTTGATGTGGTAATGACGCGTTAACGCATTCAAAACGGGCTGTCGGCAGAGAGATGCATTACCTCGCCGCTGACAGGATGAACAAACGTCAGCGCACTGGCGTGCAGCATCAGTCTCTCCGCCTGCTCAGCGCCAGGCATTAACAGCCCGCCGTAAAGATCACAGCCCAGAATCGGGTGCCCCAGCTGCTGACAGTGAATGCGCAGCTGGTGGGTGCGTCCGGTTTCTGGCGTCAGTTCAACCCGTGTAACCGGCAACGCCTCTCCCTTTTTTCCCTGATAATCACTGCGCTCAATGACCCTGTAGCGTGATCGCGCAGGTTTACCCTGGATCGCGCATATCACCATCCGGGGAAACTGCGCCGGATCTTTGGCTATCGCGGCATCAATCATCCCTTCGTCAGCGGCAAGGTGTCCGCACAGCAGTGCCTGATAGGTTTTGCTCACGCTGCGCTGGCTGAACTGCTGGCACAGAGCAGCGTTAATCGCCTTGTTGCGTGCGACGACCATCAGCCCGGAGGTGCCAAAATCGAGCCGATGAACCAGCGTGCAGCCGGGAAAAAGCGTCACCAGCCGATGATGCACTGAATCGAGGTTTTGTGGGTTTTTGCCGGACAGGCTCAGCAGCCCGCTGGGTTTGTTGATGACCAGCAGATGCGCGTCCTGAAAAAGAAGTGTGATTTCATCAAAGCAGGGTGGGGCGATAAACGTATCGATAATGGCAGACATCGGGTATCCGGCAGGTAAAGGGCACAGGATCATAACCGATTGCCCGGTTACTGACGACGCCGGGCCACGCGATCACTCTTCCGTAATGGTTTCGCCGCTTTGCGTGGAGAGCCACTGGCTGGCCTGATGCGTTGCGAATCCGCCATTGGCAGCAAATACCGAACATACCGTCGCGGCTAACAACGTGAGAAGAACAGAGAGTTTCATGGTGGCATCCAGGGTTGATAAGACCCGCCAGTCTGGCAGGAAGGACGGCAGAGACAAACAGAACAATCCGGAAAAAAACATTAAGTACATTTGATCAGTAACTTGCATGATTTTCAGTGATTAATTCGGGCAGTTCTCACTTTTACGACTACAGTCTCTGGTGAGGTTGTCATCAATTCGTACTAATGGAGGATTTTCTGTGTTATTTCAAAACAACGAGAAAGGCCACGTCATTATTGGCGAAGCGGCACTCAGCCTTGCCCTGGGTGAGAAAGAAATCAGTATCGCAACACTCTTTACTCAGCTGGGTTGTATGGCGAAATCCGAAAGCAACGCGAAGCGACTGGCGCAAATCACCGAGGCCAGAAACTGGCTGACGAGCTTTGAGTCACCGACAGCTGCGCTGAAACAGGTGCCGTACCTGCAGACGCTTGCAGGCCTGAACGAAGAGTTGAACTACCAGTAAGAGAACTGATGCCAGTGGACGTAGTCCGGCTCCGGCCGGAAAACGACGAAGCGGATGACCTCAACGGTTGCGCGAAAGCGTATACCGGCCGGAGAAAATGTCAGGGACGACACTTCCTCCTGTCCACCCATACGCTAAGCTGGCCGGTGGCTTTTATACCCCTCCCTTTGATTTCTCAGCGTCGGCATACCCGCCGTACTTAACGCGCGCCCAATTCAGAAACCCTGTTCGTTTCAACATGGCCTGGGGTCACTCCTGTTCCGCGGGGAAAGAGGGCATCTGGCAGGTGGTGATCCATGCACCAGTGCGTAAAGATGACGTCGGCAGTTCCTGAGAAAAATGCGCATGACTAAATCATACTTTGGTCACTCACTTTCCATCATCCTGCAACACCATTACCCGTAAAACCCCTGGCATTTTGCTTAGCCACTCCGTCGTAACCTGACACTTTACGGGATCATCACGCCAATAGAGTGCATAGCAACGGTTTCATCGGTTGATCCTGTCTGGTTGAGAACGTACTCAGAAGTGGATTCACCAGAATGGTGACTGTTGACATTATTGGTCACTAGTCTGAGAATGCGCTGACTCTCTTCATGAATGTGAAAGGTAAACCATGCTCAGGCTCAAACCTGCCCTCCTTGCTGTTAGCTTATTGCCGCTGGCTCTGGTGGCCTGTAATGACTCCTCGGGTACGCAGGATCCGCGTAATCAACCGCCGTTGGTCAGGACGGCAACGGTGATAAGTGCCGGGGCGGAGAGTCGCTCAAAGGCCTATACCGGGGTCGTGGTCGCACGGACTCAAAGCGATTTAGGATTCAGGGTTCAGGGAAAAATTCTTGAACGTCTGGTGGATACCGGCCAGAGCGTGAAACGTGGTCAGCCGCTGATGCGTCTGGATCCGGTCGATCTGGGCCTGCAGGCACAGGCGCAACAACAGAATGTCGCCGCAGCGCGGGCTCGCGCCAGACAGGCGAATAATGATGAAGCGCGCTACCGCGGGCTGGTTGCTACGGGTGCAGTTTCCGCGTCGGCGTATGACCAGATAAAAGCAGCGGCAGAGACGGCCCGTGCAGAGCTCAGCGCGGCCCAGGCCCAGGCAAGCGTAGCGCAGAATGCCACCGGCTATGCGGTGTTGCTGGCAGATGCAGATGGGGTGGTTGTGGACACGCTGGCAGAACCCGGCCAGGTTGTTGCGGCGGGTCAGGCGGTCGTGCGTTTAGCCAGGGCAGGGCAGCGTGAGGCGATCGTGCAACTGCCGGAAACGCTGCGCCCTGCGCCCGGCAGCGCAGCGCTGGCCACCCTGTATGGCACCGGACAACCATCGGTTGCCGCGACACTGCGGTTGCTTTCTGACGCGGCTGATCCGGTAACGCGCACCTTTGAAGCGCGCTATGTGCTGGCCGGCACGCTGGCCAATGCCCCTTTAGGGTCCACCGTCACGCTTCGTATTGCCGAAGAGAAGGATGCCCATCCGGTGATGCAGGTTCCATTAGCGGCCCTCTATGATGCAGGCAAAGGCCCCGGTGTCTGGCGCATTTCCGATCAGCCCGCTAAGGTCTCGTGGCTCCCGGTTCAGGTACTCAGTCTGGGAGATGATGCGGCACAGGTGACCGGCAACCTTAAATCGGGTGAACAGGTGGTCGCACTGGGGGCACATCTGCTGCATGAGGCTGAAGTTGTCCGGACTGCCCGGCAGGGTGATGGCAGCATTGCAGGAGGCCAGCCATGAGCCATGGACGCTTCAACCTTTCCGCGCTGGCGGTTCGCGAGCGCTCGATCACCCTGTTTCTTATCATCCTGATCACCGTCGCCGGTATCCTCTCCTTCTTTGGGCTGGGACGGGCAGAAGATCCCCCTTTCACCGTCAAACAGATGACGGTGATCACCGCCTGGCCGGGTGCCACCGCGCAGGAGATGCAGGATCAGGTAGCGGAGCCACTTGAGAAGCGAATGCAGGAGCTGAAGTGGTATGACCGCAGCGAAACTTTTACCCGTCCGGGTCTGGCTATTACTCTGCTCTCGCTGCAGGACAGTACACCTCCGTCAGACGTGCAGGAGGAGTTTTACCAGGCGCGTAAGAAGCTCAATGATGCCACGACAAGCCTGCCAGCCGGTGTTATTGGTCCCATGGTCAATGACGAATTCTCTGATGTGACCTTTGCGCTGTTTGCGCTCAAAGCGAAAGGCGAGCCGCAGCGCTTGCTGGTGCGCGATGCAGAATCCCTGCGCCAGCGCCTGCTACACGTGCCCGGGGTTAAAAAGGTCAATCTGATCGGTGAACAGTCAGAGCGCATCTTTGTCTCTTTCTCTCACGATCGCCTGGCGACGCTGGGCATCACGCCTCAGGATATTTTTTCAGCGCTTAACAGCCAGAATGCGCTGACCCCAGCCGGGTCGATAGAGGCAAAAGGCCCGCAGATCGCTATCCGTCTGGATGGTGCCTTCAACAAGCTGGAGAAAATCCGTGAAACGCCCATTGTGGCACAGGGCAGAACGCTGAAACTTTCTGACGTGGCGAGCGTTGAGCGGGGCTATGAGGATCCGGCCACCTTCCTGGTGCGTAATCAGGGAGAGCCAGCGCTGCTGCTGGGCATCATCATGCGTGAAGGCCGGAACGGGCTGGATCTCGGCAAAGCGCTGGATGCTGAAACCGCCCGTATCAATGAGAGTATGCCGCTGGGCATGTCACTGACCAAAGTCACCGATCAGGCGGTCAATATCAGCGCTTCGGTTGATGAGTTCATGATCAAGTTCTTTGTGGCATTGCTGGTGGTGATGGTGGTCTGCTTCGTCAGCATGGGCTGGCGCGTCGGCGTGGTTGTTGCTGCCGCCGTGCCCTTAACCCTGGCGATTGTCTTTGTGATTATGGAGGCAACCGGAAAAAACTTTGACCGGATTACGCTGGGCTCACTGATCCTGGCGCTGGGACTGCTGGTCGATGATGCCATTATCGCCATTGAAATGATGGTGGTAAAAATGGAAGAGGGGTATGACCGCATCAAAGCCTCTGCCTATGCCTGGAGCCACACGGCCGCCCCGATGCTGGCGGGAACCCTGATCACGGCGGTGGGCTTTATGCCGAATGGCTTTGCCCCCTCGACGGCCGGTGAATACACCAGCAACATGTTCTGGATTGTGGGCATCGCCCTCATCGCCTCCTGGATCGTTGCCGTGGTCTTTACGCCCTATCTGGGCGTGAAAATGCTGCCGACCATCAGGGCTGTTGAAGGGGGACATGCGGCTATCTATAACACCCGTCACTACAACCGCTTCCGTGGCCTGCTGTCACGCATCATTGCCCGAAAGTGGTGGATAGCCGGAAGCGTGATGGTTCTTTTTACGCTGGCGATTGTTGGAATGGGCGCGGTGAAAAAGCAGTTCTTCCCGGCCTCAGATCGTCCTGAAGTGTTAATCGAAGTGCAGATGCCTTATGGCACGGCGATTGAACAGACCAGTGCTGCCGCAGCCAAAGTGGAAAACTGGCTGAAAAACCAGAAAGAAGCAAAAATCGTCACTACCTATGTCGGCCAGGGCTCACCCCGCTTCTATCTGGCAATGGCGCCTGAGCTGCCCGATCCCTCTTTCGCGAAAATTGTGGTACTGACCGACAGTCAGGATGCGCGTGATGCGTTGAAAGTGCGACTGCGTCAGGCGGCGGCAGAGGGGCTGGCACCTGAAGCGCGTATTCGTGCAACGCAGCTGGTGTTTGGGCCTTATTCACCTTATCCGGTTGCTTACCGGGTGATGGGGCCAGATCCTGCTGTGTTGCGCGACATCGCCAGCAAGGTCGAAAGCATTATGCTTGCCAGCCCGATGATGCGGACAGTTAACACAGACTGGGGTCCGCGCGTGCCCGTGTTGCACTTCACACTGAATCAGGATCGGCTGCAGGCGGTGGGGCTGACATCCAGTACGGTCGCGCAGCAACTGCAGTTCCTGCTATCAGGCGTGCCGATCACCGCGGTGCGGGAAGATATCCGTTCGGTGCAGGTCATGGGACGTGCCGCGGGAGATATCCGGCGCGATCCCGCCAGAATCGCGGACTTTACGCTGGTTGGCTCAGCGGGGCAGCGCATTCCGCTGTCGCAGATTGGCAACGTAAAGGTAGAGATGGAAGATCCGCTGCTGCGCCGCCGTGATCGTACGCCGACCATTACGGTGCGCGGTGATATCGCCGATCATCTTCAGCCACCGGATGTCTCCACCGCCATCCTGAAACAGCTTCAGCCGGTCATCGATGCGCTGCCTCCGGGCTACCGGATTGAGCAGGCGGGTTCGATTGAAGAGTCAGGTAAAGCAACCAAAGCGATGGTGCCGCTGTTCCCGATTATGATTGCGCTGACGCTGCTGATCATCATCCTGCAGGTGCGTTCGATGTCAGCAATGATCATGGTGTTCCTGACCTCACCACTGGGGTTGATAGGCGTGGTGCCGACGCTGTTATTGTTTAATCAGCCGTTTGGAATTAATGCACTGGTGGGGTTAATTGCACTGTCAGGCATTCTGATGCGCAACACCCTGATTCTGATTGGGCAGATCCATCACAACGAGCAGGAGGGGCTGGACCCGTTTCATGCCGTGGTCGAGGCAACAGTGCAGCGTGCCAGACCGGTTCTTCTCACTGCACTGGCGGCCATTCTGGCCTTTATCCCGCTGACCCATTCTGTGTTCTGGGGCACGCTGGCTTACACGCTGATTGGCGGCACATTAGTCGGCACGCTCATTACGCTGGTGTTCCTGCCTGCCATGTATGCCATCTGGTTCAGAATCCGTCCGGGCGCACAGCAGGAGCATGACTCGCAGCGGCAGATCACTAATCGCTAAAGAGGCAAAGGCTATCCGGCAAAACTGAAATGAGTGCGCCGGGGATGGACCAGCAGACAAGGCAGCCAGCCTTATTGACGTCAGGCTGGCTGCTCGCCGCATCTTTACGGCAGGATTAAGGACGGTTAAAAGCTTTCCCAGCTGGCATCTGCGGATGCTGTCACAGGCATCGCAGGCACTAAACGAGGTGCCTGGGCAGGAGCGACCCGATTTTGCCCTGGAGAGAGACGGAACACGGCTACCGTTTTTTCCAGTTCGTCTGCCTGAGACTCCAGTGAGCTGGCAGCAGCGGAAGACTCTTCAACCAGCGCCGCGTTCTGCTGCGTGGTGGTATCCATCTCGGCCATTGCGGTGGCGATCTGGGAAATGCCGCGATTTTGCTCGTCGGATGCGGCAGCAATTTCACCCATAATGTCTTTGACCTGACTGACAGAGCGGACGATGTCATCCATCGTGGTTCCGGCGCGCTCCACAAACTCAGAACCGTCATGAACCCGATCCAGTGACTCGCGTATCAGCGTTTCAATCTCTTTGGCGGCCAGTGAACTGCGCTGGGCCAGATTCCTGACTTCACCAGCCACTACCGCAAACCCGCGACCCTGTTCACCGGCACGTGCTGCTTCAACGGCGGCGTTAAGCGCCAGGATATTTGTCTGGAAAGAGATGCTGTTGATGACGTTAATGATTTCGCCGATTTTGCCTGAACTCTGGCTGATGCTGTTCATGGTGACGATAACGTCACGGATAATCTCTCCACCGCGTCCGGCATTTACCGACGCATCTGTCGCCAGCTGACTTGCATGATGGGCATTCTCCGCATTCTGTTTCACCGTCGAGGAGAGCTCTTCCATACTGGCAGCCGTCTGAACCACGGCAGCAGATTGCTGTTCGGTGCGGGATGACAGGTCGGTGTTGCCCGCTGCGATTTCTGCCGAAGCACGCGCCACGCTACTGACACCATCGCGCACGTTGGCAATGATGTTTTGCAGGCTGAGGTTCATGGCATCCACTGCCTGCATCAACTGACCAAACTCATCGCCACGCGTGGTTTTCAGCGAGGTTGTTAAATCACCGCTGGCAATACGTTGCGCAGCGCTCAGCGTTTCTTTAAGAGGTAGCGTTATGCTGCGGGTAATCCGCCAGGCAATCAGCAGGCTCAGAACGACACCAATCAGCGCAGCAAACGCAATGCGCCACTCTGCCTGTTTGATAAATTCGGCCGAGAGCTGGGACTGGAAGGCAAAGGTCTCAGTGACCGCCGCATTGAGCCGTTCTGCAGAAGCCGTCAGGCCTGCAGATTCACCCTTTTCTTTTTCCGAAGCATCAACATAGCGTGTTAAAGCCTGGCGTTGCTGCGCAAGCGTATTGATCACATTGCGCGTGGCGTCATTGAGACCGGGCTGGGCAAAACTGTCCAGTTTCTCACTCAGGGTGTTGAGTGCCGTGTATTCCTCAATGACGGCATCTCTGGTGGCTTGTGTGGGTTTATCGAGAAACGCTTTTTCAACATTAGTCGCATCAAACAGCGCGGCAGCCATGTGCATCACAGGTAGCGCCGCATCGGGTGCCAGAGTCATATCAAGCGATTCAAACTGATGCGCAAGCGTGAACAGGGCACCCGGTTTAATGGCACTAAGGGCGGCGGATGTCGCTTCCGCTGAAGTCACGAACTTCTGACGCTGGTTCTGATAATCGGTGAGCAACTGTCCCATCAGCGTGACTTTCTGCTGACCAATCTCATCCCACTTGAATTTATCCAGTCGTTTATAAAGGACATCTAACGCCTGCAGGGCCTGAGCGTTCAGCGAAGCAAATTTCGGGTCTTTGGTGTACTGGTAGAGGGTGCGATTAAGGCGTGCCTTGCTTAATGTATTCACCATCTCCACCGTAATTGTGCGGCGGGCAGAGTTGTCTTTAATACTGCGGAAACAATCGAAAGCAATAAAGGTAATGGCAAGCGAGGCAGCAATGACGACGATAAAACCGACGCCCAGTTTCTTCCCTATCTTAATATTGGAGATGTGTTGAGCAAGACCCATGAGGTTCACCTTTAATGAGGTTTCAGAAATAGAAAAAAGGAAATTAACTAATCTAAGATGATCTTCTTATCGACCCGGTGGGATGAAGCTTTAATTTTATTTATGATTGCATGGGACGCTAATTAATTCACCAGAAACTATTCTGGTAAGCAATCATTGGGTTTCAAAGTAAGAGGTTTGATGCTTAATTTTTTGAAAAAATACTGTTTTTTCGGGTTCGTTATTTTTTTTGAAATTATATGAATATTTATTGATCCTGATCAAATCTAAAAGTTCGTGGCTCGTAGTGACGCTTATTGTTGAAGTAAATGGTTTTTCAGGGATAACTATTTAATAGTGTTAAACCAACCAAAAGCATTGCACAGGCATAAATGTCAGAACCCAATATCGTGACTGACTCTGTTGCATAATCACTGCTATCGATTACGGGTCCTATCCGATAGAGTAGAAATCCGACTATTAAGGGAGAGCATAGCCAATGCCAGATTACTGTTTCTATACGCAGGGAAAACAGACCGTTGCCCTGGCACGATCAGACGTGAACCGTGCCACTGAACTGCTGGCGCAGGGATATAAGAAAGAAGATGAGGAAGTGCATGCTGCCGATGAAAAGCAGGCCGCTGCACGGTTTGCAGATATCAGAAAAGAGAATGCCATTGATCGACATAACTTTCTGGCAGGTGCAGGTACGATGCCGTTGATTGGGGTGCTCACCGCGCTGGCTGCCTTTCTCTTCTGGCGTAAAAAATAACCCTGATTGCAGGCAGATTTTCAGAAAATAATCGACTGACGATCTACTCCAGCCGGGCACCGCATCAACACAAGACGTCTTGCCCGGTCATGACCTTAAAAGGACTTATATGAAAACGATCACCCTGATACTGCTCTCTTTTGCTTTGGCAGGCTGCACGCCTCTTGCTCCCCGCGAATGTGATAAAAAGACCGCGCTCGAAAGCTGCAGCTATAAACGATCAGGTAAAGTGGGGGACAAGGATAGTTATGGTCAGCAGGCGTCGGGCATCAAGAAAGCACTGGATGCCGCGCTGTCAAAGCCACATGCCTGGAATGGAAAACGCTGTAATGCGCATCTGGATTTCAACATTGATGGCACCCTGGATAATTTCATCGTGAAAGGGGGCGACAAAGA